>OGDN01001011.1_pt1 | contig 51452 bp, 44 predicted proteins | sample 1570271 | NCBI WGS metagenome assembly OGDN01 (sample SAMEA4384481, study PRJEB24528) | human gut metagenome | reverse complement strand
CTATTAATTTAGTAATATTTGAACGTAGCATCTGCATTTTATCGTATATTCGCAGTCAAAACCGTGCATCACGCCAAAGATTGGATAAGAAATGGAGAAAAGGATATTTTACATCATTAGTTTTCTGATGATATTTTGTATAGAGGTGCTCATAGCCTTGTATGTGCGTGATAGTTTCGTACGTCCTTATATGGGAGATGCTTTGGTGGTAGTACTGGTGTATAGCTTCGTGCGTATATTCATCCCGACAGGCATTCCCCGCCTGCCGTTTTATGTCTTCCTGTTCGCCTGCTTTGTCGAAATTCTGCAATATTTTCAATTGGTGGAAACGCTGGGAATCACCAACCGTGCATTAAGAATTATTCTGGGATCTACGTTCGATTGGAAAGATATCGTCTGCTATGGGGCAGGATGTATCTTTATTTTCCTGTTTGAACGGATATTCAGACGACGTTGACCTGAATCACAGGTCCGGATTTAAATCATGTCCGCAATACTTGCAGAACTTCGCATTGTCTTCGTGTCCGGAACGATGGCAGTTCGGACATTCTTTGTCTCTTCTCCGTTTGTAGTCCTTCATCATAGAGGCGGATACAATGCCAGTAGGTACTGCAATGATGGTATAGCCGATCAGCATGACACATGCTGAAAGAAACTTTCCCAGTCCGGTGGCAGGAGTGATATCTCCGTATCCTACGGTAGTCATCGTGACAATGGCCCAATAAATGCTGTTCGGGATGTTGTTGAACTGAGAGCCGGGAATATTCCCTTCTATCATATACATGAGTGTTCCGATGGAAGTAACCAGTATCACGACAAACAGGAAGAATACAGCAATCTTTTTACTGCTTTCCCGCAGTGCGGTGAGCAGCCGTTCGCCTTCGTTTAAGAAGTTGAACAATTTAAAGACACGAAATACCCGTATCAGCCGGAATGCGCGGATGATAAGCAGATAGCGTGCTCCCGGAAACAGTAAACCGATATAAAGCGGCAGGGTAGCCAGCAGGTCCACGATACCGAAGAAACTGAAGATGTATTTCTTGGGACGGGGAGAACAATAGATCCGTGTCAGATACTCAAAAGTAAAGAAACCGGTAAATAGGTATTCCATTACGACAAATGGAGTGGTCAGACAGGAGGGGAGTCCTTTCAGACTTTCTATAATGACAAGCAACACACTGGCAAGGATACAACCGATAAGAATCACATCGAACAGCTTTCCCGAAGGAGTGTCCGACTCAAAAATGATAACGTATAACTTATGTTTCAGTTTTTCGTTATGCAGGAAATGATGGATTCTTTCTTTCAGTCTCATGCGAATAATCAGTTACTTGTTATTCATAGAATGCTTGCTTCTCAATCTATTACCCAATGCTTGTTGTATGCCACGGTTTTCTTTGGATCATAATACATTCCTTCTTGTGTCGGTATATTGAGAACGTATGTTTTTCCGGTCCTGTTCTTTAGACTTTGTTCGCGCAGCCAAGGGTTAGCATCCCGAAGTTGGGCATACGTGATTCCCTGCTGTTTGGCAAAATCGCTCAGGCTGGCGATGGGGGTGCTGACAGTGATCTCTTTGTAGGGGATAGGCGGATATAGGTGTTCCTTTTTCAACAGGAATCCATATCGTTGCGGATTGTTGAATATCTCCTTGACTGCTAGCAGGCGGAACATATACCGGGAAGTCTCTTCTACCAGCCATAAGTCCATCGCATGACTGGCAAGCTGCTGGTCGAGTTGGGACGAAATTCGTCCTTGTCCGGCATTGTAGGCAGCGGATACTGCCATCCAGTCTCCGTATTTGGCATAAGCCTGTTTGAAGTATTTGCAGGCGGCTACCGTTGCTTTTTCGATGTGGTAACGTTCGTCTACATTTTCATTCACTTCCAGTCCGAATTCGCGTCCGGTAGCGGGCATGAACTGCCATAATCCGGCTGCACCGGCGGGAGAACGGGCTATGTTGTTGAGGTTACTTTCGATAACCATCAGGTATTTGAAGTCGTCGGGGATACCGTTCGCTTTCAGAATCGATTCCACTATCGGGAAGTAACGGTTGGCACGCTTGATGAGTAGCATAGTGGTGGAGTGCATATAGGTGAACGCCATCATCTCCCGGTCCATCCGCTCACGACGGTCGTAGCGGCGGAGGTCGATTGTCTCTCCGTCAAAGGTGACCTGTTCGGGGACGGTGGGTGGGGTGACGCAATAAGGCACTTCCGATTTGGCGGAATGCTGCCCGTCTACATGGCTGCTACCGATCAGGATGGGGAGGGTAGCTCCGATGCAGAATACTAATATAAAGGTTAGAATGTAGTTGATCTTGGTAAATTTCTTCATTTTCTGTTTTCTTTTAGTCATTGGTTGGGTTCTTATTCCAATATCTGGCAACCACGGCAATAATAAATGCTACCGCCAAGATAATTCTCCTTGACGATGGTTTCTCCGCAACGGGGACAGGCTTTGCCTGCCGTATCTTTAGAGAGGCAAGCAACGTACTTGCCGTTCGCTCCGAATAGGTCCGATTCCGTGCTTCGTCCGCCCTGCCGGTAGATATCGTTTATGGTCTCCTTTACTTGATAGAACAAATTTTCTTTCTCTTTGTCTGTTAATGTGGCTATTTTTTTCTTCGGATGGATGTGGGCATGATACAAGATGTCCTGTAATACACCGTTTCCTAATCCCGGAATAGTCTGCTCTGTTGCAAGAAAGGCTTTGGCAGATTTCTTCTGTGCGCCTTCCTCATTAATCAGTCCGAGAAAATATTCTTTGCTGAAGGCATCTGTCATCACTTGCGGTTTGCTTTTCGCTATCCGGTAATATTCGGAAAGCATGCCCGTAGCGGCATTCTTGTCATAGCACATGAGTCCGCCGTACATCCGCACGGAAGCTATCAGGCAGCTTTCATCCTCGAATGCGATAAGTAACTGATGCTTGGCTGGCAGCTTGGTCCCCGGAGTCAGATAACGCAGATTTACTCCGTCTGTGAGTACGAGCACTTTATCTTCTATTGTTATCTCTACCATGCCTCCCTGAGACTGCGCACCGTTTATTCTCTTACCGACCAGCCATTCGGCAAACTCATCGGAATTGCCGTTAAACCAAGCGAATTTGTGAGGGCTGAATTGAATAAATACATCTGTTATTCTTTTTCCTACAACTGTCTCAGTGAGTTGTTCGCAGAGATAACGGGCTTCGGGTGCTTCTATCATATAGTCTCTATTTATGATTTTATAAATGTTCTCATGCAAATATAATATTTATTAGTCAGAACTAAACTAAACCGGTTGAACAAAAAGTGACGAAGGACCAGGCATTTTAATGTGATTCTTATTATCACTTATCACTTTTTAGACTTAGAAGCTTATTAACCAATAACATGACGGTGATAATAAGTGGTGATAATAGAGTGACAATAAAAAGACCTCTGCTTTTCTATTGTCACTGTTAAGTAGTGGAATTCTGGCTCCTTTTGTAGGATGATATACCTGCATTAATAGGCTATGTGTTGTTTATTAAGCAGTTTTGTATGTTACATTAATATCTTTTGATAGCAATGTAGATTCGTTTCACGTACGTGAATCAATAGATTCACATGCGTGGTCTCATCGGTTCACGTATATGGTCTGAATGGCTCACATATATGAAACTGGAAAATATTACTGATATAGAAGGTTGGTGAAGCGTTCTTTATGCATTGTTGTGGCTGGCTTTTATTCTAATATGTACTACCTTATATTTCGGCATTAACGATACTATAGTTATATGTGATCGGAGAAAAAAGATATAAGGTTTGCTTCTTGTACAGATATATAAAAATATTCAAAACAGAGTGAAGGATTTAATCTTGCTTTAAAGTTTAAATTCCTTCACAATGTTCTGAATATCAAGTTAAAGTCTAGTTTTATTATTTGATATAGATGACTTATAGATAGTCAGTAAGTATCCAATCTAAGTGTTATTTTATAAACTATATATGTTGTATTTATATCTTTTATCTGGTAATAATAAGATTAATCGGTAAGATAGTTGCTGTTACATCACCGCTAGATACGTCATATAGTTTATAGGTATTATTAGATTCTGCTCTGATAATAGGGTCGTAGAAGAAGAAGGAAAGAGTTCCCAATTCGTCAGAACCGACTGTAGTTGTAACTTTTGTACTACTAGTTGTGGTATTGGTGTGTGAAAAACCATATCCTAATTTAGCAGATAATTTGACACTATCTATACTCCCGCCTCCTTCGATAGAGAAGTCGGCTTTGTTTGTAAATTCGTTTACTACAGTTATTGTTTTTTCTATTGTTTGATCAACATCGAATTCTTCTACATACATATGGATGGAAAGGGCTTTGTTGTATAAATCCCATGGTAATGTGAAAACTTGGTTATCCTTATTAGGTTCAAGTTTTTCCGGATAGATCCATTTTGATCTTAAATTGTTGATATCCACCGAATAGAAATTCTTTGATTGTCTGAATGCGGTACCGTTTTTATGATGAAGGTGTATCTTCTCTATAGAGAATACATCTTTTGCCTTTACGGAAAATGTAAGCAAATGTTCCATAGCATCTTTATTTGTCTCTCCTGCAATATAGGACTTGAATCGGAATTCAAAATTTCCATCTGTCCATATATTCTGAAGAATTTCTTCATTTGAAAGGTAGCGTTTTGCTTGGGTTAAATTTTGTAATCTTTGATCACCGTCAGCATCTGCAATTCTTCCAAATGCAGTAGCACTAATTCTGAATCGGTATAATTTTTCTCTGATATTTCTATTTAAGGTTCCGGGAGTATTTGTTTTATTAATACCATAATAAATATAATCTCTTTGGCAGGCATTAGGGACGTTTTTGAATTCTCGCCAAGCATTAATAGCTGTGGTTACTATATCTTTGTCAACATATTTGTTCAAATCTTCTGTTGCTTCTAAATCATTATCAGCATCATAATGCCGTGTCTGAACTTTCTTGCTTCCATCAAAAGCATCACTAATAAATTCATAAGTAGCTTCTCCGGATCTTGTATTAACACTGGTAATTTTCATGCGTTCATTGTTTTTTACAACCAAACAGGGGAAACCAGGAATATCTCCCTTTACCATATTACCAATGTTTTCACCATTTTCATACAGTGTGTTGTTTTTGTCATCTCTGCATAATACAGCTACCTCTTTGTCGCTTGTATCCCAAGTTGCTGCATTAAAATCCCAGAATAGAGATAAATCCGGAATCATTATATTTAGCAGAGGAAGAGACTGTTCTATTTGAATCAGCTCGTTCTCTTCTTTGCAGTAGGATAGCAATACATCTCTGAAACTTTGATCGCCGAATACTTTTTTATCTTTAATCATTGGATAGAAAATGTCATAGTCATTGTCGAATTGTGCTAAAGCTTCTTTCTTTAAAAAGCTACGTACTTCAATATTGCTGGATGCGGCTTGTGACAGTAATTTGGCGAACTTTAGTTGTGCATCAGCAGTTGCTGATACGGGTGAATTACTTGTATTCTCATTGATAGGAAGGCTTCCTTCCTCTTGAGAACACGAAAATAAGAAAAATGCACTTGCGAGCATTAATAAAATCTTTTTCATAATGCATGTTTTTTATGAAAGTTAGTAATAGATAAAAATTATCTGGTTCCGTAAGAACCATTGATTATAATAGAATCTTTTGGATTATCTAAACGATAAAGTACTCCATCAAGATTTCCTTCAACAATGGGATGCCATTGATCTGCATAGGTCAATTTAGTAATTTTTACTTGGAATGGTTGCTCTTTTTGGGGGATATAGTAAATATATCTGTCCTCATATTTGTCACTATGCGTATCTCGTGTTATTTGAATGCCATCATATATCCAATCTGTTTTTGTTGACTTTGTTATATAGCGTATTCCCTTGTTTAAATGATAGATGGTTATGCTAAGCAATTCATCACTACTGTATTTAACGCTTGTCATCATTCCTTTTATAGAATCAGTATTATTGTCTGGAGGAGACGCGCTTGTTTTCACTGTATGAACTGGCCAATCACCATGTCCTACATTTTCTACTGCTATTTCTTTTCCGTTTATAGTACCTTTAAAGTATCCCCAATACCATGAATCATCTTTAGGAGCGGGAGTTTCATTATCATCGTTCCCGCACGATGATAGAATAAACATTCCGAAGAATGCTCCGATTAAATAAATGTTTAGTCTCATTTCTTTTTATTTTTTTATTCGCTTTCTTCTTCTACAATATCTCCTGTTATATCCATTATGGGAGAGATAATCTTTACTGTATAAGGATAACCGTTTGGAGTTTCTATATACAATGTTTGACCTTTGTTTATGAAGGTAGGAGGTTCATGAACTATGGTTTTCCCGTTTTTATCTGTAATAGTTATTTCTGCATCCGGCAGAGGTGACAGAAAGATGATTTGTAGGCAACTGTCGGTTTCTTGCACATCCATATCAAATTCAATAGGAGAACGAGTTGTTGCTTTGTTCCTTAGAGTAAATGAGGTAAGGCGAATTTTGTGCTTATGCTTATTTAGTATTGCTGCACTCGTTGGTATAATAAATAATACCGATAATAAGATAAATAAAAACTTTGCTTTCATATTCAATTCTTTTATTGATTTATGGAGGCAAAGGTATGGAGTATTAGTATAGATGAATAATATTTGCAGTCACATTCCTGTTTTGTAATGTATTGATAACTAATGAAATAATGAAATCAGTAGTCACACTTTACATTTCTTCGTCTTTCATTTTCTCTTTTATTCTTAATTTACGCTGGTTAATGGGATGCGTATTGTTATAACCGAAACAAAGTGCAATAGTTAGAGGTTGTAATTTTGCCTCATTTAGGCAGAGATATAAAATATCTTCTTCGGTCAACTTGGGATACTTTTTTTGTAAGTATGATATATAATCGGCATAAATTTCGAAAATAGTCTTTTGAAGTTTCTTTAGTTCTGCATTTGTTAATACCTTCATTGCTTTTTTGTCAGATACTTCTTGTTTTGAAAGGGCGATAATTCTCTTGTATATATCACTTTGGGTAAATAACCAATTTCTCAGTTCATGCTTTTCTTGTCTAAGTCTTTCTATTGTAGATTCTCTTTCCTGTATTTCATCTATCTTATTCGCTTGGTCTTGTTTCAGATTACGTTGTTCTTCTTGCAGCAAACTGATTATTGATTGATTATCTTCAATGATAGTCTGCGTTAAAGATAGTTTATATTGGGTTTGCTTTAAATTCTGTTGATATATAAGTTGTATTCTTTTTCTTTTGTTAATATGGTATTGATAGAACAATATAATAAGTAAGCAAGAAAAAATGAAGAGTGTAATTATGAGCTGAAGTCGATGTTGCTCTTTTATTTGCTCTTCCCTAATATGAATTTTGATATTATATTTATTAATGAGTTGTTGTTGCTCGCTGTATTGTTCTGTACTATACATAGAATCTAAAATTTCTACATGTTCTTCTAAATAGGCAGATGCAGCTTTGTAGTTTCCTAGATCTTTTTCAATATCATACAAACTTAATAAAACAGCGCCTCTACCTGCTATATTTTTAGTATCTTCTAAATTTTTATTGAGATAATAGATGGCAGAGTCTTTATTTTCTCCTCTTTCGTACAATAAGCTTCCAAGATGACCATAATAACTTCCTGGTATCTTTCCTTGTGGAAACCATTTAATGGCATTGCGTGCATGATACAATGCCGAATCTGCTTCTTCAAATTCATCGTAACTAATGCTTAGATTGAATTCGGATATGCTTATCATAGAAGAGTCACCTGAATCTAACGCATAGTCAAGTGCTTTACGTTGGATTATTATTGCTGAATCTTTTTGGTCTTGTGTACAATAATATAAACTAAAACTATTTAATGCAACAGATTTATCTTTATCTGTGATGCAGCATTTATATAGTTCCCGATATGCTTTAAACGCCTCGTCATAGTAATTTACGTCGAAATAAAGATTTCCCAATGAGCTGAGCGTATGTCGTTTGATCTCAATTTCTTTCGGATAGTCTTTCAATATGGTCAGCGCTTCTTGCAAATGGGTAATAGCCTCTTTGGGGCTATTTATTTCTATTTCCAACCGTCCTTTATAAAGTAAAGCTACAGCCCGCTCTTTCTCGTCGTCATCGTAATAACGCAAAGCTAGATTCAGTAATGAATCACAGGGTAGCAGTGATTTCTCGCATTTATCTGTTGCACGTGCTAAAAGTAGGGCATAGCGGGCAGATTCTTTGTGAGAAAGCTCTTGAAGTGTAGGCAATGTTTGAAGTAATTGCAATGCGCTGTCGGGATGTTCTTCTAGCAGGGATTCAGCTTGTATGAATGATGCCTCGGTCTGTTCTTTTGAATAGCAGGAATAGAGTAAGAATATCGATAGAACTAGAAGTATGTGTATTTTAGTCACAAGTCTTTGTTTTTATAGTTTGTATGTCTGTGCAAAGATAAGGTTTATTTATTAGAATAATATTTATTCATATAATAAAAGAACCTTTTCTGCTTTTAATACGTTTTTCTAGTATAGTTAAAAAAATGAAGAATCAAGATGAATATAGCAATGACCGGAGCCACCGGATATATAGGCAAACATCTCTCTAACTATCTGACCGAAAAGGGTGGACACCGGATCATTCCTCTGGGAAGGGCGATGTTTCGGGAAGGTATGTCCGGACTTCTGGTTCAGACGCTGACGCATTGCGATGTCATTATCAATCTGGCAGGCGCTCCCATTAATCAGCGTTGGACACCGGAGCATAAGCAAGAACTTTTCAATAGCCGGATCACAGTGACACACCGTATTATCCGTGCCTTGAATGCTGTCAAAACCAAACCGAAACTGATGATTTCGGCATCCGCCGTAGGTTATTATCCTTCTTTGGTGGAATCGGACGAATATACTCAGACTCGTGGCGATGGTTTCCTGTCTGACCTTTGCTATGCGTGGGAGAAGGAAGCGAAACGTTGTCCGCAACCGACAAGACTTGTTATTACACGTTTCGGTGTCGTGCTTTCTCCCGATGGAGGGGCGATGCAGCAGATGCTCCGACCGCTGCGTGCAACGAAAGTTGCCGCTGCCATAGGGCCGGGTACGCAACCTTTTCCGTGGATAGACATGCACGACCTTTGTCGCGCTATGGTCTTCTTTATAGAGAATGAAGAACTGAGAGGTGTTTTCAATCTGGTTGCCCCGCAATCCGTTTCACAACTCTCATTTACACGCGCGATGGGAAAGGCGTATCATGCTTGGACTACTTTTATTGTTCCTCAAGCTGTCTTTCGTTTACTGTATGGTGAAGCCGCCTCTTTTCTGACAGCCGGACAGAATGTACGCCCTACGCGCTTGCAGGAAGCCGGATTTCACTTTTCTGTGCCCACCATAAAGAAGCTTTTTGAAGGAACGGATCGTCATACGGTAGAGCATCTTGACTTGGAGCGATATATGGGGCTCTGGTACGAGATTGCCCGGTATGACCATCGTTTTGAACGTGGACTGACAGAAGTGACTGCTACTTATATTCTCCGTCCCGATGGGACGATCCGCGTAGAGAATCGGGGTTGCAAGCGTAACTCACCTTACGATATTTGCCGGACAGCCACCGGACATGCCAAGATTCCCGATCCCGCGCAGCCCGGTAAGTTGAAAGTCTCTTTTTTCCTGAATTTCTATTCTGACTATTATGTATTGGAACTGGATCAGGAGAACTACAACTATGCCCTTATCGGCAGCAGTACCGATAAATATCTTTGGATATTGAGCCGTACCCCGCAGTTGCCGGAAGAAATAAAAAAGAAATTGGTCACTGCCGCCGAACGTCGTGGTTATGATACGAGCCGGCTGCAATGGATTGAACAACTTAAAAAATAGATATCATGGATTACGAAATTACTCATCAGCCCGAACAGAAACTGTTCAAGACGGAAGTTGACGGTCGCACCGCTTTTGTAGAATATCGCCTGTTAGGTGATTATCTCGATATTATTCATACCATCGTCCCCAAACCGATAGAAGGACGGGGGATTGCTGCCGCACTGGTGAAAGCTGCTTATGACTTTGCACTCGTCAACGGGATGAAGCCGAAAGCTACCTGCTCTTATGCTGTGAGATGGCTTGAACGCCATCCGGAGATGAATGCGGATAGTTAAATAACTGTTTTAAAAGCAGAGGAAAGAAGAAATAATATTATCTTTGTGTTTGAAAATCAAATGGAAGTAATATTATGATAAAAGAAGGCGAAAAGGTAAAAGTTGATCCAAGATTGACAGGACTTGATGAATGGATAGAAGGTACGGTAATTGATATTGAACATAATCCATTTAAAGGGCTGGTTATAGCTATTCGTGATAATCTGAATCGTATATTCTTTGGTGAACAGAAATACTTTATTCCCATAAATCAAGATAAAGTATGTATGCAATAGCTTTTGATATGACAAATCTTTTTCGTGCAATTGATGCCTTGAAGCGTATTTCTTGGTTTCAGGCTTCTGTTCGTGATATACGTGCGTTCCGCGTGGAGGATTGGTCGAATTTTACGGATTTTGTAAAAGAGGAAAAGTAATATTAATTATTGAGTTTATATAAGCTTTCAGATATCAGTAAAGTATCTGAAAGCTTATATTTTAGTTTATAGTTTCCATCTTTTAAGTTGAGGGAAGAACTCTTTCATCGTTGCCCGCGCCTCATCTATCGTGTACTTCACTTCTGAATCCTTATTAAACTCATCAAGGTAGTTCAGGTTGAGCTCAATCATTTCATCCATGGTACATTCTTTGGTAAACTGCCCGTTTGCATAGCAATAATGGCAATACTCTTGATTCTTACTGCCATCGGCTTCTGTTCCGAATGTAGACTCATCTATCGGCATAGCACAACTCTGACAAATTTTCTGTTCCATCTTTTATTTATTTAAGTGATTAAAAGTATGATAAATAACTCTCTTTTATCTGCTTACAAATATAGTTGCTTTTCATCGGTATTCGGTTATCCAATCTTGCTATTTTGTTTTTACCGGCATCCGTTTCCATATCCATCGGGGAATCATTCGCCAGAAGAATACGAGTATGCGGTAGCGTCCGTCGATGATGGCTACCCGCTGTTTCCGATGAAGTGCACGGACAATGTGACGGGCAGTTTGACCGGCTTTCATCAGCATCGGGTAATGCTTTCCGTCATTCAGTAAGTCGGTAGCTACAAATCCCGGTCGGATATCGGTGAAGTGAATGTTTAACTTTTGCAGATGGGCAAGTTGTTCAAGAGCATCGATGTAAGTGTTCTGAAAACGCTTTGTGGCAGAGTAGGCAGGGGCAACTCCCAATCCTTTGGTACCGGCAATCGAACTGATGACAGCCAGATGTCCGCCTCCGTTGTGCTTAAAATAGGAAAATGCGGTATCCACCATCCGTGTGAAACCTTCGACATTGGTACGTGCAGTATTCAACTCGATTTCCATATTCAAGTTCATATTCTGGAAACCGATGCCGGAGCTGAGAAGGAATAAGTCCATGCCGCCTAACTGATGAATAAGCGCATCCAGCTTTCCGGCACTGTCTTCTTGAGTGACATCCAGCGCCTGAACTTTTATCCGCTCCGGTGCGATTTGCCGGAAATCATCAAGAGCTGACTGGCGCCTGCCCGCTATTCCGATTTGCCATCCTTCGGATAAAAGGCATTTGGCAACTTCTTTCCCGATACCGGAGGTAGCACCTATGATAATGGCTCGTTTCATTTTTTTGGAACAAAGATAATCAAATCTTTCTACTTTGAAAGGGAACTTTCCATTTTGAAAGTCCTCCTTTTCATTTTGACAGGAAGCCTTTCCATTTTGGTAGGGTGGAGGCTTTGTGCTTTTTCAAAGTGGAAATAATATTGGGCTGATAGATAGCTGTTTAAAAAGAATGTCGTTGTTTTGGCATACTATTGGCTATGGGAGTCGTGCAGAGTAATTCATGAGTTATGGAAGAGTATATATCAGATAATAGTGTGTATGCACGTGCCAAAAGCAATAGCATGATCAATCCGAAGATGATAGGGCGAGTGCTTGGGGCATTGCTTTTTATTGAGCTGGGAATGTTTCTTTTGTGTGCCGGCATTTCGTTGGGATACGGAGAGGATGACTATAAGTATTTTCTTTATACTTGTGTGATTAATGCCGTAGCAGGTGGATTGCTGTTACTTTACGGGCGGGGAGCGGAGAACCGGATGAGTCGCCGGGACGGGTATTGCGTGGTAACTCTTTCATGGCTATTCTTTACGGTTTTCGGGATGCTGCCTTTCTATTTTAGTGGAAGCATCGATACCATTACCAATGCTTTCTTCGAAACGATGTCCGGATTCACCACCACAGGAGCTACAATACTCGATGATATCGAATCTCTTTCGCATGGAATGCTTTTCTGGCGTAGCCTCACGCAATGGATCGGCGGGTTGGGGATTGTCTTTTTTACGATTGCCATTCTCCCTATCTTTACTACGGGCGGAGTACAGCTTTTTTCTGCTGAGACTACCGGAGTAACTCATGACCGTACACATCCGAAAATTAATGTAATGGCCAAATGGCTGTGGACTATCTACCTGATATTGACTGTTTCGGAAACCATTTTGCTGATGTTCGGAGGAATGGACTTGTTCGATGCTATTTGTCAATCATTTGCTACTACTGCGACCGGAGGGTATTCTACCAAACAAAACAGTATTTCTTACTGGAATTCTCCGTATATAGAGTATGTAGTTGCTATCTTCATGATTATTTCGAGCATTAATTTTTCTTTATTCCTGATGTGTCTGAAAGGGAAAGTGAGCCGTTTGTTTAAGGATGAAGAAACGCATTGGTTTCTGGCATCTGTCGGGATATTGACACTGCTGATCACTTTGGCACTGGTATTTCAGAATAATTATGGTTGGGAACTGGCTTTTCGTAAATCATTGTTTCAGGTAGCTACGGTACATACTTCCTGCGGTTTTGCCACGGATGATTATAATTTGTGGCCCCCTTTTACATGGTTATTGTTATTTATAGCGATGCTTTCGGGAGGTTGTACAGGTTCTACCAGTGGAGGTATCAAGAATATGCGCCTGTTGATTGTGGCCCGTTCCATCCGAAATGAATTCAAGCATCTGCTTCATCCCAATGCGGTACTTCCGGTGCGGATTAATAAACAGACGGTATCTCCGTCCATTGTAACGACCGTATTACTGTTCTTCGCTTTTTACCTGATTATTGTTTTGATAGGCTGGGCGATTCTCTTGTTTTTAGGAGTCGGTTTCTCCGAATCAGTCAGTACGGTAATTTCCAGCATCGGTAACGTGGGACCGGGATTGGGTGGCTGTGGCCCGGCATATTCATGGAACTCTCTGCCGGACTTGGCCAAATGGGTTCTTTCTTTCCTGATGTTGATAGGCAGACTGGAACTTTTTAGTGTGTTGTTACTTTTCTATCCGGGATTCTGGAAAAATCATTAGGATAAATTTACCGGTCAGGAGAATAAGTGGCGTATCGCTTCCATCGGAGCATAGAGCAACATTCTGGGACCGGAGAACCGCATAACCTCCCGCATCCGTTCGCGCATAGCAGGCTTGTAGCAATGTACGGAACATTTCTTGCACGAACTTTTCTTCTCTCCGAAGGGACAGTGGTCAAGACGGGCATGTGCATAGCGGAGCAGTTCTTCGCATTCCGGACAAAGAGTTGCATTCTTCTCTTTCTTCCGGCAATAGAGACGAATCATGATCTCTACTGTTCTCTTTTCCTGAGTGATACGTGGCTTTTTATCAGTTTCCATAGGGCAAAGATAATAAACGGATCGCATATTCTGCAAATAACTTCAAGAGGAATGGTTGTTGTTGCTGGAAACTATGCGTATCTTTGCGGCATGAGAAAGTTATTATGTCCGCAGTGCAAGATTGCTGCCCTATATGTAGTGAATGACCGTAAAGAGCGCCTTTTGGTCTATGTACTCGAAAATGGAGAAGTCGTGCCTAAAGATCCGGCAGTTTCTACCGATGGTTTTGATATGACGGAGGTCTATTGTTTGGGCTGTTCCTGGCATGGTTCGCCGAAAAGACTGGTGAAGAGATAGGAGATTTCCGCCATTTCGTCTTTTTTTGACTTATGTCAATAAAAAGAGGGCATAGGTTTAGAATCTCTCAACCGGATTTTTCAGTATCTTTGCAGCCAATTTTTAGGACATAGACGTATGGCAACTTCTAAAGAGATGACGGCAGGGCCGGCATTACCTCTGATTTTTAATTTCACTCTGCCGCTTTTGTTCGGCAATCTGTTGCAGCAAACGTATTCGCTTGTTGACGCTGCAATCGTCGGAAAGTTTTTGGGAATTAATGCGTTAGCTTCTGTCGGGGCTAGTACATCAGTTGTTTTTCTTATTCTGGGTTTCTGCAACGGATGTTGTGGGGGATTCGGTATTCCCGTGGCGCAGAAGTTTGGAGCAAGAGATTATAGTACGATGCGCAGCTATGTCTCTGTCAGTCTGCAACTCGCTGTTGTGATGTCTGTGGTTATTGCTGTTGTTACCAGTCTTTATTGTGCGGATATCCTGAAGATGATGCGTACGCCGGAGAATATTTTTGAAGGAGCGTACGCTTATCTGCTTGTCACTTTTATCGGGATACCTTGTACTTTCTTCTACAATCTGTTGTCGAGCATTATTCGTGCTTTGGGAGACAGCAAAACGCCTTTCTATTTCCTGGTGCTGGCTACGGTGCTCAATATTATTCTCGACCTATTCTGTATTCTTGTACTGGGCTGGGGAGTGATGGGGGCTGCCATTGCTACGGTATTCTCGCAGGGAGTTTCCGCATTACTCTGTTACGTTTATATGTACCGGAAGTTTGACATCTTGCGGGGGACGCCGAAGGAGCGGAGATATCAGTCTAAACTGGCGAAAACGTTACTTTCCATTGGTGTACCTATGGGATTGCAGTTTTCTATTACGGCAATCGGCAGCATCATGCTTCAGAGTGCGAACAATGCACTGGGTACGGCATGTGTGGCAGCCTTTACTTCTGCTATGCGCATTAAGATGTTCTTCCTCTGTCCGTTGGAAAGTCTGGGTATGGCCATGGCTACCTTTAGTGGTCAGAATTACGGTGCCGGAAAGCCTGAACGTATCTGGTCGGGAATTAAAGCCAGTACGCTGATGATGGTTGTCTATACGGCTGTTACTTTCCTGATTCTGATGGTAGGAGCTAAGTCTTTTGCCTTGATTTTTGTAGATCCGTCGGAAATTGAGATTCTGGAGAAAACAGAACTTTTCCTGCATATATCAGTCTCTTTCTTCCCGATGCTTGGATTGCTCTGTATACTGAGATATACTATTCAGGGAGTAGGCTATACCAATCTTGCCATGTTTTCCGGAGTGTCAGAAATGATTGCACGTATCCTTGTCAGTATTTGTGCGGTGCCGACTTTTGGCTTTATTGCCGTTTGTTTTGGTGATCCGATGGCATGGGTAGCGGCTGATTTGTTTTTGATACCTGCATTTATTTACGTCTATCGTAGGCTGAAACGGCAGGTGCTGACAACTGCCGTTTCATAATTGTTTAAAAACATTTTAGTCTTGTACCGGATACAGTGGGTTGCCACTTTCATCTACATCGGTCCAGTCTTTAATGCTCACGTTGCCGAATGATACGGAATTTTCGTTGATCACAGCACGGAAAAGATATGAATTACCGGCAGCCAGAATGTTATTCGGAGGGGTGATGGTTGTATTATAAGTACGTGAGAAACTTTCTCCGTTGACCATCAATTCCATCGTTAAAGCCATCGGGTCGGAACTTTTCAGCGGAAGCATGATATATTGAACCGTGAAATCATTGATTCCCATGTCGGCAGGCTTATCGTAACTGACTTCTGAAGAAATGATCCCTGTTGACAGATCCATGAAAGCTCCCGGTTTCGTGGGAGTAATAGTGGCGGAGAGTACTTTGTTGAGTGTAATATTCTCACCTCCCGTTATGGTTATCACGACCTGAGTGGCTACGTGCTGGTAAGTGATGGGAATGTTGACTTGTGAACTGGTCACATCCTGATGCAGGGCATGCCACCACAGATAATCCACCCCATTGGATAATGCTTCGGACTTGCCGTTGGTAAAGGTAGGAGCGGGGTTGCTGGAATTACAGGAAACCGCATAAAAACTATAGATATCATTACTGAGATACATTTTATAACTTTGTATTCCCGTCAACACTCCGGGTGAAGAAGTTACATAATAACCTTCGCCGGCAGGTTCTCCTTCTATCATATTCGAAGTGTTGGACGGGTAGGCGCATAACCAACTTTGCAACCCTTTACCCATCGGGGACATAGCACGCGTTATATTTCTTCCTTCTACGGAAGCACTGAAAGTAATTAGTGCATTCTTCTGGGCAGGATTGTCATTGTTACCGTCATCCTTATTCTCTTCTCCATTGGGGTCGGCAACATCAATATAGATATTATTTTTGGAGCAGGCTCCTAACAGCAGTACCGTCAGTGCGGATACAGCCAGATACTTAGTGAATCGATACTTAAAATTCATAGTCAGGTTCTTTTTGAAAGTTAGTAATTACCCCTATATACGTTTCAAAAAGAATTTAGTTCACGGCGGAAGAAAATATTCTTAGAATTCCGCCTCCTTCTGTATGCAGATAATATCTCCGTAAATAGGATGGCGGAATTCTATATATTCAGCATGGAGATAGAGTCTATCCGCCTTTTTCCCGTAGAGTTCATCGCCCAGGATAGGGCAATTTAATCCTTGATGATGGGCTGAATGTACGCGTAGCTGATGGGTACGTCCTGTCAATGGGTAAAAGGCGATGCGTATGTATTTGTCGGAATAGTTCAGAATCCGGTATTCGGTCATTGCCGGCTTGCCGTATTCCTCACTGACCATTTGCCGGGGACGATCGAGTGGATTGAGACAAAGAGGAAGATGGATCGTTCCTGTCTCTTCAAGTTGTCCGCTCAGTTTACTCCTATCCAGCAAAGCTACATAACGCTTCTTGATACTACGACTGATGAACTGTTCCTGCAAATGTTGATGGACTTCCTTAGTTTTGGCGACAAGCAGCAATCCTGAAGTTGCCATATCCAGCCGATGTACAATCATCGGACCGGTAGCTTCCGGATATTTGGCTTTAACACGGTGATACACGGAGTCTGTCTCCTCCTCCTTGCCGGGAACGGACAACATGCCGGATGGTTTATTGACCACCAACAGCCATTCGTCTTCAAAAACAATTTCTAGTTCTTCTTTCTTGCGGGCATTGGCCGAAAGTGGATTTTCGTCTACCTCCAATCCTTGCAGCATGTGTTGCAAAATCGGTTCGCATTTTCCTTTGCACGAAGGATAATAATAACCATGATGCCGAACCTCCGTCTTCGGAGAGTTTCCCCACCAGAATTCTGCCATCGCCAATGGTTTCAGTTGATGAAGGTAAGCATATTGCAACAATTTTGGCAGGGCACATTCTCCGGCTCCGGCAGGTGGGATTTTGTGTGACGTTTGTTCAAAGATAGTACATAAGTCTTTTATTTCCCCTTTCGCGTTCAACATACGGAACTGTTCAAACAACTTCTGCTGTAAGGCTGCCGAGCGTTTCTTTCGTTCTGTTTTCAGTTTTTCTATTTCTGCCTCAAAAGCGGTGATCTCCTCTTCCAGTGTTTTGAGTTGTTCTTTCCATTTCCGTTCCAACCGTTTGAATTCCGCTTTCTGATATTGGCTTTCGCGAATAAGAGCGACCTGTTCTTCTTCGGATAAAGCAGGGGATGAGTTACGTCGGAGTTCTCTTTCTTTCCTGGCTGCTTTTAACTCTTCTTTCGCCTGAGTGAAAGCCAGGTCAGCTTGCTTTGTTTCTGTATTCAGCTTTTCCGTTAAATACAGATAATGAGGATCGACTTCCAACTCACTGATACGGGTGTTCATAGCAGAAATCTGTTCTTCTTCTATTTTGAAGAATCCTTGTGGTTGCAACAAGTCATAAACGGGAGGTACGAAGTACGGATGCAGATTCTTTCCTGCCAGATTGCCGGAAAAGGCTGCCAGATAGCCAATTGGGGAGGATGCCTCTTCCCGGTTTTGTACGATTAGTACACCGAACATTTTGCCGAGAGCCAATTCCTCTTGCCATTCCTTTTGTGTCGAAATATAGGCTTTGACTTCTTCAGCCGCTAATACGCATAGCGGATGAGGAGTATAGTTGAAAGGATATGTAAACCTTTCCGGTAGTGCTATATGAGGAATCGGTTGGTCGAAAAAATGTATCATTGACTTGTCATAACAGAATTATGTGTGCAAAAGTAAGGTAAATCTATGAAATATACGGCAGATTTATCCCTAGAACTTTGTCATGAACTTCTGTACATTCTCTCTATATTCACTGGGAGTCTGTCCTTTTTTCTTTTTGAATAGACGATTAAAGTTAGATACATTATTGAATCCGGAGGCATAGCAAATTTCAGATATGGTATTGGATGTTTCATATAGCATTTTGGCTGCATTGCCTATCCGTATATCATTCAGAAAATCTATAAAACTTCTATTAGTCCTTTTTTTGAAGAAGTGGCTAAATGCAGATTCAGACATTCCCACACTGCTTGCAACCAATTCTAATGAAATCTCTTCCTGAAAATGTTCCTGAATATAGGCGATCACTTTATTGATTCTTCGGCTTTTCGATTCTCTGATGGCGAAATCTCTTTCGTTGTTGGCTGCCAGCAATAATTTTTGGTTTTCAGATATAGATAAATGATATAGTATTTTGAAAAACTCAAGGGCAGAATCAACTCCTTGCCTGTGGGATAGATTCAGTATCGTATCTTTCAATGCAAGTGATGTTTCCTGAGAAAATTCGATTCCGTAAGATGAGTCAGTGAACAGTTGTTTAATAGGATAGAAAATTTTCTTATTAATAATTGGATACTCCAAGGTTTCCTTATGAAACTGAATGGTGACGACGTGTGCTTCGTCATGATCGCTCTCACTAATCCATCGGTGTGGAATATTAGGACCTACCATAACCAGATCAATATCGCTGAATGGAGCGACACAATCACCAACAATTCTCTTACCTTTGCCATTGATGACCATATTTATTTCATAATCAGAATGAAAATGGGCGGCATAGTCAAATTTTGCATGAGGATGATTTAATACGATGAATAAATCTTCTTCTCCGATAGGGGTAATTTCTCTTTGTATGTATTCCATAGGGTGTGTTTTTCTGCAAATATATCATTTTGTTCAAGAAAGTACAAACCTTTATAAAAATAATATATAATGCTATTTGGTTGATAATCAGTGTGTTGTTTGTTTTATGTGGTAGAAACTTCAAAAAAGTATCATGTATTGACAGTATAATATTACAAAATAGATGAAGACCTCCCTATATTTGTGGCATCGAATATGACTAGTCGTTGTAGTAGTATTGAAAAACATTAATTTATTAATTTATGTCGTTTATGGGAAAGAAGAAAAATTTGTTGACCTTATTGTTTATATTATTGGCTATGCCATTAATTGCCCAAGAGATGATTGTGAAGGGTAATGTAATGTCAACTGATAATGAAACATTGGTTGGTGCGACGATTCTTGTTAAAAGTAAGAAGACGGGAGCTACCACCGATTTTGATGGAAACTATTCTATTTCAGCCAAAAAAGGCGATATCCTGGTATTTTCTTATATAGGATTTAAAACTGTTGAGAAAAAAGTGACTTCTAATGTATTGAATGTCATAATGGAGCCGGTAACAGAAATGTTGAATGAGGTGGTAGCGGTAGGATATGGGGTACAAAAGAAAGTTGATCTGACAGGGTCTGTTTCTACAGTGAAAGGAGAGGCTTTGATAAAAGCTGCCACACCCAACCTGACTAATGCGCTGACCGGGAAGATGACCGGAGTCATTTCAACACAACAAAGTGGGGAGGCTGGATTTGATGATCCTACTTTCTATATCAGAGGAAAGAGTACATTTGGAGATAACAGTGCTTTATTGCTTGTCGATGGTGTAGAACGGTCTATCAGTAAACTGGACCCCAATGAGATTGAAAGTATTACGATACTGAAGGATGCAGCGTCTGCTGCTGTATATGGTGCGCGTGCTGCCAATGGCGTAATCATTGTTACTACTAAAAGAGGAATTCAGGGGAAACCGAAAATTACTTACTCGGGTACTTTTGGTTTTCAAAAACCGACTATCGTTCCGGAAATGATGAATGCATATGAATATGCGAAATACCTGAATCTGGCGTTAGTAAATATTGGAAATGTGCCTCGTTTTACAGAATCCGAAATTCAGGATTATAAAAGTGGTAAGAAACCTTCTACAGATTGGTGGAAAGAAACATTGAAAGAGCGTGCAGGTATTCAACAGCATAGTCTGAATGTGAATGGAGGTAGTGAATCGACTAAGTTTTTTGTATCATTCGGTTATCTCGACCAGGATGGATTGTACGATTTGTCTTATTTCAAAAGATATAATGTACGTTCCAATATTGATACTCAAATAACGAAAGACTTCAGTGTTTCGGTAGATCTTGCCGGACGCTATGAAAAACTCGGCAAATCAGCTGTTGGCAACGGACTTTTCTCTACCATTATCAATTCGAAGCCAACCGAGCGTGCTTATGCTCCGGACGATGTAGAAAAAGGTGCCTTGGTTTCTAACGGGCAAAATGTTTCTCCTATCGGACAGGCTGCCCATTCGGGATATAGTAAGACGGAAAACTCAGTATTTCAAGGAACGTTGCAGGGTGTCTATGATGTTCCTTTCTTGAAAGGGCTGAAGGCCAGAGCCAGTTTCTCTTATGACCGTTGGTTCTCAAAAGCCAAGACTTTTACTACTCCCTATGAGTTTTACAGATATGATAAAGAGATCGATCTGTATACCAAACAGAAGTCAGGAGGAGGTATCAGTCTGTATGAAGGGACGGCTGAGGATGAAAGAATTACAATTCAGGCAGCTTTGTCTTATGATGCTACTTTTAATAAACTGCATAATGTCTCAGCTTTATTACTTTTTGAGGAGTCGTCTTATAAATACAGTAATTTGCAGGCATCCCGCGTAAACTATATATCTTCAGCAATCGATCAGTTATTTGCGGGTCCGGATAAGGATCAGACAAATGGAGGAAGTGCGAATGAAACGGTCAGAAAGGGCTATGTAGGACGAGTTAATTATAATTATTCGGGCAAGTACTTATTCCAGTTTAATTTCCGTTATGATGGTTCTTTCAATTTTCCACAGGGGAAAAGATGGGGATTCTTCCCTGCAGTTTCGGGTGGATGGAGAGTCAGTGAAGAACCTTTCCTGAAAAAGACAGGCATCTTTCATAATCTGAAACTTAGAGCTTCTTACGGACAGTTTGGTAACGACAGAGTGGCAGCGTTCCAGTATCTATCTGGATATAAATATAATTCCGGTTCAGTTATCGGTGGAAACTATCAGTCGGGAATTACAGATACGGGGATGGCTAATCCTAATATAACCTGGGAAACGGCAACCAATATGGATTTCGGACTTGATTTTGGTATTCTGGGTGGAAAACTATCGGGAGAACTAACTTACTTCTATAAGAAAACAAGAGACATCTTATTGCCTAGAAGTGCTTCCGTACCACAAACTTTTGGTGCTACCCTGCCTGATGAAAATATAGGAAAAGTTGACAATAAAGGTATCGAAGCGATTTTGCGTTATAATGATAAGATTGGTAATTTTAGATTTATGGTGGAAGGAAATATGACTTTTGCCAAGAGTAAGGTCGTTTACATGGATGAAGCCTTGAATGTAGCAGAACAGAAGAAAAGAACCGGGCATCCTTTTGATCAGACTTATGGATTGAAGGCATTAGGTTTATTCCGGAGTCAGGAAGAAATAGACGGATGGGCTATTCAGGACGGACGGGGAAATACGAGTCTTAAAGTCGGTGATATTAAATATCAGGATTATGATAAGAGTGGGGTGATTGATGGTGAAGATATTCAAAGGATAGGTAAAAGTACGGTACCGGAGATTGTTTTCGGATTGAATATAGGCATGTCATACAAACAGTTTGAATTGACTATGAATTTTCAGGGGGCGACAGGTTTCGATCAATATCTGAGATGGGATCCGTTCAATCTTGAGTCCAATGCGTTGGCTATATTCAAGAACTCATGGTCGGAAGATAATCCGAACGCTAAATATCCACGCTTATATGCGGGAACTGTACAGAATAATCGGGAGAAATCTTCATTCTGGCTGTATGACGGCACTTATATCCGTTTGCGAAACTTCGAGTTGGCATATACATTTGACAAATATCCGTTCTTCAAAAAGATAGGAGTGCAGAATCTACGTGTATTTGTATCGGGCAACAACTTATTGACCTTCTCGAAGATGAAGGACTTTGACCCGGAAGCTCCTAATATTGATCCTGATAATAATGCTTATTATTATCCGCAGATGAAGTCCTATAATGTTGGTTTGAGTATTGAATTTTAATAGAGTAGAGTTATGAAAAATAGAATATCATCCGTTTTTATCCTGTTTTTGTTGCTGTTCACCAGTTCGTGTATGGATTTGGATAAAGAACCGCTGGATATGATTTCGAGTGATGCAGTATTTAAAGATGAGGCTTTGTCAGAGGCTTATCTCTATAAAATATATGGCTATATGCCTTGTGGATATGGCTTGTTCGTTGAAGCAGGTGCGAATGTATTAAGTGGAATGGGAATTACCGATCTGCTTGATGGCAGCACCGATCTGTTGCGTTCGCCTGCCGGATGGAATGAGAGTAACGGAGTCATGATACCGGGAACGATGTCTTCTACGTACAATCCTCTTGAAACTTGGGGACGGAGCTATGAAGCCATCCGTAAAGTTAATAATCTGATAGCGGGACTTTCTGACGATAGTCCCTTATCAGAAAGTTTTAAGGAAAGAGTGATAGCGGAAGCACGTTTTGTCAGGGCATTCCTGTATTTTGATCTGGTTCGCCGCTATGGAGACGTACCTTTAATTAAAGAGTTACAAAACTTTGATAATTTGCAGGCACTGCTTGTCCCGCGTACTCCTAAATCGGATGTTTATGATTTTGTGGAAACCGAATTGGAACAAATAGGAGAAATACTTCCGTATGCGAGAGAAATACCAGCAACCGAACATGGACGTGCTTCTCGTGAGGCGGCATGGGCACTAAACGGACGTGTATTGCTTTTTGCCGAACGTTATGAACGTTCCGCTTTTTTCTCAAAGAAAGTAATTGATGAGCAGTATTTTGAACTGGATGATGATTACAATGCATTGTTCCAGTCAAGAAGTGGAAATAAGGAAGTTATATTCGAAGTAATGTTTGATGGGATTAATAAAGGGCATGCATGTGATAACTTGTTTATGCCTCCCAGCATCGATAATGGCTGGGGCTCTCAGACGAATCCGACACAGGAACTGGTGGACTCCTATGAAATGTTGGACGGAACTCCGTTTGACTGGAATAATCCTGTACATGCCAAAGATCCGTATACCGGACGCGATAAACGTTTGGCTGCAAGCATTATTACAGACGGATCTGTCTTTAAAAATAAAGTAATCCGAACGGGATACCTAATGGCGGACGATGGCTTGGGACTGGTAGAAAGAACTTATACCGGTTATTATATACGTAAATTTCTTGATGAAACCCTTCCTTTTGAGAAACTCTATTTCGGAGGTAGCCAGACAAGCTGGAAGGAACTACGTTTAGCGGAAGTATTGTTGAATTATGCCGAAGCGCAGAACGAAGCAAAACAGGGACCGGATGATTCTGTTCATGATGCGATAAATGCCGTAAGAGATCGTGCCGGATTACCAGATCTTCCGGAAGACCTTGATTATACAGGAATGAAACAGAGAATTATACAGGAACGGAAAGTGGAACTGGCATTCGAAGGACATCGTTTCTGGGATTTAAGACGTTGGAAACTGGCAGAATCTGTATTGAATAACAAGTATTTCCATGGTATGAAGATTACCGAAGAGAATGGAGTGAAACATTATGAGGTATTCGAATTGAATATGCTTCCTAAACAAGTCTTTTTGCCGAAGCACTATCTGATGCCTATAAATATCGGTGAAATGGAGAAGAACCCTAACTTGGGCAGTAACAATGACGGATATTAAAAAACGATGGATATGAAAAGAATCAATCATTGGCTGATAATATGTTTTGTTTTGCTATTGACTGTTGCATGTACTACCGGCAAACAGAGTAAATCGGTATCCTGGCAGGATTTGCATTATGGACCTGATTCGCTACAGACGATGGATGTATATCTGCTGGAGAACAGGACTGCCGATACTCCTTTAATGATTCTTGTGCATGGAGGAGGTTGGATGGCAGGCGATAAGAAAGATGCCGATTTTATGAAAACCGCCTGTTATACCAACGGTATGAATGTGGTGAATATCAACTATCGGATGGGGGATGGAATCTGCTATAAGCAGATGATGCAGGATATGACGGATGCAGTCCGCTATGTACTGGCCCATGCAGAAGAATGGAATATTAAAAAAACAAATTATGTGATGTGGGGCGGTAGTGCCGGAGCTCATTTATCTTTATTGTATGCGTATAATTATGATAAAGAAAATGTTATTTCATTAGTCATCACTTTAGGAGCACCTACCAGGCTGGATGTTTTGGATGCCTTGTCGGGTGCAAAGCAAAGCGATATTGAAGGACTGTTACCAATCGTTACCGGTAAACCGTGGAACAGTGATACTTCTCAACTGGATGTCGATTATCGGTTGGCAAGCCCTTATTACGGAAAAAACTTTAAGCCTACTTTCCTGATACATGGAGAAAAGGATACGATCGTCCCGAAAGTTCAATCGGAGATGTTGAGTAATCTTCTAAAACAAAAAAATGTTCCCGATACGCTGGTTATCCTTCCTAATGGAGGGCATGGAGGTGAAAATACTCCCCTGGAAGTTTCGGAAAAGGTAAATGCGGCAATGTATAAATGGATTTTGAAATACAGCAAATAATAAAAAGAGTATACTATGAATGCAATAAATAAACTGAAACTATCTTTATCGGCAGTGCTCTTCTCCTTTTTGGGAATAGCTTGCAGTGATATAGATGATAACTTGGTGAACTATCCGGTAGTAGCGGAGGTGAATACCGTCTACTACATTGATTCGGAGTCGGGAAATGATGCTAATAGCGGAGAATCTGAATCGTCTGCATGGAAAACGTTTGCTAACATCAACCGTGTTATTTTTCAAGCAGGTAATCGTATTTTACTGAAAAGAGGGAGTGTATGGACCGGACAGGTTAGTCCTAGAGGGGCGGGTACACCTTCCAATCCAATTATTCTTGGAGCTTATGGCGAAGGAGAAAAACCGATTATCAATGGAAATGGTGAAGTAAAGGCAGCCGTTTATTTGAAAAACCAGTCGAATTGGGTAATTCAGGATTTGCAGGTATCTAATTATGCGGATGTACGGGGAGATATCTATCGATGCGGAATTCTGGTCGAGAATGATAACGGAGGAACTGTCAGCAATATTAAGATTCTGAATAATACGGTTCGTGACGTGTCCGGTTCCTTCAGATATGTCGGTGCTTTTCATCCGCATCAATATGGAGGGATAGCTGTCAATGTAATAGGGCAGAATGCCACAGATAAATATGATAAGGTCCTGATTGAAAATAATACTGTAGAAAAAGCGGGACGTACGGGAATTGTTGTATGGGATAATCTTTTTGCCAGTGATTTGGAAGCTTCCACGAATGTAGTAATACGTAATAATTCGGTGAAAGACATTGATTCGGACGGTATAATCACCTATGGTTGTTATGGTTCTTTAATCGAACATAATGTAGCCAATGGATGCGGCTCTTATCGGGAGGACGGTCAGTTTAATGGCTCGGCAGCTATTTGGTGCACTCGTGGAAAGGACTGCATCATTCAGTATAATGAGGCTTATCATACGAAAGCGCTGGAGGGAAATGATGACGGAACCGGATTTGACATTGACATGGATGCTGTTAATTGTATCGTACAATACAATTATAGCCACGATAACGAGGGAGGATTTATGTTGTTTGTAGACGCGTCTAATTCGTCTGGTAGTATTGTACGCTATAATATCAGTCAGAATGATCGGAAACGTGTCTTCATGATTGCAGGAGGAGTCACTCCGAATACGCAGATTTATAATAATACCATATATTTGGGTGCGGGTGCTACTACTAAGATGATAGATCATACCTGGGATGACGGGGGAGATATCAATGCTCCTTGGCTGTTTAAGAATAACATCATTTACAATTTAGGAACAGGTGATTATAAGATTCCGGGTACAGGTGGAGTTTTTGAAGGAAATGTCTACTATGGAAACCATCCGGCTAACGAACCGGATGAAACAGGGAAAATAACAGTAGATCCGAAATTTATAAATGTCGGTGCCGGCGGAACAGGCATCAGTACACTGGATGGATATAAGCTGGAAGAAAACTCTCCGATAATGAATAAGGGAGTCAAGGTTGCAAGGAACGGTGGTATGGACTTCTTTGGAAATCCGGTATCCTCCGGCGGCAAGCCTACTCCCGGTGCTCACGAATTGAATGGCACGGCTTCGGGTGAGTCTGAGATGATAGATAAACTGAACGACTGGAGTAATGCATTTTACTATTCACCCAATTTGAATCTGGACAGCAGTAATCCGCAATTCTTTGGTGGTGATGGATCAAGAGCTGTACGGGCAACTATGGATGATGGAATTATATTGTATAACCTTCCGAATATAAAGTCTATGGAAGTCACTATGTATCTATGTGTCTGGTATCCGACGTTAACCCCGCAGAACATTAAGATATATGGTTCATACACGGGAGGTGATTTTGCTAATTACATTGAAATACCAGTCACTTATACGACAGATCCTGCTGTAGTGGAAGGCTGGCAGAAGACAACAATTAATACAGCTGCGGCTTTGCCGGAAGGAGTGAATTTTATAGGAGTCTGTATTAATGATCCGGTGAATGAGAGTTGGGCTGTTCAAATCGGTGAAGTGGCAATCACTTATGTAGAATAAAATAAAACGAAGAGAATGATGAATATTGCAATAAGAATTTGGATGGTTATTTTATCCTTTGCCTGTATAACTCCTGTTTATGCGAATGATCAAAGTGGTAAAATATACTATATTGATAACTTGGGTGGCAGCGACAGTAATACCGGACTGTCGCCCGGGGAAGCCTGGAAATCTTTTAAAAACGCCAATGACCGGGAGTTTAAACCGGGTGAACAGATTCTGCTGAAATCCGATTGTACCTGGACGGGATCTTTGTCTCCAAGAGGGAATGGGACGGACGATTCGCCGATTATAATAGGGTCTTATGGTGAAGGGGCACGTCCTGTGATCCATGGGAACGGTCAGGTAAAGGCGGCAGTATACTTGCGCAATCAATCAAACTGGGTGATTCGTCAGCTGGAAGTCACAAACCAGGCTCCGGAACGCGGTTATGTACATCGTGGAGGCATTTTGGTCGAGAATGATAATGGTGGTGTTTTGAGTAATATCAGTATTCTTGATAATTATGTACACCATGTGACCAGCTCATTTCGTTATGCATATAATTTTCATCCTCATCAATTTGGGGGGATTGCTGTAAATGTGAATGGTCTGACCGGTACTGATAAATATAGGAATGTACTGATCGAGGGTAACAGAGTTGAGAATGTAGGACGTACGGGTATTGTCGTATGGGATCATATTTTTGCCAAATATGATGAAGCCTGTACGGGAGTCAGAATACGTAAAAACTCGGTGAAGGACATTGATTCTGACGGAATCCTTACCTATGGTTGTGACGGTGCCCTGATAGAACATAATGTGGCAGATGGCTGTGGCTCCTATCGGGAAGACGGGGGATTTAATGGCTCGGCAGCTATCTGGTGTACCCGTGGAAGTAATTGTATAATCCAGTATAACGAAGCATTCAATACGCATATGCTGGAAGGAAATGCCGATGGCACAGCTTTCGATATTGATATTGATGCAATAGACTGTATCGTGCAGTACAACTACAGCCACGATAATGAGGGAGGCTTTATGCTGTTTATCGATGCTTCTAATTCCTCTGGAGGAATTGTCCGTTACAACATCAGTCAGAATGATAAAACACGCATATTTATGATTGCCGGAGGAGTACAGCCTAATATGAAGATATATAACAATACGATTTATATATCGGAAGGGCTGGACACGAAAATCATAGAACATACCTGGGATGAGGCGGGAGATATCAATGCGCCTTGGGTATTTAAGAATAACATTATCTGCAATTATGGAAGTGGTGGTTATATGATACCGGGAAAGAATGGAATTTTCTCCAACAATGTATATCATGGCAATCACCCTTCGACAGAACCTGCTGAACTTAATAAAATAACTGCTGATCCGAAATTCGTCAATCCGGGCAGCGGGAAAAGAGGATTTGAATCTCTGTCAGGTTATTATCTGAAGAAGAAGTCTTCTGCCGGTCAGGCAGGTGCGGTGATCGATCATCATGGTGGTCAGGATATTTTCGGAAAGAAAGTATCGGATAGTGTACCTTCTAATATTGGGGCTGTAAACTGATTAATGACAATAAAGGATGAAGACAAGAATATTATTATGCATGGCGGTATCGCTCATGCTGACACTCTTCTCATGTCATAAAACTGAGAAAGTGCAGGTCTATGACCTGAAGGTGGAAAGTCTGGTGAATCCTCTCGGCCTTGAACAGAAGCAGCCTCGTTTAAGCTGGAAACTGCATTCTGAAGAAAGAGGAGTCCATCAACAGGCATACCGCATCATCGTATCTTCGTCTGAGGAGAAGCTGAAAGAAAATGTAGGAGACTTATGGGATTCGGGTAGAATTCCTTCTTCCGAGACAGTTTTAATTCCTTATGAAGGTGCGCCGTTGTCCGGCAGGCAGTTTTGTTACTGGAAAGTAAGGATTGAAACCAATTTGGGTGAAGTTGTTTCATCGGAAAGAGCTTTTTGGTCGATGGGACTAGAGGCATCTGATTGGCAAGCCAAATGGATTGGCTTGGAGAGTATAGAAGTGGAAGGAGAAGATCGGAAGATGAATTTTGTTCCAGAGAATGAAGACGAACTTCGGCTGAAAAGTGAGACTCGCCTTCGTGCCCGCTACTTGCGGAAAGAGATAAAACTGGGGAAAGATGTAAAAAGTGCAATGTTTTATATCTCCGGTTTAGGCTTGTACGAAGCATATCTGAACGGTCATAAGATTGGAGATCAGGTATTAGCTCCTACTCCGACAGATTATAGTAAAACTGTTCCGTACAACACCTTTGATGTCACCCCTTATTTAAATAAAGGAAAGAATACTATAGGGGTGATATTGGGAAATGGCCGATTCTTTTCGATGCGTATTCCCTGGTTCCGTACATTCGGATTACCTCAACTATTGTCTCAGTTGGAGGTTACTTACAAAGATGATACAAAGGATACTTTCGTGAGTGACGAATCGTGGAAAGTAACTTTGGATGGTCCTTTGGGAGTAAATAATGAGTTCGACGGCGAAGAATATGATGCCCGTAAAGAGATGGAGGGATGGAGCATGAACGACTTTGACGATGCGGCATGGTATCCGGTTGAGTTAGTAAATGCACCCGAAGGAAAGTTGCAGGCACAGGAAAATCCGAATATTAAAGTGATGGAACATATAAAACCTCTCTCTGTCCATAAACTGGGTGATGATAAATATATTGTAGATATGGGGCAGAATATGGTAGGATGGATTACGTTGAAAGTGCGTGGCAAACAGGGAGACAAAGTCACGCTTCGTTATGCGGAGTTATTGAAAGAAGACGGTCATTTATATCTGGATAACTTACGTGGAGCCAAAGTTACGGATACTTATATTTTAAAGGGAGATGAAGAGGAAACATGGGAACCTAAATTTGTATTTCATGGTTTCCGTTATGTTGAAGTGTCTGGTTTCCCCGGTGTACCTACTGTTGATCATTTTGAAGGAAAAGTCGTTTATGACGAAATGAAGACCACCGGTAAGTTTGCAACTTCCAATGCCGTCATTAAACGGATTTATCAAAACGCATGCTGGGGTATTAAAGGGAATTACCGTGGAATGCCGACGGACTGTCCTCAACGGGACGAACGGATGGGATGGTTGGGCGACAGAACTACCGGAGCATACGGAGAAAGCTATATCTATGACAATCAGAAACTTTATGCAAAATGGCTGAAAGATATTGAAGATTCACAATTAGCGAACGGAGCATTACCGGATGTCGCTCCTAATTATTGGGAAATGTATACCAATGATGTCACATGGCCGGCTGCATATTTCACCGTTGCCGATATGCTGTACAAACAGTATGGAGATGTACGTCCCATCATCCGCCATTATGATTCATTCAAAGCATTTATCCGATTTATCCGAGATAACTATCTGAAGGATGATATCGTTATTCATGATACATTCGGTGACTGGTGTATGCCACCGGAGTCTATGGAAATGATTCATTCACAAGATCCTTCACGGAAGACTTCGGGGGAATTGCTCTCAACCGCATATTATTATCGTCTTTTGGTCTTAATGCAGAAATTTGCTTCGTTATCAGGTAATGATAAGGATATCGCCTATTATCGGGAGTCAGGTGATCGGATATTAAAAGCTTTCAATAGGAAATTCTATAATGCATCAACCGGATATTATTCCAATAATACGGTAACGGCTAATTTATTAGCTTTAATGAACGGGATGGCTCCCGACTCTGTCCGTCAGGTCGTTTTCGAACATATTGTTGATAAGACTCTAAATGAGTTTAAAGGGCATGTCAGTACTGGACTGATCGGTATTCAATGGCTTATGAGAGGCTTGTCAGACTATGGTCAACCGGAACTGGCGTATAAGATTGCCACCAACAAAACCTATCCGAGTTGGGGATATATGATTGAAAATGGTGCTACTACCATTTGGGAATTATGGAACGGCAATACGGCCGATCCGGCAATGAATTCCGCCAATCATGTAATGTTGCTGGGAGACCTTATAATATGGTATTATGAGTACCTGGCAGGCATCAGGAATGAAGCAGAATCAACGGGATTTAAAAAGATTGAAATGAAGCCGTTGCTTGTGGGGGATCTGACTTATGTCAATGCCTCTTATCAATCGGTCAGAGGAGAAATCCGAAGTCATTGGAGGAGAGAAGGAACTACCTTTATCTGGGACATTGCTATCCCGGCTAACACGACTGCCTCTGTCTATCTGCCCGAAGCTGTCGGCAAGGAGATAAAAGAAGCGAACCAAGACTTGAATGACATTAAAAGTATAACCGGAGTAAGGACGGATGGCAACTGGGTTATAATTGATCTGGAATCCGGGAAGTATTCGTTTACGGTAAAACAAAACTGAATGTTAAACTGAAAATTAAAAGTTATGAGACTGAAGAAATATGATAACAATCCTATTCTGTCACCAAATTCAGCGAATGCATGGGAAAATTTAGTGGTATGCAATCCCGGTGTATGGTATGAAGATGGTATATTTTATATGCTCTACCGGGCAGCAGGTGATGATGAAGAACATATCATTCGTTTGGGATTGGCTACGAGTAAAGACGGATATGATTTTAGAAGAGCTTCTTCTCAACCGGTATTCGGACCCAGCATTGATGGGCCTGATGCCGGTGGAGTGGAAGATCCCCGTATTGTGAAATTTGATGATGAATACTACGTCACCTATGCCTTCCGTCCTTATCCTCCGGGACAGTATTGGAAGTTTCCGCATGATGTGGTATTGCGTCCGCAGTGTGGTAGTCATGCGCCCGTTTTTATTAAGGAGAATCTGGGAAATTCAGGATTGGCGGTAACTAAAGATTTCAGGCACTTCAGACGGTTGGGAAGGATTACCGAATCGGCTCTGGATGATAGGGACGCTATACTTTTCCCTGAGAAAGTGGATGGAAAATATGTACTTCTGCATCGTCCCAAACAATATACGGGTGATAAGTATAATGTTAAATATCCGTCTATTTGGTTGAAATTCTCAGATGATTTGCTAAATTGGTCAGATAAAGAAAGCCATTTGTTGATTTCGGGCATAGAGAATACTTGGGAAGAAAAAATCGGCGGAAGCACTCCACCCTTGAAAACGGATGAAGGCTGGCTCGTGCTGTATCATGGAGTAGAACATGGCGGGAAGGGATATTACAGGGTAGGCGCATTACTCTTGGACCTGGAGAATCCGCTTCGTGTGATAGGACGTACCCAAAAGTATGTTCTTGAACCCGAGATGGACTGTGAGTTGAACGGATACTACAAAGGCTGTGTATTTCCTACGGGAAATGTCATTTTGGGTGATACGTTATATGTGTATTACGGAGCAGCTGATAAGTATGTTTGTGTGGCTACTTGTAATGTAAATGAATTGATTCAGTATATTAAAAAAGGGGAGTAATGAAGAAAGTAGTACTTTTGATAGCTATGTTTTTGTTGTTTTGTACGGCATGTAGCGAGAAGAAAAGCACGTTGATTATATCCGATCAGCCTGTATCCGCTAATTTTATGGGAAATGGAGTGGAGTGGTCAGCTTATCCGCATGGTGACTCTCCCGAAGCCGAATGGGGATACTTAATGACTGATGAGAAGTTACAGAAAGTATGTTCCCGGCTCGACTACATGAAGCCGCGTATTGTTCGCTTGATGGATGTAGCCGGATGGCGTTATTTCAAAGGAGTGGATACAAAGGGTAATCCAGTACTGGACTTTGAATGTGCGGAAGTAAAGATGGTCTGTAAACTATTGGACTATTGTCAGAAGAATGGGATAACGGTTTTGATTGGTGATTATGGTGTACCTGGATTTTGGGGATATAAAGGTAGGGTTGACAGGGTAGATGATCCCCGTTATGTGGATATGACTATCAGATATCTCTCTTATCTGATAAAGGAGCGGGGATATGATTGTATTAAATATTACATTATAACCAATGAACCGAATGGAACCTGGGCATGCACCAATGGTGATTGGGGGCAATGGAAAAGGGGAGTCAGCATGTTTGTGGAAGGTTTTAAGGCGGCGGGACTCCCACTGGAAATGTCTGCTCCTGATGTCGTTGAAATGTCAGATAATCCAGCTTCCGAATATACGGGCAGGCAATGGGTGGAACAGAGTATGATTCAGCTAGATTCAATAGTAGGCAATTATAATATCCATTGTTATGCAGATGCATACTTTGTAAGGGACGGTCGTTTTCAGAAACATCATAAGGAAGTCGCGGATATGCTCAAACTAACGGGAAAGCCAGTTATCTTCGGAGAAATAGGAGTACTTTATAAGACCGGTGAGTTAGGGGAAGAATACAAGAAGTTGCTTCCGAAGAAACCGTTTGCCAGTGAAGACTCCCAGTTGCATGTGTATGATTATGTCTATGGTATTGATGCCGCCGATGCATTAATACAGTCGATGAAAGCCGGATTTCAGGGAGCCAGCGCATGGATGCTTGATGATGCGATGCATACGATTGGAGATTTAGGAGACAAGAACCAACTCAAGGTTTGGGGATTCTGGAATTCATTGGGGACGGAGTTATTGAATGATGAGAAAGAGGAAGAAATTCGTCCGTGGTTTTTTACATGGTCGCTGATGTGTCGTTATTTCCTGCCGGGTATGGATATTTATAATCCGGAGAATGAAGAACTGTTTCCTAATTTGAGAGTCGTTGCAGGCAGAAAAGGAGGGGGGACTACGATTGCATTACTGAATGCTAGTGATTCAACCTATACTTTCCGTTTAAAAATGAATGTGGGTAACAGTAATCAGGATTTTGCTGTTTATAGCTATACACAGACAGGGTATAAAATAGATGAAAACTCTTTTCCGGTAGCTGAATTTGTAGCTCGGGCAAAGGATCTGTTGTCGGGTGAGGAAGAAATAAAGATTCTTCCCCGCAGCTTTAAATTATATACAAATATAAAAATAGATTAAGCTATGCAAGTTACAGTTTCCTTTATTGACATAGCTGTCATAGTGGTCAGTACCGGACTCATCATTTGGTGGGCATTGAAAAAGGGGAAAAGCGGAGATTCCAAATCATACTTTTTGGCAGGACGCAGCATGTCCTGGATAGTGGTTGGTTTGTCTCTTTTTGCTGCCAGTATTTCCAGTACAACACTTATCGGGCAGACCGGAGATGCTTATTCTACAGGGATAGCTGTCTTTAATTATAATTTAGTGGGTGTTGTTGTTATGGTGTTTTTCGCTACTTTTATTTTACCAATTTATATTAATAGCGGCATCTTCACCATACCCGAATTTCTGGAACGGCGTTTTGATGTCCGTTCCCGTTATTATTTCTCGGCTATCTGCATCATAGGGAATGTGTTTTTGGATGCGGCAACCGCTTTATATGCGGCTGCTTTGATTATAAAGCTACTGGTGCCTTCTGTAGATATCCAGGTGATTGTGATTGTTTTTGCACTATTGGCAGCTTCCTATACCATTCCGGGAGGACTATCCTCGGCTATTAATGCTGAAATTATACAAGCCTGTATTTTAATAGTAGGCTCCGTTTTGCTGGCGATATATGTAACGATCAGTGGTGGGTTCGATTATTTGAAAGAACTGTTTATTTCGGGAGATTATATGGTTAAGCTGATTCGCCCTTTAGATGATTCTTCTACGCCTTGGCTGGCATTGATCATAGGGATGCCTATAACCGGTCTTTATTTTTGGGCAAATAATCAAACGTTGGTACAGCGTGTGTTGAGCGCAAAAAATCTGAATGAGGGGCGTAAGGGAGTGATGTTGAATGGTGGTATAACTCTGACTACTTTATTCCTTTTTGCTATGCCGGGTGTGATGTGTCAGAAGTTATTTCCTGATTTAGGCAGCCCTGATATGGTGTATCCTGCTATGATTCTGAATTTGATGCCTGTCGGACTATTAGGAATAATGATAGCCGTTTTGTTTGCAGCTCTTACATCTGCATTAAGTGCGATAATGAATTCTACCTCCACTCTGTTTACAATGGACTTTTATTGTAAAATAGATAAGCATGCAAGTGATAAAAAACTGGTACGTGTGGGAAGAATTGTCTCTGTTGTAGTAATTGTTATTGCAGCATTATGGGCTCCTCAAATCGGAAAATTCGGTTCGATCTTGAAGTATTATCAGGAAATGCTCGCTTATTTAGCTCCTCCTATTGTCGCGGCATTTATTGTCGGAATATTCAGCCACCGAGTCAATGGGAAAGGAGTCTTTTGGGGGTTGATGAGTGGATTTGTGATTGCCATTTTATTGCTATTCTTTAAAACACTGATATTTGGTGATATGCATTTCTTATTTATTGTTCCTATACTGTTTATCTTTAGCATACTGGTGATGTATTTGGTGAGTTTATGTTCTGCAGCTCCTCTGCCTGAAAAACTAAATCAGAATATTTTTACGCTTGACTTCTATAGAAAAGAAACTGTTGAACTGAGTAAGATAAAATGGTACTCTAATTATCGTATCTGGGGAGTAATATTGTTACTACTTTCCGGAATATTACTACTCATCCTATCATGATAAACATTCTTTGAGGATAAACTTTTGTGAAGTTAGCCTTCTTTCAAAGCATTTATTGTTCTATATTTGTTCTGTAATTGGAACGAATATAGAACAATAAGATGGAAGACAGACCAAAATTTGCATTCGTAGGTAACAGTCACATGGCATTCTGGGCACTGAATATTTATTTTCCTCAATGGGAATGTATGAATTACGGTGCTCCCGGAGAAGGTTTGGCATATGTCGAATCCTTTTCGGTGGATACTTCCGATTGTTATGTGGTAGTTCAGTTCGGTACCAATGACATTTACCGGTTGAACGATGAAAATGCAGATGAATATGTGGAACGCTATGTGAAGGCTGTTCTTGCCATTCCTTCTCTGAAAACTTATCTCTTTTGTATTTTTCCCCGCAACGATTATGATGATTATAGTACGGCAGTAAACAAGTTTATCCGTATGCTTAATCAGAAGATACATGCCAGACTGGAAGGAACGGAAATTGTCTGTCTGGATGTGTTCGACCGTTTACTTCAGGACGGGCGATTGAATCCCGGGCTGACAATCGACGATTTACATCTGAATGGTAAAGGATACAGCATACTGAGCGATGCACTAAAAAAGGCAGTCAACGGATAAAGCATTTTCTTGTATTTTGTTTTTGCATTTGTGCGGTAAATAGACGGCATATCATTTATTTTTCCTATTTTTGCCCTCATAATTATATGTACAACCCCCATAAAATGATGAGACTATGGAGAAAGTTATTATCAACTCGTATGAAGAATTTGAAAAGTTAGTAGGTCAACAGATAGGTGTATCCGATTATGTCGAACTCTCTCAGGAACGCATCAACCTTTTTGCAGATGCAACACTGGACCATCAATGGATTCACGTAGATACAGAACGTGCTAAAGTGGATAGTCCTTATCATAGCACAATTGCTCACGGATATCTGACATTGTCTATGCTTCCTTACTTGTGGAATCAGATTATTCAGGTAAATAATCTGAAAATGATGATTAACTACGGTATGGATAAGATGAAATTCGGTCAGGCTGTGCTGTCCGGACAAAGTATTCGCCTGGTGACTACTTTACATTCACTGACTAACTTGCGTGGTGTGGCAAAAGCAGAAATCAAGTTTGCTATTGAAATCAAAGACCAGCCTAAAAAAGCATTGGAAGGAATCGCGGTGTTCCTGTATTACTTCAATTAATATTTAGTAATATAATGCGGGAGACTGTTTTCATTTAATTTATGAAGACAGCCCCCCGTATTTGCTTCTTATTTTTCTCACCCTCTCACTCCCATAAACTTAAACGGTTGCGCCGGTTTGAATTCTTTGCTCGTATTACCATGATAAGTTTCTCCGTTGGAAATAGACAATTTAAGTACCGGAGCACCTTCTGACAAATCCATTTCCCGCAGATTCACCCAGAAAGTATTGGGTGTCAGACTTGATTCGAAGAAGTACATCAGGTCTTTGCTTTCCGATACCGTTCTCCATTGTGTCGTCGAAATCTCCGGATTTTCGGGAGTAGATATGCCGTACGGGACCGATGCATTGCGGACAACACTGAATACGCTTGCCACAGCGATCCTCACATCATCCGTTTCAGGCAGTGCGTTTACGTAAAAGCTGGCTCTGGCAAAGCGGTCTGACGGGCGGTTGGTTCCGGGCAGAAAGCTCAATCCACCTATTGATTTCCAATATTCGTTAAGGGCCAGCTGTTTGTTGTAAGTGGGGGAGTTGGTCATTACTTTATATTCCTTGCTGTGATAGACAGTCAGTTTTCCGTCTGTATATTCGAATATGGCACAGTCACCTGTTGCATCGGAAGCTGATAAATGCAGGGTCGCCAGACGGGAACCATCCGGCATCATGTCCGATACTACCTGAAAAGTATCCTCGTCAATGAATGCGACAGCCTCGTCTACAGTGGCGAAGTTATCCAGCATATATTGTACCCATGCTGTAATGGCAAGTCCTGGCTTGCTTTTATCTCTTGCCGGATATTTAGCTTCGGGCAACCACAACAGATTGGCGACCAGTCCTTTCTCATTCATTCCGTCCGTACTGGCTATTTCAAAAGCGGAAGTCACCACACTGCCATATTTAGAGATCCATTTCAAGGAGTTTTCTCCCGTCTCTCCATTTCTTTCCATACCTCTGGGAAACACCCAAAGATTACTATGCATATCTGTCTTCCAGTCCATAGACCGACCGGTTGCCACCATTCCATTTGTTCCCGAATAAACAACTCTTGTGCACATAATTATAATTTTCAGTTAAGGGTTTATGATAAGTTACTTTGGTATCAGAACAATAAGATTCCATTTATGTTTTACATATATACGGATATTGAATAAGGTATCAATAAAATTAAGAACTATGTCATTAAGCAGTCTGCTCATCATCTTTTCATCATCGTTTATGGCTTTGTTTCCGGTGATAAATCCTTTGGGGAATGGTTTTGTCGTAAATGGATTTTTTACGAACCTAGACCCACAGCAACGGAAAACCGCTATCCAGAAACTGACTCTCAATTTTATCATGATTGGGGTAGGCACGCTGGTAATTGGTCATTTGTTCTTGTTGATTTTCGGTCTGGCTATCCCTGTCATCCAGTTGGGAGGCGGCATACTTATCTGTAAAACGGCCATGGAACTGCTTGGCGATTCGGGAGCTTCCGATAAAGAAGAGCCCAGTCAAAGTGTAGACAGTTTCAGGTGGAAGAATATCGAGCAGAAGATATTCTATCCGATCACCTTCCCTATCAGTATTGGACCGGGCAGTATATCCGTTATATTTACATTGATGGCATCTGCCAGTGTGAAAGGAAAACTGCTGCAAACAGGTGTCAACTATCTGGTTATTGCACTTGTCATTATTTGCATGGCTGCTATCCTGTATGTATTCCTTTCGCAGGGGCAGAAGATTATTCAGAGACTGGGACCGGTAGGAAATCAGATCATAAATAAGCTCGTTGCCTTTTTTACGTTCTGTATTGGTATACAGATTTCCGTGACAGGCATTTCCCAGATATTCCATCTGGATATACTGTGAGGCAGATGAATATTATAAAACATTGAGATATGAAAATGAAAAAGATTTTAGCAGCTTTATTCATCCTGTTGCTTATACTTATTCTGGTTTTGGTAGTACGGACCGTAACCTATAAGTTTGGTAAAGTGACCAGGAATGTGGATGATAAAGAATTGGTGAACACAGCTCCTTCGGAGCAATCCGTGCGTCGTTTTGTCGGAGGAATACGAATCCCGACAATCAGTAATGAAGTGTATGAAGAGACTGATTTCAAGCCTTTTGATGAATTTATGAAGTACCTGGCCGATTCTTATCCGGAGGTATATAGGGTGATGGATGCAGATACCATTAATACATATGGGCTGGTGTTTCATTGGAAAGGCAAGAACAGTGATCTGAAACCGATATTATTCTTGTCCCATTACGATGTGGTTCCGGTAGTCGGATATGATCCGTCTACGGCGACTGTTGCAGATACGGTTTTCCGGTTTGACGACAAACCGTTGCCTCCCATCGGGACTTATTCGGAGAAGTGGGATTATCCTCCCTTCTCGGGAGCTGTTGCAGGCGGACGCATATACGGTCGTGGAACACTTGACATGAAATGTATGCTCTTCTCGCTGATGGAGGGAGCGGATAACCTGATAGCCGAAGGCTTCCAACCGGAAAGAGATATCTGGTTTGCTTTCGGGCAAGACGAGGAAGTGAGCGGACGTCAGGGAGCTTTCAAAATAGCCGATTACTTTAAGCAGAAAGGGCTGCGCTTCAGTGCGGTTTATGACGAAGGAGGTATCATTGCAGCTCCCGGTTCGGCAATAGAATCCATACAAGAACCGTTGGCATTGGTGGGAGTGGGAGAAAAAGGTTTTCTGACCTTGCGCCTTACGATAAAAGGGATGGGAGGTCATTCTTCGATGCCACCTTCAAAGAGTTCTCTGGTGTATGCTGCAGAAATCATAGAGAAGCTGAATGACAACCAGTTCCCGGCAGAAATCATTTCTCCCATAGCTGCATTCTTCGATAATGTAGGAGGGGAAATGGGATTCTTTTCGCGGATGGCGATAGCCAATCAATGGCTGCTCGAACCGTTACTGCTGAAGACTATGGAAAAATCTCCCGCCTCCAATGCGCTGGTACGCACCACAACCGCCATCACGATGGCTAAAGGCAGCGATGCGGCCAATGTATTGGCCTCGGAGGCTGAGGTTACTGTAAACTTCCGCATTTTGCCTGGTGAATCGGTTGCCGGGGTGATAGGGCATGTGAAGAAGTTGTGTGAAGGCTACGATGTTGCCATCCATGTGGTATCGGAACGTGAGCCTTCAAGCATCTCTCCTGAAAACGTTAGAGGCTTCGAGATTATCAAGGAAGAGATAGCAAAAATATATCCCGCAGCTATCGTTACCTCTTATATTACGATCGGGGGTACCGATTCCTACAAATATCAGACGGTGAGCGATGACATCTACCGTTTCTTGCCTATTTGTCTGAACCAGTACGAGCAGCGTACGATACATAACGAAAACGAGTATATATCCCTGGAGAATTTCGGGAAGATGCAATGGTATTTTAAGGAACTGATGAAGAATTATTAGTTCTTCTTTGCCTTGATTGCCTTCAACGTGTTTTTGCGTACAGAGCGGATAGCGGGAACCAGAAATTCGGGTTCCATGATTTCCAGCATTGTGCGTAATTCCTGTTGAAGCTCCGGGATGGAACGGGTCAGTTGGTAAGCAAGTTTGATGCAAAGTGACTGCACTCCGGGCGGTTCCTGCCGGGATACCATACGCTCTATGCAGAAATCCAGCAAGTCCACCCGTGGAGGGTCGGCTAGCGGTTGCTGACATAGCAGGTTCAGGAGCATTCTTCGTTTTCCTGAATGCGGACAGGTAAGCGCTGAATCAATCAATTCATTTTGTTTCCCGCTCAGCCATTCTACTTCCGGTTTCGAGAAATGGGTACAAACCCACAGTGCCTGGTAAGAGACGATGCTGTCCTCATCATATATCAGCCGGTAGATTTCTTCTCTGAGGCGTTCGTCGTCTTGTATGTAATGAAGTATCTCTCTGATATTCTCGATGTGTACACGTTCGGATAGTCTTGCACGCAGGTTCATATGGCTTTCGTTTTTTGGGGGGAATGAGTTGTTTTTACTTGTTGCCGTTCTCTGCTTCCGGCAGTTGCAGATGGAGAATCGGATAAGGCTTGCCCATACCGTCTGTTTCATCTCGGCCTATGATCCGGAATCCCATGCGGAGATAAAATCCGAGCGCTTTGTCGTTCTGCTCGTTTACGTCTACTTTATTCATCTGTTTTCTCCGGGTGGCGTATTCCAGCAATCGTCTGCCATATCCTTTTCCCTGTTCGCCGGGGCTTACGAACAGCATTTCGATAAGTTCGTCGCTCAGTCCCATAAAGGCGACAATCTTTCCATTGGTATTGCGGATGATATACAGTTCTACAGCCGATAAGTAGTGGTTGCGTACCAATGGTTTGTAGAATTGGATATGCTCTTCCGTGAGGAAGTGATGCGTATGGCGTACGGAATCTTCCCATACTTGCAGAATCTCGTCGTAGTCTTCCGGAGCCGGTCGGCATATATTAGGCAGATAATAGCACAGGTGATCGTATATATTTCCGTTGTAAGTAAGTTCCGCCTGATGCAGTACGCCTTCACAGATAAAGCCGTTGCGTTCCAATACTTGCTGAGACCGCTTGTTGTGCGGATAACAGTTGGCGGTGATGAGGCTGAGCTGAAGTTCGTTGAAGCCATAGTTAAGCACAGCTTGTACCGCTTCCGTCATATATCCTTTTCCCCAGTGAGCCTCGTCAAGCCAGTATCCCAGCATACGTACTTGCGGGTTCTCCCGCTTCGGGTCGGGGACGATGCCGATGGAGCCGATGAGCTGTTGGGTGTCTTTCAGTGTTATAGCCCAGATATCCTCCTGACCGATAAACACGTTCTGGAGGATTTCACGCGATTCTTCTATCGATTTATGGGGAGCCCATCCGGCATTATTGCCCAGATTCGGATTCTGGCAACAAGCGAAGAATGTTTCTGCATCATTTTCCCGGAAAGGCCGGATGAGTAAGCGTTCCGTTTCAAACGAACAATCATCCTGTGGTTCGTCTGCCTGCGGGGGGCATACGCATTCTATCCGGTTACCGTCAGGATCAAGAACTACACTTTCGAAATAACCATCTCCCGAAGTACGTGGCTCGCCTGCTATGGTGTATCCCTCGGAACGCATTTGTTCCGTGAAGCGAAGCACTTCTTCCCGGCTGGGGAAGGTGAAGGCAAGATGCGTCAGCCCAAGACGGTTCTCTTCTATCGGAGTATTCTGTACGTCTGTCCGGCTCATCAATTCCAGAGAAGGCCCTGCTCCGAAAGAGACGAAATAGGACTCGAAGCCCTTCTTCGGATTGATATATTTTTCATTACTCGTTCCACCCAGAAAGCGGACATAGAAATCTTTTAATTCTTCCAGACGAAAAGTCCAGATAGCGATATGATGTAGTTTCATGCCTATTTTAATATTATATATTCATAGACTATGCGGGAAATGTCCGCGATAATCTTACTGTTTTCCTGATTGTTTTCCGCAGAGTCTTTCACGAAAACGGCTATGCTGTAAGCGTGTCCGTCGGGCAGGAGGACGAAGCCGATGTCATTGCAGGCTACCTGTTGTCCTTTGGCATTCCGGTCGCCTGTTCCTGTCTTGTGACCGATTGTTACTTCTTTGTCCAGCAATGGGGCAACCAGTCGGTCTTGTCCGGTCTGGCATTCTGTCATAGTCTGATAGATGAAGTCTTTGTATTCTTGCGGGAATAGTGCTTCTTTACGGAATATTTCCAAGAGTCTGGCGGCAGCCAGAGGCGTAGTCCAGTTTTGATAACACAGACTTTCGTCCTGATGCATTTCGTTTTCTGTGCAGACAATAGCGCAGTCGGTAACGCCTAAAGAATGGATGTACTGGTTTACCGCATCTACTCCTCCCTGATATTGAAACAGAATATCACAAGCATTGTTGTCACTTTGTTGCAGGGTGTATTTCAATAAATCCGCAATGTCTATATTGAATCCTCCCTGTGGGAAACTGTCCCGTAGCGGGCTGTAAGTATCGGGTTTTAAATCCTCTTTCTTTATGGTCAGTTCAAAGTTCAATGACTGTTGCTGCTTTCCCATATAATCAGCCAATGCCAGCGCCTGATGAAATTTGAACACACTCATCAATGGATAATGAATGTCATTGTTGACAGTTACCGTATCTTTTCCATCGATAATAACGGCAATACCGATTTCAGCTTTTTTGCCTTTGATAGCTTGTTTGAGTTGGTCTTCCAGAGAAAAATTCTGTGCACAGATAATAGTGGGGATCAGACAGAGAAGCAGGATGAATGAGCGCATACTAATTTTTTCATTAACAGGTTTGTATTTGAGTAATAAGAGTCACAAAGATATAAATACTAATTTTATCAGCAAATACTTACCCGTAAATAGTAATCCTATATAAGAATTATCTATTTTTGTCGGTAAAACAAAAGAATAAGCCTACTATATGTTAAGATGTCATTCAGAGTCGTTTAAATCATCAGTAAAGTTGGTGGATGGTTTAAGGTTAAGTACAAAAGAAGAATTGAAAGATATGGCACAATTGCTTCTTCTTCCTATTCCTTCAAAATTGCGAAAAGAAGAGTATGTATCCTGTCTTGCGGAGTCAGTTCTGGCCTGTCCGGATATATGGATCTCGCAGTTGACACATTATGAATGGGTGCTCCTCCAAAAGCTGGTGAAAGCAGGAGCCAATACCTATGTGGAAGAGCCTAATATGATAATGACGTGTACATTAGAGTTGCTTTCTTTTGTTGCGACCGAACGTAACTGTTTGAACGGAGACAAGATTCGTTATATGATTTGTGATGAGTTGCGTGAAGCGGTTGCTCCCCATATTGATAAGTTTTTGACATCAACGGAAGAGAACAGCCGTTTTGTGCTGGAGCAGTATGCTTTAGGAATTTTAAATCTTTATGGTCTCTTACCTTATACAGAATTCTTGAAGCAACTGACCGGATACTTGAAGGGTTCGATGACAAAGGACGAAATTGCTGTCGGCTTATCAAACTCAATGTTGATGAGACTACTTACGTTTGATATGGAGGATATATATAGCACTACTATGTATGTTCGATCTCCCTTATTATTGGACGTTGAGGACTTGGAGGAAAGATTATATATGCATCGTGGTATAAAAAGTTTGAAGAAGTTTACCGTCGAAGAGGTTTTGGCGGCTGGAACGATGCCTGCGTTCTATATTTCCAATCCGCATTCGGATGAACTGAAAGGGTTTATGATGAGGAAATTAGGTTATAATGAAGAACTGGCTGAGGCCAAGATACAGTGGTTGTGGTATGCAATACAGATAGACGAAAATCCGATGTCTGCTATTGTTTCGGCAATAGACACGAAGGTTCTTTCTATGCAAGGACTTCAGGAAGTGGTTGGAATAGCTGTAAACTATTGTAATGATTGTTCCCGTTGGTTCTTGAAAGGTCACTCGTCCACCGAAGCATCCGCTTTACTTGGTAGGGGTGAATCGGTGAAAACTCCTCCTCGTATCGTTGCCGGACCAGCGATGAAAGCAGCAGGCATGGATATCACTCCTGAAATGCAAACAATGGTTGATGGTATGTTTTATGATAGATTCTCCGGAACGAAAATTGGACGGAATGATCCTTGTCCTTGTGGGAGCGGAAAGAAATATAAGAAATGTTGCGGCAGGGATAACTGAAAAGGGAGTGTTCGTCGAGATGCTATGTCGGCATAGACGGACTGTTTTTTGAAAGATTGTGTTGAAGATTGGAGGAAAAGGAAAATGATAGGGCAAAACCAATCAAGGAAATCCTGATACTTCCCGTCATCGAATAAGTGAACGGTCTGAAATGAATCATTCGTATAAGATTTTTGGTATCCTTGTTGGCTTGGTATGGTAAAGTTCTTACCTTTGTAAGGTCATCAAAATAAGTGTGATCATGAAGAAGTCTATAAAACATTTGCCCAAGCGAACGCAGGAAGAACTGACAGTTCTGCTGGACTTAGTCTGCAAAAGCGTTGATAACTGTCAGATGATTATCCTGTTCGGGAGTTATGCCAGAGGGAATTATGTTTTATGGGATACAAAAATAGAGTTCGGTGTGCGTACCTCGTACCAGAGTGATTATGATATTCTTGTCATCACCAACGGAGCAGTCAAGCGGGCAGAAAGAAAGCTGGAGCGTATCACTAACAAATATCACGATTTGTTTGAATACCGTCGTCACGCTTTTCCGCAATTCATTGTCGAACATATAAATACGGTTAATAATAACCTGGAAGTCAGCCAGTATTTTTTTACAGATATTGTAAAGGAAGGTATTCTGCTTTACGATAGTGGCAAATGTCAATTGGCTAAACCACGGAAATTGAGCTTTAGGGAGATTCGGGATATTGCACAAAATGAATTTGATAAACTTTTCCCTTATGCTTGTGACTTCCTAACTGGTGTAAAGGATTATTTTATACTTAAAGAAAAATACAACCTTTCTGCCTTTATGCTTCATCAATCCTGTGAGAAGCTTTATAATACTATATTGATGGTTTTTACGAATTACCGTCCGAAAAGTCATAGACTTCAGGACCTTGGTGGGATGGTAAAGCGCTTTTCGATGGAACTGGTAGCGGTTTTTCCTCAAAATACGGATGATGAAAAAGAGTGTTTCGATCTATTATGCCGAGCCTATATCGAAGCCCGCTATAACAAAGATTACAAAATTACACGTGAACAGCTGGAATACTTGATTTCACGTGTTGAGATTCTAAAGGAAATGACTGAACGTCTTTGCAAAGAGAAAATTGCAGAATTCAATGCGATGGCGGAAAATGGTTGAACATACGAAATATTTTAAAGTCTTATAACTTTGCCTCCGTTTAGCAAAAAGAGAAAAATGGAGCATTCTAGTTTGACAGCTAGATATCAGTGAAATTTGAATCCGTCTGTCTGTTACTCTCTATAAATTAAAAAGAAGAATGTATCTGTCATCTGTCACCGATTTCATCCTAACTATCAGATTATAAATAGTTAATGATGTGACAGCAGTAGGTGACAGCACTGTGATGGCAATTGTGCTGTCACCCTTGTATTGGTGATTCGGGTTATGTTTTGAAGTTGTTGATTTCATCACGGTATGTAACTATCTTTTCTGCTGTAAGAAACAGTTTGTTTTGCAGTTTGAAACTAAAGTTCCAAACGCTTGAAACTAATGATTCCAAGCTGTTGGAACTAAAGTTTCAAGCCTTTGGAACTATGGTTTCTCACTGTTGAAACTATGGTTTCTCTTCGCTGAAACTATAGTTTCAAAGCGAGGAAACTAATTTAGTTGTCTTATCCTAAAAATGGTTGTCACTATTAGAGGCTGGTTACTAAAAAGGTTGTTACATTCTATTATTTTATACTGAAAAAGTTTCTAGTTTGCATGTCTCTATTCTACCAAGGTTGTCATTAAAAAAAATAATGGACAAACCCAAATGTTCTCCGGTTCTCGGTAAAAGTCGATAGGGTGTCTTATCCTATCATGCTCCGGCTTAGGTTGCTTCTTTGGTGTCTTCTCTTTTCTATGAGGCTGACTAAAAAGTCGGTTGTATATTAAACTTTCGTTTTTTCTTGTCGGTCCCGGATATAATGAGTAATTTAGCAGTCTCAACGACACGAAGACGCTGACACAAACAACCTATTACTATATAAATGAAAATTACCCAATTCCGTAGAAATGGAGATGCAACAGCGCTCAGCGTAATGGATCTTGAAAAACTGGTAAACAAAGTAAAAACAGAAATAAAATCCCGCCCGGTTTCCACTTTTAGAGAAGGATTAAAATATATGCTTCCTGATGATCGGTGTATGTTTGCCGACAAGCTTCCCGAGATAATTCCTGCCGCAGAATTTAGAAAAGTAAACGGGCAGAAGCAGATGAAAGCGTACAATGGTATTGTTGAACTGACTGTCGGTCCCCTGTCCAATAAATCGGAGATAGCTCTGGTGAAACAAAAAGCGAGTGAACAACCGCAGACCCGCTGTGCTTTTATGGGTTCGAGTGGAAAAACGGTGAAGATATGGACCACCTTTACCCGTCCGGATAACTCACTGCCCAAGACACGGGAAGAGGCGGAACTGTTTCATGCTCACGCCTATCGGCTTGCTGTGAAATGTTATCAGCCTCAAATTCCGTTCGATATACTTCCCAAAGAGCCGACTTTGGAGCAATATTCGCGATTATCTTATGATCCGGATATTATGTATCGTCCGAATTCCGTGCAATTTTATCTCTCGCAGCCAACAGCGATGCCCGAAGAAACCACTTTTCAGGAGGCAGTGCAGGCGGAGAAGTCTCCGTTGACTCGTGCCGTGCCGGGATATGATGCGGAAAATGCCTTTTTGATGCTTTTTGAAGCTGCTTTTCGGAAAGCTTATACAGATCTTAGCGAAGCAGGCCTCCAGTTACGGGAAGATAAATGGCAACCATTGGTCGTACAATTGGCCAGAAATTGTTTTGCTTCGGGATTGCCTCAGGAAGAAGTCGTGAAACGTACCGTTTTTCATTTCTATATGTATAAACAGGAAGTGCTGATCCGGGAGATGATTGGTAACGTATATCTCGAATGTAAAGGTTTCGGCAAGAATATCAGTTTGAGCAAAGAGCAGCAGTTGGCCTTGCAGACCGAAGAATTCATGAAACGCCGTTATGAATTTCGCTATAACACACAAATCGCCGAGGTGGAATATCGGGAAAGGCTTTCTTTTCGTTTTCGTTTCAATCCTCTCGACAAACGGGCGCTGAACAGCATTGCTCTGGATGCACAAATGGAAGGTATTCCGTTGTGGGACAGGGATATCAGTCGTTATATCTATTCAAATCGCGTGCCTGTATTCAATCCGTTGGAGGATTTTCTTTATCGACTTCCCGGATGGGACGGTAAAGATCGTATCCGGGAACTGGCAGCCACCGTGCCTTGCCGGAATCCGTATTGGACAGACTTGTTTCATCGCTGGTTTCTCAATATGGTTTCTCATTGGAGAGGGTATGATAAGAAATACGCGAACAGTGTTTCGCCATTGCTGGTCGGGGCGCAAGGGACACGTAAATCTACCTTTTGCCGGAGTATAATGCCGCCTTCGGAACGTTCCTATTATACTGACAGCATTGATTTCTCGCGAAAGAAAGATGCGGAACTTTATCTCAATCGTTTTGCGCTCATCAATATTGATGAATTTGATCAGGTCAGTTCGACACAACAAGGCTTCTTGAAACATATTCTGCAAAAGCCTGTGGTAAATATGCGGAAACCTCATGCCAGTGCCGTGCTCGAAATGCGGCGGTATGCTTCATTTATCGCTACGAGTAATCAAAAAGACCTGTTGACCGATCCTTCCGGTAGCCGTCGTTTTATCTGTATCGAAGTGACGGGAGTGATTGACACGAATCGTCCGATAGATTATGAGCAGCTTTACGCGCAAGCCATGTATGAATTGGAACATGGCGAACGCTATTGGTTCGATCAGGAGGATGAAAAGATTATGATGGAAAACAATCGTGAATTTGAGCAGATTCCTCCGGAAGAACAGTTATTTTTCCGTTATTTTCGTGCTGCACAGTCTGAAGAAGGGGAGTGGTTGTCTCCGGCGGAGATTATGGAGGATATTCAGAGAAATAGTTCGATACCGATGTCCGTTAAAAGGGTTAATTCATTTGGAAGAATACTGAAAAAGCAGGAAATCCCCTCCAAACATGTACGTAGCGGTACGCTTTACCATGTCGTAAAGTTAGTGGCCGGGTAGCGGAGACAAGTACCGTAAGTGTGGTCTGGCGATATAACCTCATGTGATATTGCAAAGATACTTGGCTGTAGTTGATTGTGACGGCAAGAGTGCCGTCACAATGCAATCACCTCCTGCTGTCACGGGCTGATTCGTTCATAATTAGTCTGTTATGCCCTTTGGGGTGACAGATGAAAGCAACTTACCATATATATTCTTCTGTGTAGCGTTGGTAAGTGGGTTCTTCTTTTATTCCTTTATTACGAAACAATTGTTTTATATAAGCTTGATCTTTGGGCATAAGGCCTCGTTCTCCACGATAGAGCCGGTAATATCCTGTTTTCCCATAGTGTCCGACCAACTGTGATCGGATACTGACTGCATCTTCATAAGGAATCCTGTCAAGCAATCGTTTAAGTCCCCATGTTACATGGACTTTTACAGCCGTTTTAAAACATTCGCATTGATTCCCGTCTGTAGGATAGCGTGCCGGATTAACGCTGGTGATATAAAGATAGTCGGCTCCGTTATTTTGTGCAGCTATGTGGCGTAGGCATTTGGAAGCTTGTGGGCATTGGTCGTTGAAGCAACGGGCAAAATTGTAAGGGACAGACAGGTTATCGGGTTCTTCTTTCATTTGTTGAGCTTATTTTATTTGTGAAATATGATTGTAAATACAGTGAATAGTATTTTTTACAAAAGTAGAGCTTTATTTTGGGAATGGGAAGTGTTTAGGTGATATTCTTTGGATGTGATAGAAATTTCTTAAAGTTATAATTACTGGTTTGTATCAGTATAAGTCTTTTGATACTAAATATTAATTAATTTAGTTATGCCTTTTTGCTAATATGTAATCATTAGGAATACTCAAAAAATATCCCTAATGATTTTAAAGTCTTTATCTGCTTTTCGATTAGACTAACTCCTTTGGACAAATAATAAATAATGGTTTACTGTATCTTTAATTGTTATTTAAGCCAAAAGCTAAAGTTCCTAATTTTTCCTTATAGCATTTTTCGATATTTACGGCTTCATAACTGCTAATACCAATAGATAATGTTTCAAGGATTGACCAAGAAAAATTGTTAGGATAACTATTGTCTAGATCATATAGTTTTTGTAAGGCCACGTTGTTTCCGTGTCCTCCTGTTTTAGCATATTCTTTCCATCTTCCCCAAATACCTTCTTTTCCATATGTTGAACCTATATAATTTTTTCCGGTTTTTCTATCCGTTATTATATAAATACAGTTTACAGCAGAAAGCATTTTTTTCCATTCGGGATACTCTTTTTCTAATATTATATTTTTAAGTTGCGCAAGGGTTAGAACTATCTTTTCGTATCCAGGAAAAATATGATCAAATCCGGGAGTAATCTCTATAATCTCTTTGTCATTTTTATCATTAAGCCATTGATGCCATGATATGGCTGAAGGTCCCCATTCTATAATGATACGTTCTTTTAGCTCATCAAAACCTTCTACTTCAGATATTTTATAACAATATTTGTTTATATTGCGTTCGTTATCAGGACCTTCAATTTTATAAATACCAATAAGGCGGGCAATAGTACCATTTTCTCCAATAAAGGAAACTATGTAATCTACATTTTTAAATACATCCCTATGTTGTTCGCTTTGGTATGCTATAAATTTATCTTTATCGTTTCTATACCAGTCGTAAGGGTTACCTTCTACTTCTACCCCATTTATAAATTGTTTCTGGCGTGCATCTTTATGACGCACTAACTTGATTCTTTTATTAAGATCTAATCCTCTAAGTTTTAATAGTTCTCCAATTTTAATGATTGCCATAGTATTTTGTTGTTTAAATTAGTTGTTTTTAGGATGGGCTTTTGATTTTAAATAGCTTGAGCACAAATATATAAAAGAGAAAATTATAAAGGGAAAAAGAATATAATTTTTTCCCTTTAGTGCGGACTATTTTAATCCTTTAAACATTTTATCTATACATTTTTTCTTTTGTTCCATATTAGGATGAACATAAAGGTCAAGAGTTGTGCTGATGTTAGAATGTCCTAAAATGACACTTACTGTTTTGTAATCACAGTTGCTTTCTATACAACGTGTAGCAAAACTATGTCTAAGACCATGAAACTTTAGTTCTGGAATATTTAAATCTTTCATTAATTTTTTGTAATAATTGCGATATGTTCTAGGTTCTGTTGGCTTTTCTTCATTAGTTAAAATATAATAGTTACCGTTTACTATCTTTTTTAGTGGTTTTAAAATCCTTATTAATTCTTTGGTAATAGGAATTTCACGATTTGAATTTCTAGTTTTTGGAGTGTTAATAATGAGTTCTGTATGTCTTTTTTCTCCATCAATAATATAGATACGTTCAATTGTTCTTTTAATAGAAATTATTCCCAATTCTATGTTTATATCGTCCCATGTTAAAGCACATACTTCCCCAATTCGTAATCCGGTGCTTAGGCAAATATAAATTCCCAGATTCTTGAATGTAAAATGCTCTTGAATAAAACTCATAATTCTTTTTTGGTGTGAGATACTAAGAACTTCTATCTGTCGTTTCTCATCTTCAGTTGGAAATCTGATTTCCCATTCTTTGTAATCTAAGAATCCATGTTTTACTCCGAATTTTAATATCATCTTCAATACGATCAGAATATCTTTAATGGATTTTTGGCTTAATCCATTATTAATTTTCTGGAGAGTAAATTCTTGAACTTTATTTTCTTCTAACTCATACATCTTTCCAAATGTCGGATAAATGTGATTTTCAAGAATTAATACGTACGCAGCAAATGTTGATTGTTTTACATATTGCTTTTTGTCCTCTTTCCAAAGTTCGGAAATTTCTTTGATAGTTTTCTTTTGAATCATACTTTTTTATTTATTAGTTATACAAAACAGGGTAAAGCTACAGGAATTGAGGATAAAATTGCCATAATGTTCCAAATCTGAGATTCCCGGAGTTTACAGGAGAGTGGAAAAAATGTACC
>OGDN01000998.1_pt1 | contig 51990 bp, 44 predicted proteins | sample 1570271 | NCBI WGS metagenome assembly OGDN01 (sample SAMEA4384481, study PRJEB24528) | human gut metagenome | reverse complement strand
GTTACGAGGTCTGCGAAGCAGGAAGCCCATTGGCTTTAGACAATGGGTAGTTCACCATTAGTAGTTCAATAAGTATGGATGGAGGTTTTTATATGTCAGAATTTAAATTACAAGCCCCATATCAGCCCACCGGAGACCAGCCGCAGGCGATCGACCGTCTGGTCCGTGGTTTTCGGGAGGGCAATCAGTGTGAGACACTTCTGGGTGTTACCGGATCCGGAAAGACATTTACGATGGCAAACGTCATTCAGCAGCTGAATAAACCGACGCTGATCATTGCCCACAACAAAACACTGGCAGCGCAGCTGTATGGAGAGTTTAAGGAGTTCTTTCCTGAAAATGCAGTGGAGTATTTTGTCTCCTATTATGATTATTATCAGCCGGAGGCGTATGTACCGTCTTCTGACACTTATATTGCGAAGGATTCCTCCATCAACGATGAGATTGACAAGCTGCGTCTTTCGGCAACAACGGCACTGGCGGAGCGGAGGGATGTAATCATCATTTCCAGTGTATCCTGTATCTATGGGCTGGGCAGTCCGGTGGATTATAAGAATATGGTACTGTCTCTGCGGCCCGGTATGGAGAGGGATCGGGATGAGGTGATCCACAAGCTGATTGACCTGCATTATGATCGAAATGATATGGATTTTCATCGCGGAACGTTTCGCGTGCATGGCGATGTGCTGGAGATTTTTCCGGCAGAATCGGATGAATATGCGTATCGTGTGGAGTTTTTCGGAGATGAGATCGACCGGATCACCGAGATCGATGTGCTGACCGGAAAGAGCCGCTGTGCACTGGAACATATCGCTGTTTTTCCGGCATCGCATTATGTTGTGCCGATGGATAAAATTCTGGAGGCTGCGAAACATATAGAGGAAGAGCTGGATGAGCGTGTACGCTATCTCAAGAGAGAAGATAAATTGATTGAAGCACAGCGAATTGCGGAACGGACAAATTTTGACATTGAGATGCTCAAAGAGACCGGATTCTGTTCCGGGATTGAGAATTATTCCAGACATCTGTCAGGGCTGGAGCCGGGAGCTACGCCGCACACGCTGATGGATTATTTTCCAGATGACTTCCTTATTATAATAGACGAGTCACACAAAACAGTCCCACAGATTGGGGCGATGTATGCGGGAGATCAGTCCAGAAAAAGTACGTTGGTAGACTATGGTTTCCGTTTACCGTCTGCGAAGGATAACCGACCGCTGAATTTTGAAGAATTTGAAAATAAGATCGATCAGATTCTGTTTGTATCGGCGACACCGGGACAGTACGAGGCAGAACATGAACTTCTGCGTGCTGAGCAGATCATAAGGCCGACCGGACTACTGGATCCGAAAGTAGAAGTACGTCCGGTCGAAGGGCAGATCGATGATCTGATCGGAGAAGTCAACAAAGAAGTCGAAAAAGGAAATAAGATTCTGATCACAACATTGACAAAGCGTATGGCAGAGGACTTAACCGATTATATGAAAGAAATCGGCATCCGTGTTCGTTATCTGCATTCGGATATTGATACGCTGGAACGAACAGAGATCATCCGGGATATGCGGCTTAATGTATTTGATGTGCTGGTCGGTATCAATTTGCTGCGAGAAGGTCTTGACATTCCGGAGATTACGCTGGTTGCCATTCTGGATGCGGATAAAGAGGGATTTTTGCGTTCGGAGACTTCACTGGTGCAGACGATCGGCCGTGCAGCACGAAATGTGGACGGTCATGTGATCATGTATGCGGATGTAATGACAGATTCGATGAAAGCGGCAATCGAGGAAACCGAGCGAAGAAGGACAATCCAAGAGAAATATAATAAAGAACATAATATAACACCACGGAGCATCAAGAAAGCGGTTCGCGATCTGATCAGTATTTCGAAAAATGTAGAAAAAGAGGCTGAGCCGGAAAAAGATCCGGAATCCATGAATTGCAAGGAACTGGAGAGCGAGATTGCGAAAACGCAGAAACAGATGAAAAAAGCGGCAGCAGAGCTTGATTTTGAAAAGGCAGCAGAGCTTCGTGATCGTATGATCATGTTGAAAAAGCATTTGCAGGAGACAGAAGAGTAGGAGGATATTATGGAAAAATCAGAAAAGAAACAGCCAATGATCAGGATTCGGGGGGCAAATGAAAACAATCTGAAAAGTGTGGATCTTGATATACCACGCAACCAGTTTATTGTTTTTACCGGTCTTTCTGGTTCCGGAAAATCCTCTCTGGCGTTTGATACGATCTATGCAGAGGGACAGAGGCGTTATATGGAGTCGCTTTCCTCCTATGCCAGACAGTTTTTAGGACAGATGGAGAAACCGGATGTGGAGAGTATCGAAGGACTTCCGCCGGCGATTTCCATCGACCAGAAATCAACCAACCGCAATCCGAGATCTACGGTGGGAACGGTGACAGAAATCTATGATTATTTCAGACTTTTATACGCGAGAGTTGGGACCGTACACTGTCCGAAGTGCGGAAAAGTTATCAAAAAACAGACGGTCGATCAGATGGTAGATGCGATCATGCAGCTGCCGGATCGTACCAAAATACAGCTGCTTGCACCGGTTGTACGTGGAAGAAAGGGAACGCACGCGAAGTTGCTGGAAAAAGCGAAAAAAAGTGGCTATGTACGTGTGCGGATCGACGGCAACATGTATGAACTGAGTGAGGAGATCGCACTTGAGAAAAATATCAAGCATAATATCGAAATCGTCGTGGATCGTCTCGTGGTAAAAGAAGGGATTGAAAAAAGACTGACGGACTCACTGGAAAATGTACTGAGCCTGGCAGATGGTCTGGCGTTTGTGGAAGTGATTGATGGAGAATTGCTGCGTTTCAGCCAGAGTTTTGCCTGTCCGGACTGTGGTGTGAGTGTCGATGAGATCGAGCCGAGAAGTTTTTCCTTTAATAATCCGTTTGGTGCCTGCCCGGATTGTTACGGACTCGGATATAAGATGGAATTTGACGTAGAACTGATGATCCCGGATCCATCTCTCAGTATTCTGGATGGTGCGATCACTGTGACTGGATGGCAGTCCTGCACAGATAAAGGAAGCTTTACAAGAGCGATTCTGGATGCACTGGCTAAAGAATATCAGTTTGATCTTGCAACGCCATTTCAGGATTATCCGGAGGAGATCAAACATGTCATTATTCATGGCACCGACGGAAAAGTCCTGAAAGTGCATTACAAGGGACAGAGAGGCGAAGGAGTCTATGATGTGGCTTTTGAAGGTCTGATCCGTAATGTAGAACGCCGTTATCGGGAAACAGGTTCCGATACGATGAAGCAGGAGTATGAGTCTTTCATGCGGATCACACCATGTAAGACCTGCAAAGGTCAGAGACTGAAAAAGGAAGCACTGGCTGTTACAGTAGGAGATAAAAATATCTATGAAGTAACCTCGCTGTCTATTGAAAAACTGCAGGAATTTATGGAAAAGCTGACACTTACAAAGCAGCAGGAACTGATCGGAAAGCAGATTTTAAAAGAGATCAGGGCACGTATCCGCTTTTTGATGGATGTTGGACTTGATTATCTGACACTTGCAAGAGCGACGGGTACTCTTTCCGGAGGTGAGGCACAGAGAATCCGTCTGGCAACCCAGATTGGTTCCGGACTGGTAGGTGTGGCCTATATTCTGGATGAGCCGAGCATTGGACTGCATCAGAGAGACAATGATAAGCTTTTGAATACATTACGAAATCTGAGAGATCTTGGAAATACATTGATTGTGGTTGAACATGATGAAGATACCATGTTTGCTGCCGATTGCATTGTTGACATCGGCCCGGGAGCCGGTGAACATGGCGGAAAAGTGGTAGCAGTGGGAAATGCACAGGAAATTATGGCGTGTCCCGATTCCGTGACCGGGCAGTATTTAAGCGGTGCAAAGAAAATCCCGGTTCCTTCTGTACGCAAAAAGCCGACCGGCTGGCTGAAAGTGGTCGGAGCAGCAGAAAATAATCTGAAGAATATCAATGTAGATTTTCCGCTTGGTGTTATGACCTGCGTGACCGGCGTTTCCGGTTCTGGAAAAAGTTCGCTTGTCAATGAAATTTTATATAAACATCTGGCAAAAACGCTGAACCGTGCCAGAACCATTCCGGGCAAACACAAAGACATTGTCGGTATGGAACAGCTTGATAAAGTGATCGCCATTGACCAGTCACCGATCGGAAGAACACCGCGTTCGAATCCGGCAACATACACCGGCGTATTTGATCAGATACGAGATCTGTTTGCAGCAACACAGGATGCGAAAGCACGCGGCTACAAAAAAGGAAGATTCAGTTTCAATGTAAAAGGAGGACGCTGCGAGGCATGTTCCGGAGACGGAATCCTGAAAATTGAGATGCATTTTTTGCCGGATGTTTATGTTCCATGTGAAGTCTGCGGCGGAAAACGCTATAACAGGGAGACATTGGAAGTAAAATATAAAGGAAAAAGTATCTATGATGTGCTCAATATGACGGTAGAAGAAGCACTGGGATTCTTTGATTCTATTCCGTCCATAAAACGAAAGATCCAGACTTTGTATGATGTAGGATTATCCTATATCCGCCTGGGACAGCCATCCACCGAACTTTCGGGCGGTGAAGCACAGCGTATCAAACTGGCAACGGAGCTTTCCAAACGCAGCACCGGAAGAACCATTTATATTTTAGATGAGCCGACAACCGGACTGCATTTTGCAGATGTTCATAAACTGATCGAGATTCTGCAGAGACTTGCAGAAGGCGGAAATACTGTAGTTGTGATCGAACACAATCTGGATGTGATCAAAACAGCGGATTATATCATCGATATCGGACCAGAAGGCGGCGATAAAGGAGGAACCGTGATCGCGAAAGGAACGCCGGAAGAGGTGGCGAAAGCTGAGAAGTCTTATACCGGAAAATACGTGAAGAAATATCTGTGAAGATTTTCTTAATGTGCAAATGAATGTTGTAAAAAATAGTTTGGTAAAAATAGGACGCCATGATGATTCGAAAACAATCTCCTGACACGCATCGTTTCCTGTTCGGTTCGCTCGTGTGTTAGCCGCCCTTCGCCTAAACTCGCCTCTTCGAGGCTCAGACAGCGGCTCTCTGGGGCGGCAACATCGCAAACCTCACGACGGAAGCCTCGCTACCGTCAGAGTGATTTGTTTTCGAATTCATCATGGCTGTATTATTTTACGCACTATGTTTTACAATGCGGTTTTGTTTGCACATTGCCAAAAGCTACTGGCCTGCCCGGGGTCGCTTAAGCGGAAAGCTTTTTCAAACCACAGATATTTGCTAAAAAACTTTCCGTTTCCATAGCGTAATCGGCTGGGCAGGAGGTGTGGAGGCTATTTCTTCTTTCAACACAAGAGGAGATGTGAAGTGTAGAATTGTGCCGGACAGCAAAAAAGACAGAGGCACAGTGACGGCACAAATCGAACAGGAAACGATGCGTGTCACGTGACCTGTCTTTTTACGTCTGGCACTCTGTAACACTTTCTGTTCATTCTTTTGTACTGAAAAAGAAAAAACGGAACTTGCGACATAAAAATGAAGAAGACACCTGCGGTGCCTTCTTCAAAGGAAAGAGAAAAATTAAAATATTTTGAGGGAGTACTACGCAACGTGTGGGTGTTGCGTAGTGTGAGTTATGAAATATATTAGCTCTTCACTAATACAGCTACAGTATAGAATAGAAATGTGTTAAAAGTATGTCTTAAATATTAATAAAAAATGAAAAGAAGAAAAAAATAAAAACCCCTTTTCAAGAAGAAAGCCGTTGTATATAATAAACCAAGGACAGACAGGGGGAAGATCCTGATGGAGAAAGGAGAACACAGGAATGAATTCAACAGATATTGGAATAGATCTTGGCACTGCGAGTATACTGGTGTACGTGAAAGGAAAAGGCGTTGTTTTAAAAGAGCCTTCCGTAGTAGCCTTTGACCGTGATACAAATAAAATCAAAGCAATCGGAGAGGAGGCAAGACTGATGCTTGGGCGTACACCAGGCAATGTCGTTGCAATTCGCCCGCTGCGTAAGGGCGTTATTTCTGATTATACCGTGACCGAACAGATGCTGAAGTATTTTATCCAGAAAGCGATCGGCAGAATGTCTTTTCGCAAACCGAGGATCAGTGTCTGTGTGCCGAGCAGCATTACAGAGGTCGAGAAAAAGGCGGTGGAAGATGCAACCTATCAGGCAGGTGCAAGAGAAGTTTCTATTATAGAGGAGCCGATCGCAGCAGCCATCGGAGCAGGGATTGATATTTCCAGACCATGCGGCAATATGATTGTGGACATCGGAGGGGGTACCTGCGATGTCGCTGTGATCTCTCTGGACGGAATTGTTGTGAGCACTTCGATCAAAGTCGCCGGTGATGATTTTGACGAGGCAATCATCCGTTATGTAAGGAAAAAACATAATCTTCTGATCGGAGAACGTACGGCAGAAGATATCAAGATCAATATTGGAACTGCGATTGAACGTCCGGATCAGAAAGTAATGGAAGTAAGAGGGAGAGATCTTGTTACCGGCTTGCCGAAAACCGTTCGTGTGACTTCAGAGGAGACAAGAGATGCTTTAAAAGAGACAACTTCACAGATCGTTGAGGCAGTACATGGCGTTCTGGAGCGTACGCCGCCGGAACTGGCAGCCGATGTTGTGGATCGTGGTATCGTGTTGACGGGGGGCGGTTCACTGCTTGGGGGCCTGGAAGAGCTGATCGAAGAGAAAACAGGCATTAATACGGTGACTGCAGAAGATCCGATGACCGCAGTAGCAATCGGCACCGGGAAATTTGTGGAGCTGACAGCTGGCAATGGCAAACTGATAGAGTAAGGGGATTTAAGCAGAAATTCATGGATAAAATAAAAGGATATATAGATCATCTGATTTTTCGGAACAGTGACAATGGTTACACGGTTATGGTTGTGAACCACGAAGGAGAAGAACTAACCTGTGTGGGTACCTTCCCGGTGATCACAGAAGGGGAGCTGATCGAAGCGACCGGGCACTATACTGAACATGCAGTTTACGGGACACAGTTCCAGATCCAGAAACTGGAAATAAAAGATCCGGAAGATACGGCGGCGATCGAACGTTATCTTGGTTCCGGTGTGATCAAAGGGATCGGAATCGCACTGGCAGCCAGGATTGTGCGGAAATTTAAAGAAGATACTTTTCGCATTATGGAAGAAGAGCCGGAACGACTGGCGGAAGTCAAAGGAATCAGTGAGAAAAAGGCCCGTGAGATCTCAGAACAGGTATCAGAAAAAAGAGATATGCGAAAAGCGATGATCTTTTTGCAGCAATATGGTATTTCCAATACACTTGGAGCCAAGATTTATAAGCAGTACGGAGCAAGACTGTACGCTGTGATTCAGGACAATCCATATCAGATGGCAGACGATATAAATGGCGTCGGATTTCAAATCGCGGATGAAATAGCCTCAAAAGTCGGGATCCATACGGATTCAGATTTCCGGGTCCGCAGCGGTATTCTGCATGTGCTGACCAGGATCTCTCTGGAAGGTCATGTGTATCTGCCGAAGATGGAGCTTCTGGCAAGAACGGTGGAGCTTCTGGGTGTAAGTCAGGAGCTGGTAGAGAAACATATCATGGATCTGGCAGTAGAACGCAGGCTGATACTCAAAGAGCAGGAGAAGCAGATTTGCGTATATGGGATCAATGCCTATTACACGGAATTGAATACAGCAAAAATGCTCCATGATCTGAACATATCCTGCAAGATCGATGAGAAGAAGATCAGCAGGCGAATGGATAAGTTGGGAAAACATTCCGGGTATGAGCTCGATGAGCTTCAGAAAGAGGCAGTGGTTACAGCTGCCGGTCACGGCCTTTTGGTTCTGACCGGTGGTCCGGGAACAGGAAAAACAACAACGATCAATGCAATGATCGATTATTTTGACTCAGAAGGTCTGGAAGTGCGACTGGCGGCACCAACCGGACGGGCAGCCAAACGAATGCAGGAGGCGACCGGCTGTGAAGCACAGACCATACACCGCATGCTGGAGATTTCCGGGGCAGCAGATGAGGAAGAAGGACCAAAACAGTTTGAACGAAACGAAGAGAATCCGCTGGAGGCAGATGTGATCATTGTGGATGAGATGTCCATGGTGGATATTTATCTGATGCATGCTCTGTTGAAAGCTGTCACCGTTGGAACGAGACTGATCCTGGTTGGTGACAGGGATCAGCTGCCTTCCGTGGGACCGGGAAGTGTCCTGAAGGATATCATAGAATCAGAATGTTTTCCGGTAGTGTGTCTGACACACATTTTTCGCCAGGAGGGCGGAAGTGATATCGTTTTAAATGCCCATAAGATCAATAAGGGTGAACATATCGTGATGGACAATAAGAGCCGGGATTTCTTTTTTCTGAAACGGGAAGATGCAAATGTGATCATCAGTGTTGCACTGACACTGATCCAGAAAAAATTACCTTCTTATGTAGATGCAGATCCGTATGATATCCAGGTTCTGACACCGATGCGGAAAGGGCTTCTTGGTGTGGAACGTCTCAATACGATCTTTCAGCAGTATCTCAATCCACCGTCACCGGAAAAGAATGAGAAAGATACCGGCAGATGCAAATTCCGGGAAGGTGACAAAGTCATGCAGACCCGCAACAACTATCAGATGGAGTGGGAGGTACGCGGAAAATATGGGATTCCGGTTGACAAAGGCTGCGGTGTTTTTAACGGTGACATGGGCATTATCCGTGAGATCAATACATATGCAGAAATGGTGACAGTGGAATTTGATGAGTGCCGTTTTGCAGAATATTCCTTTAAAGAGCTCGAAGAGCTGGAGCTTGCCTATGCACTGACGGTGCATAAGGCACAGGGAAGTGAATATCCGGCCGTGATCCTCCCGCTGCTGAACGGACCGAGGATGCTGATGAACCGCAATCTGCTCTATACAGCGGTCACAAGAGCACGTTCCTGCGTTACGATCGTCGGAAGTCCGTATGCGGTCAATCAAATGATCGATAATAAATATGAACAGATACGCTACACATCCCTGAGGCAGCGGATCTGTGAATTTGTATTATGATTCAGGCACTGGAGGAGATGATCACGCTCCTCTATCCAAGACGCTGTCCGCTTTGTCAGGATATTTTAACAGATAAAGCGGCACTTATTTGTATGAAATGTCGAACAAAAGCAGTACCGATCAGGGGACCGAAATGTAAAACGTGTGGGAAGCCGGTGGCATCTTTGGAAACAGAGTATTGTCCGGACTGTCAGGAAAAAACGCATTTTTTTACATCGGGAAGGGCTGTTTTTCTCTATGAAAAAGAAATCAGGAAATCTGTATATCAGTTTAAATTTCACAACAAAAGAGAATATGCCGGATTTTATGTATCGGAAATGGAGCGTGTCTGTGGAGATGAGATCCGCACCTGGAATCCGGATGTGATCATTCCGATTCCGATGTATAAGAGAAAAAAGAGACAAAGGGGATACAATCAGGCGGAAATACTGGCAAAATGTCTTGGGAAAAGGCTTCAGATCCCGGTTGATACAAAAAGCCTCGTGCGTGTACGGAAAACGATACCGCAGAAAAGTCTTGGAAGAAAAGAAAGAGAAATAAATCTGAAAAATGCTTTTAAAACTTCGACAAATGCGTTAGAATTAAAGAAAGTACTGCTTGTGGATGATATCTATACAACTGGGGTTACGATGGACGAAGCGGCGAAGGTGCTTTGGATGGCGGGAGCAGAAGAAGTACATTTTCTTGTGCTTTGTACAGGAAAACCAGATTGCTGAGAGATACTTTTCAGAGACAGGATTTTATGTTATACTGAAAAAAAGACAGAGGAATCATTAAGGGGTAACTATGCTGAATAAGAAAAAAATACGAACAATGTCTAAAATTGCAGTTATGGAAAAGCACCATGGGGAGGAACTGCAAAAAGCCAGAGAATATTATCGCAGTGATTATGTGGCAGTACAGCTGCTGAAAAATGTGTGTTATCTTACTGTTGCATATATGATCGGACTTCTGCTCTGGGGAGTGGCCAATATGGATATGCTGATCGAGAAGCTTAACCGTATGCAGATCAAGGGGATACTGGCCGGAGTGATCATTAGCTATCTGCTGTGTATGACCGCAGGTCTGCTGCTTACCTATGTGATAACTATGAAACGGTATTTTTACGGGCAGGAGCTGTTCCGGCACTATCAGGTGCTGCTGCAGAGACTGGAAGATGAAGATGATATAGAAATACTGGAAGTGACAGATCTCAGGAGGAAAAAGTGAAGGGAATTTATAATATCAGGACATTATTCGAAAAATATTACAGTGAATATGGAAATTACATCGATGCCGCTGCCAAATTTGTTACAGCGTTGATTCTGTTTATGCAGATCAATGGTCGGATTGGCGGAAAAAGCATTTTTGGAAATATTTTTGTGGAACTGATTCTGGCACTGATCTGTGCGATTCTGCCGCCGAATGTTATGATTGTACTGGCATTTGTCGCAGCACTGCTGCAGTTTGCGTCCGTATCAATCGCATCGCTGGCAGTCGGAGGAGGCGTTTTGCTGGCAGTACTGCTTTTATATTTTGCATTTGCATCGAGACAGGCATGGGCCATGCTACTGACAATCCTCGGACTTTTCTTCCATGTCCCGTGTATCGTACCGATCAGTTTCGGGCTGATGGGAAGTACGATGTCCGCAGCAGGTATGGCTGCGGGAACGGTATTTTACTATACGTTATTGACGATAGGAAAGCTGGGCGGTGCATCGGTGGATCTTGCGATGGCAAAACAGAGCACTGCGGAAAAGATCCTTGCAGAACTGCAGACAATGATCGATACGCTTCTGGGTGAACAGGAGATGATCCTGATGCTGGTTGTGCTGCTGGCAGTATTTGCTGTTGTATTTCTGGCAAGAAGGATGGCGATGAAGCATGCATGGAAAGTTGCGATCGCAGCGGGTACGGTCATTTATCTGGTGCTGATGATGGCAGGTTACATGATGCTGCATCTGGAGATCGGGATTTTATGGATCCTGATCGGAACATTGATCTCGGCGGCAGTGGCATTTCTGCTGGAACAGTTGTTTTTTAATCTGGATTACCGCAAAATAGAAAATATTCAGTTTGAAGATAATGATTATTATTACTATGTCGAGGCAGTACCGAAACGATACCGAAACGATGAGGACAGTCAGGAAATGGAAGCAGGAAGAATCGACAGGAAAGGACGTGAACATCATGATGGGCATGAAACAATTCATTCATAGTTATCTTTCCAGCCTTACGTTTACTTATTCCGATGTGTTGGAGATCATCATACTTTCCTTTGTAGTGTACCACATCCTGATCTGGATCCGGAACACCCGGGCGTGGACTCTGATGAAGGGCATCCTGGTCATGATTGTTTTTATCTTTATTGCCACACTTCTGAACCTGGATTCCATTCTGTTTCTGGTCAGCAAAGGCATCAATGCGATCCTTGTGGCAACGGCCGTTATTTTTCAGCCGGAGCTGAGGAGGGCTCTGGAACAGCTTGGCGAAAAGAAGTTCCTTTCTTCGCTGATACCGTTTGATATGGAAAAAGATGCAGAAGAACGTTTCAGCGACAAGACCGTCAACGAGCTGGTGAAAGGCTCCTTTGAGATGGGAAAAGCAAAGACCGGTGCTCTGATCGTTCTGGAAAAAAACACCAAGCTTACTGAGTATATAAGAACCGGTATCGAGCTGGATTCTCTGGTTACCAGTCAGCTTTTGCTGAATATTTTTGAGCATAATACACCGCTGCATGACGGAGCAATCATTGTCAGAGGAAACCGTATTATTTCCGCAACCTGTTATCTGCCTCTTTCGGATAACATGGAGCTGAGCAAAGAGCTTGGTACCCGCCACAGAGCCGGTGTCGGTATCAGCGAAGTGACAGATTCTCTGACGATTATTGTTTCAGAAGAGACGGGAAATGTATCCATTGCACAGAAAGGCGTTCTTACCAGAGATGTGACACCGGAAGAACTGAAAGAACAGCTGGTTATTCTTCAGGATAAAAATGTAAGTACAAAAAGATTTAAATTCTGGAAAGGAAAAGGCAAGAATGAGGAAAATATCAACCAGAATAAAGAGAATATTGACCAGTAATCTTGGCCTGAAAATAGTGTCGGTGCTGGTTGCCTGCATGATGTGGATTTTTGTAGTCAATGTGGATGATCCGGAAAAAGTGCAGTCTTTTTCGGATGTAAAAGTGGAAATCCGCAACAGTGACTGTTTTGGCGTGGACAAGACATTCAGTGTTCAGGAGGATACCGATAAAGTAAAAGTATGGGTGAAAGCGAGAGAATCTGTGCTGAACAAGCTTCAGTCAAAAGATTTTAAAGTGGTTGCCGATATGCGGAATGTGACGCTCGGCAATGCAGTGCCATATACACTGGAATGTACCAGCAGTGCACTCACCAAGGCAAACTGGGAGTGTGAACCGGCATCCCTGAAGATCAAGATTGAAAATGTTGTGCAGGAATCGTTCGGTGTGGAAGTGGATACGACCGGGGAGCCGGTCGATGGATATGACATCGGGACTTCTACGATCAAAGAGGGCGATACGATCAATATTGCGGGGGCGGAGTCGCTGATGAATATCATTCACAGAGTCAGTATGTCGGTGAGCGTGAACGGACTTTCTTCGGATAAAACAGTAAAAGGAAATATTGTTGTCACCGATAAAAATGGCACCGATTTTACACAGAGCCAGTTGGATAAGCTGGTCTTTACAACGAGCAGCGGCGACCTGATCAAAGATGGCGTGTTAAGTGCAAAGATCCAGCTCTGGAAAGTAGAACAGAATGTAAAAGTAAATATCGGAACTTACGGTGACCCGGCACCGGGATACTGTGTGTCCGAAGTGAAAGTGACTCCGGAGAATATCAGCATTGCCGGAGATGAAGAGACACTTGCAGAATTGAACGGGGAACTTTCTTTAACGGATATGATCTCTGTAGAGGGTGTTTCAGAAAGTTTTACCTCTGATACGATTAATCTTGCGGATTATCTGAAAGAAAATTATAAAGATAAATTAAAAGTAAAGAGCGGAACGGCTTCAACCTTATCAGTTCGTGTTATTATGGAGAAGATGGGAACCAAGAAAATTGATATTCCTCTCTCTGCGATTACGATAAAAGGAAGACCGACCGATCTGGATATGGTATTGACACCTGCAGATAAGATCACGGTAGAAGTTGCAGCAGTAGACGGATCGTTGGATAATATTGATCAGAATGATGTCAAGGCAGTGCTGGATCTGACTTCTTATCAGAAAGAAGGGAGACATGAAGTTCCGGTTCAGATTACCCTGCCGAATGGCTACGAACTGACTTCGGAAGTGAAGATTGTCGTAAACCTGACCAAAAAGCAGAAGACAAGCGGCAGTAATACGGTGATTTCAGCTGCGGAGGAGTAGAAGTGAGTAAAATTTATTACAGGGAAAACCGCAGAATGCGGTAACAGGAGGGTAAACTTATGGTAAGTCAGAAGGTAAGAGTGAAAAATCCTTCCGGTCTTCATTTACGTCCGGCAGGAGTACTTTGCAGTACAGCGTTGCAGTTTAAGTGCCGCGTCAGATTTACATTTCGTGAAGCGACTGTGAATGCAAAGAGCGTACTCAGTGTGCTGGGAGCCTGCGTAAAGGAAGGTGATGAGATCACGTTCGAATGTGAAGGGGAAGACGAGGATCAGGCACTTGCCACGATGGTAAAGGCTGTGGAAGAAGGACTTGGAGAAGAACAGAAAAATTAAGATCTTCAGGAAACGTACATGAAAATCCGCCCGGTTGTTTTGAATGACCGGGCGGGTTTTTGCTTTTCTGTATTCTCTTGTTTACGTCAAAGATCTATTTTCCGGTGTTAAAGTACAGTGGATCAGTAGGGTCATAGCTCTGAGAGAGTGGGATTTTAATGCCTTTTGGTTTACCGAGCGGTCCTGGGTTTGGAGAATCGTATACTACAACGGTCGTACCGATCGGAACGGTGTTGAACAGCCAGTAGGCATCTCCCATACTCAGGCGAATGCAGCCTTCAGAAGCCTGAGTGCCGAGCAGGTTGTATTTATAGGCCGGCAGATTTTTTCTGCCAAGCTGTGGCTGTGGGATCGAATGAAACAGGATTTCACTTGTGATGTGAGAACAGTAATATCCAAACGAAGGTCCATAAAGTGCATGGGTATACAGTTTATCCTGGATCGTGAATGTACCGAGCGGAGTTCCGTTGTTTAGACCGGTTGAGCATATCATGGCACGCACCGGAGTATTGCCTTTGTAGACAGTAACTACATTTTGCTGTCGGTTTACTTTTACGGTCCAGTTCCCTTCCAGAGCACGGCTTGAGATTCCGGAATCTGAGAATGTATAGGAGGTGCCGCCGATATTTTTAGTGCCGGTCACCATAACACCATCGGACGGATTCAGATAATAGTACTTACCATTATAGTACAGCCATCCGGTATGCATGGAGCCGTAATCATTGAAAAAGTACGTTTTTCCGTCAATCGTTTTAAAGCCTCTGGTGATTTCGCCCTTTACGTTTGCATAATATTTGCGGCTGCCATAGACGGTCCAGCCTTTTCCGAGAACACCGCTTGAATCAAAAACATAGATTTTCTTTTTGATCTGCTGTACGCCGATGTAAGGTACGCCCATATTATTTCCCGAAGCATCGGCATAATATTTTTTGCCTTTAGCTTTGAACCATCCGGTCTGAAGGGCACCGTTTTTTCCGACGCGACACTTTTTCCCATCTTTTTTTACCCATTTGTTTTTATACATGGCTCCTGTTTTTTTGTTCAGGCAGTACCATTTGTTTTTATAAAGGAACCATCCGGTCTGAAGGGTGCCGTTACTGTTCAGATAATACGTTTTTCCGTTGGAAGTTACCCAGCCTTTTTTGGCAAGCGTACCATTTGCTTTTGTAAAATAAGTTTTGTTTTTGTAAGTAACTTTTCCGATCATCATTGCTCCGGTGCTGTCGAAAAAATAAGTCTTTCCTTTATATTTCCGACGGCCAGTCTTTGCGGTTCCGGAAGCACTGATCAGATATTTTTTTCCATTTAAAGCCTGAAGTCCCTTTGAAAGTGATTTTCCGTTGGCTCCGAAACAGTAAATTTTGCCGCCAAGGGTAATGGTACGGTTTGTAAACAGCTGATAATTGGCTCCGGCATAATACCAGGAGATACCACTTTCTGATTTTATGGAGAAAAGACCTGTTTTTACAGATCCGTCCGCAAGGAAATAATAAGGTTTTTGGGCGAGGTACATGACACCTTCCTGGGATGGCGTAAAAAGATAGCCGTCCGGGTCAAAATAATATACTTTCTGATCAATGCTACAAAATCCTGTGGCACGGGAACCGTTCTCTGTCAGAAAGAAACGCCCCAGGGCATCTGAATTCCAGCCATATGTGACAGGTGTTTCCGTTTTCGCATCTGGTGCAGCATAAATAGCCTGCGGGATACAGAAAATCAGGGCAGATGCCAGAATGCTGGCAGACAATATTTTCTTAAAATGCATAAACTCCTCCATTCTCTGGAAATTTGCAGTCAAATAAAACATGGATTATAAAAGATAATTCGGTTACCATTACTTTACTATAAAATGATGCAAGTGTCAAAAGTCTAAATTGCGATCAGGCTTGTACAAAAGAGCAATCTAGACTTATTGACACACCGAACACCGAAAACGTAATAAAATGTCGTGTATGCGGCATTTTATGGGAGTTTGAGGTGGTTCCGGTGCAATCCGGAATAAAAAAATTAAATAATAATTAAGAAAAATTAACAGAGGTTTAAGAGATTGACAGGCAGACCTTTTTAGGGTACTATGTAAAGTAATGTGTATCACAAAAATGAACGAAAATAAGAAGTGATTTTTACATTGTGGTTGTAAAAGTAAGAAGAAATTACGAGAGTATTTCGAAATCAGGAGGAAAAGATGAAGAAAATATTAAAAAATCTGGCAGCAGCTGCGATGCTGGGACTTGTGTTCTGCACGGGGGTCACATCACATGCTTCGAATGGAAACGTTGTTCTGGTACTGGATCCCGGACATGATGTACACGATGCAGGTGCGAGACGTACCTGGAACGGTGTGACTTATGCGGAGGAGACCATTACTTTAAAAATGGCACAGTACTGTAAAGAAGAGCTGGAAAAATACTCCGGTATCGTTGTTTATATGACAAGGTTCAGCAATAATGTGGACATGGATCGCTATGACCGTGTAAAAGTGGCAAAAGATCTGGGAGCAGATGCACTGGTGAGCCTGCACATCAATTCAACCGGAAATCAGCAGGATACCGTTTCCGGAGCACTTGCCTATGTGCCAATCTCAAGCAACAAAGCAGATTATGCTGTGGAAGCAAGAGCACTTGCTGCGGATATTGTGAGCAATCTTTCAACGGTCGGAATGAAGAATCTCGGCTATCTGAAGGGGGAAGGACTTGGCATTATCTATTATGGAAGGCAGTGGAAGATCCCGACCATGATCATCGAGCATGGATTTGTGAACAATCCTTCTGACTGTCTGAAATATTATGGAAGCGATGCCAAGATCAAAGCGGTGGCTGTTGCAGATGCAACTGCGATCGCACGCCATTACGGTATCACGAAAATGCGTGGCTGGAATCAGATCGGAGATGAATGGATTTATCTGGATAAGAACGGCAATAAGAAAACCGGATGGATTACCGATGCAGGCAAAGAATATTATCTGGACGAAGAAGGGCATAAAGTTTCCGGATTTGTAAAAATTAATGATAAAAAATATTATTTTAATGAAGACGGAAGTGCCTACAGCGGATTCCTTCAGGCAAACGGTGCCCTGTACTATGTGAAAAACGGCGGTCAGGTGATGACGGGCCGGTTTAAAATAGGCGAGAAACAGTACTATGCGGCAAAGGGCGGCAAACTGTATCGTGGATTTAAGGTACGCAAAGGTTACAAATACTATTTTGATCCGGAAACCGGAGCAGCACTTAGCGGATTGCAGAAGATCGGAGCAAACTATTATTATTTTGATGTGGCAGGACGTATGCAGACCGGCTGGGTAAAAGTCGGTTCCAGAACCTGTTATTTTAAAAAGTCTACCGGTGTGAGAAGAAGCGGATGGTTCAAATACAGAGGCAAATATTATTATCTGAATCCGAAGACCGGAGCCAAAATGAAAAAACGCTGGGTAGTATATAATGGAAACTATTATTATCTGGACAGAAAAGGTGTCCGCCTTACCGGCACTAAGGCAGTGATCGACGGCAAAAAGTATCGTTTTGATGCAAATGGCATCTGCAAAAAGAAGACAAGAGCCGAGGCAGCCAGACAGAAGGCAGAACAGGTGACACCGGAAACAGGTAATGTGACATCGAAAACAGAACAGGTGACACCGGAAACGAAAGCACTTTCGGAATAAAGGAGAAAAAGTCGGATGGCGATCAAAGGATTCGAGATTCTGCTGTGGTTTCTTATCATTCCGCTTGCAGCAGGAAATCTTCCTGTTTTTGAGACAGGGAAGGAGAAAGACTGGTTTGTGCGAATGGCAGATGCTCTGATCTGCGGTTATGTTCTGCTGTTTGCAGTATTTGAGCTGCTGGCGTTGCCACTCATTTTTACCAGGCAGTCATTTGCAGTTCTGAAATACAGCTATGAGATACTTGTCTGCGTGCTGGCTCTGGCAGGAGTCATCTTTGCCTGGAAAAATAAAAAGAACAGGGCAGATGGAGCAGAACGGAAAAAGAGCCTTTCACGAAAAAAAATTTCAGCGGCCATGTGGCTTGCATTTCTGCTGGTTGCCATACAGATGGGAGCTTATGTTTTTGGCATGGCAACGGATCTGGATGACGCCTTTTATGTGGCAACGGCAACCACGACTCTGGAGACGAACGGGATGTTCACGTACGATGCCTATACCGGAATGTTGGCATCGTATCTTCCGGCGAGATATGTGTTTGCACCGTTTCCGATCCTGCTTGCATTCTACAGTGATATGGTGCATATGCATGCGGCGGTTGTGGCACATACGGTCGAACCGGTCTTCTTTCTTCTGATTTCCTATCTTGTTTACTGGAAGATCGGAAGAAAACTGTTTGATAAAGATGATCGGAAAGTGGGACTGTTTCTGCTGTTTCTGGTGCTGATTCAGATGTTTTCTTATTATTCAGTCTACACGCAGGGAACATTTCTGTCGATCCGTATCTGGCAGGGAAAGGCTCTTCTGGCATCGTTTGTGCTTCCGGCGATTTTTTTGCAGGCAAAGGAATGCATGGAAACGAACCGGATGTGCGGTGCATGGGTGACATTGTTTTTGATGATGACATCGGCATGTCTAGTGTCTGGCATGGGTATTATGCTGGCACCGATCATGCTGGGGCTTATGACACTTTTGTATGCGGTGAAAGACAGAAATTGGGGAAACATAAAAAGAGCAGTGATATGCTGCCTGCCGAATGTTATCTGTGCGGCGGCATATGTGATCATACGCTAGAAGAAAGGGTAGAATCATGATAACAGCATTTCAGATTGCCATAGAAAGGGCAGGCTGGTACATCGGAAGTGGATGGCATTATCTGTTGTTTGCAGCAGCACTCCTCTTTCTGATCCTGAAACATGATGACAAAGAAAACCGTAAATGGCTGGTGGGGTATACCCTGTTATTTGCAGCCGTTTATATCTGTCCGCTTACGGCAAGGATCATTATGAAATACTGCATTGGTGGATTTGTTTACTGGAGAATGTTCTGGATTCTGCCAACGTCCGTGATTTTAGCCTATGTGGCAGTGAGCGTATGTACAGCAGGAAAGAAAAAAACGGTTCAGGCTGTATGTGCATCTCTGCTGATGGCACTGATCATCGTGACCGGAAAGAATCCTTATGTGGGCAGTCAGGCTATCTATCAGAAAGCAGTCAATATGCAGAAACTTCCGGCGGATGCGTGTCAGATCAGTAACCTGATAGCCGCCACAAGAACAGAAGGCGAGACGGCTCTTGCAGTGATGCCGGAAGATCTGGTCGGTTATGTGCGGCAGTATGATGCATCGATCCGGCTGCTTTACGGAAGGCGTTCCAAATCAGAGAAACCAGTGCGGAAAATCCGCCGTCAGATGCGAAAAGAACAGCCGAAGATCAAAAAGCTGATCCGCAGGATCCGGCAGCAGGGCGTGAATTATCTGGTTTTTCTTGCAGATGAACAGCAGGATACTAAAATTCAGAGAAATGGATTTGAAAAGATAGGAAAAGTAGGGGGTTACTCGGTCTATAAAGATAAATGGTAAGCATAATCCCATGCATTGCCACAGACTTTGCTATTGTAATTTTGGAGAAAGTGTTGTAAACTTATCGGCGATGTAAAAGTATAGAATTTTATATGAAGAGGATAAGTATATGGAAAACAGAGAACGTTATAAAAGACTGATCATGTTTCTGGCATCTGCATTTATTCTGACACTCCAGACAGGTGTGTTCGCTTATGTATGGTTTAAGGATTATGCATTTTCCGGAGCGATCGGAGAAGCTTTCTGGAAACGCGGAAACTATGTAGTCATTGCACAATATGCTTTGATGCTGTACTTCTTCTACCGTATTTACGGCGGCTTCAAAGTAGGATATTTGCGGGTTTTTGAAGTACTGTATTCCCAGGTTCTTTCCGTGCTCTGTGTAAATGCGATCACGTATCTGCAGCTGGCACTGATCGGACGCTGGAAGTTTACGAAATTCATAGAGCCGATTCTGAAAATGACCGGCGTTGATCTGGTGATCGTTGTAGTCTGGGTCGTATTTATGCGGTGGATCTATACAAAAATCTATCCGCCGAGACAGATGCTGCTGGTATATGGAGATTACAGCCCGCAGGATCTGATCCAGAAGATTTCCAGCCGTGAGGATAAATACAACATCTGCGAGAAGATCCATATCAGCAAAGGGCTGGATGCGATCAAAGGGCGGATCGATGAGTATCATGCAGTGGTACTTGGAGATATTCCGGCATCCGAGCGAAATATCCTGCTGAAATATTGCTTTGAAAAAGATATCCGCTGCTACAGCATTCCGAAGATATCGGATATTATGATCATGAGTGCGGAAAATATTCACCTGTTTGATACCTCTCTGCTTTTGTTCCGCCATCGCGGACTGACAGCCGAGCAGCAGTTCTTCAAACGGGCATTTGATATTGTAACTTCTTTGCTTGGAATTATTGTGGCATCGCCGTTTATGATCGTCATTGCCATTCTGGTGAAACTGTACGACAAAGGTCCGGTATTTTATAAACAGGCGAGACTGACAAAAGGAGGCAAAGTCTTTTATGTAATGAAATTCCGCAGCATGCGTGTGGATTCGGAAAAACAGGGAGCAAGGCTGGCGATGAAGCATGATGATCGTATCACACCGGTTGGACGTGTGATCCGAAATCTTCACCTGGATGAATTACCGCAGCTTTTCAATATCCTCAAAGGCGATATGTCTATGGTCGGTCCGAGACCGGAGCGTCCGCAGATCGCAGAAGAGTACAAAAAAGCAATACCGGAGTTTGATTACCGCCTGAAGGTGAAGGCGGGACTGACCGGATTTGCACAGGTTTATGGAAAATACAACACAACACCGTATGATAAATTAAAACTAGATCTGACCTACATTGAGAATTACAGTTTTGTGCTGGATATAAAACTGATGTTTCTGACCTTTAAGATCCTGTTCCAGAAAGAAAATACCGAAGGCGTGGAAAAATGGCAGGTGACGGCTGCTACCAAGGAAAATCTGGAGCAGATCAAAGAAGAGGAAGAAAAGGAAATGAAAGAAACCGGAAAACAGCAATAGGAGAACCGTATTTATGGAAAAAAGACCGTTAGTATCCGTGATCATACCGGCCTATAATTGTGCAGGGTTGATATCAAGAGCGATCGAGTCCGTGTTGATCCAGGAGGTATCGCTGGAGATCATCGTTATAGACGATGGCTCCGGTGACAACCTGGAGCAGGTGCTGGAGACGTATCGGGATAACCCTGCGTTTTCTTTTATTAAAAATAAGACAAATCTGGGTGCGGCCGGAAGCCGGAACAAAGGTGTGGCCATGGCGAAAGGCAGATATGTCGCGTTTCTGGATGCCGATGATTACTGGGCAGCCGGGAAATTAAAAAAGCAGACAGATGCTATGGAAAGGACAGGCTGTGTTTTAAGCTGTACGGCAAGAGAGCTGATGACTCCTCAGGGCGAACTGACCGGACGGATCATTCCGGTAAAAGAAGAAATCACCTACCGTGACCTTTTGCATCATAACAGCATCAACTGTTCTTCCGTTGTTTTGAAAACGGAAGTTGCGAAAAACTATCCGATGGAGCACGATGACAGCCACGAAGATTACATTACCTGGCTGAAAATCCTGCAAAAATATAAAAAAGCTTGTGGTATCCGGGAACCTCTGTTAAAATATAGGCTAAGTAATCAGGGAAAATCAGGAAATAAATTGCAGTCGGCGAGAATGACCTTTATGGTATATCGTTACCTGGGTTTTGGCATCTTGAAATCCTGTTATTATTTTGCTTCCTATGCTCTCCATGGTGTGTGGAAATATTATGGATTTTCCGGGAAAGAGCATAAAAAGACAACGGAAAACCAGAGGAGATAGGGTATGAAAAGTTTTATCAAATATCTGTACAGCAAATGTCTGCAGATATTGCTGTTTCCATTTTGCCTCTTCCCGATCCGGAAGAACCGGCTGGCTTTTACCGGGCTTACAGGCGGCAAAGGATATGATTATTCCTGCAATCCGCGATATCTTTCGGACTATATCAGAGAGCAGGAGAAGGACACGTTTGAGATATACTGGATGGTTACAGATCCAAAGCGGTATCGTGACGAAGAAGAGAAGGATCTGCATTTTGTGAAACATTTTACGCTGAGAAGTTTTTATTATCTTCTGACGGCAAAAGTGATCATCACGAACGGCTCTTATGCTCCGTGGTTTCCGTTTCGCAAAAAGCAGTATCTGATCAACACCTGGCATGGCGGCGGAGCTTATAAGAAAATTGAAAATGACAAACCGGATGCCAACTGGGTGACCAGAAAGCGTGCAGAGTTCTGTGCGAAAAATATACAGCTGATCGTATCAAGCTGTCAGGCGGCAAGTGACAGGCTGTTTCGCCGTGCATTTCTTTACCATGGAGAAATCTTAAAATGCGGTATGCCGCGAAATGATTTTCTGGTCTGTGGGAACACAGAGCAGGCGGATCAGAAAGTAAGGCAGACCTATCAGATAGACCGTAAGTACCGGATCTTGCTGTATGCACCTACCTATCGTTCAAATGGGAAAAATCAGATGCCGGATTTTACAGGACTTCGAAAAGTACTTGAAGAAAATGGCGAAAAGTGGTATGTATTATACCGGGCACATCGCTACAGTGAGGACGATTCGGCAGGATTGGATCCGGAATGCTCAGCGGATGTGACGGACTATCCTGATATGCAGGAACTTTTAGCGGCAGCAGATATGCTGATCACGGACTATTCCTCCTGTATATGGGATTATTCTTTTTTATACCGACCATGCTTTCTGTATACACCGGATCTGCGGGAATATCTTGCAAAGACCGGTTTTTATGTAGATATTCATGAGTGGCCGTTTCCAATCTGTGAAAATATGGAAGATCTGGAAAAACAGATCCGCTCTTTCAATGAAGAAAAGAACAGAGCGAGGATCATGGAGCATCATCAGCAAATGGGAAGCTATGAGAGCGGACATGCCTGCGAGGCGGTCTGCAGTTGGATAAAGCAAAAAAGTATTTGTGAGGAGAACGCATAAAATGAGTCGATTTCTAAAAGACACGAAAAAGTACTACAAGTACGCGATCTATTCGGCAAAATCGAAATTGCAGTCTGAGGTGGCAAGTTCCTACCTGAACTGGCTGTGGTGGGTATTGGATCCGATCTGTTTCATGCTGATCTACACCCTGATCTTTGGTGTGGTATTTAATGCAAAAGAGCAGTATTTTACAGTTTTCATTTTTATCGGTCTGACGATGTGGGATTTCTTTAATAAGACCCTTCAGCAGAGCGTAAAAATCGTCAAAAACAACAAGTCCATTGTGGCAAAAGTATATTTGCCGAAATACATTCTGGTTATGGTCCGCATGTTTGTAAACGGCTTTAAAATGCTGATCTCTTTTGGCATCGTGATCATTATGATGGTCATTTACCGCGTGCCGGTCAGCTTTAATATTCTGTACATGATCCCGATCATGCTGACCCTGTTTCTGTTCACGTTCGGATGCAGTACGATTGTGGCACATTTTGGCGTATTTGTACAGGACTTGTCCAACGTGATCAATATCGTACTGCGTCTGCTGTTTTATATTACCGGTATTTTTTATAATGTAGAAACAAGGCTTGCAAAATTTGCACCGTGGAATAAAGTGATCCTTCATTGCAATCCACTGGCACTGCTTCTGACTTCTGCAAGAAAATGTATGATCTATGACCAGACACCGGCAAGAAAATTCCTGCTTCTGTGGATGGTGCTGAGTTTCATCCTGTCAGCGATCGGAGTAAAGATTATTTATAAATACGAAAACAGTTATGTGAAGGTGATATAATGGAACGCGAAATTGCAATCGAAGTAAAAAATTTATATATCAGTTATCGAAACCTGCAGAAGTTTTCCATCAAGCAGAGTTTATTACATTTCAAAAAAGTACAGGCCGATGTATTCCAGGCAGTAAAGGATGTATCCTTTGAAGTAGAAAAAGGAGAGATTCTCGGAATCATCGGAAAGAACGGAAGCGGAAAATCCACCATGCTCAAAGCACTGGCCGGCATTTTTTCTCCGGATACGGGAAGCATTGACCTGAAAAACCATTCCGTTTCCCTTCTGTCGATCGGTGTCGGATTTGAAAAAGAGATGAGCGGAAGAGAAAACATCATTCTTTCCGGTATGCTTCTTGGTTTTTCGGAAGAGTTTATCCGTTCCAAGATGGATGAGATCATTGAATTCGCCGGACTTGGCAAATTTATTGATATGCCGGTGCGTACTTACTCAAGCGGTATGTATTCCAAGCTGGCATTTTCCATCACAGCCGTTCTGGAGACCGACATCATGCTGATCGATGAAGTACTCAGCGTTGGTGATGAAAAGTTTAAAAAGAAAAGTTATGAAAAGATGAAGAGCCTGATCTCAAACAGAGAGCGTACGGTTGTGATCGTTTCCCACAGTCTGGATACGATCGCAGATCTCTGCGACAAAGTCATGTGGATGCATGAAGGAAAACTGATCGAGATCGGAACACCGGATGAGGTTCTTCCACGTTATCTGGAATTTATGAAATAGGAGGCAGCATCGTGGAAAAAACAAATATTTACGGCGTTGTACTTGCGGGGGGCAAGGGAACACGTATGGGGAATGTTGAGAAACCGAAACAGTTTATGGAAGTTGGCGGCAAGCCGATCATTATCCATACATTGGAGAAATTTGTGGTCAATCCGCAGTTTGAGCGTGTGATCGTTCTGTCACCGAAGCAGTGGATCACCTACACCCAGGATATCATTAAAAAATATATTCTGCTTTCAGATAAGATCGATGTGATCGAAGGCGGTGCGACCCGCAATGATACGATCATGAATGCGATCAGTCATATCGAAAAATTTTACGGACTGGATGAAGAAACCATTATTGTCACCCACGATTCCGTTCGTCCGTTTGTGACACACCGTATTCTGGAAGACAACATCCACTATGCGAAAGAGTACGGAGCCTGCGATACCGTTATCCCGGCGACCGATACCATTGTGGAGAGCATGGATAATCAGAAGATCAGCAATATTCCGGATCGTTCCAAAATGTATCAGGGACAGACACCGCAGAGTTTTCATGCAAAGCGTCTGCGTGAAGTTTTCGATGAACTGAGTGAGGAAGAGAAGACGATCCTGACCGATGCTTGCAAGATCCTCGTTCTCAAAGGGGATGCGATCCATCTGGTAGAAGGTGAAGTTTTCAATATTAAGATTACGTATCCGTACGATTTGCGTGTTGCAGAGTCTATTTTAGGAGGAAATGGCGTATGCTAAATACGGTGTATCAGCTGAAACGTCCAAGACAGTTTGAAGTCGCATTTAAGGAAATGGAGATCGATGACAGACAGGTGATCGTGCGTCCGACCAGACTGTCTATCTGCCATGCGGATCAGCGTTACTATCAGGGTGCAAGGGCGGAAGAGATTCTGCGTCAGAAACTGCCTATGGCATTGATCCACGAGGGGATCGGCAAAGTGATCTATGATCCGACCGGAACCTTTGAAATCGGAACAGAGGTTGTGATGATCCCGAACCGACCGGTAGAAAAAGACGATATCATTGCAGAAAATTATCTGCGATCCAGCAAATTCTGTGCGAGCAGCATGGATGGATTTCTGCAGGAATATGTTCAGGCTGTGCCGGATCGTTTTGTACGTCTGCCGCAGGGGATCAATCCGACGGTAGCTGCCTATACAGAGCTTGTCAGCGTGAGCTTTCATGCGATCAACCGTTTCTTACGTTTTTCACATGAGAGACGTGATGTGATCGGTGTGTGGGGCGATGGCAATTTGGGTTACATTACCTCACTGCTTCTGAAAAAGATGCTTCCGGATTCCAAAATCTATATTTTCGGTGTCACGGAAAACAAACTGTCGGATTTTACTTTTGCAGACGGTACCTACTGTGTCAATGAAATTCCGGCAGATATGCAGATCGATCATGCGTTTGAATGCGTTGGAGGCGGAGCGGCATCCAAAGCGATCAATCAGATCATTGATTATATCCATCCGGAGGGTACGATCAGTATTTTAGGTGTCAGCGAAGATCCGGCACCGATCAATACCCGCATGGTTCTGGAAAAGGGACTGCGTATTTTCGGCAGCAGCCGCAGCGGCAGAAGTGACTACGAAGGTCTGCTGCAGTTATATGAAGAGCATCCGGAAGTAGTATCTTATCTGGAGAATATCATGGGTGCGGAAGTAGAAGTAAGAGATGTGAAGGATATAACCAGAGCATTTGAAATGGATATACACAAATTGATGGGAAAAACGGTGATGATCTGGAATGAGTAAAAAGATAAAGAGACTCTATCTTTTTCTGACCTTAAAGCTTCTTTTTCCCTGGCAATACAGGAGATTTCGTAAGCTGCCTTTAAAAAAGTGGAAAGCGGTGTTCATTGAAGCCAATCTGACACAGCTTTCCGGCAGCTTACGTTTTTTGTATCAGGTATTATGCAGCGAAGAAGAGATGGAAGTGAGCGTCCACTATCTGATGGAATCCGGAAACAAATGGAAATTTATTCAGAATGCGATGGCATGTCTGAAGGACTGTGCCGATGCACATTATATTTTTCTCTGTGAGGGTTCCAGGGTGATCAGCTGCATTGAGCCAAGAGAAGAGACGGTGATCACGCAGCTCTGGCATGGATGCGGTGCGTTCAAAAAATTTGGCTTCAGCACCTGTGAGGAGCTTTTCGGCGGAAGCAGAGAAGAATATCTGAAATATAATTATTATAAGAACTATGACTATATAACCGTATCAAGCCCGGAGGTTATCTGGGCTTATCAGGAGGCCATGAATCTTCCGAAAGAGGACAAAAGTGTTGTACCGATCGGTGTCAGCTGCACAGATCTTCTGTTCCGGGAAAAATTTCAGAAGGCAGCACAGAAAAAACTGTATGACATCTGTCCGGCAGCAAAAGGAAAGAAAGTCATGCTCTATGCCCCGACGTTCCGCGGAAGTGTGGGGGGAGCGAAGGCACCGGATTCCATGGATCTCTGTCTGATGCAGGAGAAGCTTGGAAAAGACTGGATTTTGCTGATTAAACAGCATCCGGTTGTGAAACAGAGACCGGAGGTTCCAAAGGAGTGTCAAAGCTTTGCGTATGATGTTTCTGATGCATTTGTCATCGAAGAACTGCTCTGTGTCAGTGATCTGTGTATTTCGGATTATTCGTCGCTGGTATTTGAATATTCATTATTTGAGCGTCCGATGCTGTTCTTTGCCTACGATTTTGAAGAATATGGAGAGTGGCGTGGTTTTTACTATGATTACCATGAACTGACACCGGGACCGGTTGTGCACACCACGCAGGAGATTGTTGATTATGTACTCCATCTTAAGGAGCGTTTTGACAGAAAACAGGTCGCGGATTTCAAGGAGAAATTTATGAGTGCCTGCGACGGACATGCAACAGAGCGACTGCTGGAAATGATCAAGAAGGAGAAAACGGATGAGTAAGGTAATAAGAGCAATGAAAAAGGTTTACTGGAAAGGAAGAAAGAAGATTAAGAAACTTCCGCCGGTAAAAGCAGCAAAGAAATATATGGGCAGAAAGAGAAAAGACAAGCTTCTCTATGAGACACTGCCGGCTGCATACAATGCACATAAGAATGAGCCGGTCGATGAACGAAAAGTCATTTTTATTGAGCTTCGTCTGCCGGAGGTAAGCAACAGTTTCCGCATTCTGTATGATGAGCTGCAAAGAGATTTTGACCTGGATATCCATGTACATCTGCTGCGAAATTCTTTTGTCCCAAGAGAAGAATACATCAGACGCTGTAAAGAGATGTTGGCCGATGCGGCAACTGCAAAATACATCTTTGTAAATGAAGCTTCCGACGTACTCAGCTGCGTGGATATGCGGCCAGAAACGATCGTTACCCAGCTGTGGCATGCATGCGGAGCCTTCAAAAAGTTTGGTATGAGCACTGCGGAGCTGATCTTCGGACCGAATGCAGAAGAGCTGAAACGCCATCCGAACAACAAGAATTATACTTATGTTACCGTATCCAGTCCGGAGATCGTGTGGGCATATGCGGAAGCCATGGATATGAAGGATCGTCAAGATGCAATCCGCCCGGTCGGAACGAGCCGTACGGATATTTTCTATCGCAGTGAGACGATCGCTCAGGCATTCCAGAACCTGTACAAAGAATTTCCAAAAGCCAAAGGAAAAAAGATCATCTTATATGCACCGACATTCCGCGGTCGTGTGGCGAGGGCAAAAACGCCGGACTGCTTTGATCTGGAGAAGTTTGCCGAGCATTTCAAAGATGAATATGTAGTGATTTTCAAGCACCATCCGTTAGTAAAGAAGGTACCGCAGATTCCGGAAGAATTAAACGGAACCTTTGCCATTGATGCAACAAAAACCATGACGATCGAGGATCTGCTCTGCGTCAGCGATATCTGTATTTCGGATTATTCGTCACTGGTATTTGAATATTCTCTGTTTGAGCGTCCGATGCTGTTCTTTGCCTATGACCTGGATGAATACTTTGACTGGAGAGGCTTCTATTACGATTACAATGAGCTGACACCGGGACCGGTCTGCAAGACAAACGATGAGATGATCGATTATATCAGCCATCTGGATGAACGTTTTGACAAACAGAAAGTCATTGATTTCAAAGAGAAATTTATGCGGTCCTGCGATGGCCATGCGACAGACCGTATTCTGCATATGGTTTTTGCTGATCGTTATGACAGTCTGAAACTGAGCCATGAAAGAACAGATGATGAGATCAAAGTTTCCGTTGTTATGCCGGTTTACAATGCAGAAAATTATCTGTTTGACAGCCTTGGAAATGTTCTGAAACAGACGTTAAAAGACATTGAAGTAATCTGCGTGGATGACGGATCAACTGACCGTTCGGCAGAGATCATCGAAGATTACGCATCGAGAGATTTCCGCCTTTCTTTGATCCGTCAGAAGAATCAGTATGCCGGAACGGCGAGAAACGCAGGTCTTGCAAAATGTCGCGGTAAGTATGTGGTATTCTGGGATGCGGATGACCGTTTTGCACTGGATGCACTGGAAAAGCTTTATACAAAAGCAGAGGCAGATGAAGCCGATCTGTGCGTCTGTGATATCCGCAAATGGGATGACACGACGGATCGTTACGTACTGCCGTCCAACTATCTGCGAAAAGAATATATGCCGGAAAAAGTGCCATTTTCAAAAGAAGATATTCCGCAGTATATTTTTAATTTTACAACGAATATTCCATGGAACAAAATGTACCGCCGTTCTCTGATCACAGACAACGATCTGAAGTTCGAACACCGCCAGAGAGCAAACGATGTCGTGTTTGTCATGCAGGCACTTTATCTGGCAAAACGCATTACCGTTGTAGATGAGAGACTGATCGACTATCGCTATAATAATGCGAATAATCTTACCGCAGGTCTTTCCAAAGATCTTTACAGCACATACGATGCATTTCTGGCAGCACATGATATTCTGAAAGAGCGGGGAGCTTTTGAAAATGAGAAGGTAAAACAGAGTTTTGATAACAAAACCTTAAATCTTCTGGTTCAGAGTATCGATCTTCAGACAAACGAAGCATCTGCAAGAGAACTGTTTGATATGCTGCTTCAGGAGGGATTCCGGAAGATTGGAATCGAAGACTATGAGAATTATTATTATTCCAGAAAGGTATATCAGGCGTACCGTACGATGCTGACCGGTTCTTTAGTTGACACACTGATCGTACTGAAGGAACAGAAAAATACAAATCTGGAAGTACATCGCCAAAAACTCTGTATGCAGAGACTGAAAGTGCAGAGACAGACTGTCAAAATCCAGACGCAGAAGGAAAAATTAGATATCAAAACGGAACAATTAAAAAAATTAAGGGGACAAATGGGATACCGTATCTGCAAAAAACTGGGATTTTTTAAAGAGTAGGCACGGATGTCCGCAAATCAAAAGAAAAGAGGGGAGAATATGTTATCTGTCATCATACCGGCTTATAATGAGGAAAAAATGATACAGACAACGGCTGATACGGTGGACCGCATCCTGAGTGAGGCATCTGTCCCGTATGAGATCGTATTTGTAAACGATGGTTCAAAAGACGGAACCTGGCAGCAGATTGAGACGGCGGCCGAGAAAAATCCACATGTAAACGGACTGCATTTTTCCAGAAATTTTGGAAAGGAATCTGCTATTTTTGCCGGACTTGCAAATGCAGAAGGGGACTGCTGTGCAGTAATGGACTGCGATCTGCAGCATCCGCCGGAAGTGCTGGTTTCCATGTACCGTCTCTGGGAGCAGGGATACGAAGTGGTAGAAGGGGTAAAACGAAGCCGTGGAAAAGAAAGTGCCATTCACAGGGCATGTGCGGGTCTGTTTTATAAAATGATGTCAAAGGCAGTGAAGATTGATATGTCACGTGCTTCCGACTTTAAACTTCTGGATCGCAAGGCAGTCGATGCCCTGCTTGGGATGCCGGAGAAAAATGCATTTTTCCGTGCACTGTCCTCCTGGATCGGTTATCGCAGCACCAGCGTGGAGTTTGATGTGCAGGAACGTACAGAAGGTGAGTCAAAATGGTCTACCTGGTCTCTGATCAAATATGCAGTGACTAATGTAGTGGCATTTTCAACGGCTCCGATGCAGTTTGTGACGGTGGCAGGTATCTTTACTTTTCTGTTTGCGATCGTGCTTGGTATTGAATCTCTTGTACGTTATTTTACCGGACATGCAGTAGAAGGTTTTACGACAGTGATCCTTCTGATCCTGATTGTCGGAAGCCTGATCATGATGAGTCTTGGAATCATTGGTTATTATATTTCCAAGATTTATGAAGAAGTAAAAGGAAGACCAAAATACCTGATCTCAAAAAAAGCAGGTAAGCGAAAATAGGAGGCCATTTTGTCAGGTTCAATCAAAAAAATCATTAAGAAAATTCCTTTTGTGGGCAGTTATGTGAAGAAAGTCCAGACAGAAAAAAAGGAAGAAGAACAGAAACAAAAGCTGGAGAAAAAAAGGCTGGAACTGCAAAAAGAGCAGGAACGCATCAAAGTATGGCTGAAAAGTGAAAAGCAGAACGCTCCGGATAAAAACAGTCGGAAAATTTCTGTCATTGTGCATCATCATACAGGCGAGGAGCAGCTGCAGAAGCTGAAAGAGAATTTTAAAGAAGCAGCAGCCGGCCTGGAGTTTGAAGTGTTTACGGCAGACATTGAATCAAAACAAAACACCTCATTTGCCGAATTCTGCAACGAAGCCGCAAGAAAAGCAACGGGTGAGTATCTGTTTTTTCTGGATGAAAGCGTACGGCTGGCATCCGAATGTCTGAATGCCATGCTGCTTGCAGCAGAACAGAACGAGAAGGCCGGGGCTGTGGGAGCAAGGATTCTCTATCCTGAATCTGAGAAAGCCATTTCAAAGTTCGCTGCGGTGAAGAGCTGCGGCATTGCCTTTCACAAAAAAAAACGCAACAAAACCTGGTACTGGCAGCCGTATGATCTTCTGGCAGGCGAGGAGACTCTGGAGGTGGATCTTCAGCCGTCCGTTCAGAAGGCTGTCCGTGTGGATGTGATGCTTGTTTTGCGGGAGCGTTTTCTGGAAGTACGTGGTTTTGATCCGGCTTACCAGTCCATCCATGTAAAAAAAGATGAGTTTTCAGAGACAGACCTCTGCCTGAAACTTTCAAAAGCCGGATATCAGAATCTTCTGGCACCGGCTGCACTTGCTTTTCAGAGTGCAGAAGAAAAGAGCAAACCGGATCAGGCAGAAAAGGATCGAAGACTTTATAATCTATATGTTTATCAGGGAAAATGGCAGAGCTGTCTGACACGGATGTTTTCTGAGGAAGAGGATAAGCCGATTGTGCCGGATTCGAAAAAGATTGATATTTGTGCACCGATGCCGGATGACGAAAACAAAAAGTTCTGGGGGGATTATCATTATGCCTTGGCAATGAAAAAGGAGCTGGAGAAGCACGGCTATCAGGTGGATGTACGCCCTTATCAGAGATGGTATGAAAGCACAGACAGTGCCGTTACGATTGCTCTGCGTGGAAACCGGCCATATTATCCGAAAGAAGAGATTGTACAGAAAAATATCATGTGGAACATTTCGCATCCGGCTGATATTCCACAGGGAGAATACGAACGGTTTGATCTGGTCTACTTTGCATCGGAAAAACTGTGCAGAAAATGGAAAAACGAATTAAAAACAAAATGCGATGTGCTTTTGCAGTGTGCAGATCCGGATGTGATGAAGAGTACTGCCGGCGAAAAGAAATACGATCTGCTCTTTATCGGCAATTCCAGGCGTGTTTACCGTCAGATCGTGCAGGATGCCCTGACACTGGATTATCCGCTCACCATCTACGGAAGACACTGGGAAGCATTTGAAGAAGCACAGAAGTGTGTCAGAGAACCGTACATGCCAAACGATCAGGTTGGTCAGGCATACCGCGATGCGAAGATCGTGCTCAATGACCACTGGGACGATATGAAAGAAACCGGTATTGTCTCCAACCGCCTGTTTGATGCACTGGCAGCCGAAGCGTTTATCATCAGTGATGAGATGCCAGAGATCGCGGAGATCTTTGAAGGAACGGTTGTCACTTACAAAGACTGCAAAGATCTGAAAGAAAAAGTGGATTATTATATGGAACATCCAAAGGAAGCAGAAAAACTCGCCGAAAGAGGCCATCAGCTTGTGCTGGAAAAGCATACCTTTGCAAAAAGAATGGACAAACTGGTGCAGGATCTTTCCGGTCTTTAAGGAGAAACAGAAAAACAGCAGCCATTGCTTTGAAGCGATGACTGCTGCTTTATTAAGTAAATATCAGGAAAGTTCTGCATCGGCACAGTCGAGTGCGGCAGCGATGACCTGATCCATATCGTAATATTTATAATTGCCAAGTCTTCCGCCAAAAATCACACGCTCTTTCTTTGCAGCCAGTTCCTGATATTTGGCTGCCAGAGCGGAGTTTTTGGAATCATTGATCGGATAATACGGTTCGATGCCCGGTTTCCATTCCGAAGAATATTCTCTGGAGATGATGGTGAATGGCTGTGTGCCGAATGTAAAGTGTTTGTGTTCGATGATGCGTGTATAAGGAACTTCACGGTCAGTGTAATTTACCACGGCATTTCCCTGATAATTGTCACATTCCAGACGTTCTTCCTCAAAACGTACGGAACGATATTCCAGAGATCCGTAGCAGAATCCGAAATATTCATCCAGCATACCGGTAAATACCGTCTTGTGTGCCAGGGCGGAGAGTTCTTCTTTATGGGCAAAATAGTCGGTATTTAAGCGGATATCTGCACCGGAGAGCATTTTTTCTACAATGGCTGTGTAGCCTTCAACCGGAATGCCCTGATAGCGGGAGTTGAAATAATTATTATCATAAGTAAAACGAAGCGGAAGACGCCTGATGATAAAGGAAGGCAGTTCCCTGCAGGAGCGTCCCCACTGTTTTTCTGTGTATCCTTTGATCAGCTTTTCGTAGACATCCGTTCCGACCAGAGATAAAGCCTGTTCTTCCAGGTTCTTTGGTTCTGTGATGCCAAGATCTGCGATTTGTTCGGCAATTTTGGCTTTTGCCTGAGCCGGTGTCTGGATGTTCCACATTTTACTGAAGGTGTTCATATTAAAAGGAAGATTATAAAGCTCATCTTTATAGATGGCTACTGGTGAGTTGATGTAGTTATTAAACTCGGAAAACTGGTTGATATAATCCCAGATTTTACGGTCAGAAGTATGGAAAATATGGGCACCATACTGGTGGACATGGATTCCGTCTACATTTTTACAGTAAATATTTCCTGCGATGTGATTTCGCTTTTCTACAACAAGGCAGGATTTTCCATGTTTTTTTGCTTCATGAGCAAAAACGGCACCGAACAGTCCGGCACCGACAATCAGGTAATCGTACATAGTATACTCCTTTGGTTATGATATAGTCGTTATCCTGGGGAAATTGCGTTCACCCAAATCTTAAACAGAGTGTAACATAAAAGCAGAAAGTTGTAAAGAAAAGCAGAATACTTGATATTGAGTGTAAAAATGTGCTATACTCGTGAAGCAAAAGAAATTCACGTATCAGGTTTTGCGTGTATTTGATTGAATAAAGGCGGTGTTACCGAGAAATGAAAAAAAATAAGGGGAACCTGTGCAGAATGTTGCGATTCTGTATATGGTACTGCATGATAGTCGGAGTGATATGGGGGGTATGTCATCCGCTGAGAGTTCATGCAGATATTTATGATGCATCAGATCTAATCTATGCAGACTGGGAGGCAATCGGTGAGCTGGAGACTTCTTCAGCAAGAGGATGGCCCCAGTCTATTTGTGTTACGGACAAGTATATTGTATGTCTGATCAACGGGGCAGCAGCGGAAGCAATCCCGGATACGCTGATCGCGTTTAACAAAGACGATTACAGTTATGCGTTTGAAGTAACGGAACGAGATTATGAGCATGGAAACGGCATGACTTACAATAGTAAGACCAATGAGATCTATGTGATGCCGGGACCATGTCTGGATAAGGAAAATGAAGGCAATATTTATGTGGTAGATGCGGATACACTGCACTGGAAACGGACCTTTCAGTCCTCCAGCGGGCAGAATTTCGGCGGGATCGAGTATCTGGAAAGTACCGATCAGTACGTGGTATCAGGCGGAAACGGAAGTAAGTTCCGTCTGATGAACTCGGATTTTGAGATTCTGAAAATCATCGCTCCGAGAACCAAACCGGCAGGATCAACGTATCAGGATTTCTGTGTGACAGGGGATTATATTATCTCGCCGTGTTATGACGGAGAGAGTAAAGTAGATAATTATTTTGTTATCTATTCCCTTTCCCAGGGAGAATATCTGAATACGTTTTATGCGGATCTTCCGGGCGATGATGAGAAAAAGGAAATCGAATCCCTCTGTGAGATCGAGCCGGGCAAAATTATGCTTGGTGTGGGGATTAGCAATCCAAGAAGAGTCCGCCTTTATGTGGCAACGCTGCGTGCAGCTTATGACATCACTGCATCGGCAAAAAACGGAACGATCAGTGCCAGTGAGGAGACGGTGGAGAGTGGAACCGACTATCAGGTAAATTTTCAGCCGAATGAACATTATGAGCTGTCACAGCTGATCGTAGACGGAGAACAGGTAGAAAGTGATCCGAAACAGACAGAATACACGTTCCATGCGGTGTCCGGTAATCATTCGGTGCAGGCGATTTTTACAGAAATTCCACAGTATAAGATAAAAACAAAGGTGATTGACGGTAAGATTGATGAGACAGCGAGTGTTTACCGGGATGAAGACTGGACGGTATCTTATAAACCAAAGAAACACTATGAACTGAGCAGCATCTGGATTGACGGAACAAGCATCAATATTGAAAATGCGAAAGACAGTTATACGTTTACCAATATTCAGGGCAAACATGATATTCGTGTGAAATACACGGAGATTCCGTCCTGGGCGATCAGTACCAGTGTCAAAAACGGAACCATATCAGACAGCATACGCAAAGCGTACCGCGGCAGCAGCCATACGATCCAGTTTGAAGGAAAGAAAGATTATGTGCTTTATGAAGTCAAAGTGGATGGTGTAAAAGTGGATAAAAAGCAGTTTACGGATTCGTATACTTTTGCAGATATCAGCGGTGCACACAACATACAGGTTGTATACATATGGAAATATCTCTGGGTATGTGCCCTTCTGGGAGCAGCATTTGCAGCATTTCTGATCTTCTATATCCGCATCCGTATCATCCGGAGAAAGAAAAGAAAGAAACGTCAGGAAGAGAGAGAACTGCGGGCTAAGGAGCTGGCTGCAAGAGAACTTGCGGAAAATGAAAACGCAGATGATATCACAGAAAATGCAGAGAATATGACAGAAACTGCCGATGATAGTACAGAAGATACAGAGGATATGACACAAACTACAGATGATCATACGGAAGATGCAGTCAGTGAAGAAAAGATAACAGATTCAGAAGAAACAGGAGAGTAGGTGAAGTCACTGTTTGGATATATCATTGTCAATAAGCCGGAGATGAAATTCAAAGAATTTGATCTTTACCATGCATATTACTGCGGGTTGTGCCGGTCGTTAAAGAAATGTTATGGCATGGCAGGTCAGATCAGTTTAAGTTATGACATGACCTTTCTTGCCATGCTGCTCTCCGGGCTTTATGAGCCGGAGGAAACATGCAGCCGGGAAAGGTGTGTGGCACATCCACTGTCCAGACATATGGCGATCGAGAATATTTTTACAGAATACGCAGCCGATATGAATGTTCTGCTTACCATGTACAAGTGTGAAGATGACTGGCAGGATGAGAAAAAGTTTGGCAGGCATCTTTACGGAAGCGTACTGAAAGTAAAAAGCATAAAAAAGAATCCATATTCGGAAAAGGCAGAAAAGATCAAAGCCTGTTTGGAAAGTCTTTCGCAGAAAGAAAAGGAAAATGTCCAGGATATCGATACGATGTCGGGGCTTTTTGGTGAGATCATGGCAGAACTTTTTGCTTATCAAAAAGATGCGTGGGAGCCGCTGCTGCGAAAAATGGGCTTTTATATGGGCAAGTTTATTTATCTTCTGGATGCTTATGAAGATGTTGAAGAAGATAAAAAGAAGCAGAATTATAATCCTCTGGCGATTTACAGCAAAAAAGCGGATTTTGAAGAATTTGCAGGGCATTTGCTGACCATGATGATCGCAGAGGCGTCCAGAGCCTTTGAACAGCTTCCGATTTTGAAAAATGCAGAGATACTGCGAAATATCTTATATTCCGGTGTCTGGTGCCGATACGAAATGATCAAAGAAAAACGCAGACAGAAAGCAGGAGAAAAAGCAGATGAATGATCCATATCAGATTTTAGGTGTTTCAAGGAATGCAACCGATGACGAAATAAAGAAAGCATATCGCAGCCTCAGTCGAAAGTATCATCCGGATGCCAATCTGGATGATCCAAAAGAAGCGGAAGAAAAGTTCAAGGAAGTACAGCAGGCTTACCAGCAGATCATGCAGGAGAGAAGTTATGGCGGCAGTGCAGACGGAAACGGTCAGGGAGGCTATAACGGAGATCCGTTTGGCGGATTCTGGCAGTACGGTGGCTTCAACACGCAGCAGAGGCAGGAAACCCAGGAAGATACGCACATGCAGGCAGCAGCAAACTATATCAATAACGGGTATTATCAGGAGGCACTCAATGTTCTTAGCGGGATCTCAAGCCGCAATGCCAGATGGTATTACTTAAGTGCACTTGCAAATTCCGGAGTCGGAAATAATGTAAAAGCACAGGAAGATATCAGTGAAGCAGTACGCCTGGAACCGAACAATTTCCAGTATCAGAGCTTAAAACAGCGTCTGGAGGGTGGTACCGGCTGGTATCAGAAACAGAGTACCGTGTATGGAAGACCGGATTTCTCCGGCCAGGACTGGTGCATGAAGATGTGTCTGCTCAATCTGCTCTGCAACTGCTGCTGCAACAGAGGTATGTGCTGCGGTACACCGATAGGATATCGATGATCAGGAAAAGAGGGATTTTAAGTGATTGATCTGACAGGATGTGTGTCCATTCCGTATTTTAAGAAAACCGTGTTTACGGGAAGTGATGGAAAAATGAGATATCTGCTCGGAAAAGCAGAAGAAAACGAAGAAACGGTTCTGAAAGCATGGTACTGGGAAGGACCTTATGCCAGCATGTATGTGCCGGAGGAGAAAAAAACGGCCGCAGTTTTTCCGTTTTCAGAAGAAGGAATCAGCCAGGCGGTTGCCTGGCTGAATGAAGCTACGGTTAATTTTTAGCAAAATACCACATATTTTTAATCTGACCGGAAATCTCCTGGAAAGTGTAAGTCTGGGAAGTGCGTACTTTGCTGGCAGGATCGTGTACCGTAAAAGCACCGTCCTGATAACCGGTCAGCACAATGAAATGTCCGGTCGTGGTAAAAATACCAGGTCCCATGCTGCAGATGATCGGACAGCCGACCGAAAGTACATTGATCATGGCATTTTCATCCAGCCCGAGAATGCTTCCGCTGAGCCCAAAATGCTCTACACCATTGGTCATCAATTCCCATTTAGTGTCCAGATTTTCATCCAGATAGCCATTGGAACTTGCATAATCTGCAACGACGGCAGGCGTAATGGAAGCATCCTGCAAAAGACCGCTGATCACCATGGAAAGGGCGGTCGGACCGCATCCGCTGACTGCAATGATCGTTTCCGAACCGTAAGGGGCATAGCCCCAGCGTTCATCCCACTGGATCAGGGCAGGGATCTCACCGGTTACAAAGTCATCTCCGATGCTTTTGGCAGCGGCATTTTTATGTTTTTTCGGATAATCCAGCACAAAATCCAGCATTTCGCTGTTTTTGGAAAGTGCTTTCAGCAGCGATTTCGGATAACGGGAAGGATCTTTTAAGATCTTTTTTAATTTGGGCAGATCCGCAGACTGCTGCTGCAGCAGACCAAGATAATCACCCGCAGAAACAGGGGTTGTCTCAGATACATCCGTTGTCTGGGACTGCTTTTTTTTCTTTTTATGTGCTTTTTCGGTTGCTGCTGCGGTTTCCGTGTCCAGATCGTTTCGGCTGGCCGTTTCCAGAGCAGCAGAAGATGCTGCCTCAGAGAAACGTTCCGATACGTTACCGGAAGTGGCAGTCTGTTTCTGCTGATGAACGTAAGTCAGAAGGCCAAGCCCGGTAAACATCAGGATTACACCAACGCCCAGAAGAATACTGAGGCGTATGATGTGAAGCTGCCGTTCTCTCTGCTGTTGTCGCAGCTGACGGTATTTTTCTCTGTCTTGTGTATCCATAAATTGATCTCCTCTTTGTAAACAGTATATCGCTTTTGGGACAGAAAATCTTCAACATAATGTAAACAATTTACGAAAAAAGCAGAAATATCAGGAAATCATACCTTCTTTTTCCAGAATTTCCAGAATCTCCCCTGCAATCTGTGCGGATGTTTTCTGATCCGTTGCCACCTGGTAATTAGCGGCTGCTTCATAGGCAGGTCTGCGTTTTTCAATCAGGGCTTCGATGTCTGCTGTGTTTTTGCGGCCTTTTAAAAGCGGGCGGTTTTCATCGTCTGCCACTCTTTCAAGGATGGTTTCCGGAAGAGCAGTGAGCAGGACGATGATGCCGCTTTTTTTCATTTCACGAACATTTTCTTCCCGCATGGCGGCACCGCCGCCGCAGGAAACGAGAAAACCGCCAAGAGCGGAAGTTTCTTTCAGAAGATCTGTCTCAAGCTGACGGAAATAAGCTTCCCCGTGTTCAGAAAAGATAGCAGGGATGGACATACCTTCCCGTTTCTCGATTTCTTCATCCATCTCAAGAACCGGCCGGTGAAGCATCCTGGAAAGTTCAGCTGCGATCGTGGACTTTCCGCTTCCCATAAAACCGATCAGAAATAAATTTCCGGTAAAAGATTCTGCCTGTGTTTTTGTATTTGCTGTTGTCATATAAACTCCTTTGTACTGTACAAAATCAATTCTGACGTCTGCAGTTTCAGTTGGATGTACGCCAGGATGCACGGAGATTCTGTCAGGTAAATGTCAGCAGAGCTGACCAGAATTGCGTGCCAGGTCTTACGTGCGTTCGACTTGAAAAAACAGACATCACATTGGCACAATTATAACACGTAAGTGCAAGTCTATCCAGTCAAAATCAGTGGCTTGTGGCTTTTTTTGCAAAGTCTGTGGTCACGAGCTGTTCATAAGGGACTTTTTCACTCAGTTCACCGGCACTTTCCAGAATGTCAGAAAGCAGTAGGAAACTGTCTTTTTCAAAAATCAGAGAATCTTTCCAGGTATCCTGTTCCTGATAACGTTTGACGATGGCGGTCAGTGTCTCCATGTCGGTATCATCAAACTGCGGTTTGATCACCTGTGCGATTTCAGCAGGCGTGTGGGCATGCACATAATCCATACCTTTTTGCAGAGCATTGGTGAATCCCTGGATGATCTGAGGTGATTCTTTCAGATAACTGGATTTTGCACAGTAAGCTGTGTAAGGAACATAGCCTGAGTCAACGCCGAGCGAAGCAACAACATAGCCGCTGCCTTCCTGTTCCAGAGCCGTGGCGGACGGTTCGAACTCGACGGTGTAATCACCCTGTCCGCCGGAGAAAGCGGCAGCAGTAGAACCAAAATCGATACTCTGGTCAATGGAAAGGTCTGTCTTTGGATCCAGGTTATTCTTTTTCAGAATATACTCAAAAACCATTTCCGGCATGCCGCCTTTTCGACCGCCAAGTACTTTTTTGCCTTTTAAGTCCTGCCAGGAAAAATCAGGATCCTCTTCTCTGGCCACCAGAAAGTTGCCGGCACGCTGAGTCAGCTGAGCAAAGTTGACAACGGAGTCTTTGGCTCCTTCGGCATAGGCATAGATCGTTGCCTCAGCTCCCATAAAGCCGATGTCTGCCTCGCCAGAAAGTACGGCTGTCATGGTTTTATCTGCACCAAACCCGGTGACAAGATTCAGATCTATTCCTTCTTCGGCAAAATAGCCTTCCTGTATGGCAACATATTGAGGGGCATAAAAAATGGAATGTGCTACTTCGTTCAGGGTTACTTTGGAAAGCGTTTCACCGGAAGGATGTTTTTTGCAGCCGACAAGTGCGAGCAGTGCAAAAAGGATCAGGAAAGATAAGAGAAATGATTTCTTTTTCATAAAAACTCCTTTCTTTTTCTAACTGTAATATATGAGAAAGAAAAAGAAAGGTGCATTTGCATTCGGATTGAAGATTTTCAGCTCCTGTGCTACAATACGAAAAGAGGTGTCGCAATCAATGCTTTCCAGGTTCGGCATCCGGAGCATGGGTTTGAAATTTTATCAGAAAATAAAACGACAAGAGGCAAGGAGGAACATACAATGAAAAAACCGATTCTGGTAATTATGGCAGCAGGAATGGGAAGTCGATATGGTGGTTTAAAGCAGATCGATCCAGTCGATGCACAGGGACACATCATTATGGATTTTTCGATTTATGATGCAAAAAGAGCAGGATTTGAGGAAGTTGTATTTATCATAAAAAAAGAAAATGAGGCAGACTTCAGAGAGAGTATCGGAAACCGCATGAGTAAAATTATGAAGGTCTCCTATGTATACCAGGAACTTTCCAATCTTCCGGAAGGATTTGAAGTGCCGGAAGGAAGAGTGAAACCGTTTGGTACCGGCCATGCGATCCTCAGTTGTATCGATGCGATCAGCGGTCCGTTTGCGGTGATCAATGCAGATGATTATTATGGTGTTCATGCATTTCAGGAGATTTATGATTTCCTGTCCACACATCAGGATGATGATAAATATCGTTATACCATGGTGGCATATAAAGTCGAGAATACTCTGACAGAAAACGGTCATGTGGCGAGAGGAGTCTGCACAACAGATGAGCAGAATCATCTGGTTGCGATCCATGAGCGTACGCATATTGAAAAACGTGGTGATCAGACGGAATACACAGAAGACGATGGACAGACCTGGACTGTAATCCCGGAAGGTTCCCTGGTTTCCATGAATATGTGGGGATTTTCTGCAAGTATTCTGAAAGAACTGAAAGAACGTTTTCCGGTATTCCTGAAAAAAAATCTGTCGGTGAATCCGATGAAATGCGAATATTTCCTGCCGGAGGTAGTCAGTAACCTGCTTTCAGAGGGAAAAGCAACGGTAGAAGTTCGTAAATCACTGGACAAATGGTATGGCGTTACCTATAAAGAAGACAAACCGTTTGTCGTAGCGGCAATCCAGTCTTTAAAGGATCAGGGTCTGTATCCGCAGAAGCTCTGGGAGGAGTAAAAGTATTAAAAAAGGATAAAATCAGCTGAAATCGTGTACAGGAGAGGCGGTAACTCTTTACACTATAAGTTTAATGTGCTAAAATGGAAAAAGTGATATTTCAGGTGTGGCTTACGTCAGAAAACACAAAAAGAGCAAAAAGTAAAGGGGTTACGTCATGAGTAAGAAAATCAGAACAGAGGCAGTGGACAGTCTGTTTGAGGCTATTTTGAGTCTGCAGGATAAGGAAGAATGTTATGCATTTTTTGAGGATGTATGTACCGTAAATGAGCTTCTTTCTCTGTCACAGAGATTTGAAGTGGCAAAGATGCTTCGTGAGAAACGTACTTATCTGGAAATCGCAGAGAAGACAGGAGCTTCCACCGCAACGATCAGCCGTGTGAACCGTTCTCTGAATTATGGAAATGATGGTTACGAAATGGTGTTTGACCGAATGGGCAAATAAGAGACAAAAAGAGCTGTATGGTTCGTGTCAGAAGACACGAACCGTACGGCTCTTATTTTTTCTTCAGAAAATCCGGTGCAGGTAGTTGGTCGATCAGATGTTCGATCATTTGCTTTTTCAGGTAGACATCGAAACTCAGCATGCAGATAAAAGAGAACTGCCGTAAGAAATCCTGCTCTTCTTCGGATGCATCGGAAAAACTGTTCTGAGAAGTACTGTACAGGCGACGTACCGTGTCTTTCAGAACATCCACCTGCGATTTTTCCAGTTCCATGACTTCGTTGTAAATAGATTCCAGATTGTAACCGTCTTCCTTCTGAAAATATTTTCCGGTCAGAGGTTCCATTAAAGTCTGAATATCAGTAATAGAAAGGAAAGATTTGAAATAATAAATAAAGAGCATCAGAAGCATATGTTCTCTGGAATACTTTTTCTTTTCCGGCGGTGGAAGCAGATGATTTTTTGCATAGTTGTTGATCATGGTCTTTGTTAAGATCTTATCGCTTGGATAACGTCTGGTGGAAGCCAGATGAGAATCCATGAAGGTGGTTACCTGATCCATATATAACTGTATATCGGGAATATCCTCGGACTTCACGTAATCAATACGGTCAAGACTGTCGAGAATACTCTCCAGAAGCTGGTCTGTGTTGATTGTCATTGCAGTATCCTCCAAAATCCGCCCTGCGGGCTTCTTTTTCATGTTTTTGCATAAAAGTAGTACAAGATAATACCAACGGATTGCTCCGTGCGTCGCACTTCCGCAATCCTTTCTAGGATCCGCTTCGATCGGTGCTAAACGAACATCCACTGGATGTTCTGCTCCATATCGGGGCGGAGCCCAAGATCTTTCATCCACTTATGAGAAAGCTCATGTGGAGTTAGACCTTTTGACCCTAGCATCATCGTATTACATTATATAGTTTTTAAAACCAGATGACAAGGGCTTTGATAAAAAATATCAAAAGATAATCTGATGAATTATTTAATTTTTCTTAAAATAAAATAATTGGGTTGACATTTTGCATTCATGCTGGCACTATATCTGTTATGAGAAAACACCCGTTTTAGAATACTTGTAAGAAAGAATTTGAAATGTGAAAAGGGAGGTAATCATTATAAAAGAGATCATAGCCAGGAAGAAAACACTGCTTTGCAGAGTGGCGGTGATTTTAGGCTTTTGTATTTTTTATCTGTCAGGTTTTTCATGGCTGGAGAACAGGCATGTTTCCGGCATACATATTACTGCCTGTGCTTTGGATTATAAGATTCCGTTTCAGGAGATTTTTATCATACCATATTTATTATGGTTTGTTTATATTGCGGCGACGGTGATTTATTTTCTGTTGCACGAGGATGAGAATTTTAATGCACTTGCCGGGACACTGGCTCTTGGTATGACACTTTTTCTGGTTGTATCTGCCATTTATCCAAATGGACTGAACCTGCGTCCGGTGACGTTTGAAAGGGACAATATTTTCATCAGACTGGTGCAGTTTGTTTATAAGAACGATACGCCGACCAATGTACTGCCAAGTATTCATGTATACAATTCACTTGCTGCCTTTATGGCAATCAAAAGAAGCAAGCTTGCCCGGAAACAAAAAGGCTGGGCATGGGGCACTGGTATTCTGACGGTTCTGATTATTTTAGCTACTGTATTTTTGAAACAACATTCGATGTTTGATGGAGTCTGTGCTCTGGCACTGTACGTTGTTACAGATAAACTCTGCTATGGTGTGAATCCGGAAACAGAGCGGAGCAAAGTACGAAATCAGTTAATTTAGGTGGAGGAAATTATGAGTGTATATGACACACTGAACGATAAACAAAAAGAAGCGGTCTTTCATACGGAAGGACCGCTTCTTGTACTGGCGGGAGCCGGTTCGGGAAAGACACGCGTGCTGACACATCGCATTGCCTATCTTATGGAAGAAAAGAAGGTAAAGCCATGGAATATTCTGGCGATCACGTTTACCAATAAGGCAGCCGGTGAGATGCGTGAGCGTGTGGATAAGTTAGTCGGAGATGCCGCTGGAAAGGTTTGGGTTTCTACCTTTCATTCAGCATGCGTCCGGATTTTGCGACGGGACATTGGATGGATCGGATTTGACACCAATTTTGCAATCTATGACACCGAAGATCAGAAAAGCCTGATGAAAAGTGTCTGCAAACAGCTTCAGGTGGATACCAAGCTTTATAAAGAACGGGCACTGATGTCCGCGATTTCGGCAGCGAAAGATGAACTGGTAAGTCCGCAGGAGTTTGCACTTCGGGCACAGGGAAATTTCCGTCAGGAGACGGTCGCAAGGGTTTATGCAGAATATCAGAGACAGTTAAAAAGCAGCAATGCTCTGGATTTTGATGATCTGATCATGAAGACTGTGGAACTGTTCCAGGCAAATTCCGATATTCTGAATGAATATCAGGAGCGTTTCCGTTATATTATGGTGGATGAGTATCAGGATACCAATACGGCACAGTTTAAGCTGGTCAGCCTTCTGGCAGCAAAATACCGTAATCTCTGTGTGGTTGGTGATGATGATCAGTCGATCTATAAATTCCGCGGAGCAAATATCCAGAATATTCTCGGATTTGAAAAAACATTTCCGGATGCGACAGTGATCAAGCTGGAGCAGAATTACCGTTCGACGCAGAACATTTTAAATGCGGCAAATACAGTGATCGCCCACAATAAAGGACGAAAAGAAAAGAAACTGTGGACGGCAAACGGGGAAGGCGATAAAGTCCGGGTACGCAGTTTTATGTCTGCGTATGATGAGGCAGAGATCATTGTCGGAGAGATTGCTGCAAAAGTACGAAATCAGGATGCCCAGTACGGAGATTTTGCGGTTCTTTATCGTACCAATGCTCAGTCACGTATATTTGAAGAAAAGTTTCTGCTGGCGAATATACCGTATAAGATCATTGGAGGTGTAAACTTCTATGCCAGAAAAGAGATCAAAGATCTGCTGGCATATTTAAAAACCATTGATAATGCAAGGGATGATATCGCCGTAAGACGTATCTTAAATGTACCAAAGCGTGGGATCGGTGCGACGACGATCAACCGTGTGCAGGAATATGCAACGGAACAGAATGTCAGCTTTTATGAGGCACTTTCTGAAATTTCAAAGATTCCGGGTGGCGGAAGGGCAGCTGCCAAAATTGAGAGTTTTGTGACGTTGATCCGCACGCTGCGGACACAGGAAGATTATTTCAGTGTACAGGAGCTTTTGCAGGAAGTGATCGACCGGACCGGTTATGTAAAAGAACTGGAAGCAGAAGGCACAGAAGAAGCAAGGGCACGTATTGAAAATATCGATGAACTGATCAACAAAGCAGCTTCCTATGAAGAAGATGCACAAGAGCCATCACTGGAAGGTTTTCTTTCGGAAGTGGCACTAGTTGCCGATATCGACAGTATGGATGACGATGCCGGAAGAGTGATTCTGATGACGCTGCACAGTGCCAAGGGACTGGAATTTCCACAGGTTTATCTGACCGGTATGGAAGATGGGCTTTTTCCAAGTTATATGTCGGTGGATTCGGAGGATCCGGATGCTCTGGAAGAGGAGCGGAGACTTTGCTATGTCGGCATCACAAGAGCGATGCAGGATCTTACTCTGACACATGCGAAAAAGCGTATGACGCACGGAGAAACACATTACAACCGTCCGTCCAGGTTTCTAAACGAACTTCCGGAAGAGCTGTTGAAAAAAGAGAAACGGGAAGAGCCAAAGGAGCAGGAGCTGAAGCCGCGTGTTCAGACCTCTTTCATGCAGGCAAAGAGCATTTTTCAGACAAAGGCTTATGACAGTGTGTTTGATCTGAAAAAAGGAATGCCGGCAAAAGCAGGCAGTCTGGACTATGCCGTTGGAGATACCGTTCGTCATATCAAATTCGACGTTGGCATCGTAGAGAAGATTGAAGACGGCGGCAGAGACTATGAAGTGACGGTGAATTTTGAAAAATGCGGCGTCAAAAAAATGTTTGCTGCTTTTGCAAAATTAAAGAAATTATAAAAAAGAAGAATTATTCAGATTTTTATAGTATTTTCGCCGAAAAAGTGATATACTTATCGGAGAAAGAAAGGTGTCTGTCAGAAGGCAGACAGGAAAGGACGTGTGCATATGAACAAACTGGATGAATTAAAAGATCTGATCACTGCATTACAGAAAAAAGAAGAAGAAAAACAGAAAAATACCGTACTTCTGGTTCTGGCAGTTCTTGGTGCTGTAGCAGCCGTTGCAGGTATTGCTTATGCAGTTTACCGTTACTTTACACCGGATTATCTGGATGATTTTGATGACGATCTGGATGATGATTTCGACAACTACTTCGATGATGAAGACGAGGAAGACAAAGAAACGGAAGAATAATCATAACGGTTCCGTACCGGTCGAAGCACTTGTTGCAAAGGCCGTAAAACATGACACAGGTGTATCGCATGGAGGTGCAGAAAATGTACCTCCATGTTTTCTGTTAAAGATAAAACAGATGTTTCACAGAAATGCTGGTGAATCAAGAACAGAAAAGTATCAGCCGGCGATGAATCAGACAAAAACAGATAACATAAGGAGCGAAGATGAAAAAAGGTGAAATTTACGAAGGCGTGATTGAAAAGATTGATTTTCAGAATAAGGGACGTGTGAAGATCAAAGATACCACGGTCACCGTAAAAAATGGGATTCCGGGGCAGAAAGTAAGATTTATGATCAACAAAAAACGCGGCGGCCGTGTGGAAGGCAGACTTCTGGAAGTGCTGGAAAAGTCAGAGCTGGAAAAGAGAGATCCTCTCTGTAGTATTTTTCCGTCATGCGGCGGCTGTATGTATCAGACTATGCTCTACGAAGAGCAGCTGAAAATGAAAGAAGAGCAGATCAAAAAACTGTTTGATGATGCGGTGGATTATGAATATACTTTTGAGCCGATCAAAGGAAGCCCGATCGAGTTTGCATATCGCAACAAAATGGAATTTTCTTTTGGGGATGAATACAAAGACGGGCCATTGTCACTTGGACTTCATAAAAAAGGCAGCACATATGATGTGTTAAATGCAGAAGACTGCAAGCTGGTACACGAAGACATGGACAAAATCCTTAGCTGCGTGCTTCACTATTTCCGTGAACGCGGGGTTTCTTATTATCACAAAATGCAGCACACAGGTTATCTGCGTCATCTGCTTTTGAGACGCGGCAGCAGGACCGGTGAAATACTCGTCAACCTTGTCACCACAAGCCAGGAAGAATACGACCTTGATCCATTAAAAGAAGCACTTCTGGCACTGAATCTGGAGGGAAGCATTGTCGGTATCCTGCATATCATTAACGACTCTCTGTCAGATGTCGTAAAAAGCGATGAGACAAGACTTCTGTATGGTCAGGACTATTTTTATGAGGAGCTGCTGGAACTGCGTTTTAAGATCACACCATTTTCCTTCTTCCAGCCAAACTCCAGAGGAGCTGAGATTTTGTATCAGACGGTCAGAGAGTACATCGGAGATACCAAAGACAAAGTGGTCTTTGATCTCTACAGCGGAACCGGAACGATCGCTCAGATTGCAGCGGCTGTTGCAAAACAGGTGATTGGCGTGGAGATCATACCGGAGGCAGTGGAAGCGGCAAAAGAGAATGCAGCGATGAACGGCATCACAAACTGCACTTTTCTTGCGGATGATGTGCTGAAGGCACTCGATTATATTACAGAAAAACCGGATCTGATCATTCTGGATCCGCCAAGAGACGGCGTACACCCGAAAGCACTGCCGAAGATTCTGGATTACGGCGTGGAACGCATAGTCTATATTTCCTGCAAACCGAGCAGTCTTGCAAGAGATCTGGCAATGTTTGAGGCAAAAGGCTACCGCATGGAAAAGTGCGTGGCAGTCGACCAGTTTTGTCAGACGGTGCATGTGGAGACGGTTATTCTTTTGTCCCAACAGAAGCCGGATGACACGATAGAGATCGACTTAGATCTGGACGAGCTGGATGCCACCAGTGCCGAGTTGAAAGCAACCTATCAGGAAATCAAAGATTATGTGCTGAAAGAATTTGGCTTGAAGGTTTCAAGTTTATATATTTCTCAGGTAAAACGCAAATGTGGAATTGAAGTGGGAGAAAACTATAATCTTCCAAAAACAGAAAATGCAAGAGTTCCACAATGCCCGAAAGAGAAAGAAGATGCTATCAAGGCTGCCCTGAAATATTTTGCGATGATTTAAGGATATCGCTGATTTCAAGGAGGAATAACACATGAAAAGCACATTTGAAAAAATGGGTGGAACCTACACACTTGGCGCAGACGGAATTTACTATCCGAATCTTGTCAGTACAGATGAAGAACCGCATTATGGGAAATATGGAATGATGCGGAAAACATATCTGAAAGAGCATCGTCCGGCAATGTATTCACTGTATATGTTGGAAGACAGACTGACAGAACATCTGAATGCTGTAGACAACGAAGCACAGGAGAGGATGGGTATTCTGGTGCGTCAGATGATGGAGAAGCAAGGCGTTACGGAAGAATTGAAAGCTCGTGATCAGATGGAATGGGTCAGAGCGGTAAACAATATCCGGAATGCTGCAGAAGAGATTGTGTTAAGAGAATTAGTGTATATTTAAGGTAATGGAAAGCTCCTTTGGGAGCTTTTCATTGATTATAGAAAATTTAAAGATGATAAAGTGTAAGGTGGAGGTAAAATTATATGAGAGATGATTTTTCACAAAGAACAAAGGATTTGTTAGCTAATAGAGTTGGATGGAAATGCAGTAATCCTAATTGTAGAAAAGCAACTCGTGGAGCAGGAACAGGAAAAGAGAATATCATAAATATTGGAATTGCATCTCATATTACAGCAGCTTCTAAAGGCGGACCAAGGTATGATGAGAACATAACGTCTCAAGAGAGAGCATCAGCAGAAAATGGAATATGGTTATGCCAGTCGTGTTCAAAATTAATAGATTCAGATGTGAATAGATATACGATTGCTAAATTGAAAAAATGGAAGGAAATTTCAGAGCAAATGGCAGTTCTTGATTTGGAAGAAGCAACAGCAGAGGAGCAACATGAAGATAAAGAACTTATAAAGTTCTTTGTGCAATGTTTTGATCGTCCAGCATTTCAGGATAGAATATATCAAGAAGGAAGAATGGAAGATTTTGATAGGGCTATTGAGGATACTATTATCGCTTTAAATACGGGAGTTCTTAGAACCAGAGACGGAAGTATCTTAAAAAAAGCAGACGGAAAATCGTCTGTTGTAAATATAGAGTGGCGGGAGAAGCTTAATACAATTTGTGATATGTTGGTTGCACTAAGAAAACGATTAAAAATTGCAAAAGACACTGGAGCATATTCATTATATGGAGAAGATGATGTGATGTATTGTTTCTATGACAGAGATTTGGCAATATGGTTTGATTCAACAAGGGAAGAAATATTAAAGATATTATCTTCAATTTGTGAAGAAATAGGAATACATGGATTAGGTTTTCCTAGGAAACGGTACGAGTGGTAACTGATAATAATGGATAACTGTCATAAAGGGCTATTGGATATGCCATACTTGTTCGTGAAGAGTTCAGTTGCCTTGAATTTATCATGAACAGGGACACGATCAACTGGATTCTGAAAAAACTGAATACAGGAGGTCGAACATGGAGCATTTACCAAAGAAAATCCATCAAAACGGCATCAGCTACACGCTGGTGGGAGACTACTACATCCCCGATCTGAAGCTACCGGAGGAAAGCCGCCCCATTGGACGGTGGGGCCGGATGCACAAGGCGTTTCTACAAGAACACCGTCCCGGCCAGTATAATGCCCTGCTTCTGTCGGGAAAGCTCTGGACGTATCTTGCTGACCTGAACGAACAGGCCGCTGACCGGCTGGCGTGTATCGTCTCGCAGATGCAGGAGGCGGAGGGTGTCACCGAGGAACTGAAAGCCCGTGACCAGCTTGCGTGGGTCGGGGGCATGAACAGCATCCGCAGCCGGGCAGAGGAAATCATCCTGTCTGAGATGATTTTTGTCTGAGGGAGGTGGGTGCATGATACTGGAAGAAATGTTTAACGGCAGATTTTATCCCTGTGAAACGGTAGTCGCTGATTCACCGAGGTTCAAGCAGGCAGTCAAGGCCAGTGCCGCCCTGATGGACACCTTATCGGAGCATCTGAGCAAAGAGGACTATACACTGGTTGAAGAACTGCGGGCGCAGGTGGCAATCGCTCAGTGTGAGGAAAACGAAAGCCACTTCAAATATGGCTTTTCGGCGGGACTGCTTGTCCAGCAGGAAGCCCATGAGCAGGTGTCGCAAAGGGAAAAAGAGTAATATCCCCCATTGTAGCCGTTCTCATTTTGAGTACGGCTACTTTAATCTCATGAAGTGGTGGTGGACAAAGTGGCCACTACCACTTTAGCATTGTGAAGTGGTGGGTATCAAAATGATACCCACCAGAAATCAGTCACTCGCTTTATCTGGATAAAGTGGTGGTTCCCATTTTGAGAACTACCAAAATTGCAGGAATTATTTCCGTTATTCTTTTGAAGTAGGTGTACCCAAATTGGGGACACCTACTTTAACGCGCGAAAGTAGTCGGGGTCATTTTGACTCCGACTAAAATCGAAACAACATCGACTTTTGGCTGTGCCCATTTTGGGCACAACCACCACAACAGAATACAGTTTCATAAAGGTCATTTGCCGATCAATCGGCGGATGGCCTTTTTTCTGCCTTTACAGCCGTCAACCGTGACAAACACGCCCGGTAGCTGTACCGCAAGTCACTCTGATTCTGCCGTGTCCAGACTTATACTTTTTATTGTCAGAAGCGAATATCGAGTGATGGGCTATGTCTACAAGACATACCGAACTGCGTCTGCAAGGGACTCTGGAACCGGCGTTTCTTCCCTTAAACTGGAAAATACAGACAGGGATATACATAAAGCCGATACCGGCAGACTTACTTCTGCTTGCGCCTAGCCTTACGGTTGGGCAGGATGGGGCTGGCCTTTCCTCGCATGTTGTTGGGATTTTTGAGAAGTTTGGACAGGCTCAGTATCCGCAAAAATGCCGAAAAATCCTCCGAGGAAATCTTCTCAAAGGGAATTTGCATTGCATCGCAAAATCCGTGGATGGTCATTTCCTCCTGGCTGCCCTGCTTGAGCGCCTGTTCAAATTTTTCCTTTACATCATCCAGCGCGGGCTGCGGGTCGGCGGTAGTCTTGTCCTTGCGGTGTGCTTCCCGGATGTCCCGGACGATGCTGTCCAGATCATCGTGTATGACGTGGCTGTAAAAATCGCTTTCCTGCACCTGCCCCAGTTCCAGCGTCCGCATATAGAGGTCATCTTCTCCGGGCGCATACTTGCTCATGACGGTCTGCCGGGTGGCCTCCAACACCAGATTCATCTGCTCCACCCGCATATTGGCAATCTGGTCGATGCAGATTTCCATATCCACCATCAGCCGCCGGAAGTTTGGGTGGGTAGCCAGTTCGCAGAGAAGCCGGTTGTTGATTTTGCCGCTCCGCAAAAGGTCGATCATTTCATCGGTCAGATGGAGTGACTGCACGTCAGCGTTGGGTACTTCCTTATTTTCCGTCAGCCCCATCAGATAGTCGGCGGATACGCCGTAGAAGTCCGCCAGCGTTGCAATCGCAAACGGGCTGATGTCCTTGTAGTCGCCAGCTTCATAGTTCCCCAGCGCAGATTTAGACAGACCGGTCTGAGCCCCCAGTTGTTCCAGCGTCAGGTGCTTGTCCACCACACGCAGGTCTTTGAGCCGCTCCGGGATTGACAGCTTTGTGTACATTCAAATCCCCCTCTCACATCGTTGTTTTTACGAGAATACAACCATTATAGCACGATTCCATAAGCGTGGAAATATGCGGATTTCAAGCGTTTTTCCGACGTTTTGGATATACGGGAAAGGGCCTCTTTTTTCGGTAAACT
>OGDN01000992.1_pt1 | contig 52300 bp, 47 predicted proteins | sample 1570271 | NCBI WGS metagenome assembly OGDN01 (sample SAMEA4384481, study PRJEB24528) | human gut metagenome | reverse complement strand
GGATAAGATATAACAGTTAATAAATGTTATGAATTAAGTCAAATCAAAACTGGAAATTGTCAAACACTTTTTCTTTAATGCTATCTTTATTCGCATGCCAAATGCTTGAAACAACTATAGCTAAAACAGTGCTTATTCCTTACGCTGTCTGTATATTTTCTCTCTAATAAAAATTCTCAATTCAAAGAACAGCATAAATAAAGTAGCAACCAAAAATCCAATCATCAATATTTTATGGCAGATTACAAAATAAACAATATATGCTACGATAGCCACCAAGTATACAATCATCAAAATGTGCCACTTTTTAGCTGAACTATCAGTAATTATTTTCTTTTTTACGGCAACATCATCTTTAATCAACTCGTCCAAACTCAATCCAAATTCATCGCTAATCGCTGTCAGATTAGCAATATCGGGAATACCTTTATTAGTTTCTCATTTTGTAATTGCTTGTCTTGATACATTTTACAATGCCTGCTACAATACGTAGCAGACATTGTGTACAATTACTTTACAAAAAAACAAATGCGATTTTTACTTTGTCACTATGACTTTTCCTTCGGAATCCAGAAGAGGTGTAATAGCCGCTCCATATCCAGATTTCCAACAAAGATAGTTAACCCCAGTCTCCTTATCTACAAGGATTTGGCGAACTCCTTCATCCTTAAGCTGACTTCCGTCTCTAAATGTAACTTCAAATCTTTCTTCTTTCTTTGCCATGTTTATTTCTCCTTTTTTCAAGCGTTAAATTCTGATTTATCTCTTACGTTTTATCATATTCTTGGTCCTATGTCAAGAAAAGTACAAGTTAAACATGAACTTTTCACCTCAATAATCTGTTTTATGCCACATTTATTTCCATTTGTCTTAGTTTTATCCAATATTTCTTTTCGTAGTCATTAGGCGATGCATAATCACAATGACTGTGAATTCTTACTGTATTGTAAAAGGCTTCTATATATTCAAAAACAAGTTTATATGTTGTGGTAAAAAGATGGCTTTTAAGAAAGTTTAAAATTTGTCCAAATGCTTATTATAATTATCTTAAAAATCGAAAAGCGGATTATCGGCAACGCAAAAATGAAATCAAAAATACAATCCGTGAGATTTATCACTCACATGGCGGGATTGACGGCTATCGTACCATTCACGTTTACCTTAGCCGGAAAGGCTATTCAATCAGCCGGTTAACCGTTCACAAATACATGAACACGGAAATGCAGTTATTTTCCGTTTCCAGAAAACGGAAGCCCAAATATGAGCAAGGAACAGCACATAAAGTTTATGAAAACAAGTTGAATCAGGATTTTCATTCAGATGATATCAATCAAAAATGGTGTACTGATTTTACGTATCTGTTTCTTACAGATGGGAGCAAGCGTTATAATTGTACAATTATAGATCTTCATGACCGCAGTGTTGTTGCAAGTATAACAGATCGAAATATAACAGCTGATCTGGCAAAACGGACATTGGAAAAAGCCATTGAATTCCAACCTGGAATTGAGTTGAATAACCTTATGCTGCATTCTGATCAGGGAAGCCAATCACGTACGTCCGCATTCTTACAATAATTACAAAACGCCTTATGAGGCACGGTATGGGGGATAAATGTCCCCCATGGGAAAAAGTTAGGTCATAATGTTACAAAAATGCTTGACCAGAACATCCTTTACCATATCGCTTAGTTAGTTCTTTAGATATTTCCTTTATTACCTTTAATCCATACTCTGAACGTTCATCCCCACCTAATTCTTCTTCTGCAATTCTGTAACCAAGCAGCCAATTTCTCTGTACGAGCAATGTATTGACCGCCCGATATGCAGTTTTTTGTGAGGACTCAATAATCCCACACATATCATTTAAAATGTCATCGGTTTTAACAAAATTATCCATAATAATATTTTGTTCGTTTTTTTCCAATTTATTCTCCATAACTATCGCTCCTTTGGATTGCATTTTTTAAATATATCCATCGGTTTCTCAACATGCTTAAACCCAACTTTTCTTCCTGAGGGTTGATTTACCCCTTCCTTAAGATACCACACCGCTTGTACCGCCTGCATTCCAAATGTCTGCGCTGCCTCCAGTTCATAACTTCCACCATCTCCCACATACAGGCACTCATCTGCTTTGACACCCAGTTTTTCAATACATCTTTCAAATATGGCAGGATCCGGCTTTTGTATTCCTTCATCAAAAGATAAACAGGCAGCATCAAAAAACGGATACAAAACACTCTTCTTTATAACCATTGCCTCTTCGGAAAAACAATTGCTGATCAATCCAATTAATATTCCCTTTTCTTTTAATGCCTTTAACATTGGAATAATTTCTATATGCAGGTGTTCAAACGCTTCTTCTTTACAATGAATGCGCTTTTTCAAAATGGTATTCATTTTCTCCTCAGAAAAGCAGTTATTTTCCCTCAGTACCTTTTCCAATAGTTCCTCTAAAGTAATTTTTCCTATCGTTCTGTTTTTTTCTTCCGTGCGCCATATTTTCTGAAATTTTTCTTCCGGAATACCGGCATCTGCCGCCATCTGCGTTCCAAAATACAAGGGGCTGTCAAAAAGAGTTATAAGCGTCTCATACATATCAAATATTACTGCTTTTATCACCCGCATCACCTCAATTTTTACTCAATGTGTTATGGTATATATAACCACGTCTTCCATCATTTCCCACCATGATTACTCCTATAATTTTGGAATCCTTTTCAGCCACAAGACAGGTATCCGGATTTCTTTGAATAAACTTATCGATGCCCTCTTTCGAATCATCGAGATTATTTAGTCCCATTCCAACACACGACATCCATAAATCATATACGTTATCATAATCTTCTATTTTCATTTTTCTAATAACCATCGCTTGTCCTCTCCTTTTTCTACTTCTGCGATACCGGCCTTTGTGCGTATCTTTCGATGTGGTTGACACCGGACGCCCTACGCAATGGTGCTACACCCAATCGCCGTGAGGTCAAAAAATACAGTGTAATCGATAAGGCTTCCTTGAACCGTGGCAACGGAGGCATTATCTGTATGTGCGAGGAACCGATACCGATTGATTCGGATAACTGTTTTATACCGAGTAATCTTATTTAAACAATTACAAATCCGCAACTTTTGCAAATTTTGCACAAACTGCGGATTTTTCCTTTAATTTTTCTGTTCAAACCTCTTTCCGTTGCAGCAAAACCACGGTTTCTATCCCTCTCGTCCAAGGGAACATGTCCACGCACTCTGCACGAAGCGGCTGGTAGCCTGCCTCTAAGATCATCTCCATATCACGCGCCAGACTGGTAGGCTTGCAGGAAATATAGACGATCCGTTCTACGCCGTACGCAAGGATTTTTCGGAGTGCTTTCGGATGAACGCCCTCACGAGGCGGATCTAAAACGATAAAATCCGGTTTTTCTTCAATGTCGTCCAAGGTTTTCAACACATCGCCTGCGATAAATTCACAATTGGAAAGATGATTTTCTTTTGCATTTTCACGGGCAGCAAGGACCGCTTCCTCGACAATCTCAACCCCAATCACTTTCTTGGCTACCGGCGCAAGAACTTGTGCGATCGTTCCGGTTCCGCTGTAAAGGTCATAAACGACGCCGCCATCAATCTCACCGATATATTCGCGCGCCTTCTCATACAATACTTCCGCACCGGCAGAATTTGTCTGGAAGAAAGAAAATGGTGATATTTTAAAACGAAGTCCCAGAATCTCTTCATAAAAATAATCTTTTCCGTATAAAATTTCCGTCGAATCTGCCTTGACCACATCCGATAATCCATCATTGATCATGTGAAGAATTCCTGCTATTTTACCGTCCAAATGTGCTGAAAGAAGGCGGTTTGTCCACTCTGACAAATCTCTGTTTTCCTGTGATGTTGTCACCAGACAAACAAGAATTTCTCCGGTTTTTGCCGCATTTCTTACGAGCAGATGGCGCAGATATCCCTCATGTGACATTTTATGGAAAAAAGTGCAGCCCTGCTCCGAAAAATATTCTCTTGTCAACGTAATGATCTGACGGATGTCGTCTGACACGATCTGACAATGATCTACCGGCACGATATCATAAAAACTGCCGCGTTTATGCAGACCCAGTGTCAATTCGCCGCCCTTTTCCTGATCGCCAAAAGAAAATTCCATTTTGTTGCGGTATTCCCAGACAGACGGACTGGATACACAATTGTGAAGAGGCAGATCCGGGCAGACCTGTTCAAAAAGTTTCTGAACCTGCTGTAATTTCAAGTCGCGCTGTCCCTCATAAGACAAGGTCTGATACGAACATCCACCGCAAAATTCAAAATGCGGACAAGGCGGTGTCTGTGTCTCTATATCCGAAGGTTCCAACACTTCAAGAAGCTTTCCTTCTTTTTTATTTTTCTTATTTTTAGCAAGACGAAACCGGACTTTTTGTCCCGGCAATGTATTTTTTACCATTACTGTTTCCTCTTCATTTTCAACTATTACTTTTCCTTTATTTGGAAACTTTAATTCGTTTACCATTCCCTCATAAATTTCATTCTTTTTCATTGATTTCTCCACTTTCTATTTTCATTTTTTCTTTCTGCGTTAATTCTCTCCACACAATGTGCAGCATCGTCAAGAAACAGGCAAGCCCTCCGACGATATTCGAGACCGGCTCTGCCAGATACACGCCGTCCACTCCGAGATTCCACATGGTAGGAAGCCATAATGTCAGCGGTACGACGATAATCACCTTCCGCAAAAGCGAAAAGAATATTGCCTGCTTCGATTTTCCCAGAGCCACAAACGTAGACTGTCCGGAAAACTGAAATGCCATAAAAAAGAAGCCGAAAAAATAAAGTTTCAATGCTTCTCTTCCGGGTGCCAGCATGGCCGCACTGTCACTAAACATTTTGATAAAAATGTCCGGAAAGATCATGATACAGCCCCATACAAAAGTCGTATAGGCAAAGCCAATAATCGCGGTAAATCGGATTGCCTGTTTTACCCGCCGGTATTTTCCTGCGCCATAATTAAACCCGAGCACCGGCTGCGCTCCATTGGTGATTCCGACGATTGCAATATTTGCGATTTCACGAACGGAATTTAATATTGTCATCACACCGATATACAGATCTCCTCCATAAGCTCCGATCGTAATATTGCACACGATCTGGACAAGGCTGTTCGTCACTGCCATGATAAATCCTGACAATCCGAGACTCATAATCCTTCCGACAAGTTTTCGTTTTAATTTCATATATTTTTCGGAAATCCGATATAACGTTTTATTTCCATGAAAAAAACGAAGAACAAGGATCATGGAAACAAACTGTGAGATCACGGTAGCAATCGCTGCGCCTTTTACCCCCATATTCAATACGAAGATAAAAAGCGGATCCAACGCAATGTTGATTACAGCTCCACAGATTACGACAAGCATTCCCGTTTTCGGGAACCCTTCTGCGCTGATAAAGGAATTCATCCCCGTTCCAATCATCAAAAACAACGTTCCTGCCAGATAAATTGTCAAGTAGTCATTGGCAAACGGATACGTCACATCACTCGCACCAAACAAATATAAAATCGGGCGTTTCCATCCGTATCCCACGGCCATGAGCACAAATGCCGTGATCACTAACATGGTAAATGTATTATTTAATATATAAGAGGCCTTCTTTTCATCGCCCTCACCTCTTGCAATAGAAAAAAGCGGCGCACCGCCCATAGAAAACAAATTGGTAAATGCAGCAATCATGGAAATAATCGGGAACACCAACCCCACTCCGGTAAGTGCTTCTCCCTGCGTTCCCGGAAGATGTCCAATATAAATACGATCGACCACATTATATAACAATTGTATCAGCTGGGCTATTGTCAACGGTACTGCCTGCATCAGAATATGACGGCAGACATTTCCCTTTGAAAAGTCATTCTCTATCATGATTTTCCCTGCCTTTCAACGATTAAAAACCATTATACTACAAAAATACACTTTTTACAAACCGGAATCGCTTCTATTTGCTTTTTTCAAAAAATTGCGTTATAATGTTTTTTATAACTTCAATTTCAGACACCATTTATTTTTATGGAGGACATTATGAAAAAGAACAATGAAGAAAGCATCATGGACATTATAAGCAAACTCCGTGATATTGACTATATTAACCCGGAAGACATTCCGAACATTGATCTGTACATGGATCAGGTGACCACATTTATGGATGCCCGCCTTGCTTCCTGCAAGCGCTCCGACGATGACAAGATTCTGACAAAAACCATGATCAATAACTACACCAAAAACAATCTTCTTCCGCCACCGGAAAAGAAGAAATATTCCAAGGAGCATATGTTCCTTTTGATTTTTTTGTACTATTTTAAAAATGTTTTGTCGATCAGCGATATCCAGAAAATATTTGCTCCATTGACAGAAATGTTTTTTGGAGGAAAATCCGATGATATTTCACTAGAAGATATTTACAAGGAAATTTTTACAATGGAAAAAGAATTGACAAACAATCTTACCAAAGATGTTGTACGCCGCTTCCGCAGTTCGCAGGAGATTTTTTCCGAAGTGACCGACGAGGCAGAATCCGACTATCTTTCCCGCTTTGCCTACATATGTATGCTGAGTTTCGACGTTTACATTAAAAAGCAGCTGATTGAACGGATCATTGATGAAACACTTGAAGATCCCGGTAAAAAATAATAAATATAAGGAATGTGCCATCATGGCGCATTTTTTATTGCTCTGTTTCTCTTCTTTTCTTCAATGCCGTTTTCAGTTTTTCCACCGAAGTATTTACAATTAATTCCAGCGGAAAATTCACTTCACACAAAAGTGCATCAGCATATTCAAAATTCAAGATATCTTCCTCCACGTGGGCATCGCTGCTGACTACGACCGGAACTTCATATTTTTCGCACAGGCGCAAAATTTCCTTATCGGCTTCTTTTGCATTCTTTCGAAAACTTTTCGGCGAAAGCGACGCATTATTCAGTTCGATCAATGTTCCGTAATTCTTCGCCTCCCGGATCACCGTTTCATAATCCACCTCATACCGCACATCATCCGGATGTCCGAGAATATCCACATAAGGATTGTGGAGGGCTCCCAGATACGCATTCGTATTATCTTCCCGGGTTCCGGACTTAATACACGGAGTGTGCAGACTTGCGATCACAATATCCATCTGCTTCAAAACCGCTTCCTCCATATCCAGGTTTCCTTCATAATCCACAATATTTGCCTCCACACCAAGCAAAAGCGGCAATCCGTATTTTTCTCTCCTCGCCACTTTCAAATTTAAAAAATGAAGCGGGCCGCTCGAATACGGCATCGCCGGCGCATGATCCGTAATTCCCAGTAACTGCAGCCCTTTTTCCTTGGCAGCATACGCCATTTCATTCATTGTATTGTAAGCATGCCCGCTTGCATAGGTGTGTGTATGCAGATCCAGCACATAAATATCTCGCATTGTCTATTTTTACTTCCTTTCTGGCAGCCATTCAAGACTGTATCCTTGTTCTGTTTAAATCATAACACATTTTATCAGAAAAATCATCTGCCAAATCCATTGTCCCAGTATTGACCAAGAAAACTCTACAACACCCCTTGCAATCCTCTATTAAGTATGATAGAATGAACACATGTTTGTATCAGATAGAAAGGATGACGTAACATGACAGATATACTTGCAAACTTAAACCCTATGCAGAAAAAAGCCGTTTTACATAATGAAGGACCCCTTTTGATCTTAGCCGGAGCCGGTTCCGGGAAGACCCGCGTGCTGACGCACCGCATCGCATATCTTATTGAAGAATACGGGGTTGCCCCTTACCAGATTCTGGCACTTACCTTTACAAATAAAGCTGCCAATGAAATGCGGGAACGTGTCGACCGCATCGTTTCTTATGGAGCGGAATCCATCTGGGTAAGCACATTTCACTCTACCTGTGTCCGGATTTTGCGCCGTTTTATTGATCATCTTGGCTACGACCGCAGTTTTACGATTTACGACTCTGACGACCAAAAAAGTTTGATGAAGGATATCTGCAAAAATTTAAATATAGATACGAAAAAATACAAAGAAAAAACCTTTCTCAACGCCATTTCTTCGGCAAAAAATGAGTTACAAACGCCGGATCAATACGCCGCCGAAGTGGCAAAGGAATACAATAAAAAAATATTCGGTTCGGTTTACAGAGAATACCAGCGGCGCTTACAGCAAAATAATGCGCTTGATTTTGATGACCTCATCATGAAAACCGTAGAATTGTTTCAAAAAGAACCGGAAGTTCTTCGCCAGTATCAGGAACGCTTCCGCTATCTCCTTGTGGATGAGTACCAGGATACGAACACGGCTCAGTTTACACTGCTCAGCCTTCTCGCCTCCCGCTACCAAAATTTGTGTGTTGTCGGCGATGATGACCAGTCCATCTACAAATTCCGCGGTGCCAATATAATGAATATTCTGAACTTTGAAAAGGTATTTCCACAAGCGGAAGTCATCCGTCTTGAGCAGAACTACCGCTCCACAAAACGGATTCTGGAAGCTGCCAATGAAGTGATCCGCCACAATGCTTCCCGAAAGGCCAAAACACTGTGGACAGATCAGGAAGAAGGCGAGCCGATCCGTTATGTACAGTTTGGCAATGAATACGAAGAAGCCGCCGGTATTGCCGGAGATATTGCGGAAAAAGTAAGAAATCAAGGAGCTTCTTATTCCGATTTTGCGGTCCTTTACCGAACGAATGCCCAGTCACGTGTATTTGAGGAAAAACTGGTACAGGAAAGCATTCCTTACCGCATCGTGGGAGCGATCAACTTCTACTCCCGTAAGGAAATTAAAGATATTTTATGTTACTTGAAAACGATCAACAATCCTGCGGATGACATCGCTGTCAAACGAATCATCAATGTGCCGAAACGCGGTATCGGTGCCACGACGATCCAGCGTATCACAAATTATGCAATTGACAATGATATGAGCTTCTATGAGGCTCTTACGCAGGCAGATTACATTGACGGCTGTGGACGTGCTGCGACAAAGATCTTTTCCTTTGTCACATTGATTGAGCGGCTTCGCCATGCCCTGGATGACGATGAACTGACTCTGACAGAATTGATGGATGAAATTTTTGAAGCGACCGGGTATGTCAAAGATCTGGAAGCCGAGGAAACCGTAGAAGCCAATGCTCGTCTTGAAAACCTGGATGCTTTGGTAAACAAAGTCGCACAGTATCAGACAGACTGCGAGGAAGAAACTTCCGATGAAGCCGCTTCTCTGAACGGACTTCTTGAAAATATCGCCTTAGTCGCTGATATTGACACCGTAGAAGACGATGCCGAGCAGGTCCTTTTGATGACAATTCACAGCGCTAAAGGACTGGAATTTCCAAATGTATACGTCTGTGGTATGGAAGAAAATGTATTTCCAAGTGCCATGGCTCTCTACGATCTCTCCGATGATGAGATTGAAGAAGAACGCCGTCTGTGCTACGTGGCAATCACTCGTGCCATGAAAAATCTGACACTGACTTGTGCGATGCAGCGCATGAAAAACGGCCAGCCAAACTTCAACTTTCCTTCCCGCTTTATCAGCGAGATCCCTCGTTATCTGCTAAAGCAGACACAGGGTGTCGACACACGGCCGCGTGCGAACTCACGCCCTTCGATCGACCGCACTGCCACATTAGACGACATTTTCTCGCCGGCAAAAATATACTCCAAAGGGTCAAAAAATCCATTCGCGGGAAATCCTTATATCCAAAAAGGAGCCAAGAAGCCGGAGACAAACGGCACTCCGGATTACGGTGAAGGCGATTCCGTTTATCATATCAAATTTGGCAATGGTATTGTCCGCTCTTTGAAGCCTCTTGGCTCAGACTACGAAGTTGTTGTTGACTTTGATACCATGGGGCAGCGCAAACTTCGTGCTTCGTTTGCCAAATTACTAAAGATCAAGTAACTATTCAGGCCCCCTTCCATACATTGATCCTGAATAGTTACGAAAAAAAATGAAAATCTACTAGTATATTTTGCGCGGATATGCTATACTAATACAAAAGGATATAAAACACAACTTTTCAAGAAAGGATGGTAGTGATTATGTGTGAAAAATTTGATGACATTATGAATAAGGCAAAAATCAGTCAGCTTATTTCGAAAAATAAAGCAGATGAAGAAAAAAAATCCTGCATTTTGTGGGTGCTTGCTATTATCGGAGCGGTTGCTTCCGTAGCAGCGATTGCTTATGCTGTATACCGTCATATGACACCTCGTTATTTAGATGATTTTGATGGTGATTTTGATTATGACGAATTTGACGATGATTTCGACGACGATGACGATGTTGACGTTTATGTGAAATCATCCGATAAGTAAAATCTAATTTTGAGTTTTTTAAAGGCAGTTATCATAGCGATATGACAACTGCCCTTTTTATTTTTATTATTCATGTAACTATTCAGGATCCAATGTATGGAAATCAATGAATCGTCGTGCTTGCACGTAAGAGACTTTGATTTCCATACATTGAGATCCTAATAGGGCTCCCCCTCCACATATGAGCATTTTTAGCCTTGTCAAAGGCGAGAAAAGAACACGAAGTGTTCGAAATGCGAATGTGGAGGAGGAGCGTCCTGAATAGTTACTCGCAAAGTTCTTTTGGTACATTGGAAAGTGCTACTGCAAGTGCTCCCGGTCCGATATGGCAGGACACACTTAATGACAGAGGATCCATATACACTTTGGCATTCGGATACTCCCGGAGAATTTCTTCTTTAAATTTATCTGCTTCCGCTTTATCGTATGTATAAGCGATATCAATCTCCATCTCTTCATCTGAGAAACGTTTTTCAAAATCGGAGCGGATTGCTTTGAGCATCGTCGTCTTAGCCTGTTTCAACGTTTTTACTTTCGCATACGAATCCAGCTTTTCTCCCTGAATCTGAAGAACCGGTTTGATACGAAGAACCGTTCCGATCGCTGCGACTGCCGGTGTCAAACGACCACCTTTTCGCAAATATTTTAACGTATTAACCATAATATAAATACTGCTCTGGAATTTGTCCCTAAACAAGATATCATGAATCTCTTTTGCACTGTATCCCCGCTCTGCAAGTTCTTTTGCCTGCTGCACACTTCTTCTCTGAGTAACCGAAATACGCTGATTGTCAACGACAAAAACTTTGCCCTCAAACTCTTCTTCCTGTGCTAACATCATCGCCGTCGCACAGGAACTGCTGATTCCACTCGACATCGGAATATGCACGATTTCGTCATACTCTTCCAGGTTTTCTCTCCATGTCTGCATGATCGTATCCGGAGACGGCTGTGACGTCGACACTTCCGTCTTTTCATCCATCAGTGCCTCATAAAACTCTTCCTGGGTCATATCAATATCTTCAAAATGCTGCACTTCATTGATATAAAAAGGCATCGGAATCACTACGATTCCCAATTCTTTACTTTCACTTTGTGTAATTCCGCTATTACTATCTGTAATAATGCAAACTTTACTCATTCATTCACATCCTCTTCATGAAAACAAACAGGGCTTATCAACCAAAAACGATGATAAGCCCTGACCATAAACTACTATGTTCATTACTCAGCTGCTGCAATAATCTCTTTTTTATTGTAGCTGCCGCAGTTTTTGCATACACGATGTGGCACCATCAATTCTCCACATTTGCTGCATTTAACTAAAGTAGGAGCAGTCATTTTCCAGTTTGCTCTACGTTTGTCTCTTCTTGCTTTTGAAGATTTATTCTTAGGACAGATTGACATGTCTTTACACCTCCTTAAAAACTCAAAACACTTTTACCATTATACCGTCAATGCGGTTATTTGTCAATAGATTTTTTAAATATTATTTTACCAGTTCCATGGTCTCACGTGCGATAGCAAGTTCTTCGTTTGTTGGAACAACCAAAACTTTTACTTTACTGTTTGGTGTAGAAACAATTGTCTCTTCTCCACGAACACTATTCTTCTCTTTGTCAATCTCTACGCCGAGATATCCAAGGAAGCTGCACACATACTCACGCATGATACCGTTGTTCTCGCCAAGTCCTGCTGTAAATGCGATCGCATCGACACCATTCATTGCTGCCGTATACGCACCAATATATTTTGCTACACGATATCCAAATACATCCTGTGCAAGCTGTGCTTTCTTATTTCCTTCATCGGCTGCTTTTTCCAGGTCACGGAAATCACTGGAAACACCGGAAAGGCCATATACACCGGACTCTTTGTTCAAAATCTTCATTACCTCTTCCAAAGATTTATCCATTGCATGAGCAAGATACTCAATGATTGCCGGGTCAATGTCTCCACTACGTGTACCCATTACCAGACCTTCGAGTGGTGTAAGTCCCATACTGGTATCTACGGATTTACCGTTTTTCACTGCAGATACGCTGGCACCATTTCCAAGGTGGCATACGATCACTTTGGAATTTTCAGGATCCAACCCTGCCAGTGCAATGGCACGTTTGGATACGAAACTATGGCTTGTTCCGTGGAAACCATAACGACGTACTTTATATTTTTCATAGCACTCATATGGAAGTCCATACATAAATGCGGTTGGCTCCATTGTCTGATGAAAAGCGGTATCAAATACTGCTACATTTGGCACACCCGGCATAATTGCCTGGCACGCACGGATTCCGATCAGGTTTGCAGGATTGTGAAGCGGTGCAAGCGGATTACACTCTTCGATTGCTGCCATAACTTCATCATTTATTACTACAGAAGAAGCAAATTTTTCTCCACCGTGTACGACACGATGACCAATTGCATCAATTTCTTTCAAATCACTGATTACACCATATTTTTCATCTGTCAGTTCGTCCAACACCATCTGAACAGCTACTTCATGGTCTGGCATATCCTTATTGATAACCACCTTTTCTCCACCTGCCGGAGTATGGTTCAAACGTCCGTCGATTCCGATTCTCTCACAGAGACCTACTGCCAATGCCTTTTCTGTCTGTGCATCAATCAATTGATATTTCAAAGATGAACTTCCACAATTGATTACTAAAACTTTCATCATTTTTCCTTCTTTCTGCTTTTATTTTCAAATCCGTAACGAAGTCGTTACAAAAAATCACACTTTTTAATTATACAACTGTGGATATGAAATTTCAATAGCAAAAAGGCAATTTTACACAAAAAATATTCCAATGGAATTCGGTCCGGTATGACAAGCTGAGACCGGATCCAAAGGCTGCATAATAATCTTTTTTACAAATTCTGACTTTTCCATCTGTTTTGCCACATAGCAGGCATCCTCGTGGCAGTCTCCATGACTGATATAAATCGTCTGTGGTTCCGTCAGTCCGGTCAACGCCAGCGTCGTCAGCTCCTGCAATGCCTTTTTTCTTCCACGTACTTTCCCAACCTGACGAAGTTTGCCGCCATCCTGCATCGAAAACAAAAGTTTTATCTTTAACACACTGCCTGCCGTGGAAAGAACCGCATTAGCGCGTCCGCTCCGCCGTAAAAAGCCGAGATCGTCGACGGTAAAAAGTGTATGCAGACGCCATCTCCGCTGACAGCACCAGGCATATGCTGCGCCGATATCTTCCCCACGTCTCCGTATCTTTGCCGCATCAAACACAAGACTCCCCTCGCCCAAACCTATCGCAAAACTATCAACGGCATACCATTTTCTCTCCGGATATTTTTTTGCTTCATAACCGAGCACCCTCTCCATCATATGAAAGGTACCGCTTAATTTTGAGGATAATCCAATATACAAGATATCTTTTTCTTCCGATAGTAGTTTTTGCACCAGTTTTTGGGCCGTTCTCTGGTTACTCATGGAAGTCGAGATATGTTTTTCCTTCCGCAGTTTCTCATAAAACAAAGCATACGCTTCTCTTTCTCCTTCCATACTTCCGCTATATTCTTTCTCTCCGGAGATCCACGTAAGAGGCAGTACATAAATCCCTTGCTTTTCAATAAATGCTTTCGGCAAATTTGCTGTAGAATCTGTCACAATTGCAAATGAAGACATCCGACCACTCCTTTTTTCTTCTAGTATGTGGCATATTTGAGAAAATTATACATACGTTATACCAATACAATTTCGGAGGGACACCCATGCTTTTTTTCCTGTTTTTTATCCTGGCTTTCCTCCTGCTGTTTCCGGAGACGGTATGCAGTGGGGCAAAAGATGGACTTTTTTTATGGGCCACCGTCGTGCTTCCGTCCCTCTTTCCCTTCTGCCTCTGTACTTCTTTGATCCGCACGTATACGAACGGTTCATTTTCCAAATATTTCCTTATATTTGCCGGCATTTTATCCGGATACCCTATTGGTGCAAAACTTTCCGGCGAACTCTATCAAAAAGGAGTTCTCTCTTATCGCAGTGCTGTTTTCTATTCCGGTTTTACCAACAATGCCAGTCCGATGTTTGTGATCTATTTTGTAGGCGGCTCTCTCCTGAACCTCGGAAACGAACGTTATGTGTTTTATCTCCTGCTATTGGTTTCCTCCTTCCTGGGAAGTTTCTGTACCTGGCTTCTCCTTCGAAGGAATCCGGCGAACACCCATTTTCTACCAAAAAGTGCAGAAAAAAAGGAGTCCACGGACTCCTTATCGCTTTTTGACCAATTTGACCTTGAATTGAATCATTCCGCAGAACTTCTCATCAAAATCGGATGTTATATCCTCGTATTTTCCGTTCTCACTTCTTTTTTGAAACAAACAGTATTTTTCGGTCCTCTCCCGACTTCTCTTTTGTGCGGAATTCTCGAGATCACGACGGGAAACCATCTGTTATGCCAAAGTCTCGCGGATTCTCCAATAAAAACAGCCCTTTCTCTTGCCATCACTTCCTTCGGCGGTCTGTGCGCGATGGCGCAGACCAATAGTGTGATTCAAAAGAATGGGCTGTCTATCTTCTGGTATGCCGGCAGCAAATTATTCAGCGGTTTCTTCGCTTTCTTCCTGTGCCTGCTCTGGCTGCTGTGCTGAACCGCCCTGAATCTGAGACATCAATTCGCTGCGGTTTGCCTTGATTACTTCGATATCCTGTTTCAATGCGCTGATAAGCATGGTGGACTTGCTTTCCATCTCTTTCAAAGAAGTTTCAATATTTCTTCCCGCCTGAGAAAGCAAATCACTGGTATAATACAACGCAGAGGTACGCACCTGATCGCTCTCCTGCACTGCCTGATTCAAAATCTGTTCTGCCTGACTCTGTGCCTGCGCCACAATCTGCTCTGCCTGCGCATACGCACTCTGTACCAGATCACTTTCATTCAAAAGCTGTGCCGTCTCCTGCTGTGCTTGACTGCGAATCTGCTCTGCTTCCGCATTGGCTTTGGCTAAAATCTGATCTCTGTTATGAATGATCTTCTGATATGTACGAATTTCCTCCGGTGCACACATACGAAGGGCATCGAGAAGATCATACAATTCATCTTTCGCAACCGTCACCTTATTTGGTGCCAGTTTTGCCGGTTTACAATTTTCTACATAATCATAGATTTCATCTATCGCTTTTTCAATTCTTGATGGGTTCATATATTTTACCTGATCCTTTCTATCTTTCCTTCTTTACGCGCAAAAAAATGTGCTTATTCGTCTTATATTCTTTTACTTTTTCAATCTCATATACATCTTCATCAATAAAATCAATCGGAGTTTCAAGAGCAGATTCAAAAATCACCAAGGTATCTTCTTTTACAATATCTGACTTTCCGATCAATTGTGCCAATTTCTCTTCAAATCCGCTTCGGTAAGGTGGATCCGCATAAATAATATCAAAGGTTATCCCCTGCTTTTCCAGTTTAGAAACCGCATAGGTCACTTCTACCGGAAGCACTACCGCCTGATCTTCCAGATGTGTCTTTGCCAGATTTGCCTTAATGCATCGCAGCGGTTCTTTTCCAAATTCCACCAAATACGCCTGTTTTGCGCCACGGCTCAATGCTTCGATCCCGATGGCACCACTTCCACTAAATAAATCCAAAAACATCGCTCCGGGAACATCGTCCTGAATGATGTTAAATAAAGTCTCTTTGATCCGGTCTGTCGTAGGCCGTGTATCTTTCCCTTCCGGTGCAATCAATGGCAGCCTGCGGGCCGTCCCTGCAATTACTCGCATAGTTTTTCTCCCTTGCAAATATTTTTTATCCCAACATCATTGTAAACGATATTGAACTATTTTTCAACTGTTTTATAACGAAACATTACCCATATAGGAATTTAATTTTTCCACCAGACGTCGATTTTTCTTATAAAACATCGTGATCTCATCAAAGGCATAATTCTTTGCTTCCTCGTTTGCCGCTTTTAACACCGGCGCATCTTCATAGATATCGGCAAGTGAAAACAACTTGTCCCCACTTTGCATCACTCCAAAGAAATCGCCCTGTCCACGCAGCTTCAGATCCTCTCTGGCGATCTCAAAACCATCGTTAGAGCCGGCAAGGATTGACAAACGTTCTTTTCCTTCTTTGCTCTCTTTTCCATACATTAAAATACAGTAAGACTGCTCTTTTCCACGTCCGACACGGCCGCGCAGCTGATGAAGCTGGGCAAGGCCAAAACGCTCTGCATTTTCAATCATCATTACTGTCGCATTCGGAACATCAATCCCGACTTCGATAACCGTCGTCGACACGAGAATATCCGTCGTTCCCTCGATAAACCGCTGCATCACTTCATTTTTTTCTTTGGGCTTCATCTTTCCATGCAGACATTCTATCGTAATTCCGGCAGGAAAAATCTCCTTCAACTGTTCCGAATACATCACTACACTCTCAAGTGCAACCTCTTCTTTTTCTTCAACCATCGGACAGATGATATACACCTGCCGTCCTTTTTCAATCTGATCTTTCATAAAACGGTACGCCTGTGGGCGGTAATCGGTCCCCACGACACAGTTTTTGATGGGCAGACGGTTGGCAGGAAGTTCGTCCATGATGGACAAATCCATATCTCCATACAATACAAGGGCAAGCGTCCGTGGAATCGGCGTCGCACTCATCGCAAGGACATGCGGTGTATCTCCTTTTTCCATCAATTTTTCGCGCTGCCGCACCCCAAAACGGTGCTGTTCATCTGTGATGACAAGGGCAAGATCCGCAAATTCCACATTATCCTGCAATATCGCATGAGTTCCCACGACAACATCCCATTCGCCTTCTGCCAATTTCTGCTTTCCTTCCCGCTTTTCTTTGGCTGTCATCGAGCCGATCAAGAGCCCGATCTTTACTCCATATGGGGCAAGCATTTCCTCCAAGGACTCCTTATGCTGCATCGCAAGCACTTCTGTCGGCACCATAAAGGCTCCCTGCTCTCCATTGCACACGGCAAGGAATAATGCCATCACGGCAACTACAGTCTTTCCGGAACCAACATCCCCCTGCACCAGACGGTTCATCGTCATTCCGCCGGTCATATCTTTTTCAATTTCTTCGTAAACTCTTTTTTGTGCCGCTGTCAGTTCATAGGGTAAATCATTTACAAATTCTTCCAGCCTTTTGTTTTGCGTCATGACATGAGAACTCGGCTTATAATTTTTGATGCGGATTGCCTGTAAGGCTGCCTGATATAGAAAGAACTCATCAAATACAAGCCGTTTTCTGGCCTTTCGATATTCCAGTTGATTTTTGGGGAAATGGATGTCATGAATTGCCTTACGATACGCAAGAAGATTTTGACGTTTCCGAAGATCAGCAGGCAGAAATTCTGCAGCCCCTTCCAGCGAACCGATGGCATCACTCACTGCCTTTTCGACCGCATGATTTGTAAGCCCTGCGGTCAATGGATAGATCGGATGCAGCCTTCCAACCTGCTTGAAAAATTCATTTTTACTATACATTTTCGGCTGTTCGAGTACAAGTTTTCCGTTTTTGCGGCCAACTTTCCCTCGCAGAATATAACGGGTTCCCATTTTCAGCCGATTTGCTAAAAACGGCATATTAAACCACGTAACCGTAATCCGGCCGGTTTCATCTTCGAGCACCATGGATAAGATTTTCATCCTTGCGGTCATATGAATCGAAGGACGGCACGCCATAACGCCTTCTACAGCTGCCATCTCGCCTTCTTTTACGTCTGCGATCTTAACCAGATCATGAAATTCATCGTATTCTCTTGGATAATGTTCCAAAAGATCTCCGACATTCCAAATATCCAATTTATGGAAACACTGTTCTGCTTTTTCTCCGACGCCTTTTATCTGGCGAATGCTGTCCTCATATCTCATAACTGCTCCGTCACTTATTCTCTGCCGATGTGGATCTCATCTAGCGCAAGATCAACATACATACTGATTTCTTCTTCCGGCATTTTGGTATAATCTGCCAGTTCTTCCAATGTTGCCAAACGTCCCCATTCTTCCGCGAGCACTTTGGTCGCCTCATGAATCAGGTTCGTCTTCGCAACGATAGTATTTTCCATACCTTTACTTGCCATCTGCTCATCGGCAAGTTCGATCATCCGGCTCTTCACATACCGGTCAAGTTCTTTTTTCACATCAAGAACTTCGCTGTTTCCGCAAAGTTCTTCGACTGCCAGCAAAAGACTCAGATTGCCTTCCTGGATCAGATCTTCCAATGGTACACCGCGGTTTTTATATTTTGTCGCCAGGGTTACCACGCGCTGCAGATGGGATTCTACCACGCGGTGAGAAACCTCCGCCTCACCTGCCAAAAGCCGCTCGTACAGCATCTGTCTCTCTTCTTCTGAACAAGGTTCCAATTCACGCAGTTCACGGCGGTATACTGTAATATACCGGGAATCCTCGGTATTCATCGATGGATCTTTGCCCTCTTTTGTGCGAAATGCTTCTTTCGCCGTGACCCCTTCCACCTCGATATGATGTTCTTCCAGAAATTCATATACCAGTTTAAGCTGGGATTTCTGCAATTTCATATCCTGGCAGAAATCATCCACCTGTTCTTTGGTAATGCGGTTTTCATTTGTCTTGGCAAACTCAACGAGGTCAAGCATCTGCCGCATAAATTCATTCTGATCTCTCATGGCTTTCCTCCAGATTTCAATCTCATTCCGGTTTGCGTTCTGCTGCAAAATGATAGATTTTCTTTACGTCATCACTTGCAAGTTTTACATAATTACCTTCTGTCTTACGCTTTCCAAGAAGTTTTTCCGTCATCCGGTCGATGTCTTCTGCTTTGGCTCCGATTTCTTCAAACGTAAGCGGCATACCGATCTTCTTTAAAAATGCCTCAAACGCTTCGATTCCTTTTAATGCCGTTGCCTCCTCTGTCTCCTGTGGTTCAATGTCCCATACTCGGGTAGCAAACTGCACTAATTTATGTGGATTGATCTTAAGCACATAGCGCATCCATGCCGGTGTAATTACCGCAAGTCCGGCACCATGTGTCACATCGTACATCGCAGAAAGTTCATGTTCGATGTGGTGGCTTGCCCAGTCCTGAACACGTCCGACACCACATACATTATTGTGCGCAAGCATTCCTGCCCACATAATATTGGCACGAGCCTCATAGTTATTTGGATCCTCAATAATACGAGGTGCCTCAAAGATTATTGTCTTTAATACTGCTTCACAAAGGCGGTCTGTGATTTCCACTTCTTCCGTATTGGAAAAATAACGCTCACAGATATGAATCATAATATCCGTCGCTCCTGCTGCCGACTGATATGGTGGCAGCGTGCAGGTCAATTCCGGATTCATGATAGAAAATTTCGGACGGAGATGCTCGGAAGCTGCCCCTTTCTTAAATCCGGTCTCTTCATTATTGATCACGGTATTCATAGAGCCTTCGGATCCGGCTGCCGCGATCGTCAGGATTGTTCCGATCGGAAGTGCTTTCTCAATCGTCGCTTTCTTTTCATAGAAATCCCAGAAATCACCATCATAGCAAGTTCCTGCAGCAATTGCTTTGGAAGAGTCGATCGTGCTTCCGCCACCTACGGCAAGAATAAAATCGACACCCTCTTTTTTGCACAATTCTATGCCTTCATAAACCAAACCACTTCGTGGATTTGGCTTTACCCCGCCAAGTTCCACAAAATCAATTTTTTCGTCTTTCAGACATTTTGTCACACGGTCGTACAAACCGGAACGTTTGATGGAGCCTCCACCGTAATGAAGAAGCACTTTCGTTCCGCCAAAACGGCGGATCAGCTGACCGACATGCGCCTCTGCGCCTTTTCCAAAATCAAAATAAGTTGGTGCATAAAATGTAAAATTATCCATATTAGACCTCTTTTCTATGTTTTACTATTCAGGCGCCTCTTACGTGCAAGCACGACGATTCGCGGACTCTCAGACAGTGGTCCTGAATAGTTACAGTAAGTGTATGTTTCCTCTTTCCGCTTCCGCCACCATCTCATCCGGCCACAGGGATGCCTGTACCTCGCCGATGTGTGCTTTTCTCAGGAAGAACATACAGATACGGGACTGTCCGATTCCTCCCCCGATGGTATATGGCAGTTTGCCTTCCAGTACTTCTTTCTGAAATGGAAGATTTTTCCTTTCTTCGCAGCCCGCTTTTTTCAACTGCTCTTCCAATGCTTTTTCATCCACGCGGATTCCCATGGAAGAAAGCTCCAGTGCAATATCCAAAACCTGGTAATACACGATAATATCGCCGTTCAATGACCAGTCATCATAATCCGGCGCACGTCCGTCATGTGGTTCACCGCTTGCCAGCTTGTCTCCGATCTTCATAAGGAAAATTGCGCCGTGTTCTTTGGCTGCCAGATATTCTCTCTCTTTCGGCGTCTTATCCGGATATTTTTCTTCCAGTTCATACGTCGAAACAAAAGTGATATCCCGTGGAAGTGTTTTCTTTATGTAAGAATATTGTACGGACATATAATCCTCTGTCTCCTGCAGAGACTGGTATACTTTGCAGACGATTTCTTTCAATGTCTCTTCATTTCTCTGAGCCTTCTCAATGATACGTTCCCAATCCCATTGATCGACAAAGATCGAATGGATATTGTCGGTATCCTCATCGCGGCGGATTGCGTTCATATCGGTATACAATCCTTCCCCAACGGAAAATCCGTAGCGTTTCAATGCATGGCGTTTCCATTTTGCCAGAGAATGTACAATCTGTACAACACGGTCATTCTGTTCGCGGATTCCGAAAGAAACCGGGCGCTCCACGCCATTCAGATCATCGTTCAATCCCGTTTCCGGTGCTACGAATAACGGTGCTGACACACGTGTCAGATTCAAATTTGTCGCCAATGCTCTCTCAAAAAAATCTTTTACTTTTTTAATCGCCACTTCTGTCTCACGGACATCAAGGGCGGATTGATAACCTTCAGGTACCTTCATTTCTGCCTCCTATAAATCACAGTTATTTACAGTTCTTGGGAATGGAATGACGTCACGGATGTTAGACATTCCTGTCAGGTACATCACACATCTCTCAAATCCAAGACCAAATCCGGCATGTCGGGTAGAACCGTATTTTCTCAAGTCAAGATAGAAATCATAGTCCTCTTTGCGCAGTCCGCATTCCTCCATACGTGCGACCAATTTATCGTAATCGTCCTCACGCTGGCTTCCGCCGATGATCTCTCCGATTCCAGGAACAAGGCAGTCCATAGCTGCAACGGTCTTTCCATCTTCGTTCATTTTCATGTAAAATGCCTTAATCTCTTTCGGATAATCCGTTACAAATACCGGGCGTTTAAATACTTCTTCTGTCAGATAACGTTCATGCTCTGTCTGAAGATCTGCTCCCCAGGATACTTTGTACTCGAATTTGTCATTGTTTTTCTCAAGAATTTCAATTGCTTCTGTATATGTAACATGTGCAAATTCTGAATTTGCCACATGCTCCAGTCTTTCAATCAGTCCCTTGTCGACAAAACGGTTAAAGAAATCCATCTCTTCCGGTGCATGTTCCAGCACATAGCGGATGACATATTTTAACATACTCTCTGCCAAAATCATATCATCCTGCAAATCCGCAAATGCAATCTCCGGCTCGATCATCCAAAACTCTGCCGCATGACGGGTCGTATTGGAATTTTCCGCACGGAATGTCGGACCAAAGGTATAAATATTTTTAAATGCCTGTGCATAAGTCTCGCCATTGAGCTGTCCGCTTACGGTCAGATTGGTCTCTTTGCCAAAGAAATCCTGACTGTAATCAATGCTGCCATCTTCGTTTTTCGGCACATTATTCAGATCCAGCGTGGTAACTTGGAACATTTCTCCGGCACCTTCACAGTCACTTCCGGTGATCAATGGTGTATGAACATATACAAATTCACGCTCCTGGAAAAATTTGTGAATTGCATAGGCAATCAAGGAACGCACACGGAATACCGCCTGAAATGTATTTGTTCTCGGACGCAGATGACTGATCGTACGCAGGTACTCAAAAGAATGTCTCTTCTTCTGAAGCGGATAATCTCCGCTGGAAGCCCCTTCAATCTCTACACCGGATGCCTGAATCTCAAATGGCTGCTTTGCTTCCGGTGTCGCAACCAGAGTTCCTTTTACGATCACGGCAGCACCTACATTTAATTTAGAAATCGTTTCAAAGTTATCCAGGGTATCATTATACACTACCTGAATCGGCTCAAAAAATGTTCCGTCATTGACAACGATAAATCCAAATGTTTTTGACGCACGGATGCTTCGCACCCAGCCGCCGGTCACTACTTCCTTTCCGATATATTGTTCGCGGTCACGAAAAAAGCTTCGTACACTTGTTAATTCCATGTTTTCTTTCCTCCATTGTTCTCTATTTCAATTTCCCCATGGTTTTCCGTTTTTAAAAAAACCTCTATGAATATTTATACACCATTTTACGGATTATTGCAAGGATATCTCCCTCAGCTTTTCATATTTTTCTTTGGCTTTTTGTGCCGCTTTGGCAAAAAGCGTCTCAGCCCGCTCCGGATTTTCCCGCAAAAGCCTCTCGTAACGCAGCTCTCCCTTCAAAAATTCCTCATACGAAAGTTTGGGTTCTCCGGAATCCAAGACAAATGGATTTTCTCCCTCTCTGCCCCGTTCCGGAATAAAACGGAACAAATGCCAATATCCGGAAAGCACCGCATTTTTTTCCTCTTCGACTGCTTTTCCCATGCCTTTTCGTATGCCATGATTAATACATGGTGCGTACGCAAGGATCAACGACGGCCCATCATGCGCTTCCGCTTCCACCAAGGCTTTGAGGGTCTGATTGTAATCTGCGCCAAGTGCGACCTGTGCCACATACACATTGTCATAGCACATTGCGATAGCTGCCAGATTTTTCTTTTCTTTTTCGTTTCCCTGTGACGCAAACTGCGCAACCGCTCCCTGTGGAGTCGCTTTAGAGGCCTGTCCTCCGGTGTTCGAATACACTTCCGTATCAAAGACAAGAATGTTAATGTCCTCGCCGCTCGCAAGCACGTGATCCAGTCCGCCATAGCCGATATCGTACGCCCAGCCGTCTCCTCCGAAGACCCACTGGCTCTTCTTCGAAGCAAACTCTTTTAACTGCACAATCTCCTGCTGTAAACGGTTCGGATTTTCCAATTGCTCGTAATATGCTGTCATTTTCTGCACCGCAATGGCATTTTTCGTTCCCTCTGACCAACTTTCCAGATAGGATTGCAAAACTTCCTTTTCTTCGCCTTCCGCTTCTCTCAGTCGGTCATTTGCCGCCTCCAATACCCGTTTGCGAAGTGTCTTCTGCGCCATCATCATACCAAATCCAAATTCGGCATTGTCTTCAAACAGCGAGTTCGCCCAGGCCGGCCCTTTTCCCTGCGCATTTACCGTGTAAGCACACGACGGCGCGGAACCTCCCCAGATAGAGGAACACCCGGTTGCGTTGGCGATATACAGCCGTTCTCCAAATAACTGCGTCACCAATTTGGCGTATGGTGTCTCCCCGCATCCGGCACACGCTCCGGAATACTCCAGCAGCGGCTTTTTAAACTGGCTTCCCTTTCCTGTCGTTTCCGGAAATTTATTCAAAACTTCGGAATCATTTTCGTGAGATTCTCCATAATCATACAATGGCTGCTGCCCCATCGCCTCACCGGATGGGATCATTTCCAATACATTGTTTTTCTTATTTCCAGGGCAGATGTCCGCACAATTTCCACACCCGGTACAATCAAGCGGAGATACGGTAATCGCAAAAAGCCGGTTGGACATCCCTCGGAGTTGTGTAAATGTCCCCTCCGGGACGTGTTCCCGCTCCTCCTCACGGATCACCAGCGGACGGATGCAGGCATGCGGGCACACCAGCGAACACGCATTGCATTGGACACACCCTTCCGGATTCCATCGCGGGCTCCGGATCCCTACTCCGCGTTTTTCATAGGCCGCCGTTCCTACCGGCATCGTGCCATCTGCATATTCCACAAATTCGGAAACCGGCAGCTCATCTCCCCGCTGTGAATTCATTTTTCTCTGAATCGTTTTTACATAATGCAGAAACGAGGTCGGTTCTTCTTGTTTTTCTCTTTTTTCATCTTCCAGTTTTTTCCACTCCGTTTTCACTTCGATTTTCCGGAATTTTGTCATTCCTTCTTCAATCGCTTTCCGGTTCTGTTCTACGACTGCCTGTCCTTTTTTTTCGTATGTTTTTTCCGCTGCTTCTTTCAAAAGATTTCGGGCCTTTTCTACCGGCAGGATCCCGCTGATGGCAAAAAATGCCGCCTGCAGGATCGTATTGATCCGTCCACCTAATCCGATTTCTTTTCCAATCGCAAATCCATCAATGCAATAAAACCGGATTTCTTTTTCTGCCAATATCTGTTTTACTTTTACCGGCAGTTTTTCTTCCATCTCTTCCGAAGTCCACGGGCAGTTTAATAAAAATGTGCCGCCTTGCCGCAGATCCTGAGCCATGTCATAGCACTCCAGATACGCGGGCATGTGGCACGCGACAAAATCCGCCTGATGGACACGATATGCCGAACGAATCGGCTGCTTTCCAAACCGCAGATGCGAAATCGTAACGCCGCCGGATTTCCGCGAATCATATTCAAAATAGGCCTGCACCTGAAGCGGCGTATTTTCCCCGATGATCTTGATCGAGTTTTTATTTGCTCCTACCGTCCCATCGGCACCCATTCCCCAGAATTTGCACTCGTAAGCGCGTTCTCCGGTCATTTCCACCGGATACGGTTTCAGCGAAAGATGCGTCACGTCATCACAGATCCCTATCGTAAAATTCTTTGTATGGTAATTTTTGTAAACCGCCGCAATATCTCCCGGTGTGACATCCTTTGATCCCAAACCGTATCTTCCTCCAAACACCGGAACCGACGCATATGGGCTGTCCTTTAATGCCGCCACAATATCAAGGTACAATGCCTCGCCCACTGCTCCCGGCTCTTTAGAACGGTCTAACACCGTAATCTGTTTTACACTTTTTGGAAGTGCCGCAAGCAGATGTTTCTTGGAAAACGGGCGGAACAACCTTACCTGCACAAGCCCGATCTTTTCTCTTCCCTCCTGCTGCATAGCATCGATCGTCTCTTTGATCGTCTCACAGACCGACCCCATCGCCACAATGACATGTCTCGCCTCTTTATCTCCATAATAATCAAATAAATGATACTCTGTCCCTGCGCGTTCATTGACATCATTCATCGTATTTTCGACGATTTCCGGCAGTCTGTCATAATATCCGTTTGCCGCCTCCCGTACTTGGAAAAATATGTCAGGGTTTTGTGCTGTGCCGCGCTGTACCGGATGTTCCGGATTCAATGCACGTTTCCGAAAGGCATCCACTTCTTCAATAGGCATCATTTCCTGCAGAGAAACCTCATCCCACACTTCGATTTTCTGAATCTCATGTGACGTACGAAACCCATCAAAGAAGTGAAGAAATGGAATGCGCCCCTGAATCGCCGCGATATGCGCGACCGCCCCCAGGTCCATCACTTCCTGCACACTTGACGCGCAGAGAATTGCACAGCCTGTCTGACGACAGGCGTAAATATCGGAATGGTCGCAGAAAATAGACAGCGCATGTGTCGCCAAAGCTCTCGCCGCTACGTGAATGACTGCCGGAAGTAGTTCACCTGCCATTTTATATAGATTTGGTACCATCAAAAGAAGCCCCTGGGATGCCGTGTATGTCGTCCCAAGAGCTCCTGCCTGCAATATCCCATGAAGGGCACCGGCCGCCCCTGCTTCCGACTGCATCTGCCGGATGAGCGGAGCATGTCCAAACACATTTTTCTTTTCCTTTGCCGCCCATTTTTCCGTATATTCTGCCATCGGTGAAGATGGTGTAATCGGATATACTGCTGCCGCCTCGGTAAATGCATACGATACATACGCCGCTGCCATATTGCCGTCCATGGTCTGTGTATTTCTTTTCATAGAATCCCCCTTTTCCTGCGTATCCCTTTACGCAAACATTGTCTTACTAAAAGGATATGCGAAAAGTGGGAAAACTATTCCTTATTTTCCGGCATAAAGAATCGATTTTTAAACATAACCTCCATCAATATGCGGTATTCATCTTCATTTGCTTCTGCCTTTAACTGAGCAAAGGTTTCCTCATCCGAATACATCTGCGGACTCATTACTGCGGAAGCCTTCTTTGCCGTCGCATTAAACAGCATGATCTTATTTACACCCGCTGCGGCATTCCATGTACTCCAGGTATTCAATCCTGTTACATTCGGGGAACCATTACTCAAAAATGCCCCTACATATTTCTGCATAAAACTTGTCAATTCTTTCCTGCCCGCTTTATTCTCTGTACGGATCGCATTCGGCGAAAGTTCCGGATTTTCATTCTTATACGATTCACGCAGGAAATCCTTCGATACCCCATGCGCCGCTCCTACATAGGTACTGTATGCAGCATCGGTCACTGCCGGATCCGTTCCCCACAAAAAGCGGTACGCATATACCGGTTGATGCAGCGCATCCTGTGAAAGCAGATTTGCCGTCTCTTCGATATAATGTTCCGATTGGAATAAACTTCCATACTGAATTGCCAGCTGCATCAGGCGGTCATACGTAGTCGTTGTAGTCGTACTTAACGCCTCGGTAATATCCGTTTTTATAGCAAAGCTGGAAAATTCTGTCACATCACTTCCAAGGATCACCGGTACTCGATTATAATTTCCACTCGCGATAACGGAAAATCCTTCTTTCGGGATCACCGTTCCATCGTTAAATCCCTGTGGGAAAAGATTCAGACGCAGTGCCGAAGAACGGTACATATTGGCAACTTCCGCAGTCGTAAGACTGTAAAACAGATCCCGGATAGTTGCATTATCAGCCGACTGAATATATTTCAGTGCTGCTTCTTTCGTCGCATAAGTTCCCCGGTTCACTAATACTGTCGCAAGCTTACTCTCCGAAGATTCTTCTCCCTGCTCCGCCGTACATGTCTGACAACCGCCGCTAAAAGCAATTACTTTATGAAATAACCCCTTCATCTGTGGGGAGATCATACAGAGCATCACATTTCTTGCTCCCGCAGAAAAGCCGGACAGCGTAACATTTCCTGCATTTCCTCCGAAATTTCCGATTTCTCTCTGTACCCATTGAAGCGCTGCCTTGATGTCAAGCAAGGTAAAGTTTCCACTATTTTCCTCTGCTGTTCCGGTCTGCAATGCCGGATGACTCAGGTAACCAAATGCTCCCAGTCGGTACTCAACGGAAACGACAACCACCTTCGCCGCCACAGCAAATTTAGAGAAGTCGGTATTGGCTGTCCCGGACGCATTTCCGCCGCCATGCAGATAAACCATGACCGGCAGATTCTTTTCTGTCGTATTCGGACGGTAGATATTTACATACAGACAATCTTCTGTTCCCTGGTAATTTGTGCCATCTCCATAACATGCCGCTCCCGATTTCGGAATACGCGCATTCCATGTTCCGCTCCAGGCGCTGACCGGCTGAGGAGCTTTCCAGCGGTTGGTTCCGCCTGTCGGAGCGCCGTAAGGGATTCCATACCAGATCAACGAAGCTGCATCACTGCTCTTTGTGCCCTTTACATTTCCTTTCGTCGTAGTACGGATCGTTCCCTCTGCCACTTTAACACGAACGGTTTTTTTGCTGTTTCCATCCTTCGAATATATCGTAACACTGGTACTTCCGGATGCCAGAGACGTAACTTTTCCCTTCGCAGATACCGTTATGATCTCCGGATTTTTCACTTCATAATGTAATTTTGTATAGGATGCATTTTCCGGTTTGGCAGCTGCCTCCAGCCGCACCGAACCACCAAACGGAATCGAGATCTGTGTCGAAGGAACGGTAATTTTCTTTACTTTCTTTCCGACAATCAAACGGATAGCCACTACCTTTTTCTTTTTTTTATCGTAACCACGCAGATACGCCTTTCCTTTCTTTTTGGCAATCAATTTGCGGTTTGCCTTAACCTCAATTACCTTGGGTTTTGTAGACTTCCACGTAAGATTACGGTACTTTGTCAGATTATTCTTTGTAAAGGGATGATTTTTCAGCAGTTTTGTAATCGTTTTACTGCTGCCCTTTTTCATCGTATATACAATTTTTTCCTGTGCCTGTATCGTTTTTGTACCACAAAAAAATGTACCTGCTCCGAAGAGCAGGCACATTAAAAACATCATTCTGACTATCTTTTTGCTATTCATGCGTATGCCTCATTTCTACTCTTGCTGTGATTTTATTATGCTAACAATAACATAAAGCAAAAATATGGCATAGTTAATTTTTCTCCATTCGCTCGATAATCTTTGCCGTCTGACGATATACGTCCAATGGGTCTTCATCCATGAAAAACTGTCCATCTTCGTATAAAATCTTACCATCTATCATCGTCATCCGCACATTTTCCTTGCTTCCGCTATATACCAGATTTTTAAGAATGTCATGCTCCGGCTGCATATTCGGTCGTTTCATATCAATACGTATGATATCGGCAAGTTTGCCTTCTGCAAGGCAATCGCAGTCCTTTAATCCCATTACAAGTGCTCCTTGTGTCGTCGCCATCGAAAGAACATCGTCCGCCTTCATCGCTGCGGCATCTTTATGATATACCTTCGGCAGTACCGACGCAAGATACATCTCACGGAACATATCAAGCGCATTGTTGCTCGCCGGTCCATCTGTTCCCAACGCTACCGGAATCCCCGCATCCATCAATCCACACAGATCTGCGATCCCGCTCGCTAATTTAAGATTTGACGACGGATTGGATACGATCGCGAGTTTGTTTTTCTGGCAAATTTTCTTATCCTCTTCGGACATCCAGACCCCATGAAAGCCCCCGCCACCATGAGCAAACATACCAATAGAATCCAAAAACCCAAACGGGGAAACATGATACTTTTCATAACATTCCTCGACCTCTTTCTTTGTTTCTGCTATATGCGTATAGACCGGCCTGCGAAGATCCAAAGCCACCTTGGCAAGCTGTTCTAAGGTTTCACGTTTTGTCGTATATTCCGCATGGAATCCAAGCTGACAGGAAACCAGCGGCGACATCTCATTTAAGCGGTAAAACTGTTCTTTCACTTCTTCTACCGAACTGCAGAAGTCATTCAGACCACTGCACATTACCGTACGAAATCCCACATCACGTGACACTTCCGCATGGCAGTCAAAATCACGGTACATATCAAAATTCGCTGTAATCCCGCTTGTCAGATATTCCATGATTCCCAAACGGATCAGCCAATATTGATCCTCTTTCGTAAGTTTGTCTTCCATCGGAAAGATTTTTTCGTACAACCAGGTCTGCAATGGCACATCGTCTGCATACGAACGAAGAAATGTCATCGCTGTATGCGTATGCGCATTTTTAAATCCCGGCAGGAGAAGATCATTTTCCACGTCAATCTCGCAGTCCCACATTTTCTGTGGCGCATTTTCCGCATCGCCCACATAGGTGATCCGGTTTCCCTCGACATGGAGTTCTCCTGTAAAAATTTCCCGATTCGGTCCCATCGCCGCAATTCTGGCATGATAGAACCGTATCTTATTGTCCTTACATATCATCAATAATCACACTCTGTTGAACCGGCTGTGCCACCATCGGTCTTACCGTCGGTTCTGTCTTCTCGATCATATCTGCTGTCATTTTACTGATTGCCTTATATACGAGCAGGCGGAACAATGGAGCCATCTTTTCTCCAACTTCTGTCACTTCCATATGGTTCAATGGAGTCTTGCTGATTCCGCAAGCCATATTGGAGATACAGGACAATCCGCACACACGCATTCCCATGTGGCGTCCTGCAATTGCTTCGATCGCCGTACTCATACCAACGGCATCTCCACCGATTGCCTGACACATACGAACTTCTGCTGTGGATTCATACTGTGGTCCACGCATCTGTACATACACCCCTTCACGAAGCGGCACATTACAGTCTCTCGCTGACTGACGGATGCACTCGCAAAGCTGGGTATCGTAAAGATTTTCCATCGAAGGGAAACGGCTGCCCCACTCATCTACATTTGCTCCCTGCAAAGGAGACGGCATAAAACTTGCGATCTGATCGGTGATCATCATAAAATCTCCCGGACGGTACATCGTATTCAATCCGCCGGCAGAATTTGTCAAAAACAGAATTTCTGCTCCGAGTTTTTTCATGACACGAATCGGAAGAACCACATCACTGATCGCATATCCTTCGTAAAAATGAACACGGCCCTGCATGATCACTACAGGAGTCTGCTCGATATATCCAAATACAAAACGACCTTTATGACCATCTACCGTAGATACAGGAAATCCCTGGATCTGAGCATAGTCAATCGAATCTACTACTTTAATCACTTCTGCCAAAGCACCCAGTCCGCTTCCTAAAACAATCGCTACCTTTGGCACAAAATCAATTTTCGTACGAATCTGCTTATAGCACGATTCGACTTTCTCATATACTGAATTCATTGGTTCACTTCCTTAACAAAATATTAGTTATATTTATTGTAACTGTTTTTTCTCTTATTGTCTAGTCAAATTTGCGGATTTTACTCCAATTTTACCCGAAAAACATCTCAAAAACCAGATTGCTCACATCAATTCCTTTTGCAGTCAGAAAAAGCCGGTCTTCCTCCCTGGCAGCAAGCCCCCTATCGCAGATTTTCTGAATGGTTTTTCCATATCGGGCAAAGGCATCCTCTCCAAATCTTTCCCGGTATTTTCTAAGGGAAACTCCCTTCATGCACCGCATTCCAAGGATAAAAAATTCCACCTGCTCGTCCTCTTTCGTAAGAATTTCCTCAACCGATGCCACCGTCTCGCCCCGGTTAAGCCGGCTCACATACTGCCTCAGACCGGTCTCATTTTTCAAGCGGAACATTCCGATTTTCGAGCTCGCACCAAGTCCCACACCAAGGTAATCTTCCCCGGTCCAATATTTGGTATTGTGACGGCTCTCAAATCCCGGTCTTGCATAATTAGATATCTCGTAGCGGGCATATCCTCTGTCCGCAAGCATCTGCTGCGTCAATTCATACATTTTACGGTCGGTGTCTTCGTCTACCGGCGGATTGTCGCTATATTTTTCAAAAAATGGAGTTCCTTCTTCAATGATCAAACTATAGGACGAAATGTGCTGCGGTTCCAATGCCAGTATTTCCCGCAGCGAATGTTCATACGAAGCAATCGTCTGCCCGGGAACCGCGCTCATCAGATCCACGCTCAGATTTGTAAATCCAGCCTCTCTCGCCCAAAATACCGCCTGTTTCGCCTGCGAAAAGGTATGAATCCTTCCCAAGAGGGAAAGTTCTTTTTTCACCGCCGACTGGATCCCGATGCTGAGACGATTGATCCCCAGATCACGAAAGGCCCGCAATGACTCTGCGGTCACGGTTCCCGGATTACACTCCATCGTGATCTCCGCATCTGATTTTACCGAAAATTTCCTTCTAATTGTCTCCAAAATCGTTCCTATCTGCCTTCCCGAAAGCAGACTCGGAGTCCCGCCACCGAGATAGATCGTATCTACCTCCGCGGGAGACTCCGGCATTTTAAACGGATTACAAATTTCTTTCTGCAATGCATTCACATAGTTTTCTACTTCGCTGCAGTCCGTCTCTCCTTTTAATGGAAATGACAAGAAATCGCAATAATTGCACTTCTTTACGCAAAAAGGAACATGGACGTAAATACCCAAAGATCCCATATCAGTTTTCCTCGTCCAATTTCAAAACGCTCATAAATGCCTTCTGTGGAATCTCTACATTTCCAATCTGGCGCATACGTTTCTTTCCTTCTTTTTGCTTTTCCAGCAGTTTCTTTTTACGCGAGATATCACCGCCATAACATTTGGCAAGGACATCTTTTCGCACCGCTTTTACCGTCTCGCGGGCAATGATCTTATTGCCGATCGCTGCCTGTACCGGAATTTCAAACAGATGTCTCGGGATCTCCTGTTTGAGTTTCTCACACATCTTTCTTCCGCGCTCATAGGCTGTACTTTCGTGTACAATAAACGAAAGGGCATCGACCTCCTCTTTATTGATCAGTATATTTAACTTCACAAGGCTGGATGGTTCATAGCCTTTCATCTCATAATCAAATGACGCATATCCTCTCGAACGCGATTTCAGGGAATCAAAGAAATCATAAATAATCTCATTCAGCGGCAGTACATATTTGAGAAGCGCTCTTGTCTCCTCCATGTATTCCATTCCAAGGTACACTCCGCGCCGCTCCTGACAAAGAGTCATGATCGCGCCGACAAACTCTGTCGTAACCATAATCTCCGCATTTACCACCGGCTCCTCCATATGCTCGATCTCAGACGGATCCGGAAGATTGGAAGGATTTGTCACTTCGACCATTTCCCCATTGGTCTTGTACACATGATATACAACACCCGGTGCCGTCGTCACAAGGTCAAGATTGTACTCTCGCTCCAGTCTTTCCTGAATAACTTCCAGATGAAGTAATCCCAAAAATCCGCATCGGAATCCAAATCCCAACGCAATCGATGTCTCTGCCTCAAACTGAAGTGCCGCATCGTTTAACTGCAATTTCTCCAACGCATCACGCAGATCCTGATATTTGGCACCATCTGCCGGATACAATCCGCAGTACACCATTGGCTGTACTTTCTTATATCCGGGAAGTGCCTCTGCACACGGATTATCCACTGTCGTCACGGTATCCCCGACACGCGTTCCCTCTACGTTTTTCAAGCTTGCCGTAATATAGCCAACCATTCCGGCGGACAATTCTTCACATGGAATAAACTGACCGGCACCAAAGGTACCAACTTCCACTACCTCTTCTTCCAATCCGGTCGCCATCATACGTATTTTCGTCCCCTTTTTCACGGTTCCATCAAAAATACGACAGAAAATAATAACCCCTTTGTATGAATCATAAATCGAGTCAAAGATAAGCGCCTTCAGCGGTGCTTTCTCGTCTCCCTGTGGTGCCGGGATCTTCTGCACGATCTGCTCCAGCACTTCTTCGATATTCGTTCCCATCTTTGCTGAGATCAACGGCGCATCTTCCGCCTCAATCCCGATCACATCTTCAATCTCCGCTTTGACACGCTCCGGCTCCGCGCTCGGCAAGTCAATCTTATTGATGACCGGCATGATCTCCAGATCATGATCAATCGCAAGATAACAGTTTGCCAGCGTCTGGGCCTCAATTCCCTGCGCCGCATCCACGATCAGGATAGCCCCTTCACAAGCCGCCAGACTTCGTGACACTTCATAATTAAAGTCGACATGTCCCGGAGTATCGATAAGATTGAAGATATATTCTTCGCCATCCTTTGCTTTATATACGATTCGCACGGTCTGTGCTTTGATCGTAATTCCACGTTCACGCTCCAATTCCATATTATCAAGGACCTGAGCCTGCATTTCCCGCTCTGTCAAAAGCCCCGTCTTTTCTATGATTCGATCTGCCAGAGTAGATTTCCCATGGTCAATATGGGCAATAATACAAAAATTTCGAATGTTACTCTTTTTTATTTCTGACATAATTTAACATTTTCCTTCCATTCAATATTCTTACGGACAAGTATACCATAAAAAAAAAGGAAATTCTACAGCGAAATTAATAAAAGTCCGCTTTAACTTTTCCTGTTTTTTCCCATAAGCCGGAAGAAATAATTTATTTTTGACATCTTCATAGGACAAATTCTCCCATATCTAACATTTAAGGTATCTATCTTCTGCTACTTTAATTACAAGCGAATCGTATCTTCGCCTTTTAATTGTTTTTTATTTGCATACATGGCTGCATCTGCAATAGAACATATATGTTCAAAATCCTCGTCTGCATCCGGCGTGGCAAAACCAATGGCGCAGCAATAAAGAGTCTTAGAAAGCTCCCTCCGCATATGATCGATCAGAGCAGGGACATCATCTTTTGAAACCCGTGAACATAAGATCATAAACTCATCACCACCGGTTCGATACAGGTGGCATCCCCTCGGCAGTATATTTTGAATGCAAGCTACAATCGTACACAAAGCCGTATCCCCGGCCGCATGGCCATTCTCGTCATTGAGCCTCTTCAGATCATTTAAATCAATGGAAATTACCGCTGTCAGACATTTGCTCTCCATCAAATGATCCGCATCCAGATAAAAATACCGACGGTTGAGCGCATGCGTAAGCGGATCCCGCTTGAACTGCTGTGCCGTCAAATACATATAATAAAATGCAATACTCACAGCTCCCGTGGTATTGATGAGTCCGTCATAATGAAAAAACGCCTCCAGAATGGCAGCTATCGTGTTCGTCACCGCAATGAAAATTGCGATCAGCGCTTCGTATGTATGCTCCGTCTTATATAACTTATTAGTCAGGATAACCAACAGAATTAAATAAAAACCGGAGGCAGCAAATGCCGAATATCCAAGTGGCCCCCGCACAAATTCATTCTTATCCGAGTAGGAAAAACAAACACCTGAAAATAACGCAGTGAGAGCGATCAACGTATTCAGAATTCCCGGAAGCGCAATAAATTTCTTAAACTTTTGCGACACTCTGTTACCACAGGAAAGAATGATCACAAAGCATATATTGATTGGTCTAAGCGCATACCCAATAATAGATACTGCCACACGCAGCATTGTCGGATACGGAAATGTCGCACACCAGTATTCTATACTGTCAACAATAACCAGACACAGTACTGAGCTTATCGCAATGGAAAACAACCGAATTACTTTTCTCTGAAATACAGGATCTACATTGACGAAAATCAACATAAAAAAGGATATTAAGATTGTCGCAAAATTCAACTGTAAAAAATAATGAAACATAAACCCCTCTTTTCTATCTGTAAATATACAAACTACACATTATTATAACACAGAAAAGGGAGAGTGTCTATAATGGTCTCATAAATTAAAAGTAAATGCTCCATAGTAAGTATCTTGACAAAAAACACCTCATCGCTTCGAGGCAGGTTTTGGTTTGCGACAATGATCCGGCAGTTTTTCTGACCAAGGCAATAGATCTTCCAGAAAACTCAGATCCTTGTCATCCATATGATTTGGGATTTCTGACAGCAAATATTCAAAATAATCGTATGGTTTAAGATTGTCTGGGATCTTTGTTTTACGGGTTCGTTTTCATCATACTCCGTAATCGCCGCAACAGCTTCCGCTTCATTGAAAATACAATTTTGCCGTCTACTTCCATAAATGCGATCTGGTTATCCGGAGCCATTTTTTCAGACAACCTGCCAAAACGTTTGCTGTTTGCCACGGCAAGCTGTTCTAACACAAGCTGGAGTTTTGAATCAATGCTTTCAAGCTGCTCCTGCGTAGACAGAAACAACTGCACAAGTGTTGCTTTATCAAATTTATTCAGTTGTTCTTCCGTGTATTTCATTGCCATAGCAGATCATCCTTTCTAAGGACTATTATAACAGATCCTGCACGATTTTGCGAATCCGGTTTTTCTCCTTTTTCGCCATTTTGCCTAGGGATGTATCGCTTTAAAACGCAACGGAGAGGCACCGCTTTGAGACACCCCCAAAAAGAAAGAAAACGGGCTTTTGTATCACAGATGTGTCGAGAATCGTGTCAGAAAGCGGATTATCGTTCCTGCTTTCCCAGTCATTCGCAGAAAGAGCGAGATAGAAAACACAGGAAATTTTTCTCTGTTTTGCACAAAAGATCAGGCAAAAAACTCAGGCTGTGTTACATTTCTTACGGCTTTTTTCGGAGTGATTGTCAGTCCTTCCATCAGCCAGCGGAACTGCTGCTGTGTTAATCTGCGGACTTCGGATTCTGTTCGCGGCCATTGAAAACTGCCTGCTTCAAGACGTTTATACAAAAGAAGATAGCCGTCATTTTCCCAGAGCAGTCCTTTGATACGGTCTGTTTTGCGTCCGCAGAAAAGATATATGGTATCCGGCTCGAAACAATGATCACCAAGATAACTTTAAACCAGAGCTGCCAACCGGTCAATCCCGGATCTCAAGTCGGTAGTAATAATTCGGCTTAGAGATATCATGTGTATGGCACCATTCATCGACCAACATTCCATTGGGACGCGACTGACAGTCACGTATCTGGTCGGCCCATTCCATCAGCCGGTACCGGCGTGCCACTGTAGTTGTTTCTATTTCCATAGTCTTTTCCTCCATTGCAGTCCAAAAAGTCATAAACTAAACTTTTTAGACGAATTGATTTGTTGTTGAGACTATTGTTGCACAAAAATGGAGGGATGACAATGTACGGACTATGGAGCGGTTACGTAATTTTGGTCTCTCAGACAACCTCTATATCAATCTCGTATTCCTCCGGCTCCAAATATTCAGAACACATCATCCGGACTTTTATCTTCCCTTTTCCCTTTACCACCGGAACGAGATAAATCCCATAGAACTTCTCCGCATCCCTATGAAGAATCTGCCTGCATGACGCATACACTGTCTGATCTTTCACTGAAAATGACCGATTAATCGATGCCACATTACGGTTTATTCGCAGCAAGTCAAGAGCTGATGCAAAAGGAGAATGAAAAGAAACCATGTCTGTTGTTACACTTTGTGCCCAAGACGGAACCTGAACCAATGTCCGCTCGTATTTTTTCCTCGCCGTCTCAATAGGATTTTCCGGCAATACCGGTGCCGTTGGCTCCTTTATCTTATCCAGGTCATCCATATCAAATATCAAGAAATCCTCCGGCACAGTAACCTCAATTCTCACATCCTGTGCCTTTGCCGTTCCCCGATTGATCACCTGAAGTTCCAATGCAATGCCACCCTTTTGGATTGCTTCATAAAATTTCATCTCATTCACATACTGATCCACCGTTTTCTGATCCGGTAATGCTTCATTATACTTTTTAATAGAATCTTTTGTAAGATAAGGCCATAAATATGGTTCTGCATCCTCTTTAGAAATCGGTTCATATCGATATCCATAATACTCTGCATGATTCTCTGCCAGCTTTATCTTGATCCCATCCTGATCATTGCTCAGCAGTAAATCTCCATGCGAACAAAATTCCTGCTTTTCTTTCGCATCCTCCTCATTTTCATCCAATAAAAAAGAAACCAACAACTCCGGTTTTCTTTCCTGCATATGGGATTGAAGCTCCTGGTTTTCCTGCTCCAACTCCCGAACTCTCTTATTCAATGCCAGTATCTCCGTATGACTGGCTTCCAGATCAAAGTTATCACAACGAACCCATCCGGGGCGCTTCTTGCGCGCAAACTCCTGATAAAGTGCTGCCATGACCAGACGTGCCAATTCTTCCTCATTTTTCCACCATTTCACCAAACGATTCTTCTTGGCTTCCTCTTTAAATGCATCCAGCTTCGCCTGTTTCTCCGGATCTGTTTCGATAAATTCCTTCTTTAACGGTACGCCGTCATCTATTATAAACACCAATGTCGGTACCTTTTTCTCCCTGGCATATAGAAACTCTTTCTCTGTATAGCTAATCCCTGCATCTGAAATCTCTGAACCATATCTTTGTCCTAAAATCAGTACATAATAATCTGAACTGTCAATCGTCTCCTGTATAATCTCCCACTGTTCTTCATCCGCAGCATTAAACATCTCCATCCCTACCGGGAAATGCAGCATGGATAAGATGGTATCCCGAACTTTTACACGGGCTTCCACCAGATCTATGTAGGTAGAAGAAATAAAAATCTGATATTTCTTTTCCATGGTGAGGTCTCCTTTGGTTGAGTTTGCACTTTTATTTTAAGAATTCCCTGTCGAATATCTCTTCCTGCATTTCCGTGTTCATGTATTTGTGAACGGTTAACCAGCTGATTGAATAGCCTTTCCTACTAAGGGAAACGTGAATGCAAGATCTCTGAGGGTCCTTCCCTCTTCAAGATGAAGACAGAACTTAATTGTAATTTAATCCTATGAGCTTATTCCAATCTATCTGTATAATTGCTAATCCTGTTAAGAAACTATTATTGATTAAATTCCAACTGTGCTCATCCATTTTTCCCAAGTACACCCACAAATTAATGAGAACAAATGTCACCATATATATCAATAATATCTGATTTTTCAACTGTGCATCATCATAAGTTTCACTTTCCTTTTTGAATCCCATCACATTAGCAATAAACCAATGATTTAACTTTTTTCCTATCGCTCTATAAACTACTATATACAATGAAGACATGCTATACACCACGACCAATACATATTCTTTATCGACTAATTTCAGAATTTGCCTTAAAAGTACCAAAAAAACCATTGCACACACTGACATAGTAATTATTGTGGAAAAAATATTTTTAAATTTCATTACTATTAAATATGAAAACATTGTTACAACAGACAAAATCACGCCTAATCTAACTAAATTATTAAAGAGAACACCACACATTACAAAGCCAAATATAACTAACACAATTTTTCCGACTAAATCTTTTTTAATGTTAATCAACACTAATATGGTTCCAAGCAAAATCAATTCAATACATATACCCATGTACATAAACTTTTCATAGGAAAATCTATATGAATTATTTTTGTATAACCATGAATAACTAATAATCCCACCACTTATAAGCAATACTGCTAAAAAAAGTGAAATAACATGAAATTTTGTGCTCTGTTCTTTCTTTAATACCATATTTTCCCCCTTTATTACAGTCAGTTTTCAAAAACAATAGCAACATTTTCTTTATCATCCGATTCCATTAATTGAACCGGAATCACCGTCTCCTTAAAAATTGCCTGAAGATTATCAATTTCTTCAATCGTCTCATCGTCATATTCCTTTGTCGCTTTTCGATATTTCACTGTATCAAAAAGAATATTTAATGAAAATTGTTTATTTCTATTCACATCTTCATTTCTCAATACAACAAAAGAAGTTTTCTGCTTTTCTGCCGCACTGCCAATCAAATAGTAAATATCCATCCAGTCCCTATCCTCTTCCACTCTTAATTCTGTTTGAAAAACAGAATTAAGTGAAGTCAAACGCTGCTGACCATCAAGAACATAATCAATCGGATAATCTTTTACAGGCTCCGGCAATTCAAATTTTCCAAGTCTTTTTTCTGTAAGTAATTTTTCTCTCGTTCTCCAAAGCAGCACCGCACCTATCGGATATTGTTTGTATGTAACTATTCGAGACACCCCTCTCACCCATTCGCATTTCGAACACTTCATGTTCTTTTCCGCCTTTGTCAAGGCTAAAAATGCTCATCTTCCAGCTCACAAACAAAATCACGTTGAAAAGAAGGAATTCTGATTTCTCCTGAAGCAATTCAATCAATAATTTTTCTAATTGGTAAACTATCCATTTAGGGTTCTCCTTAATCAACTATTTTTAAATTTTATTACACTTATTAATATCTAATAGGTATCTCCGACTTCACAATACTACTTGGATTAATATTAGGGTACTTATCAGCTATTAAATCAAAAATACCTCTTCTAGTGGTCTCAAAATCCAATGTTGGTGAAATAGTAATTCCTTTTAAGCAATCTGATGAAAATTCAATATCAACATATGGGATAAATATTCCATTTTTTTCACTATATTCTCTTTTATTTTTAATTGTTAAAAATTTTCCATTCGAATCAATATATGGATTCAATAAAATGCGATACTCTTCTTCTACTTCAAAACAATTTTTCTTAAAAAAGCACCCCTGTGCCATAATTTTATCTACGGCATACTCCACTATAAGTTGTAAATCTTTTTCATAATCTTCTTGTTTAGCCAAAAAATCATCAAACTGATGTAATATATCCGCGACAATTTCTAATTGTCGTTCTTTATCGTATATTACCCTCCCACAATAAACTCTATTTTTTTTAGATGCATTTATTGATTGCGGTTGAATTGCATTCTCCAATTTTTTTGTCGAAAATCTAATATTATATCCTTTTATCCCTATATCTTTTGAATAATAGTTCCATAAGCACAAACTATCACCATTTATTGAAAGTGAACATTGGTAAATAAAAAAACCTTGTTTCCTATTGGTTTCTACTTTTCTTTTTTCTAATTCGTTCTTTAATTTGTTATTAAATAAACTATTATCTGACAATGATGAAATATACTTTAAACAAAGGTCCAAAACATATTTCCCCTCACTGTAATCATTTAGATAATTACGATCCGTAAAACGTAATTTCCCATTTTCTAATATTTTTTTTGCACTCTCAGCAGAAGTATAATGATATACATCTTCATCATATTCATCACAGATCAAATCAATATCGTTTAAAAATTTTGCGAAACAGCTTAAATCTATCATCTAGCATCTTCCTATTCTACTATTATTCCCCAAAATGCATAGTTGGTAATTCACCATGAAACATCTTTCAATACACTTTGCGTAACTATTGTATTCATCACCACATCCTATCATATTAGAACTATTTTGAATTCTAAACTTCTTCAGTTATATGCCACCATGAGCCTTACAATAAAACTGTTCGGCCCATGTCATTCAATGTATCTACAATTTTCTTAACATCCTGCGCTTTGTCTTTCGGGCAAACCATTATAGCATCTGACGTTTCTACGATAACAAGATTATCTACATCAACTGCAGCAATTGTCTTGCCAGTAGAATATATGACAGAATTTTTTACATCAATAGAAATCGTATCTCCAACAAGGACATTTCCATCTTCATTTGAATCATATAAAACGTCCATCATATCCCAAGAACCAACATCATTCCAACCAAATTCACCAGGAACAACCATAACCTCTCCTGCACTTGCGCATGGTTCCATGATTGCATAATCAACAGATATCTTTCGGATACTTGGATAAATCTTTTCAATAACATTAGTTTCCTGCAAAGTATTCATAGCAGAGCCGATTGTTTCTAGGTTCTCATAAATATCCGGAATATATTTTTTGAATTTATCTAAAATCACACTTGCTTTCCACACAAACATACCACTGTTCCACGCATAGACACCCGATTCAACATAAAGCTTTGCAGTCGTCTCATCGGGTTTTTCGCGAAACTCCAATACTCTCTTCCCATCTCCGAAAGATCGCTTATCGTACTTTATGTAACCAAAACCAGTTGATGGAAACGAAGGTGTGATTCCAATGGTAACTAATTTATCTGTTTCTTCTGCTGTCTTGATAGCTTTGTTTAAAACTCGAACAAAGCCTGGCACATCTTTGATATAATGATCTGACGGTGTTATCACCATAACACCATCACCATATTTTTTTATAATCTCCATCGCTGCATATCCAATACAGGCTGCCGTATTTCTTGCCGCCGGCTCAGACAAAATATGATCCGCCAACAAGTACTCCTTCGTAGCCTCCAACATAGCTTCAACCTGGGTACAATTAGTCACAACAAAAATATCTTTTTTATCCGCTACAAAAGAGAGACGATCAATAGCTTCATTTACCATCAATCCCTTGCCAGATAAATTTAATAACTGCTTTGGTGTCTTTTGCCGAGAAAGAGGCCAAAAACGTGTACCTCCACCACCTGCCATAATCACTCCGTAAGTCTTCATAATCTTATCTCCTTTTTGCTCTAAATATTGCTTACCACAATAGATAATTTACCGTTTACCAGTAATATTCCCTTCTGAGCTGGAACAAATATACTTTCTCCGGCTTTAATCTCTAACTTTAAATCATTTAATTCTAATATACCTTGCCCGTTTATACATACAACAGAATAAAATCTATCATCTTCCAGTGAAATCTTTTCAGTTTCCTGTACATTATAAACAATAGACTCAAAATATTTGCATCTGCTTAGTACAGTACCCGAGGTAGTAGAATCTGTTGCAAAATCAACTGGCTTGTACCTATTAAAGTCAAGAACATCTAATGCTTTTTCCAAGTGAAGTTCTCGTGGATTGCCAAACTTATCACGACGATCATGATCATATAAGCGATATGTACAATTGCTGCTTTGCTGAATTTCACAAATCAAATTGCCTGCTCCTATTGCATGAACAGTACCTGCTGGTATAAAAAAAACATCTCCTGGTTTTGTTGGATAAAAATTCAATGTCTCCATAATTGTATTATCTTGTACTCGCTTTTTCACTTCTTCACGACTCACATCAGTATTAAACCCAACATACAATCCTGCACCCGGTTCAGCATCAACCACATACCACATCTCATTTTTACCATATTCATTTTCATGTTCTAATGCATAATCATCATCAGGATGCACCTGAACAGACAAATCACCTTTAGCATCAATAAATTTGATTAAAAGCGGAAAGGCCTGTAACGGACTACATTTCCAGCCTAATGCCTCTTTCCCAATCGTAGATAAATACTCATTAAACTTCATTCCACGATGTTTTCCCGAAGCAACAATACTTTGTCCAGCTGGATGTGCTGATAACTCCCAACTTTCTGCAATAATATCATAATCACATTCTTTACCATATATATCCCTGAGTTTTGTACCCCCCCAAAGATAATCTTTAAATGCAGGAGAAAGCTTAACCATGGATTCAACCGAGTAACCTAATTTACTTTCATCCAATTCTTCAACATTTTCAGAAATCAAATCTTCCCCATGCATAATCTCCCCCACCGAAGTTTCGACAAAAACAACTGGATCTTCTCCGATATTTGAAATTTGGTGTAACACGCCAATCGGCACATCGATATTGTCCTTTTCTTTATACCTTTTCGTAAAACCATCCAAAGTAATCAGAGCTTCTCCTTTTACAACCATCCAATTTTCACTTCTTTTTAAATGCTTATGTTCATAAATTGTTCTACCAGGAAGTATCGTAACTCTACGAATTCGATAGTCCGCTTCTTCTATCAATTGCTCATAGAATCCCCAAGTCCGGTAATATATAAATCCTTTTTCTGCAAATCGTTGTAACTCTTCATTGTCATGCAAGATTTCTTTCAAATTTTCTGATTTTCCATATCTTCCAATATAAACTGCATCATTCGTATTTACAACTAAAATGTTGTCTAATTCATTTACAACAACAGCTTGCCTTTCCGCCTGATTTACAATAACCGTATTGGAACAATCATTTTCCACACTTACACCATTTGATTCAAGACCAGTTAAACTAAGATCTTCTAAGCTTCCAATATCACTCCATTCAAAACCAATGGAAATAGCCTTAATATTCTTTGATTTCTCTATAAGACATTTTTCAATAGAAACAGAATCAAGCAACTGTTGGATATCTTTTGTATACAGCGAACTATTATGATCCATTTTTCTTGCAGCAAATACTTTTTGACACTTTTCCATCATAAAAGAATCAAACATAAAAAGTTCATTTTGAAATGAACCATTTTGAAAAAGCAACATTCCAAGATTTCGATGAACGGTACCAAATGTCTTTAACTTGTTCACAACGGCCTTACTTGGTTTCTCAAAAAAAGCTCGAATATTTCCTACAGAATCAATCCCACTGATATAACCAAATCTTTCATTAGGAATCTGTTCTGGAAGACCAAAGATAACTATTGATCCTTGTCGAGCATACTCTTTTGCCTTTAATATAGCATCTCTATAACTTAAATTACTTCCGCTTGATTCTGCTGTTGTATCAATCAAATGATCTGCTGCTACAACAAATACAAATTCTGATGGTTGCAATTCAAGACATGCTAATAAAATCGCTGCAGTCGTATGTCTTGGTTCCTCTTCATAAACACATCGATATGGTGTGCCTTGAAATGCTTTCATCTGATTTTCAATAATATAACGATACTCGTAATTCGTTACAATAATAAACTCATCACAATATGGAATGTTTCTTGCTATCGTCTCCTGGAAAACAGAATGGTTCTTTTGAATCTGAATAAACTGTTTTGGATTGTTTTTTCTTGAAAGAGGCCATAAACGCTCACCACGTCCGCCTGCTAATATAATGCACTTCATAGGATCTCCTAGTATCACATTTTAGGAATTGTATGTTCATAAATCTCATTCATATGTTTCATGATATAATCAGAATCAATTTTTGAAAAATCTATCATTAAAAGTTTATTTATTTTTGCTTCATCAAATCGGTATTTTATAATTGAAGCGGGGCATCCCCCCACAATTGCATATGGAGGTACATCTTTACACACTATCGCACCAGCACCAATCACTGCACCTTGTCCTATAGTAACTCCTGGTAAAACAAGCGATCTACATCCTAACCACACATCATTACCTACAGAAATATTTCCTTTTTTTGTATCTGGCTCCCCTTCTCCCCAAAATGCTTTAAACGGAAATGTTGAAAAGTTTTCCATATTATGGCTCTCCCCAATAATAAATTTTACTCCATCAGCTATTGAGCAAAAATCACCTATTTCCAACTGAGCTTCTGAACCAACCACATCTACGTCAATCGGTCCATATGTATAACGCCCTACATTTACATTATTTAAACCATATCTACTAACTAAATAAGTATTATTATGCTTATTTCTTTTTTTCCATTTATATTTATTCTTTATCATCACAATTTTACTCTTTAATGCCATACAACATACCTCCAGAATTTCAACTTATACTCGAATTTCTACATATTTTTAGTCAACTATTAAATCCAAGTATCTTTATCTTTCGCTTTCACTTGATTTTTATTCTTTCAACATATAATGTTAGAGCATATACTCCTCCACTAACCATAATAATTATTATGATACTAATTCCTAATGTTTGGAGTATAAATGTTATCCATCCCATTACAATCACTGCAAAAACAATTTTGAAAAACTGTAAATTTTCAAAATTTAGTGTAATTATTTTTTTTGTATTTATCTTCATTAAAACTAAATTTATCAATTCACTTATAACTGTAGCCAATGCAGCACCCTCAATTCCACATATTGGAATTAACAATAAATTCATGCATATATTACTTCCTGCTGATACACATGTAATTAACATATATTTTTTCTGATTCCCACTAGCAGAAATTAAATATCCATAAATCTCCCTTATATAAAATATTGCAGTATATACTAACAAAATAATAAACACAATGCCTGTCCCTGAATATTCCTTACCGAACAAAAATACAATAATACGCTCTCCCGTAATTATGCCACCAATTATAATTGGCAAAATAATAATACAAAGGATTTTAATAGATTTGGAAACAAGTTTATTTATATCAATAACAAGATTATTCTCAAATTTTTCTACTAATACAGGAAAAATTGGTGTAAAAACAACAGATACCATAAGAGTCAAAAGATTAATAATTTTATATGCTGCACTATAACATCCTACAAGTTTATCATTAACCATATTCCCTAAAAAAACAATATCAATATTACAATTAATACCCGCAAAAATACCAGAAAATAAGAAGGGTAATCCATTTCTTATCAATGGTGTCCAGTCCTTCAAATCTAAATAGTATTTAATAGAATATATTATCTTGACCTTATACATTAAATAACAATTACTGATAAATTGAGCTATCGACACAGCTATCGGCAATACTATCCAGTTTGTAACATTACATATAATAGCAATTGCAACAATTATAAGTTGTATCAATGCATTTGCCACAACTTGTATTGATACAAATTTAAAATTCTGCTTTGCTTTATATAACCAATCAACATTTAACGCACTAATTACTATTGTGCTTCCTACAACAAATACCATTGGGGCATTCGACGGAACTATTCTTATAAATATAACTAACATAATTGTCGCTAAAATACCAAAAAATACTTCTAAACTTAAAACTTTTGAATATACTTCCGATGTTCTTTTTGGTTCTTTAGCAATTAAATATACAGCATATGATTGTACTCCCAAACTAGCAAACATTATAAAATATGAAACAATTGAAACAGCATAATTATATTGCCCATATATAACTGGTCCATAACTTCTTGCAACAACTATTCCAAACCAAAATAATAATGCCTTAGAAATCAAATTCCCAAATGAATAGGAAAACACATTTTTCAACAATTTATTTTTCATATATATTCCCTCTCTTATTCTATAACTAAATTATTAATTATCCCTTTAAGTAGAAGGGTAATACTAACCCATCAAAAAGTTATTAATACCGTTACTGTTCATCCAGAACAGTAACGTTGTAAGTATTTGTACTGCTGCGATATCTGATATAAAGCAACAGTTCTTGAAGCCTCCCACTTTGATTCTTTTGCTCTTTGATATGTTCTACACTGCTTTGTCGGATATAATATTGACGGTTTCTACATAATAACCTCTCTCCCTAAATCCTTTATTTCATACTTTGCTGTTCAGGATATCCACTATATCATAAGAAATTTTTATCGATATACTTTTCGTTTACTTCATTCGCCTAGCATAATTGGGAAATTAAACTCTTCATTTACATTTCAATATTAATTCATCCAACTTCCCACATATTTTTGTCCACAAAAAATTATCCACTGCTACATTTGCTATTTTATTAGCATCGTATTCACATTGAGACATATTAAGCATTTTTTCAGCCAACTGTGTTATGTTTCCATATTCTACTATCTGGCAAAAATCTCCCAGTTGTTTAAAGTCTTCAGCGGGAGAAACTTGATCTGAAAGTAATAATCTACATCCATTTAGCATCGCTTCAACATTAACTAACGCAAAACTTTCATATTTTGATGGGAGCACCATTATATTTGATAATTTGTATATTTCCGTCAACTTATTTTTATCTATAATTTCACCTGTAATATTTATTCGATTCTTTAAATCAGGATAATCCTTGAACTTTTGATTCATATAGTGTATAAATGCTTCCTCACATTTTCCAACCAAACACAAATTCCACTTTGTTTTATCCTTTATATTTATAAATGCTTCAACTAAAAATTCTGTTGCTTTTTGTTCTGTTCCCAACCTACCAACAGTCAAAAACATATTTTGCTTTTTTTTATTTAAATCTGTCTCCATGGACATGGAATCATATTCAAGAACTCCATTAGGTATATACTCAACTTTACGTCCTAGTATGTTTTCAACTCTTCTTGCAATAACTGTACTCTCCGACGAAATAATATCAATATTTTTCGACATCAATCTTAGCACAATTTTTTTAAAAAAATTATAGTTTTCTATAATATCAAGTGTCTTAAAGTCCAAATCCATTTTTAAATAGCTTACTCCTTGCTTATTTAATAGTTTATACAAACATAAACATAGCAAGCTCTTCCCTACAGACATATGATACATATTAAGGACATCTATACTTTTAGCATTTTTTAATACATATTTTATTCCCGCAATACGTTCATTTTCCTTGCGGAGAAATTTCAGTTTTAGTCCTTTAACATAACTGTTAAGATATTCATATTCACCATTTTTAAAACTAACAATCGTAGAAGTATACCCATATACTTTATGCATAATATAAGGGATACATCCAACATCTTTCGTTAAATTCACATTGTAAGTATATGGAAATAATGTAACAAACTGTTTACTCATATTAACACCAACTATCCTTAATCTTTCTTGTTGAACAATCTAAAAAGTAACTTATTTTCCAAATAAACGGTTTAACCTTCAATACATTCAACATATAATATTTCTTGCTTTCCAACATGCATTCATTATAAAAAACACGTTTCTCTCTATTCAGCATTTCACCATCTTTTACACCATGATTATGACGAATAGTTTCACTTAATAAAACACCTAATTTTAAATTAGATTTTTTTATCTTCTGACCAATTATATCCTCTTCAAAATATAAAAATGTATTCTCATCAAAAAAACCAATTTCTTCAAAGCATTTTGCTTTCATTACAAAAAAACAACCTTGCATTTTATCTACATATGCAACTAATTCTTTATTTCCATATAAATTTTTATAATTTTTTCTAACAAACTTGTTAAAGAAAAACAAATCCGAAAAAATCAATTCAAAAGGAGTAAGCAACCTTGCTGCACACGAATTGTTGCAATTCAAATTTTCATTAAATATTGTTAATGCTGTTATACCGGCTAAGTTAATATCATTTTCCAATGCGTCACAAAGATTATCAAATGTATTATTGTGAAGTATCTGTATATCAGGATTCATAATAGCAATATAATCAGGATTCCATTTTGCCATTGCAAATTTTATCCCCATATTATTTCCCTTTGCATATCCTCCATTTGATTTTGAACACACTAATTCACAATTGTGTAAATGTTTAATACCTTCTTTAATTAAAAATATTGAATTATCACTAGAACAATTATCAACTATTACCACAAAACATCCCAGTTCGATTACTTGTTTTGTCAATGCTACAGTTTGCTCTGGTGTATTATAATTTAAAATTATTGTTACTAGATTTTTCATATTCTCCTCCTAAATATTTCTTCCAATTCTGTAATCATTTTCTCCGCGCTATAATTTGTATAGACATCATTTAGTTTGCACCCATATTTATAAATTTTTAATGTACTAGTAACACAAGCATTAATTATTTCATCATCAATAGTATTAGGAATAATGATACCATTTTCACCATTTCTAACATACTCCTTAATGTCCCCAACATCCGTAGCTATAACTGGCACCCCACAAGCAATGCATTCTAGTGCTGACATACAAATCCCCTCAAATGATGAAAGAATGTATGCCACATCTGCTTTGTTAATAAGATTTGTCAATTCAATTCCATGATTTATTTTTCCTTTTATATCAAAATATTTTTCTAATTGCATTTGAGAAATATTCTGTTTCAATTGAAGCATTGATGGTCCATCCCCAATTAATGTCATTTTTACAGGAATTTTCATTTGAACTAATTTCTGTACAATTTTAGGAAACAAAAATACTCGTTTTGGATTATTATCAATGCGCCCTAAATAAACAACATTAAAAATATTCTTTTGTTTCTTGGCTTTCATTTGTGGGTCAATATAAAATACTTTCTCATCCAGTGGGACTTTCCCATAAAACACCTTATATGCATTATGTTTATATCGCTTTTTATAATATGGAACACCAAATTCTTCTCTCATTTGAAGAACAATAATTTTCCCAGCAATATTAACAGCCACTCTTTCAACTATATTATAAAAAGTACCTATAACTCTCCCTTTCCATATTTTGGTATAAGCGCCGGAGCCATGCACAGCCATTATCGTTTTATTTTTCGATTTTCTTCCTAGAAAAGGTAAAATATATTCCATCCTTTGTGCATAAATGACATCACAATCCTCTATTATATTTAAAAACTTTTTTACATTAAAAAAGTAATAAATTGATAATGGGGACTTTCTATTATCTGTTACTGGAATAAATTTATATTTTTTTCCATCAATATCATAGTAATATTCTCTACCGATCTCATGAGTTCCATACTCACAAGTACCAAATAAAATGATTTCATACTTATTTTCATGTCTTATAATTTCTTGTATATATTGACTTACTCCACCAATTGACACATTTCCTAAATCACCAGAATGTAATATTGCTAATTTTTTCATCTTAATACCCTCTCTTTATTTACCACTATACCTTTCAGATTTATACTGCCTTTCTAAATTAACATTTAAATTTAATCCTACAATCAATGATAAAATCGTACTTCCAAAGGAATCCATAAAAATGTGTCCCCCTAATATACTAAATACTATACAAATCCAAAACAAAACCTTCTTTCCATCAAAGCCCCTTTTAAAGCTATTTTTATAAAAATAAACCACCAACCAATATGTTATCATTACTCCCAAAACACCATAAAAGAAAAAAATATCAAAAATATCCATTTCTACATTTTTTAACATTCCCCAATTAGAAATATGCCCTATCAGCATTTGCATATTACTGGCACCTTTACCAAAAACAATATCAAAAATATGTAAATTTTGATTAAACTCATTCAACGCATACACAAATAATGAATTTCTACCACTAAGCAAAAACTGTAAATTGTTTTTGGATGTACTCTGAAAATACATAAGTCTTTGTATAATATCTTGAAATTGCGTTGAAAATTTGTTCAGAAAAACATATGCTCCAATTGGAATAAATATTATAATAAATGCTATTCTCTTAATATATTTCATCGATAATTGGGGCCACAATGAAAACAATAAATAAATCCCCCAAAAAAATATACCAGATTTACTTCCTAATAGAAATAAAAATGAAGTTAAAACCAAATAAAGAGCTATATGAATTTTTTTGTTATTTTCTAAAAATAGATACAATTGAAAGCAGGATAAAACAATCAGTACACAAGTTAACGAATTTATAGAATTAAAAAAAGCCTTATATCCCGCTCCACTATCTGCGTATGATGTTAATCCGCTTCCAAATGCTATCGACAATGCATAGATACCTATGATAATATATGCGGATTTATTCAAGATATCTTCAATATTATCAATATTTAGCCTACCAATTAGCACATCATCAGCAATACCTAAACAAAGACTTTCAAAATATAACAATCTAATAAACATCAGTATATCCCCTGAAAAATCACCATACTGACGAATTATTCCATTGCAAATAACTCCAAATAAAACCAAGGCAGTCATTAATGCAAATTTTACATATGTCCTTTTAAGAAATTTTCTTAAATAATAAATAATTATTATCCCTCTATATGAATAACCAATAATATTTATTGTACCCATTGAAAAATTTGCCATCATCCCACTAATTGCTTCTACTGGTACAAATAAAAGTAATAGCCAATAAATTATTGGCATATTTTTCAATATCTTTATTTCTAATCTAATTTTCATAACATTCTTTCATTTTCTGCAAAAGAGAAAATGCCTCGGCTTTCCATTGATATTTATTTATGAATTCTGTCTTATTACAATTGCAGATACAATCTATAATTCTATATTTAAGGTTTTCGCAATCATTATTTCTAAAAAAAGTAGCATTATCGCCTAAAACCTCTGGTAATGATGTACTATCAGAAGACAGCACTAATGTTCCACATGCAGCCGCTTCCAATGGTGGTATACCAAAACCTTCATATTTAGATGGAAACACAAAAAGTTTAGCATTTCCATAAAGATATGGTAAATCTTCATCATCTACAAATCCCGTAAAAAAAATATGTTTCCTTGTAAATTCATCAATTGATGTTATTAATTCTTCCATCTTCCATCCAACACGTCCAGCTAAGACTAATGGTAAGTGAATTTTACCTTCCTTCAAAAGTTCTGAATATGCTCTTATTAAGAGATTAAGGTTTTTTCTTGGTTCTAGTGTAGATAAAGACAGTATATAACTATCCGGCAATTTGTATTTATTACTAATGCACTTAGTTTTATCCTTTTGCTTATGAAAGTTCAAAAATTTACTGTCAATTCCACATTGAATAAGCCAAATTTTATTTTGAGGATAGCACAATCGTTTTACTATTCTCTGCCTAGAGAACTCTGAAATAGTAATTATTCTCGTGCATTTAAGTAAAGCTACTTTATGTGATACTCTAAAGTACCATTTACTCATCCCTTTCATTGTCTCTGGACAATCCCAACAACAAATATCATGTATAGTCGAAATCATATTTTTTTTGAATAAAAAGATTGGTACGGGAAAAGCCAAAAACAAATAGTAATCTGCTTTGATTCTCCTAATGGCATTAGGAAGTCGAATCTGATTAAACGCCAATTTACTGCAGCTATTTAAAACAACAACCTCAACATTATTTTTATTTACATTTTCCTTGAAAATCTCATGCACAGCCGCTTTAAAAACTAATATAAATTGTGTTTCTTCATCCTTTATCATTTCAAATGCTAGAGATGCCGCATATCTTTCTATCCCCGAAAAATTATCTGCTAATGATGTTAAGTCAATTAGTACTTTCATATTCTTTCCTTTATATTATATTTCTTATCAAAACACATATAAGTTATCAACCACCACTTCAAGTGGTGGTTTAATATCGGCCCTCCTAAGGGCCATTGATACTGCTCGCCCAGAAGGGCGGTGCCGCAAGCATTGTTACTGGTCCGCTATAAAGCGGTACCTCTCGAA
>OGDN01000958.1_pt1 | contig 53517 bp, 30 predicted proteins | sample 1570271 | NCBI WGS metagenome assembly OGDN01 (sample SAMEA4384481, study PRJEB24528) | human gut metagenome | reverse complement strand
GGCATGAATCGGCGTTGGCAGAGCCGGGGACCGCTTCGCTTCCCGGCTCACGGAGAGGAATCGCTTCGCGACAGGGGGACGATTTGGGGCGCTGCCCCAAGCCCCGGCAGGGGGATAATCCCCCTGCACCCCTGCTTCGCTTCGCGCGGATGGAACGTTTTGCCGATAAAGCTTGACAAATCACATTTTTTTTAGTATCATGACGGTGCAAATCGCGTTGAAGGGGTTGGCAGCCCGGAGCGATTAGCTCAAAAGCATCGATCAAAAGTGGGCATGCTTTTCAACATGCCAACAAGGGTGGAACCGCGGAAGAAAGTCTTTCGTCCCTTGAGTCCATGCGATGGCGCGGATTCGGGGCGGCGTCTTTGCGCGGTTCTTATTTTGTTCCCCGACCAATGAAAGAAAGAAGGTTTTTTCATGGCAAAGGTGCAAAACGACACGATGGACAAGCTTGTCGCGTTGTGCAAGGGCCGCGGCTTCGTCTTCCCCGGCTCTGAAATCTACGGCGGTCTGGCGAACTCCTGGGATTACGGCCCGCTGGGCGTGGAATTTAAGAACAACGTCAAGCGCGCGTGGTGGAAGAAGTTTGTGCAGGAGAATAAGTACAACGTCGGCATCGACTGCGCGATTCTGATGAACCGTCAGGTCTGGGTGGCGAGCGGCCACGTCGGCAACTTCAACGATCCGCTGATGGACTGCAAAGCCTGCAAGGCGCGTTTCCGCGCGGACAAGCTGATTGAGGACTGGGCGAAGGCCAACGGCGAGGAAATCGAAGCGGACGGCTGGACGAACGAGCAGCTGGAAAGCTTCATCGAAGAAAAGCAGATTCCCTGCCCGACCTGCGGCAAGCACGATTTCACGGGCATCCGCAAGTTCAACATGATGTTTAAGACCCATCAGGGCGTAACGGAGGACGCGAGCAACGAAATCTATCTGCGTCCGGAGACGGCGCAGGGCATTTTCGTCAACTTCCCGAACGTCGCCCGCACGACCCGCCGCAAGCTGCCGTTCGGCGTATGCCAGGTGGGCAAGAGCTTCCGCAACGAGATCACGCCGGGCAACTTCATCTTCCGCATCCGCGAGTTCGAGCAGATGGAGCTTGAGTTCTTCTGCATGCCGGGCACGGATCTGGAGTGGTTCAGCTATTGGCGCAGCTACTGCCACGAGTGGCTCAAGGGTCTGGGCATCAAGGAAGAGCATCTGCGTCTGCGCGACCACAAGCCGGAAGAGCTGGCGCACTATTCCAAGGCGACGACCGACTTCGAGTATCTCTTCCCGTTCGGTTGGGGTGAGCTTTGGGGCGTGGCGGACCGCACGGACTTCGACCTGAAGGCGCACCAGACGACCTCTGGCAAGAGCATGGAATACCTGAACCCGACCACGGGTGAGAAGGTGATTCCGTATGTCATCGAGCCGTCCCTCGGCGCGGACCGCGCGGCGCTGGCCTTCCTGTGCGAAGCTTACGAAGAGCAGGAGCTGGAGGGCGGCGACACTCGCGTCGTCATGCACTTCCATCCGGCGCTTGCGCCGTACAAGTGTGCCGTGCTGCCGCTGCAAAAGAACAAGTGCGGCGAGAAGGCCGGCGAAATCCATGACATGCTGAGCAAGCATTTCATGGTGGATTACGACGAGACGGGCTCTATCGGCAAGCGCTACCGCCGTCAGGACGAAATCGGCACGCCGATGTGCATCACCGTCGATTTCGACACGCTGGAGACCGGCGTGGTCACCGTGCGCGACCGCGACACCATGGAGCAGGATCACGTGCATGTGGATGAGCTGGTCGCCTACATCCAGAAGAAGATTGAGTATTGATTCTACAAAAGACCGTTCGGACGCGGGGAGAGACGTTTCTTTCCCGCGTCCTTTTTAAAATCCGGAGGAGGGAAAGCTTTGTTTGAAGCGATTTTATATGAAGGAACGATGGTTGTCGCGCAGATTCACGAATCGCTGATGCACCTCAACGACAATTTTGAACTGTATTTCGGCGACAAGGACATGCATTTTATCGTGATGGCCGTGCTGGGCATGATCCTGTTTTTCATGGTGCATTTCGTGTTCAAGCGGCTGGCGAAGTGGAGCATTACGGCCATTTCGTTCATCTATGTGTTCACGGTGATGACCGTGCTCGGTTTGGCCATTGAAATCGGCCAGAAGATCACGGGTACGGGCGATATGGATTTTCGGGACGTGGTGGCGGGCTTATACGGCGTGCTTGCGTTCTTCGCGGTCTACACGGTTTACCGGCTCATCGTGCTGCTGGTGCGGCATCTGATGCGCGGCAGGAAGAAAGCCGACGCCTGAGTCTTGTATTTGGCGCGCGGGCATGATAAAATAATCTGGTATGATCATCAACAGAATTTGCCCGTGCGGCAATTAAAGGAGCAATCATTTTGGCAACAACAGTTGGGCTGATCTCGCTGGGATGCAGCAAAAACCGCGTGGATTCCGAGCAGATGCTCGCGGTGCTCAAGGAGCATGGCTATCAAATCGTTTCCGATCCGTCGCGGGCGGAAGTCATCATTGTCAACACTTGCGGGTTTATTCAGTCCGCGAAGGAAGAGGCCATTTCCACGCTGTTTGAAATGGCGGGCTACAAACAGACGGGCTGCTGCCGCCTGCTGGTGGCGACGGGCTGTTTTGCCCAGCGCTATCCGGAAGCCATTCGGGAGGAAATGCCCGAAGTGGACGTCATCATGGGCGTGAACGACTATCAGAAGCTCGACGAGGCGCTCCGGGAAGCCGAAAAGGGCGGACGCCCCGTCTACACCGACGACGACGGCCAGTTTCACGAGTTCGGACGCGTGCTGACCACGCCGAAGTACAGCGCATACGTCCGCATTGGCGAGGGCTGCGACAACTGGTGTTCCTACTGCGCGATTCCGATGATCCGCGGCGGGTATCGCAGCCGCCCGAAGGCGGATATTCTGGCCGAGGTGAAAACGCTGGCGGCGCAGGGCGTGAAGGAGTTCACGCTGATCGCGCAGGACACGACGCGTTACGGCACGGACAACGGCGAAGAGAGCCAGCTGCCGCAGCTTATCGAGGAGATTGCCGCGATTCCCGGCGTGGAATGGCTGCGCGCGCTGTATTGCTATCCGGAGCGCGTGGACGAGCGGCTGCTGGATACGATGAAGCGCCTGCCGAACGTCTGCGACTATCTGGATCTGCCGATGCAGCACATCAGCCAGCACATCCTGACCGATATGAACCGCACGGATACCAGCGCGCACATCCGCGAGGTCTGCCGCATGTTTAAAGAGCGCGGCATGATGCTGCGCACGACGCTGATGGTCGGCTTCCCCGGCGAAACGGACGAGGATTTCGACGAGCTGATGGATTTTGTGAAGCAGACGAAGTTCGATCGAATGGGTGCGTTCATGTTCTGTCCGGAGGACGGCACGCGCGCGGCGGAAATGCCGAACCAGATTCCCGAAGAAGTGAAGCAGGAGCGCTATGACCGTTTGATGACGCTTCAGCATGGCATTTCGCTGGCGCAGAACAAGGCGCGCGTGGGCACGACCTGCCGCGTGCTGGTGGAAAAGAAGCGCGGCAGCCGCTACGTCGGCCGCAGCGAATATGAAGCGCCGGAGACGGACGGCAGCATCTTCTTCGGTTCGGACGAGCCGTGCGAAATCGGTTCGTTTGTGAACGTGAAGATCACGGGCGCAAAGGCGTATGACCTGATGGGTGAGCGGATATGAAAAAGTTTTTGGAGAGCCTGAAACAGGCGGGGCGGTCGATCCACGCGATGAACCTGCCCAACAAGCTGACGCTTCTGCGCGTAGCGCTGGTGCCGCTGTATTTGGTGCTGCTGTGGTTCTTTGACAACGACAAGTCGATGCAGATTTGGCCGCTGCTGGTGTTTGCGCTGGCTTCGCTGACGGATCTGCTGGACGGCTACATTGCGCGGTCGCGCAACCTGATTACCAACTTTGGCAAATTCATGGACCCGATTGCCGACAAGCTGCTGACGCACACGGCGTTTATCATGCTGACGGCCATCGGACGGCTGAACGTGACGGCCTGCATCATCTTCATCGCGCGCGAGTTTGTCGTCTCCGGTCTGCGGCTGTGCGCCGTGGAGCAGGGGCACGTCATCGCGGCGGGCATGAGCGGCAAGATCAAGACCGTGCTGCAAATGATGCTGGTGGTCGTGCTGACGATCACGGGCGAGGGGCTTCTGCCCGCGTTGCTGACGATTGCCGCGTCGGTGATGACGCTCTACTCGATGGGCGAATACGTTTGGCAGAACAGAGCGGTTTTGAGCGGCGCGAAGTAAGGATGAAGAGGACGTTGGGGCGCTGCCCCAAGCCCCGGCAGGGAACTGAGTTCCCTGCACCCTCCGCATGATGTATTGCTGCGCAATACATGGGAATATTTCTGTTTATCGCGAAGCGATAAACAAAGTGGGAAATCCAAGAACCTTAGGTTCTTGGTGGGGTTTGGGGCAAAGCCCCAACGTCCCCCGAAAGGAAAACAAATGATTGCAGAAATTGTGGCCATCGGCACGGAGCTGCTGATGGGGCAGATCGCCGACAGTGACGCGCAGATGCTCTCGCGCGAATTGCAGAGCCTCGGCATCGCGGTGTATCACCATCAGGTGGTGGGCGATAACCCGCAGAGAATGCGCGAAGCGCTGGCGCTGGCGCTTTCCAGAAGCGATTTGGTCATCACCACGGGCGGCCTTGGGCCGACACAGGATGATTTGAGCAAGGAGATTGCCGCCGAGCTGCTGGGCCTGCCGATGGTGTTTGACGCCGAGAGCTGGGAGGCGATCGGAAAATACTTCGTCAAAATCGGGCGCGCCTGCCCGATGAATAACCGCAAACAGGCGATGTTCGCCCAGGGCTGCACCATTCTGCCCAACGCATGCGGCACCGCGCCCGGCTGCATGATCGAAAAGGACGGTAAAATCGTCGTTCAGCTCCCCGGTCCGCCGCACGAGATGGCCGATATGTTCCGCAGGCAGGTCTATGACAGGCTGGCGGCCAGGACGGGCGGCTGCATCGCGTCGCGGTTCATCCGCATTTACGGCATGGGCGAATCCCAGGTCGCACAGGAATGCGCGCAGTGGATTGAAAACGGCGAAGGCGTGACTGTCGCGCCGTATTGCTCCCTGGGCGAATGTCAGCTCCGCGTCACCGCGCGCGGCAGGGACGAGGCGGAGGCGCTGCGGCAGGTTGAGCCGGTCGTGGACGCTATCTGCGGCGTGCTGGGCGACTGCGTTTACGACGTGACCGAGACGAGCGACGGCTCCATGCAGGAGGCGGCAGGGCGCGCGCTGGTGGCGCGGCATTTGACCGTTTCGACGGCGGAGAGCTGCACGGGCGGCATGGTTGCGGCCAGTCTGGTGGATTATCCCGGCATTTCCGAATGTCTGTATGAAGCGCATGTGACCTACGCCAACGAGGCGAAGGTGAAATACTGCGGCGTGAAGCCGGAAACGCTGGCGGCCTATGGCGCAGTCAGTGAGCAGACGGCGGCCGAAATGGCCGGCGGTCTGCGCGAAAAAAGCGGCGCGGACATCGCTGTGGCGACGACGGGCATTGCGGGCCCCGGCGGAGGGACCCAGGAAAAGCCCGTCGGGCTGGTCTATGTCGCGTGCGCGGACAAAGACGGCGTAACGGTTGAGCGGTTGCAGCTGGGCGGCGACCGCGCGCGGGTGCGCAGGCTGGCGACGCTCAAGGCGCTGGATATGGTGCGCCGCGCAGCGGTGAAACGATACTTTGAGTAGCCCACAGCGCCCCTTTGAAGGGGAGCCGGCCGTCAGGGCTGAAGGGCGAATACATACAGGAGGGGCAATATGGCAAGCGATAAGGGCAAGAAGTCCTCAAAAACGGTGACGACCATCCCGGCCAATGACGACGGAACGGAGAGAAAGCGCGCGCTGGATATCGCGCTGGCCGGCATTGAAAAGCAGTTCGGCAAGGGCGCGGTCATCCGCATGGGCGAACGCGCGTCGCGGGATATTCAGGTGATTCCGACCGGCTGTCTGGATCTGGATATGGCGCTGGGCGTGGGCGGTCTGCCGCGCGGCCGCGTGGTGGAAATCTACGGTCCGGAATCCTCCGGCAAGACGACCGTCGCGCTGCATGTCGTTGCGGAAGCGCAGAAGATGGGCGGCGTGGCTGCGTTCATCGACGCGGAACATGCGCTCGACCCCGTTTATGCGCGTAAGCTCGGCGTGGACGTGGATCAGCTGTATGTCTCTCAGCCGGATACGGGCGAGCAGGCGCTGGAAATCTGTGAGGCGCTGGTGCGTTCCGGCGCGATCGATATCGTGGTCATCGACTCGGTTGCGGCGCTGGTGCCGAAGGCCGAAATCGACGGCGAAATGGGCGATTCCTTCGTCGGTTTGCAGGCGCGCCTGATGAGCCAGGCGCTGCGCAAGCTGACGGGCATTGTTAACAAGACGAACTCGACCTGCATCTTCATCAACCAGCTGCGCGAGAAGGTCGGCGTGATGTATGGCAATCCGGAGACGACGCCGGGCGGCCGCGCTCTGAAATTCTACGCGTCCGTGCGCATCGACATCCGCCGCGGCGAGCAGCTCAAGGATGGCACGACCGTCGTCGGCAACCGCACGAAGGCGAAGATCGTCAAGAACAAGGTTGCGCCGCCCTTCCGCACGGCGGAGTTCGACATTCTCTACGGCGAGGGCATCAGCAAGGAAGGCAGCCTGCTGGATAATGCCGTGGCGCTGGATATCATCCATAAGTCCGGCGCATGGTTCTCCTACGGCGACCAGCGCATCGGCCAGGGCCGCGAGAATACCCGCAAATTCCTCAAGGAAAACCCGGAGACTGCCGCGGAAATCGACAAGCTCGTCCGCGCCGAGCTGATGGGCAAGAATGCGCCCATCGTGCAGAGCGCGTCGGATGACGACGAGGAGAAGCCGGCGGACGACAGCATGGACGACCTGCCGAACCTCGACGACGAAGAATAAACGGCCCATCAGAACCCGCCTTGAAATGAAGGCGGGTTTTATGCTATACTATATGCGATTTTGGCAGACTTTGAAACGAGAATGTGAACAGGAAGGATACCATGAGGCAGGGAAAACTGGAAGATCGATTGCAAATGCGCAGGCTGACGGTGGACGACACCGCGCAGTATAATGCGCTGCTTCGTTATGCGTTTCAGGTGACGGACAGCGAGCTGGCCTCTTTGGGCTGGAATCAGAAGGAGATGGAGCGCAGCAAAAAGCCCGTGCTCAAAAAGACGGAATCCTTCGGCTGGTTCGACGGGGAGAAACTCGCTTCTCAGATCAGCGTGTATCCGATGCAGGTCAATCTGTTCGGCACGATGTACAATATGGGCGGCGTGACCGGCGTGGCGACCTATCCGGAATACATGGGGCGCGGGCTGATGGCGCACCTGATGAAAAAAGCGCTGGACAACATGCGCGAAAACCACCAGTGCGTATCGATGCTCTTCCCGTATCTGATTCCGTATTACCGCAAAAAGGGCTGGGAAATCGTTTCGGATAAGATGACCTACACCATCAAGGATACCCAGCTGCCCAAACACCACAAGGTCGGCGGCATGGTGGAGCGCGTGGATATCGACAGCGAGGATGTGCACCGCGTACACGACGCGTTTTCCGCCATGCGCCACGGCGCGCTCAAGCGCAACGAGCTGGAATGGGAGGAATACTGGCGCTGGGAGGCCGACGACGTGCTTGTCGCCGTGTATTACGACGCGAACGAAAAGCCGACCGGATACCTCGTCTATTATATTGCCAACGACGTGTTCCGCATCAAGGAACTGGTCTATATCAATCAGGAGGCGCGGCACGGCCTGTGGAACTATATCTCCGCCCATTTCTCGATGATCGACAAGGTTGTCGGCAACAACTACACCAACGAGCCGATGGCGTTTCTGCTGGAAGACAGCGAAATTCAGGAGGAAATCGAGCCGTATATCATGGCGCGGATCGTCGATTTTGAAGAGTTTATCCGGCAGTATCCGTTTGATATCATCTCCATTCACGACGACCTGCATTTCATCATCGACGATCCGATTATGGAATGCAACTGCGGTGATTTTTCCCTCCGCTGGGACGCGGCGGGCGACACCATCTTGGAGCGCGGCGGCACGCGCGGCGAAACCGTTCGCTGCGACATTCAGACGCTGACGGCGATGTTCTACGGCTATAAGCGTCCGACATATCTCAAGCGCGTCGAGAGACTTCAGGCGAATGACACCGCCGTGCGCATTCTGGAAGATATCATCCCTATCGAACAGCCGTATTTCTCGGATTATTTCTAAATTCCTTTCGTTATATGGGGAATCTTTCCGCTGTCTCTGGATAAAGAGCGGACGCGCGCCCTTACGACGATGGAATACAAGTATTGAGGTTTTTTATCCTTTATCGCGCAGCGATAAAGGGATGGAAGGTGCAGGAAACTCAGTTCCCTGCCGGGGAATTGGAGCCATGCGCCCGCTGTGCGGGAATCAGCATGGCGGAAATTGGAAACTGCAAGGAGCCGAAGGCGACTATGCACGTTTCCCGGATTGGGGCGAAGCCCCAAGAAAGGTATACCATGCAAAATGAAGCCGTCGCGCTTCTTCGCTGCCCGATCTGTTCGGGCAGTTTTCGTCAGGAAGGCAAAAGCCTGTTCTGCGAAAAGGGCCATTGCTACGATATCGCCAGGCAGGGGCACGTGAATTTTGCGCCGAACGCCAAACAGTCTTTCTATAAAAAGGAGCTGTTTGAGAGCCGCGCGAAGGTCTTTGAAGCGGGCGTGTTCGCCCCGGTCGTCGCGGCCATCGGCGAAGCGCTGGAAAAATACGTAAAGGCCGAATGCCCCGTTGTGGCGGACGCGGGATGCGGCGAGGGATATTATCTGCGGAGCGTCTGCCCGGAAAGAAAGATGATTCGAGTCGGATTTGATCTGGCGAAGGAGGCCGTGCTGCTCGCCGCGAAGGGGGATAAGCAGGCGACGTATTTCGTCGGCGATCTGGCGAATATCCCGCTGGCGGACGGTTGCTGCGACGCGGCGCTCGATGTATTTACCCCCGCGAATTACGCGCAGTTCCGGCGTATCCTCAAGATGGACGGTGTGCTCATCAAGCTTGCGCCGAGAGCGGGCTATCTGCATGAATTGCGGGAGGCGGCGGGCGGCAAACTGGAAGCGTATGACGGCGCGCAGGTTTTGGATTATGCCCATGCGCATGTCCATGTGCTTGAAGAGCGGAAGATCGCCTATACGATGCCCGTCGATAGGGAATTGGCGGTGCGTCTGGCGAAGATGACCCCGATGCTGGCCAATGTCGATGTGGACAGCCTCGATCTGAGCGGCATGAAGCAGATTACGATTGACGAAACGATGATGATCGGAACGATGAAACGGGAGGGATAACCGTGAAGACGTTTTTCATGAATGACTATGGCGAGGGCGCGCATCCGCTGGTGATGCGGCGATTGATGGAAACCAATATGGAGCATACCTGCGGCTACGGACTGGATGAATACAGCCTGCGCGCGGCGGATGTGATCCGCGAAAAGTGCGGCCAGCCGGGCGCGGCGGTGCATATCATGACGGGCGGCACGTCGGCCAACAGCATCGCGATTGCGGCGTTCCTGCGCCCGTATGAGGCGGCTATCTGCGCGCCGACGGGACATATCAACGTGCATGAGACCGGCGCGGTGGAAGCGACGGGGCATAAGGTGCTGCCCTGCGCGGCGAAAGACGGCAAGGTGACGGCGGAAGGTGTGGAAGCCGTCTGTGCGCTGCACACGGATGAGCACATGGTTGCGCCGAGGCTGCTCTACGTCAGCCAGCCGACGGAAATCGGCACGGTGTATCATCTGGACGAGTTGAAAGCGCTTCGCGAGGTCTGCGACAGGCTGGGACTGATCCTCTTTGTGGACGGCGCGCGGTTGGGCAGCGCACTGACCAGCCCGGAGTGCGACATGACGCTCAAAGATTTGGCCGCGCTGGCGGATTGTTTCTACATCGGCGGCACGAAAAATGGCCTGCTTTTCGGCGAAGCGATGGTTATCGTCAATCCGGCGCTGCAAAAGGATTTCCGCTATATGATCAAGCATAACGGCGGCATGATCGCCAAGGGACGGCTCGGCGGCGTGATGTTTTTGGCGGCACTGGAGCACGACGATTATTTCGCGTGGGCGAAGCATGCCAATGAAATGGCCGATCTCATCCGCGCGGGCATGGAGCGCGCGGGCATTCCCTTCTTCCAGCGGACGACGACCAACCAGATTTTCGCCGTGCTGACGGAAGAACAGAACGCCGCGCTGGAACTGGATTTTGCCTATGAGCGCTGGGCAAAGCTGGAAGATGGGCGCGTGGCCGTCCGCTTTGTGACCAGCTGGGCGACGGAGGCGGCGGACTGCGAGAAGCTGGCCTCTGCGTTGGAGGCGTTGGCCTGATGGCGCGCGAGGGGCGATCTCATGTACGCAAGCGGAAAAAAGGCTGTCTGGTTGGCTGCCTGACCAATCTGATGCTGCTGCTCGGCGTGATTGCGCTGGTGTTTGTCGGCGCGCATGTGCTGGGCTTTGTGGAAAGCGATCCGCAGACCGGCGCGCCGACGCTCAAGCTGGACCATCTGCCGGAAATCAGGCTCGGCGATTTCGACCTGAGTCAGATTCAACCGCCGGATCTTTCCGGCATAACGGAGAAACTGCCTAAGTGGGCATATGGCGTAAATGCGAACGGGCTGACGGTCAAGACGCTGCGCGCGGGGGACGGAGAAGCTGTTTTCGTCTGCGCGGACGGTTATACCATGCTGCTCGGCGCGGGCAGCGGAACAGGCGCGGCGCTCTGCGGCCAGCTGCTGCTCTGCGGCGCGAACCATCTGAGCGCGGCGGTGGCGATGAGTTCGGAAGATGAGCAGCTCGGCGCGATGAAGCTGGCGCTTGGCATGACCAAACCGGATTATCTCTTTGTGCCGCCGACGCAGACCAAGGGAAAGGCCTATGCGCAGATGATCGACGCGGCGGAAAAGCAGGGAACGCAGATCGTCTCCGCGGCGCAGAACATGACTTTCACGCTTGGACGGGCGCGAGTGACCTTCATCGGCCCGGCGCGGACCCAGCATACGGACAGCCGCGACGACGGCCTGACCTTGCGCATCGATTACGGGCAGACGAGCGTCGTGGTGACGGGCTGTATTACCTCAAACGGCGAAAAGGAGATCGTCTCTTCCGGCGCGGCAGTGGCGTGCGATGCGCTGATCGTCTCCCGCGGAGGAACGGAGGCTGCGACATGCGCCGAATGGGTGGAGGCTGCAAAGCCGAAAGTCGCGCTGATCACAGGCAAAAACCCCGCCAACAGCGTGCGCATTCGATTGCAGAAATACGGCGCGACGGTCTATGCGGCGAAGGAAAACGGCGTGATGACGCTGTTTTCGGACGGGCAGGAAATCACGGTGGAACCATAAAAAGGATATGAAAAACCCTGTCGGGCAGCGTCCATGCCCGACAGGGTCTTTCTTTTTAAGAAACAGGGAGAAAACAGGGGGAGTGGTCCTTGCCTGATACCGCTCAGGCGGGCGTGTCTTGCAGGGGCGTCAAACCTGCAAGGCTGCGGAGGAGTGCGTCAAACTTCGTCCGCAATTTGGTTCAGGGAGGTGTTAGATATCTCTAACAACAAGATCATTATACAGGATGCAGCGCGGCTTGTCAAGAGAAAAATTGAAAGTAATCCGCTGGGAATTGTATAGAATTGGCGGCGGCGTTATATATGATCCGGGATAAAAGAAAAATCTCTTATTTTTGTTAGATCTAAAACGTTTCCTTTGTGCATTGGTAAGTTGAAAAAAACAAGGAAAAATGGTAGAATGAAAATGGAGAAGTCGGTATATATCTCCCCCTATGGGAAGTATATGCGGCTTTCAATGGAAAGATGACAAAAAAGATCGGCGAAAGGGGCATGTCGATATGAAAAATAAAAAAAGAATTTTTGCATGGATGCTGTGCCTGGTGTTGCTGGGCGCAGCGTCTCCGATGCGCGTGAACGCGGAGGATGAGCAGCAGAGCGAAGGAATCGTTTTGTATGAAGAAGGCGGAGAGCCCGAATACACCGAAGCGGAATCTGAAGTTTACAGCGAGACGGAGACGCCGATTGAGACGGAAGAGGCTGAAGAAGAGCCGGAAGCCACGGAAGAACCGGAAGTGACGGAGGAACCGGAAGTCGTAGAAGAGCCGGAAGCGACGGAGGAACCGGAAGTTGTAGAAGAGCCGGAAGCGACGGAGGAACCGGAAGTCGTGGAAAAGCCGGAAGCGACGGAGGAACCGGAAGAGACGGAGGAACCGGAAACGACGGAGGAGCCGGAAGATACGGCGACGCCCGAACCCACGGCAACGGTTGAGCCGACGGCAACGCCTGAACCTACGGTAACGCCTGAACCTACGGCGACGGTTGAGCCGACAGTGACGCCCGAACCCACGTCCACGCCTGAGCCGGAGGAGCAAATCGAAACAATCGACTGGGCGCAGCTCAGATTGGACGGAAACGGCGATTCGGCGCGGCTGGTGATCGGCGTGAACAACGCGAACGACGTGCGGCTGGAGCCGTTTGCGGTAGCCATCGGCGGCGACACGGACGCGTGGCAGGCGGATGATTTCTGGATGGACGGCGCTTCCCTCAGTTGGGAAAACGGCGAAATCGTTCTGTGGGTCTACGACGGCGTGGCGCAGGGCGGCGAGGTGCTTTGCGGCGGTCGTCGGCTGACGCTGACGCTGAGCCGAAACGGCGATGCGGAAACGACGCTCACCCTTGCGGCGCTGGACGGCGACGGCAACGAGCTGGATCTGCGCAACAGCGGCGACGGCAGAATCAAATTGCAGGCGCATTGGGATGCAAAGGTCGTCCGGCAGCCGGTGCAGATTGAGACGGAACTGATCAGCAACGGAAGCGACGGCCTGGCTTATGGCGACACGCTGGAAATGACTGCCGTGGTCAACGTCCAGCCGACGGATGCGAAGTGGTCGCTCCGCTGGCAGTACAGCCTGGACGGCGAACACTTTGAAGACGTTGAAGGCGCAAACGAGATGCGCTATGCGGTAAAGCTCGACAAAATCAACGCGCAGTATTACTGGCGCTTTGTGGTATCGGTTGAAGACTGAGCGACATGTTTTTGGAGGACAGGATGGAAAAGATGAACCATCTGAAAAGGATTATGGCTTGGGTGATGACGGCCGCGATGCTCGTCAGCTCTTGCCCGACGACGGCGATTGCCGACGAAGTGGTCAGCCAGGTGCAGAAGCCGGTTGCGCAGACCCTCAGAAGCGGCGAAACGTATGGCTCTTTGCAGGAAGCCTATGAAGCCGAGTTTGAAACGACGACGGACGAAACGCACATGTCTTTCGCCGACCGCGTTCGGGATGTCGAAAAAAATGGAAAAGATACCTTGATTTACGCGAACCTGCGTCCGGCGCGGAACGAGGCGCAGTGGAAGACGGGCGAGGTCATCCCCTTTACATTGAGCATGACCTTCCAGCTCGCTTCGAACCTGACCGAATACAGGGCATTTGACCTGTATTCGATGACGTTCGACGAGTACAATCGATATCGCCCGTTCGATTCCTACGACGATATCAAGCTGCAAATCAGCGCGCCCGGCAATCTGCGGATTTCCGCGACCGATAACGGAGGTTGGACGGATACCCTGAACGTTGACAACGTCCAAAGCGTCGTTCGCGCGGACGGCAGCAACGCCGTGACGCTGAATTATACGTTCTTTGGCCGCATGATCGATAACGGTGAACATGCCGACGGCGATCTCATCACGCCGACGGTTTCACTCTCCGCGTCGATCACGCCGAAGATGCGCTACTATGACAAAAACGGCGAACTGAACGATTACGCCGGTACGCCGATTGACTATCATGCAACGATCGAGACGAACGCCTTCCGGAATACGGCGGAAGCAAAGCCGTGGGCTGTGCAGAACGAGGCCGTGGCGCACACGGAAAACGACGACGAGGTAACCTTCACCTATCAGGTGCACACGGGCGCGCAGGGAGCGCAGGGCGAGATTCTGCGCCAGAACAGCGACTACGTGGATCATGGCGTACTCGATCTTTCCGGCTATACGCTCCAGGAAACGATTCAGCCGGTTGCGGGAAAGAATGGCGCGAAGGTCTATCCGAAGCAGGCCACGGTGACGCTTGGGGACAGCGCCTACACCTGCGATATTGTGGAAAACGGGGATGGCACGCGCAGCCTCGTAATGCCTGCAAACGGAGGAAACACGATCCACAACACGGCGGCGCTGGATGGCGATAATACCGTTCATCCGTCGGTCTATGCGTACAACAATTACACGGTCAACCTGATCTATGACAGGGCGGACTTTGAGCTGGACTGCGACGACGAACGGCTGGATGACGCCGCCTTTAAGGGCTTGGGCGTCACGCTGGATTCGACGCTGAACTACACGGTTTACGGCGACGGCGACAAAAAGACGGCCGACAGCAGCAAAACGCTGTATTATCATTTCGTGCGTCAGGGCGGCTACATCCTGCCGGAACAGTATGTGAAGCTGGCGGCAAATGTAGCGGACAGAACGGCCTATTCGGGCAGCGATGCGGTCTTTGCGATTTATAAGGCCAGCGAAGTGACGGGCAAAGAAAAGGGCGAGCTGGTGCTTGGCGAGAACGCGAAGCTTTCCGACCGGATCGGCGCGTTTGAGACGAGCCGGGAACTGCCCGAAGGCGACTACTATGTGGTGCGCACAGGGATGGAAGCGGGCTATACCAACGTCAAGCCGGGCGACCAGACGATCAAAATCGGCGAGGCGTTCTATCCGTATCAGCTTGTGACGGTGACGGCCGGAACGGAAGAAAACGCGGTGGAAGCCGAGTTCGAGGATTACAACGCGCAGAACGGCCAGTTTATCCTCGAAAAGATGTTCTATGCGCCGGACGGCACGCAAGATACAAACTCCAGCCTTACTGCGGAGTTTACGCTGACCGCGCAGAACGGCCGCACCTACACGGTGAAGGTCGAAAACGGAAAACCGACCACGGTTTATCTGCCCGCGGATACCTATACGATGAAAGAAACGGGCGTATCCGACGGTTTTGCCAAGGCGGACAACAGGATTGTCCTCATCGAGGCGGGCAGTCAGACGCGGATGACGGACGACAACGCCGTGAAGAACTATTCGACGGATGGTCTGCTGAACCTGAAAGCCTATCTGCGCGAGTATGAGCAGGGCGCCAATCTGGAAGCGGATCAAAGCCATTACACGGTGACCATCACGCGCGACGGCGAGACGGAGCCGGTGAAGCAGACGACGCTGGATGAGGCGGAATCCGTCTATCTGCCGAGATTCGACGGGAACGGGCGCCTCATCACCTACCGCGTGAAGGTGGAGAGCAACGAACAGACGGACAGTCTGTTTTACGCGAGCAGGAAGAACGGCGAGGGGGAGAAGCCCGAAGCGGAGATTCAGATCACCTTTACGGACGACGCGAGAATCCAGAACGCCGACTATTTCTTCATCAAGCAGCAGGAGCTAACCATCACGAAGCGGCTTGTCGATGTGAGCGGCCTGAACAAAGAACAAACGTGGACGATCACGGTTCAGGCTGCCTGCGAAGCGGGCGACGCGCTGCCGAGCCGGACGGTTGAACTGACGACCGACGGCGAACAGAACGAGGCAAGCCAGACCCTTTCGCTGCGCGGCTGGGACGAAAACGGCCATGTGGTGACCTATACCGTCGTCGAAGCGGCGGCAGAAGGCTATGCGGTGACGTACAGCGAAAAGAGCGTGACGCTGGACGACGGTACGGGCAAGACGATCATCGTCACCAACACGCGTCAGGTCGGCAAGACGACCTTCACCAAAGAAGGCAGCGACAACGCGACACTGCCCGGCGCGGTTTATGCCGTGCTGACCCGGAAAGCGGATGGCACGACCTATCTGGTCGGGCGGACGCTGACGGACGGCGTGCTGACGGAAAAGACGGCGGCCATTGTGGATGAAGCGGGGCGCTTGACCCAGCCCGAAAATGTGGCGGACGCGTATCGTTTCACGACGGACGCGGACGGCAGAATCGAACTGGTGCTCCCGGTGGAGGAAGGAACTTCCTATTATCTGCAGGAGCTGGCCGCACCGGAGAACTACTATTTGAATACGGAACTCGTTCCGCTGACGGTTGCGGCGGGCGACGACAGCCAGAAGGCCGGACAGGTTGACCAACGGAAGTATCAGCTTGAGGTGACCAAAGATTTCCCGGACGAGGTGGCGAACGGCAGCTTTGCGACGTTTACCCTGTACGACGAGGAAAGGCGGCCGGTCGGTGATCCGGTCACGGTGCGCAAGCCGGATCAGGCGGTCGGCGTGTTCACCATCCCGGCTTACGGCACGTACTATGTCAGGGAAACGGCGGTTTCCGGCGACATGATGCTCAACGACAGCGTCTTTGGGCCGCTGACGTATAGCGAGACGAATCGGGCGGACAATCCGACTGTTCCCAACAAGGCGAACGTCGGCAGCCTGACGGTTGAGCTGTGCGACGAGAAGAAGGAAAAGCTGGGCACGAAGCCCGCGGACATCGATTATGTGAACGCGGAGGATCTGGCGAAGTTCACGGTCTCGGTGGACGCGTTGAACCTCGCGGAGGGCAGCTATGCCTATCAGGCGCTGCTGAAAACCGGCTTTGTGCTCGACGAAACGACGAACACGCTGGTTTACACGGGCGGAAAGGGCGCAAGCCAGGCGTTTAAGCTGTCCAGCCTGCCGATTTACGGCAATCCGAACGACAAAACCTCGGTGCTGACGTACACGGTGAAGCAGGAGCAGGCGGCGCAGAAATATTTCAAGGCGGAAGGCGAGCAGCAGTTCAAGCTGGACGAAAATGCCAGCCAGACGCTGACGTTTAAAAATGAGCCGAAGGCCGCTCTCAACGTCAGCCTGAACTACAAGAAGGAATATGAGCTGAAGCGCGGCAATGCGCCGGAGTATCCGCTGACGGGCGCGACGATGACGCTCTACGAAGTGAAGGACGACGGCACGCTTGAACAGGTTGAGTCGATCGACATGACGAACCCGACTGCGACGATCTCCGATCTGCACGGCCTCAAGCACTATGTGCTCGTGGAAACGGAAGTTCCGGACGGATACTGCGCCTATCAATCCGAAGATTCGGATCATACGCACAGCGAAAACGCGGCGTACAACAGAGAGCCGCGCGACTATCAGGATGTGCTGGATAACTTCAAATATGTTGAATTGACGGGCGAAGAGGCCGATAATCAGAACGACAAGAGCAACATCACCAATTACAAGGACTATGTGCAGCTGAAGCTGAACAAGATCGGCTACACGGTTCAGTTTGCAGACGGCGCGGCGACGGAAGGCGTTGTCGTCGACAAGACGCAGCGGCTGGATTACTGCCAGTTTGAGGTTTACGCCATCTGCACGAGCGACCTGACGGAAGAACAGCGCGAACTGCTGGACCGCAACAGAGCGTTTAAAGCGCCGCAGGCGGGAGACACGGTGAAAAAAGGCGAATATACTGGCCGGGAAGCGGAGCTGGAAGCTATTTTCACCGCCGAACCGCAGAAGAGCAAACTGATTACGGACGGAATCACCTATGAAACCGGCGCGAGCGGCATGGGCACGGGCGCGTTCATGACGGACGCTTTTGAGCTGGGCGACGATGTCGGTGAATATACCTTCCTGTTCCGGGAGGTGAAGATCAACCACGCAGGCGGCTATCAGAAGGTCTACGGCGGCGTGTGGTCTGCTGCGGTGAGAGCGGTCAATGCCGTGACGGAAGTGGACGCATACAACGAGGCCGATGTGGTGAGCGGCGGGGAGACCGAGTTCAAGGGCCTGTTCCAAGTGAAGCTGGATAAGGAATACTGGCCGTCCACCGAAGCGAAGGACAACAACCGGGTCGGCGAGCTTCGGCCGCTGGCGGGCGTGACCTTTGAACTCCTGCTTGCGCGTGAAAACGCGAACGGCCTGTTGGAGGCTGTCACGGGCAGCGGCGCGTTCAGCACAGAATTTGTCACAGGCTGCGAGAACAGCATGAGCGCGGGTTACGGCGTGAGCATCACCGTTTCGCTGGAGACGCTCTATACGGAAAACGGCGGCGCGGCCAATCCGGATAACCCGGTGAAGCTGGACGTGGATGAAAACGGACAACCCTTCTACGAGGCCGATTTCATCCTCCGCGAGAAGGATTACCCGATTAACATGGTTTATATGCAGGAGCGGTATGCCCTGCATGTGAAGGCTGTCAAGAATGCGCAGGATGCGGATTACGTGACGGTTGTAGACGATTATCTGAACAAAGACGGACAGGACAACGCCATCAAGAACATCCTCGGCGAGATGACCTATCTGACGGTCGCCAAGTATGTGGACGGCGAGCGCTATTACGGCGGAGAGGGAAGCACGGATGCGGTTTACACCATCACGGATGCAAAAGGCAAGGTGTATACCCGTGTCACGCTGAACAACGCGAACCATTATGAGACGACGGTGCAGCTGCCGCGCGAGACGACGTTCACGATTGAAGAGACAACCGCGCCGGTAATCGAGGGCGTGCAGACCGACAAGAGCGGTTTTGTGTTTGACGGCGAGAATGTGAACGGCACGTCGGCCAACCGACTGACGTTCACCACGGGCGAGTACAAGAGCCAGATTGCCGTCTGCTCCACGAATACGCGTTTCCATTCGCTGACCGTCATCAAGCGGGACGCGGATGGGAACCTGGTCGAGGGCGCGCCGATTCAGATTGGTTATTCCGATGGCGAGAGCAAGGTTCTGAGCAGCAACGGAAGCGAGCTGAACACGCGACAGACCACGAACGAAAAGGGCGAGGTCATTTTCAGCCTGCCGATCTGGGATTATCGCACGAGCGAGGCGGGCAATTATCCGAAGGCCGAGTACGCGATTGCCGAGGCGCTGGATGAAACGCCGGTGGCTGCAAACTGGAACCCGAACGCAGTGGTCAACCGGTATTTCAAGCTGCTCAACGGCGGAAAGCTGACGATCGCAGGCGCGGACGTTGAGGCTGACGAACCGATTACGGTTTACAACCCGGCGACGACGAGCGTCACCCTTCACAAGGTCAGCGATCGGAGCGGCGATACGCCGGATTTGAAGCCGATTGCGGCGGATTTTGCCCTGTATTTCTGCCCGTTCAAATCGCAGGGCGAGTTCGAGGGCAAATCGAACTATCCGAAGATCGGCTATGTGTATCTGCCGCATACGGGCACAACGAAAGCCGAAACGGGCGAAATCACGTTTGACGGCCTGTATTCCGGCTGGTATAAGCTGGTCGAGACGATTCCGCAGGGACAGGTGAACGCGGGGCAGCTGTTTACGACGTGGTTCCGCGTCATCTGCGACGAGGATTACGAGCATCTGGACAAGAGAGGAAAGAGCAAGAGCTACACGAGCGAAGTTCAGCTCTTCGCTTCCGCAACGCTCAAAAATCGGAGCGACGCGGGCCGTCAGGACGCGAACAACAGCGTGACGATCATCGATCACACCATCGATGTGACCAACACGCCGCGCGCGTATCTGGAAATCACCAAGACGTTTGAGTCTTCTGACACGCAGAGCATCCCGGAAAGCGTCGCCTTCTATGTCTATAAGAAGGGGACGACGGAAGCGGCCGAGCTGGAAATGCGCGTCGTCGATGCCCATGGAACCGAAAGCTGGCAGAAGGTGGCGCGGCAGCCGATTACGCTCGGAGGCTTCACCGAGACTGGGAGGCAGTCCATCGTCGTGCGGCTCGATCCGGGCGCATACACCGTTGTGGAAAGCACGGACGAAAACGCGGGCTACTGGTTCGCCAAGTCCGCGGCCTATCTGAATGGAAACCCGGAGACGCCGGTTTACAACGGCACGACCGTTGCGAACGACCGGATCACCAGCAGCCGGGACGTGACCGTCACGCGTTACAACGCGATGGACGTTCAGCGCCAGATGAAGGTTGACTTTGTCAACGCCGGCACGCTGATGGCGGGTCAGATTGAGAAGACCAGACGGCTGAGCGAAAGCGAAACGCCGACTGCGTTGGAAAACTGCTTCTTCTCGCTGTATATGCTGGACGAGCAGGACAATAAGCGCTATTATGCGGGTCGTGAAAGCGGCACGCCGTTTGGCGACTGGACGGGCACGCGTGAAAACGCGGCGCGCTTCAAATCCGGCGCGGACGGCATGGTGCAGCTGAACGAAGTTTATGCGCCGAAAGACGCGATGACGGACGGCGTGCTGTACGCCTATTACGTCGAAGAGATTTCCGCGCCGAATTACAGCTATCAGCTGGCGTATGACACGCAGATTGATTTGGCGGCGGGCAGAGAGACCAACACGATTTCGATGGTGAATACGCGCGGCGTATCCATTCAGGTTCGCGTGTTCGGCAGCGTGAGCAGCAACCGCGACGATGATACGCCGGTTGTCGAAGGCGCTGTGCTTCGCATCATGAAGAAAGACGCGGACGGCGAACTGCACGAGGTTCTGCTTAGCGACGGACAGCCGTATCTGTATCAGACGGTGACCTCCGACGCAAACGGCGACGTGCTGTTCCCGTATCTGCCGAGGCTCGAAGAGGGCGAGGCGTATGTCGTCTTTGAGCAGCCGGACGCGGGCGCGATCGGCGACGATCCCGCCAAGCCGTACCTGAACCCGGTGAGCCAGGGCTACAAGGCCTATTACGATTTCAAAAAGACGGACGCAAGCCACAGCAGCACGGCCGAGCAGGATGTTTCCGAGCTTGACGGCGCGGCGGGCTATTATACCGTCGTCACAGGCAAAGAGCTGATGGCCAATCCGAACGAGCTGTTCAGCACGCTGCACTTCAACGCATATAACGAGCCGAAGGGCAGACTGGTGATCCTCAAGCGCGACTATGAAAACAAGAGCGCGCTGGTCGTCGGCGCGAAGTTCAGCGCGGCGGAGACGGACGGCATGGACGAGACGCACAGCTATGCGTTTGCGAACCTCGAACCGACCGCCGAAGACAGGACGGAAGCGCCGCAGACGCTTGAAATCGGCGAAAAGACGTATACGCTTGCGAAGGACAGAACGTATTACACGGACGAGCAGGGATATCGGTATACCTACGTCATCACGTCGTATGTCGAGCGCGGCAGGTACGCTTTCGCGGAAACGACGACTCCGGCGGGCTATATCGAAACCGAGGCTTCGCAGTCCGCGGGCATGCCGTGGCACACGGAGGCAGAAGCGGTGCTGACGAACAAAGGCGGCTTTGCCGCGGCGGCGTTCGCCAACATCCCGAACCGCGATCCATATCTGGATAAGACCGTTTCGGCGGTCAACGGCGAGGCCGGCGGAAAGCTGGGCAACCTGCAAAACACGCAGGCGGACGGAAGCTGGCAGACGGTGACCTTTGAAATCCGGAAGACGACGAGCGACAGCGGCGCGGCAGACGCGAACGACGCAATCCGCTACCCGATGAGCAGCTTCGTGATTACGGACAACAAGGTCGAATATCAGACGGTGGACGCGCTCGGCAATAAGAGCGGCTGGCTCGACGGCGGTGCGGAAACCGTGCAGACGCAGCACTTTGTGGAAAGCGTGACCGTCGGCAAGATGAGCTTTGCGCAGCTGGAGGAGGCCTATGGCACGGCGGCGGAAGGCGACAGAATCTATGCGGATGTTTACGGCCTGATCGGCACGCAGGAGACGCTGATTCAGTCGAACATCGACGTGACCGACAGCGGCGCGGACGTTTCCCTGAAAGCGGAAGACGGCGGCTGCATCTACACGGGCTTCAAGATTGCGTATCATATGCAGGACGGCCGGGATATCCCTGCGGGCCTCAGGCAGGATACGCCGATTGTGGTGACGATGCGCTTCCATCAGGAATCCGGCGAAGCAATCGACCGCGTTTGCGGTGTGCGCAATACGGCGAGCCTCAACCTGGCCTATGCCATCGGCGCGAAGTCGCAGGAGAGCGTCAGCAAGACCTATACGGATGCAGCGAACTGCGATGCGGATTCGTCGATCGGCCTGCCGAAAGCCAGAATCACCAAACAGGTGCAGCGCGCGGAGATTGTGCAGAACCCGAACACGGGCGACTATGTCGTGACCGTGGAAGCGGAAGCCACCAACCCCAAGAGCAACAGCCTGACGGTGAGCGCGGGTTCCGGCGCGCATTATACGATTGTCTTTGAGAATATCAGCGGTCAGGCGGAGAACCTGCCCGCAATCGAGGCGCCGATTCTGGTCGATACGCTGCCGCGTCAGGCCATGGCCGTGAAGGCGGAAGCGACGAGCGACAACGCCGCGCTGAAGCTGACGACGACGGTATCCCAGGACGGCTACACGGTTGTGGTCCGGGGCGACGGCCGGCTGGAAGCGGGTCAGAAGATCACCCTGACGGTGGACGCGCTGTTCGTCGGCGAACGCATTCTGGAGCAGATTATCGCGCACAACACGGGCATGGATGCCAACATCGCCTATGCGATGAGCGGCGTGCAGACCGTGAAGAACACGAAGAACCCCTTCGGCGTGCCGTTTGTCGATGAAGCGGGCAACGAGATCACCGGCATGGTGAAGCAGCAGCCCGGCGACAGCCAGAGCGGCGAACTGCCCGGCTTTGAAGGCCAGCACGGCATTTCGGCGAAGGCTGAGCACAGGTCGGCGGAGCCTTCCGCGCTGACGATTTCCAAGTATGTGGCGGGCACGATTACCGGCAAGGACAAATTTGTCAGCGGGTTGAACGTGGCCGTGACCGGCGCGAAGACCGAAAAGGACAACGAAATCAACCGGATCTATTACAGAATTCTGGTGGAGAACCCGTCGCTCTCGCCGGCAACCAACGTCGCCGTGATGGACGAACTGCCGCACACGGACGACTGGCGAAACGACAGCAGCACCAGAGATTCCAAATGGGATGTGGCGCTGGAGAGCACGGCCATCAGCGTGACCAAATACGCGGCGGACGGAAGCTCCACGGAACTCAAACCCGGCGAAGATTACACGGTCTACTTCACGCAGAAGAAGATCACGTCTCAGAACCGGAATACCTATAACGACTATTTCGACGCCGACAACATCAGAAACAGCTGGGCGACGAGCATGGCCCCGGCAGATGTCCACGGCTTTGCCGTGATGCTGACCCAGCCGCTGGCGGGCAAGGAGCGCGTGCTGATTGAATACACCTGCTCTGCGCCTGAGGTGACGGATTCTTCCGTTTACTTCACGACGGCAAACAACATTGCGCGGCTCAGCTATGACCAGCACAGCGGCGTGGCGAGCGACGTGGCGCGTGTGGCGATCATCCCGGAGAAAGTATGGCTGGGCAACCGCGTCTGGATCGACTTCAACGGCGACGGCATTCAGTCCGAAGACCTGTCGGTCGAACCGAATTACGCGTACACGGGCGAAGGCAAGCAGCTGACCATGCAGCTCAGCCAGCGGTATAACCGTTACCGCCCGACGACGCAGACGCAGACGATCACCGACGGCAGCTATCAGTTTGACGAGCTGTTTGCGGCGGTGAAGCTTGCCAGCCTGAAAAACGATCCGAATGATTCGGCCGGGGACGTTGTGGCGACCAACCTGTCCGGTTCGGAACGCTATACGTATCAGCTTACGTTGAGCGGCATTCCGGAAAGCTTCATGGTTACCAAGAAGGGCGTGAACAACCCGATCGCCTCCGATGAGGACAGCGATTTCGTGGCCAAAGGAAACGGCGGCGCGGCGACCAAGTGGTTCTATCTGCCGGTGCCCACCGAAGAGATGGTGAAGAACAACCAGCTGGGTTATCCGCAGGTGGACGTCGGCCTCGTGCCGGTGCGCAACCTTGAAATCACCAAGAAGGCGGACAACAACGCGGATGTTTCCGATGCGGTGTTCGCGATTTACGGCCCATATACGACGGAGGAACTCGGCAATCTGACCGCGGTTTCGGCGGCGAAGAAGGTCGGCGAGATGACGTCGAGCGGCAATGTGTACCGCTTTGTCAGCACGCAGAGTGCGTATCTGACCTATGCGGACAGCTATCTGGTTGTTGAAACGAGCGCTCCCGCGCCGTATCTGAGCACGGGCGCGACGTTCAGCGGAGAGGGCATTGCGCCGCACGGCGAGGTTGAAATCGGCGGCGAAAAGCACAGCTGCTTCGTGCTGGAAGGCATGAACACGCTGCCCGGCGACTTTAAGGCCGACAGCCGAAAGACCTATTACGTGGAAGCGACCGATCTGTACAGCGCGGCGGGCACGTATATGCTCACGGCGCAGAAGAAGGTCTTTGCGAAGGGAACGCAGGTTGAGCTGGAGCGGTATGCCAACCTCTTCCGCATCCGGGTCACCAGTCCGGATGACCCGAACCTGACCAAACGCGTTGCGGCGGGCGGAAACGTCACAGTCGAGGAGAACGCGGTCTTTGTGCAGGCAGATGAAAACGGAAAATTCGACCTGACGATGAACTACGCGACCATTCCGGAGACGGGCTGGACACAGCGCGACTGGGAAGGCATGACGTACACCTATCAGATTGAAGAGGTGGATACGCCCGCTTTCGACGGCGTGACCTACGACAAGACGAAGTACACTGTGACCGTGACGCTTGAAGACGACGGACAGGGCCATCTGACCCCGAAAGCGGAGATCTCCGGCGGCGAGGACGGAAGCATCGTTTTGAAGAACGAACTGGCGCGCCGCGATCTGACGATTTCCAAGACGACGGCGGGCAACGCGGTTTTGAGCGACGACGCGTTTACCGTGAAAATCAGACTCAGCCGCAATGATATTGTGCCGGTGGATGGCGATTATCCGATGGATGGCGCGGCGGAGACGACGCTGACCGTGAAGAACGGCGAAGCGACGCTGACGATCCGCGACGGCCAGACGGTGACGATCAAAGAGATTCCGGTCGGCACGGCCTACACCGTTGAGGAGACGGACGAGCGGGCGCAGGGCTACAACATCGACGCAAGCGTCTATACGTCCGGCGGAAGCGGTGTGATAGCCACGGACAAGGAAGCCAGGGTTGAACTGAAAAACGTCCGCAACGCCGGTTCGCTTGCGATCCGCAAGAAGATCGAAGGCAAAGATCCGATCAGCGAGCGCAAGTTCAGCTTTACTGCGGCGATCACCTATCCGGCTGGCGTGGATTTGAGCGACGCGGACAATCTGCCGAAGATTCCGATGGGCAGCCAAATGACTGTTGAAAACCGCACGGTGACGATTCAGGACATCCGGATCGCTGTTTCGCAGACGAAACCCGACGTCAGCGTGACGATTGACAACATCCTCTATGGCGCAAGCTACACGGTAACCGAAAACGACGGATTCGCGGAGTGGGGCTATGCGGCCTATTACGATGAGGACATGAAGTTTGGCGCGTCTACGCTGAACAGGGTTGTGAACGCCGAAAACCAGACGGCGCTGTTTACCAACGTGCGCAGCGCGGGCAAGCTGAAAATCGGCAAGACCGCGACGGGCACGGGCGTGGGCAAGGGCCTGGCGGCGGATACGGAAACGTATGACGTCACCCTGACGCTGGAAAACGAGAAGGTGTCGCTGGACGGCCACGTCGGCCGCTCGAATATGCCGAGCGAGGGCGAAAAGACCACGTATCCGGTGAAGCAGAAGCGGGTCGGCCAGATGGTGACGCTGACGCTGAGCCTGCATAACGGCGAGGTCGTGACCTTTGAGGACCTGCCGGAAGGGACGAGATACGCCGTTGTCGAGGACGAACAGACGTATCGCGACATGGGCTTTACCGTCAGCTATGCGGACGGGAACAGCAGCACGACCGAAAAGAACAAGGGAACGATTTCGAAAGAAACGGCCTCCTCGGTTCAGATCACCAACGTGCGCGACACGCACAGCGTGAGCATCACGAAGAACGTGCTCGGCCAAATGGCCAACGAGGGCGATGCGTTTGACTTTAACGTCAAAATCGAAAAGAAGGACGATGCGCTGTCCGATGCGGCGGTTTACCGCGCGTACACCTACACGGTGAACGGCCAAACGGCAACGATCGATTTCAGACGGAAGGACGTACAGACGATCTCCCTGAAGAAGGGCGAGACGGCGGTGATCGATGACGTTCCGGACGGCGCGGATATCATCGTGACGGAAGCGATGAGCGAGAAGCACGCAGACGAGGGCTACACGCTCAAAACGACCCAAACGGAGAACAACGAAAAGCCGAATATCATCGGCTACACGTTCACCAACGAGCGCTATATCGGATCGATTGAGATTACGAAAGCGCTTGCGGGAACGGGAAGCGACAAGGGCTACGGCAAGACGTTCACCTTTGACGTGAAGCTGTGGAATGAACACGACCTCGACCTGCTGAACGCGCAGACGAGCACCATGCCCAGCGGCGTGGACGGTCTGACGAAGACGAACGAGCAGCGCGACGGGCACGACGTTTACGCCGGAACGGTGAGCATCACCATGGGCGCGGACGGACAGCCGGTGAGCGCAAGCATCACCAATATCCCGGCGCATACGCGCTATGAGATTGTCGAACGCGACTACACGGACGACGGCTACACGACCCAGACGCCGCAGAACGCTTCCGGTCTCATCGACGTGGTGAACGAAGAGGGCCGCGAAGAGGCCATGACGTTCACGAATACGCGCGAGAGCGGCACACTTGCGCTGAGCAAGGCGCTCAAGGGCAACGCGACGGACAGCGAAAAGGAGTTCACGTTCCGCGTGAAGCTCGAAAACGCGCAGTTCGACACGGCAACCCAGCGTGACGCGTATGACGTGGTCATCCGCGAAGCGAACAAGGCGGACGTGCAGACGACCGTTGCGCGCGATGCGAACGGCGAATATGTGCTGACGCTCAAGGGCGGCCAGACGGCAACGCTGCTTGACGTGCTCTACGGCACGACGGCGACGGTGGCCGAGGACGACTACACCGCGGAAGGCTATGAAGCGGTGAGTACGCAGACGGCGGCGGTCAACAACCAGACGCCGGATGCGGCGGCTGCGTTTACCAACGAGCGCAACGTCGGCGTGTTGAGCGTAACCAAGAACGCGGTCGGCAACGCGGTGAAGTTCGAGAAAAACGGCAGAGCCGTATTCAGCTTCTCGGCCACGCTGACCTATGCGGATTGGATCGATCTTACGCAGACAAACAACCTGCCCACGGTGGATGGAAAGACCCCGAAGAACATGACCGTGGACGCGAAGAACCATACGGTGACGCTCAGCCTCTCCGTCCCGGTGACGGAGGCGGCGCGCGTCGGCAGCCTGAATGTGGAAAACATCCTCAAGGGCACGCGGTACGCGGTGCGCGAGGTGTTTGACGCGCAGGACGGCTATTATCTCACGGTTTCGACGCAGAACGGCCGGGTGAACGGCAGCGAAGTGACCGGAACCATCGCGGATGCGCTGACCGGCGACGCAGTCTTCACCAACACGCGCAATGTCGGCGCGCTGGAAATCACCAAGAAGCTGGAGGGCACGGGCTATAACGACCGCGTGGCCGTAAGCAACGCGGTGCGCACGAACTTCGGCTTCACGGTGCGGCTCTGGCGCGAGGATGGCGTCCGGCTGACGGGCGACAACCGGCCGACGCTGAACGGAAAGGCGCTGACGCTTGAAACCCGGACGGAAAACGGCTTCACCTACGACGAAGCGCATGTCACCGTGGATATGGCGGACGGCGCGGCGGCGACGGGCGAGGAGCGCGGTGTGACCATCGGCAATATCCTTGTGGATACCCATTACACGGTGATCGAGGATGAAAACGGCTATCAGACCGAGGGCTATGTCGTCCGTCAGGGCGAACAGGGCGGCGTGATGACCGACGCGGGCGATACGCTCCGCTTCGTGAACACGCGCGACACCGGAAGCCTTGAAATCGTCAAGAACCTGGACGGCGGAACGGCGGAATTCGGGCGCGAGTTTGAATTTACCGTTACCTTGAGCCGAAACGACAATATCGCTTTGGCGGGCACGTATCTCACGCAGAGCGGCCGCACGGTTGCCTTTGAGGACAACGCGGCGGGCGGCGTGACGGCGCGGGTTCGCGTTGCGGGCGGCGGATCGCTCACGATTCTGGGCATTCCGTCCGGCACGAGCTACACGGTCTCCGAAGCGGATTACACGGCGGATCGCTACACGACCACGAGCACCGGCGCTGTCGGCGTGGTGGAAACGGCGGCGGTACGCGCAACCTTCCTCAACACGCGAGCCAATCCGGGTTACGGCGCGCTGACCGTCACCAAGACGGTTGAAGCCATCGGCGGCGCGGAGATTCCCGATACGCAGTTCGTCTTTGACATCGTCTTGACGCTTGAGGACGGCGAAGACTTTACCGGAACGCTGCGCACGACCAGGACGAGCGGCGAAACGGGCAGACTGTACTTTAACGGCGGCGCGGCGAGCATCCGCTTGAGCCACGGCGAGAGCGTCACGCTCAGCGGCATTCCGCTCGGCACGAGCTACACCGTCACTGAGCGCGCGGCGCAGGATATGCGCGTAAGCTCTACGGGCAGCGAAGGCGCGATCACCGGAACCGGGCATATGGCGGCGTTTGTCAACACGATGACGCAGGCGTACACCGACCTGATTGTGCGCAAGGCGTGGAACGACGCGAATGACGCGCAGAAGCTGCGTCCGCAGAGCGTGACGGTCGATGTGACGAGAAACGGACAGACGATCAACACGCTGACGCTGAACGCGGCGAACCGCTGGACGCAGACGCTTACGCAGCTGCCGATGTTTGACGACAACGGCGAGGCGTATGACTACGACGTTGTGGAAAACGATGTGCCGGAGGGCTATACGGCCAGCGTCGTGACGCGCGGAACGACCTTCACGGTCATCAACACGCACCGCATTGACGACGGCTTTGTCCCGGTTGACCCGGAGAACAGACGTCGCGGCGGATTGACCATTCTTGACGACCTCGGCGTGCCTCTGGGCGGCAGTATCAACATGAACGAGGGCGACTGCTTCAACTAAAAGCGGCGCCCCCGCTTCCCTGATACGCAGGCCATCAAGAAGGAGACTTTGCCATGAAAAAACTCATTTTAGCGCTCTGCCTGCTGCTCATGGTTTCCGTGGGTGCGGCAGGGGAGGAGATGCAGACCGAAACCGCGCCGACCGTCGCCGAAATCGCGCTGACGATGCGTCCGGAGAGCGAAGAGCCTACGCACCTGACCGTCGGCAACTCGACGAAGGTCAGCGGAAGCTTTTTCACCACGCAGTTTGGCAACAACACCAGCGACATCGACGTGCGCTACATGCTCCACGGCTACAACCCCATCGTATGGATGAACCAGCTTGAATTCACGACCGATCCGATGGTCGTGGATTCGCTGGAATCCGCTGATACGAGAGCGGGCAGAACCTACACCATCCGCATTGTGGACGGCCTGACCTACAACGACGGCGTCACCCCGGTGACGGCGGAGGATTACGTGTTTTCCTATCTGCTGCTGACCTCGCCGCAGTTTGCGGCCCTCGGCGCAAACACGGGCGCTTATGCGCACGTTGTGGGCTATGAGGCGTTTAGCGCGGGAGAGACGGACGTGTTTTCCGGCGTGCGGCTCATCGACGAGCGGACGTTCAGCGTGACGGTCAAGGCGCAGTATGAACCGTATTTCTACGAGCTGTCGTATCTGTCCGTCTATCCGTATCCAATCGGCGTGGTTGCGCCCGGATGCGAGGTGCGCGACGACGGAGAGGGCGCGTATATCGCCAATATCGACGAAACGGCAGTCGAGCCGGTCTTTACGGCGGAGCTGCTGCAAAGCACGGTGCTGGACGCGGAAAACGGGTATCTGTCCCACCCGTATCTGACCTGTGGGCCGTATAAGCTGGTCAGCTATGACCGCGAAAGCGGCACGGTGGAATTCGCGATCAACGAATTTTACGTCGGCAACTATGAGGGCGTGCGTCCCGTGATTGACACGGTGACGCTCGTCCCGGTGCTGCCGCAGGACATGAAGGAGAAGCTGGAAAGCGGCGAAATCGACCTGCTGAATAAAGTGGTCGATGGCGACGTGGTCAACAGCATGCGCCCGATGCTCAGCGAAGGCTATTCGCTGCTGAACTATGCGCGTCTGGGATATGGCTTCTGCGCCTTTGCCTGCGAGCAGGGGCCGCAGCAGTTCAAGGCGGTGCGGCAGGCGATTGACTACTGCTTTGACGCGGACAGCTTTGTGCGCGACGCGCTCAAGGGCTACGGCGTGACGGTCAACGGCTATTACGGCCTTGGCCAGTGGATGACGCTGGCGGCGATGGGCACCATCCGCCCGGAAGGCATTACCCCGGAGGAAGAAGAAGTCTGGGATGCGCTGAACCTCGACGAGCTGAATCCCTATACGCTTGATCTGGGCAAGGCGAAAGCGCTGCTGGAGGAAGACGGCTGGACGCTGAACGAAAACGGAGAGCCGTTTGACGAAACGCGCGACGCTGTGCGCTGCAAGGATGTGGACGGCGAGTTGATGCGCCTGTCGCTCGACTTTGCGCAGGTGAAGGACAACGATTTCGCACAGCTGGTCGTCGATCAGTTCAGCGAAACGCTGCCGCAGGTCGGTATCGAGTTGGTTGTGCATGAGGTCAGCTTTAACGAAATGCTCAGCGATTATTACCGTGAGGACGGCGAGCGGCTGTACGACATGAATTTCATGGCGACGAATTTCGTTTCCACGTTTGATCCGTTCATGACGTTCACTGATGATCCCGACTTTGTGGGCGCGATGAACACGAGCGGCATGACCGATGAGCAGCTTATCGACATGACTTGGGACATGCACAAGACTGAGCCATACGACGTGCTGACCTACGAGCAGAAGTGGATCGAGTTCCAGAAGTATTACAACGAGCTTCTGCCGACGATGCCGATTTATTCCAACGTTTACTTTGATTTCCACACGAATTGGCTGCAAAACTACTACGCTGGCTCGGAGATCAACTGGCCGGAAGCGGTGCTTTACGCCTATATCGCCGAACCGGTTGAAACGACGCCGGACGAGGCGCAGAGCGGTTTGGATCTTGACGACGACATGGAGATCGACGGCGGGAACGACTTCGGCGACGATGATTTTGAGATCATCGAGTAACCGCTCAAACACAGGTACATCAAACGAACCCCTTCCATGGCCGGGCGGCCGCGGAAGGGGTTCAATGTTTTGGGGAAAAAGAGACGGAGCGAATTACACCAGATGGAAAATCTGAAAGAAGAAGAGATAGGCCAGCCCGTAATAGGCGACGACGGCCACCAGATCGTTGACGGTGGTAATCAGCGGGCCGGAAGCGACGGCGGGATCGATATGAACCTTCTTAAAGAAGATCGGGATGACTGTGCCGACAAGGCTGGAAAGCACCATGGAAAGCACCAGCGCCGCGCCCGCGCACCCGGAGATGCACAGGGCGTAGGGGAGCGGTTTGCCCTTGAAGAGCCACACATACAGCCCGATAAACACCAGAGCCAGCGCGCCAAGCATCAGGCCGCTGAAAAAGCCGACGCGCATTTCCTTGAGCACGAGGTCGAACTTTTGCCGCGCCGTCAGTTTTTCATCCATCAGCACGCGGATGGTGACGGCCAGCGACTGCGTGCCGACATTGCCCGCCATATCCAGAATGAGGGATTGGAAGCAGACAATCAGCGCGACCTGAGAGACGACGGCCTCAAACAGACCGACGACGGAAGACACGCCCATGCCGAGGAACAGCAGAATAATCAGCCACGGCATGCGCTTTTTGAGACTGGTTTTGAGCGGCTCGTGCAGATCTTCTTCGCCGGTCAAGCCACCCAGCTTGGCATAATCGTCGCCCATCGCGTCATCCACGGCTTCGACGATGTCATCCGTGGTGATGACGCCGATGACGCGCCGCTTTTCGCCCAGCACCGGGATGGAATCCTCGGCGTAACTGCGCAGGCGGTCGAGACATTCCTCGGTATGCTCATGCGCGAGCACGGTCGGGAAATTGCGGCTGATGAGTGAATCGAGCGCGGTTTCCTCGCGGGCGACGATCAGATCCTTGAGGTCGATGGCGCCATAGAACGATCCGTCGTCGTCGTTGACGAAGAGGGTGGAGATATTGTCGTTTTCCTCGGCCTGTGCAACCAGCGCGCGCATGGCCTGTTTGACGGAAAGATGGCGGCTGATGGAGACGAAGTTGGTGCTCATCGCGCTGCCGATTTCGTTCGGCTGATAGGAGCAGATGAGGCGGATATCATGCTGCGACTCCGGGTCGAGCTTTTCCATCAGCGCGCTGCGCAGTTCCGGGGAGACGGTTTCCAGCGCGTCCACGGCGTCGTCCGCATCCATCGCTTCCACGATATCGGCGGCCTGCTCCTGCGGCAGTTCGCGCAGATATTTACCCGCATCGCTGACATAGGCGAACACGTCGCCAAGCCGTTCCGCACCGATCAGGCGGTAGAGCTTTGCACGCTGATGGGTATCGAGCAATTCCAGCGAAGCGGCGATATCACGTTCATGGGCGTCATGCAGCGCGCGGGCGGCCTGTTCATCGGTACATTTACTGCTGCGCACGATGCGCGCCAGCTCACTGACGCGCGCGGACATGGAGACATCTTCATCCATAGCGTCACCTTCTTTCGGAGAGCGGGAGAACGGAGGGGACGATTGGGACGCTGTCCCAAACCCTGCCAAGAACCTGAGGTTCTTGGATTTCCCTCCTTCCTTTATTGCTGCGCAATAAAGGACAGAAAAAATGAATATGAGCTTCTTTATCGCGAAGCGATAAAGATATGGGAAGTGCAGGAACCTCAGGTTCCTGCCGGAGTTTGAGGCGGAGCCTCAACGTTTTCCCAACGTTCCCTTCGTTACTTCTTCATGTACTTGTGAATCTGGTCGAGAACGAGCTGCGTGCCGTCGGCATCGGGGAGAGCGGCAAGACGCTGATGCAGCAGTTCGCGATCCGCCCAAAGCGCGTCGATGGCGGGCGGCAGAGACGCCGCCGTGAGTTCGCTTTGCGGCATGACGTGCGCCAAACCGCGCGCTTTCAGGGAGTTTGCGTTGAGCACCTGATCGCCGCGGCCGCTGTGATACGGAATCAGCAGGGCGGGCTTGCACAGCGCCATCAGCTCGGACAGGGAATTGCTGCCCGCGCGGGAGAGCATGATATCTGCACAGGCGAACGCGTCCGGCAGTTCGTCCGACAGATATTCAAACTGCCTGTAACCCGGTACGCCGACCAGAGACGCATCCAGATTGCCCTTGCCGCAGACATGCAGCACGTCGAATTTCTTTGTCAGTTCCGGCAGGGCGGCGCGGAGCACCGCATTGACCGACTGCGCGCCCAGCGAACCGCCGATCATCATCAAAACGGGCTTGCCGCCGTCAAAACCCGCCAGTTTCAGCCCGCGCGCACGGTCGCCGGAGAAAATCTGCGCGCGAAGCGGCGTGCCCGTCTGAACGCCTTTCGGAGCGAGCAGCTTTGCGCACTCAGGAAACGTGGTGCAGATGGATTTTGCAAACGGCTTGCACAGCTTGTTCGCCAGCCCCGGCGTGATGTCGCTCTCGTGCATCACCACGGGCACGCCGCAGATGGCCGCGCCGAAAACGACCGGCACGCTGACAAAACCGCCCTTGGAAAAGACGATATCCGGCTTCAGCTTGCCGATGATCCCGATGCTCTGGAACGCACCTGCGATGACGCGGAAAGGATCGGTGAAATTCTGCCAGTCGAAATAGCGGCGAAGCTTGCCGGAGCTGACCGCGTGATAGGTCACGCCCTGCATCGGCTCAATCAGCGAACGCTCGATGCCCTTCTTTGTGCCGATGTAGTGGATATCCCAGCCCTCGTCGAGCAGATGGGGGATGAGCGCCTGATTGGGCGAAACATGGCCGGCCGTACCGCCGCCGGTTAAAACAATACGCTTCACAAAAAGACCTCCCTGCCTTGATTCGCCCTTATTATACCAAGCAAAAAGCGGGGGGTCAAGGGAGAAGTGCCTGCGTGAAAACCGCGTTAAAAATGTGCTTAGTTGGTGTAGCGTTGCCGTAAAGCGGGGAGAAATTTGTCACAAGCGGACGAATTTTAGAAAGATAACAAATTGATAAGGCAATTCGTGGCGAAATATGTTATAATCAAGCTGTTTGATTCTGTCAATCAGGTGGAACTCATCGACACTGTGAAGGGGTTTTCAAGCATGAACGAGAACATCGAATCATCCCAGAAGTTCCCGATGCGGCCGGTTGCGCCGCTGGGCGTGATCGCCATGAACGGCTGCGAGGAAATGGGCCGCAAGGTTAACGAATTCCTCAAAAACTGGCAGGTTGACGCGTCCTCTGATCAGAAGCTCCACAGCTTCTACGGGTCAGATAAGGACGGTTTCCTGCTGGAGGCACACTGCCCGCGCTTCGGCACCGGCGAGGGCAAGGGCATGATTAAGGATACCGTGCGCGGCTATGACCTGTTCATCATCTGCGATGTCGGCGCGTATCAGTGCACCTACAAGCTCTACGGTCACGACGTTCCGATGACGCCCGACGAGCATTACGCCGACCTCAAGCGCATTATCGCCGCCGTCAGCGGCAAGGCGTATCGCATCAACGTCATCATGCCGATGCTCTATGAAGGCCGTCAGCACCGCCGCACCTCCCGCGAGTCCATGGACTGCGCCGTGATGCTCCAGGAGCTTGTCGCGATGGGTGTTTCCAACATCATCACCTTCGACGCGCACGATCCGCGCGTGCAGAACGCCATCCCGTTGAGCGGTTTTGAAAGCATCATGCCGACCTACCAGATGCTCAAGGCCATGTGCCACACCTACGATGATCTGCGCATCGACAAGCATCACATGATGGTCATTTCTCCGGATGAGGGCGCACTCAACCGCAACATCTATTACAGCTCCGCGATGGGCGTGGACATGGGCATGTTCTACAAGCGCCGCGACTACACCCGCGTGGTTAACGGCCGCAACCCGATTGTCGCGCATGAGTATCTGGGCGACAGCGTGGAGGGCAAGGATGTGTTCGTCGCCGACGATATCATCGCTTCCGGCGATTCCATCCTCGATCTGGCGTATAATCTCAAGAAGCGCAAGGCCAAGCGCGTGTTCGCGGGCGCGACTTTCGCGTTCTTCACCAGCGGTTTGGAAGCGTTTGACAAGGCGTATGCCGACGGCGTGATCGACCACGTGTTCGCCACGAACCTGACCTATACGCCGCAGGCGGTGCTTGACCGACCGTGGTTCAGCCAGGCGGACATGAGCAAGTATATGGCGTTTGTCATTGCGACGCTCAACCACGATCAGTCTCTGAGCTATCTGCTCAATCCGTGGAACCGCATCGAGAAGCTGCTGACGAAGTACCGCGCCGATCATCCGCATAACGATTGATTTACCTGAAAACGACATGAAGAGAAATCCGTATCGGTTTGCGCCGGTGCGGATTTTTTGAATGCAAAAAACCTCCCTCACGGAGGAAGAGGGCACGACGAAGTCGTGACGGAAGAAGTAAAAAAGAAAGCGAACCGCAATCGATTCGCTTTCTAAAAGGATTCAGTTCAATCAGCCGCCGAAGGAAACATCCTCATCGGCATTCTCTTCGCCTTCAACCGGAACCGGAGTGGCGTTCGCGCCAGCCTTCGGGGTGCGGGTCGGCTTCGGGGTGCGGGTCGGCTTCGGGGTCGCGGTCGGGGCCGGAGTGGCCTGCGCGGCAGCGCCGTCAATCTGTTCGCCCGCGTTCACGATAACGGACTGATCGTTGTTCACGATCTGGATGAACGTCTTGCCGACTTTCATTTCCAGCTCGTTGCCGTTGTCGTCGAGGAAGATCATGCGGGAGGAGAGGGACTTCACGTCGTCGCCGGTCTTGCCGTCGTGCGTGCGCACCCACGTGCCGCGGATGTACTTGCCGTTCTGGAAGATCTCAGCCACGCCCTGGCCGACCAGCTGAATCACCGGGCGCTGCGGGGCGTTGTTGTACCAGGTGACCTCGGTGCGGAGCACGATCACGTTGGCGTATTCCGTCTGCGCGCCGGTCAGCGCGTCATAATACGGAGAGCCGTTGCGGTAACGCTCGTACAGGCCGGTCATCTCGTTGTACTCATACGAGGAAACGTAAGCCGGGGTCGTGGTCTTGTAGTTGATGGTGATGGAAGACACGTCCGTGCCGTGGTCAAGGCCCGTCTCGGTGAACTTGAACGGATGCTTGGTCGGCTCGGAAGTGAAGAGGGAAGCGACCGCGTTCATATCGACCTGAACGTTGTGCGGCGCGACATGCTCGCCATCGTTCACGCGATGGAACAGATCGGCATAGTTGCGCTCGGTACCCTCGATGAACGGGAACACCCAGCGGCCCTTTTCGCGCGCATCCTTATGGATGGACAGCGCCCAGTCATCCACATCGACGACGGTGTTGTTGCCGTTGGCCCAGTTCTGCCAGCCGTAGAACACCCATGCGCCGCCCCATATCTCGCGCAGGCTGCCCATCGGCACGCGGCCGGAACGGACAGGACCGGCATAAGCGGGAATCGTGCCCATGAAGAGCATCGCGGAACGGGTGGAGCCGTCCGCCTGAACCGGCATTTCATAGGAAATGTCGGCGGAGGCCACGCCCCAGTGCGGCAGGGCTTCCGGATGCGCGTCGATATTGACCAGAATCGGATAATAGTTGCCGTACCAGCTCTCGCCGGTCAGCGGATTTACGCCGTCCTCGACCGGATTTTCGCCCGGCACGTCAACGGTAATCTTTCGTGAAGAAGTAACGCCCTTGGTAGGCAGTTCGAGGTAGTAGGAATCCTCCGCGACAGCCACCGCGCTCACGCCCAGCAGGCATACAGCCGCCGCCGTGAGGAACCATTTGTACATGCGATGCAAAGTAACACCTCCAAAAATGTTTCAAAAAGATACCAACCGACACCATCATACATCAAAACCCGGATTATGGCAAGCGTTTTTAACAAAAAGACTTAAATTTGAAACAAAAAACAAGAAGACAGGGCGTGTCTTTTCACAAATGCTCAACAAACTGCGCCCGGCATAACGGCAGAAGCAGGCGGGCAGATTGAGAGGGACGGAACGCAGCGAGGCGGCATACAATGAAAAAGAAGCGAAGAGGGAAAAACAAATTTGCAGGAATCAAAACCAAGATGTGCAAAGCGAACAGAGAATTTGGCCGAATTAAGGCCAAAATGCGGTTGCAAAATGAATGAAATGGATGTATAATGATTCAAGAATTCATTTCGGACGGGCAAACGATTGCCTGACCGGGTTAAGGGGGCGTTTGTTTTGTCCTTGGAGCTTTCTCGTTTGTGCGCGGCGATCGCGCCGTCTCCCACGCTGGCGATTGACGCTAAAGCCAAGGAAATGCGCCAGAGTGGGCGCGATGTGGTTTCTTTCAGCGTTGGCGAGCCTGATTTTGTTACCCCGCAGTATATCCGCACGGCCGCGCATGAGGCGCTGGATATGGGGCTGACCAAGTACACCCCTGCCGCGGGCACGTTGGGGCTGCGCCGCGCGATCTGCGAAAAGCTGCGCTGGGATAACGGGCTGGAATACTCGCCCTCACAGGTGATCGTCTCCAACGGCGCGAAGTTTTCCATTTACGCGTCGCTGGCCGCGATCGTCAATCCCGGCGACGAGGTGCTGATTCCCACGCCCTGCTGGGTTTCCTATCCGGAAATCGTGCGCATTGTCGGCGGCGTTCCTGTGCTGGTGCAGGGCGACGCCAAAAAGGGCTTCGTCACCGAGGCGGAGGATCTCGCGCCGTATGTCACCGAGCGCACAAAAGCGTTGATTCTCAATTCGCCGAATAATCCAAACGGCTGCATCTGGAACCGCGAGCAGCTGACGGACATCGCCAAACTGGCGGTGGAGAAGGGATTCTACGTCGTTTCCGATGAAATCTATGAAAAGCTGATTTACGACGGCGAAGAGCATGTCTCGATCGCGTCGCTGGGCGAGGATATCTTCAAACAGACCATCGTCATCAACGGCGTATCCAAATCCTATGCCATGACGGGCTGGCGCATCGGCTACACCGCCGGGCCGACCGAGGTCATCAAGGCGATGAGCAGCCTGCAAAGCCAGGTTGCCAGCGGCAGCAACTCGATTGCGCAGTATGCCGCCGAAGAAGCGCTCCGCTCCCCGAAAGGACCGGAGGAAATCGAGCGCATGCACAAAGCCTACGATGAGCGCCGCCGCCACATCGTCTCGCGGCTGAACGCCATTGACGGGCTGAAATGCGTGATGCCCAAGGGCGCGTTTTATGTCATGGTGGATATGAGCGCGCTGATCGGCAAGCATCTGGGCGATCGAAAGATCGCCGGTTCGATGGACTTTGCCGACATGCTGCTTGAAAACGCCAACGTGGCGCTGACGCCCGGCACCGCTTTCTGCGCGGAAGGGTATTGCCGCATTTCCTACGCGACCTCGATGGAGCAGATCGACAAGGGCGTTGACCGCATCGAGCATTTTGTGAACAGCCTGGTTTGAGAACTCCTTCCGTCACGACTTCGTCGTGCCAACCTTCGGGGTTTTCCATCGTCTGAATCCGCCACAGGCGGTAACGATTTCAAACCTCCCTCTAAGAGGGAGGCGTTTTCAATTTCTATCGGGCACATCGTGTGCCTAAGTTTTGTGATTGACTCTACAACTAGCAGGGGTTACGATGGAAGAAACAAAGGAGGCGAGTCCCTTGAAACAAAACATGATCACCGGCAGCGTGATGAAAAATATCCTCGTTTTCTCCCTGCCGTATCTGCTTTCAACCTTTTTGCAGACGCTCTACGGCCTGGCCGACCTGTTCATCATCGGGTGGTTTGACGGCGTGGCAGGCACGACGGCGGTTTCCATCGGCAGTCAGGTGATGCACATGCTGACGGTGATGATCGTCGGCCTGGCGATGGGCGCGACGGTGCGCATTGGCCGCGCTGTCGGCGCGAAGGACGACGAGATGGCGCGCGAATCCGTCGGCAACACGGCGACGCTGTTTATGGGCCTTTCCGTCGCGGCGACGTGCCTGCTGCTGCTCGGCGTGAATGGTATTTTGGAGCTGCTTTCCACGCCGGAAGAGGCGGTCGGCGGCACGCGCGCCTATCTGACGGTCTGCTTCATCGGCATTCCGTGTATCACGGCGTATAACATCATCAGCTCGATTTTCCGCGGCATGGGCGACAGCAAAAGCCCGATGGTCTTTGTGGCGATTGCCTGTGCGGCGAATATCGCGCTGGACGTCTTCTTCATGGGCGCGTTGAAACTCGGCCCGGTTGGCGCGGCGCTGGGCACAACGCTATCACAGGCGCTGTCCGTTACGTCGGCGCTGTGGACCATTATCAAAAGGAAGATGATTCCCGGCCTCGCGCCTGCCGATTTCAAGCCGAAGCGGCAGACGATGGCCGCGCTGCTCAAAGTCGGCGTGCCCGTTGCGCTGCAAGACGGGCTGATTCAGGTGGGCTTCATCGCGATTACGATCATCGCCAACATGCGCGGGCTGAATGATTCGGCGGCGGTCGGCATCGTCGAAAAGATCGTTGGCATTCTGTTCCTCGTGCCCTCCACACTGCTATCCACGGTTTCGGCGCTGGCGGCGCTGAATATCGGCGCGGGGGAGCATGGGCGTGTGCGGCAGATTCTGCTTTATGCGGTGGCGATGGCGGTTGGTTACGGCCTGGTTATCGGCGTAACGATGCAATTTGCGGCGGACGGCGCGGTGTCGCTTTTCGCCAGGGAGGCGGAGGTCATCCGGCTTGGCGGGGAATATCTGCGCGGTTATGCGTGGGACTGCCTGTTCGCGGGCATGCATTTCTGCTTCAGCGGCTTCTTTTGCGCGTATGGTCTGTCGGGCATTTCGTTTTTGCATAACATCGTCTCGCTCGTTTGCGCGCGCCTGCCGCTTGCCTATCTGGCTTCCGTATTGGATAAAACCAGCCTGACCCCAATGGGCTTTGCCGCGCCCATTGGATCGCTGCTGTCGGTGGTCATCTGTCTGGCGGGGTATCAGTGGATGGGGAAACACCCCGAAAAATGGAAGAGCAGCGAAACAGAATAAACCATATCGGAAGCGGATATATCCTTTTAAAATGCAGGAAAATGAACGAAAGATTCATATTCCTGCATTTTTATATGAAATGAAAAAATGAAAAAGGGGATTGACAGACGGATAGACATCGTGTAAACTACTATGTAGTTAGTTTACTCTAACTGGTTTTCAGATGTTTTTTTATTCGGAAAATCAAGGATTTTAAACACAAAGCCGAACTGCTGACGGCTGTGCGGACAAAATCCGTCCCCCTTGTTGCAAACAAGCCTGAACTGCACAGGCTTGTTTGTTTATTCTAACGAAAATGAATTTTAAGCTTCCAAAAACGCAGGGACTGTGTTATAATCAAACCGCTCAAAAGGCGGGCAGAGCGCCGAAGCGATTCGGGCGTCTTGTCCTTGAAGCGTTTTTCATGTGCGAGACGGAAAGGAGCATATTTATGGCTTATTTGGAGATCGTAAATGTCAAGGGGCGCGAGATTTTGGATTCCCGCGGCAATCCGACCGTCGAGGCCGAGGTTACGCTGGCGGATGGCACAATCGGCCGCGGCATGGCGCCAAGCGGCGCGTCCACCGGCGAGTTTGAGGCGCTTGAGCTGCGCGACGGCGATAAGGGCCGCTATCTCGGCAAGGGTGTGACGAAGGCGGTTGAGCACATCAACACGACCATCGACAAGGTGCTTTGTGGCATGGATGCTTCCGATATTTACGCCGTAGACGCGGCGATGATCGAGGCGGATGGCACGAAGGACAAGAGCAACCTCGGCGCAAATGCGATTCTGGCGGTCTCCATTGCCTGCGCGCGCGCAGCGGCGCTTTCGCTGGATATTCCGCTGTATCGTTTTCTCGGCGGCATTTCCGGCAACCGCCTGCCCGTGCCGATGATGAACATCCTCAACGGCGGCGCGCACGCGACCAATACCGTCGATACGCAGGAATTCATGATCATGCCGGTCGGCGCGCCGAGCTTCAAGGAGGCGCTGCGCTGGTGTGCGGAGGTTTTCCACGCGCTCGCTTCCATCCTCAAGAGCCGTGGTCTGGCGACCTCTGTCGGCGACGAGGGCGGCTTTGCGCCGAACCTTGCGAGCGACGAAGAGACCATCGAAACCATTCTGGCGGCGGTGGAGAAGGCCGGTTACAAGCCGGGCATCGATTTCATGATCGCGATGGATGCGGCTTCCTCCGAGTGGAAGAGCGAAAAGGGCAAGGGCTTCTACAAGCTGCCCAAGGCGGGCACGGAATACACCAGCGACGAACTGATTGCGCACTGGAAGAGCCTGGTGGAGAAGTACCCGATCATCTCCATCGAGGATGCGCTGGATGAAGAGGATTGGGAAGGCTGGCAGAAGCTGACCCGTGAGCTGGGCGGCAGGGTGCAGCTCGTCGGCGACGACTTGTTTGTCACCAACACCGAGCGACTGGCGAAGGGCATTGAGCTGGGCTGCGGCAACGCGATTCTGATTAAGCTGAACCAGATCGGTTCTGTTTCCGAGACGCTGGAAGCCATCAAGATGGCGCACAAGGCGGGCTACACCGCGATTTCTTCCCACCGCAGCGGCGAGACGGAGGATACGACCATCGCCGATTTGGCTGTGGCGCTCAACACCTGCCAGATTAAGACGGGCGCACCGAGCCGCACGGAGCGCGTGGCCAAATACAACCAGCTGCTGCGCATTGAAGAGGAACTGGGCGCGAGCGCGGTGTATCCGGGTATGAACGCTTTCAACGTCAAGCGTGAAACAAACGTCCAGATTCCGTTAAAAAAATGTTGAATTTGCGAAGAGCCGAAGCCGCGTGAAAGGCGGATCTGCCAGCGTAAAAAGGATTGTGTTTACAGATTATCCACGTTATGATGGCGAGCCCAAATCGCGCGGCTTTTTCTTGGCCGAATCGTCAGTTGTCTGACGATCGGCATTGTGCTACAATATTCGCGTTCCGAGACATATCGACCGACCATCCGTAAAGGAGAGTTCGCATGGTTCATTTTGAGCAGTGGGAAGGCTTCGAGGGCCGCATCTGGCGCGAAGAAGTCAACGTTCGCGATTTCATTCAGAAGAATTACAAGCTTTACGCGGGAGACGAGAGCTTCCTCGTCGGCCCGACGCAGGCGACGGATAAACTCTGGGCCATTCTCCAGAAACTGCAAAAAGAGGAGCGCGCGAAGGGCGGCGTGCTGGATATGGAGACGCACGTCGTTTCCGGCCTGACCGCTTACGGCCCCGGCTACATCAGCGAAGCCGACAAGGATTTGGAGCAGATTGTGGGTCTTCAGACCGACAAGCCGCTCAAGCGCGCGTTCATGCCGTTCGGCGGCATCAAGATGGCGGAGGAAGCCTGCAAGAACTACGGCTATGAGCCGGACCCGGAGCTGCATAAGATTTTCACCGAGTATGCGCCGACCCACAACGAGGGCGTTTTCATGGCGTATACGCCGGAAATGAAGAAGGCGCGCCACAACAAGATCATCACCGGCCTGCCGGATACCTACGGACGCGGCCGCATCGTCGGCGACTACCGCCGCGTCGCGCTCTACGGCGTCGATTTCCTGATTGAGGAAAAAACCAAAGATCTGGCCAACTGCGGCGACGGCACGATGACCGAGGACGTCATCCGCCTGCGCGAAGAGATTTCCAAGCAGATCAAGGCGCTCAAGGGCATGAAGGCGATGGCCGCGGCCTATGGCTTTGACATCAGCAAGCCGGCCGCCAACGCGAAGGAAGCCTGCCAGTGGCTGTACTTCGGCTATCTGGCCGCCATCAAGACGCAGAACGGCGCGGCGATGTCCGTCGGCCGCATCTCCACGTTCCTGGATATCTACATGGAGCGCGACCTTGAGCGCGGCCTCATCACTGAGGAGCAGGCGCAGGAGCTGATCGACCACATGGTCATGAAGTTCCGCATGGTCAAGTTCGCCCGCATTCCGAGCTACAACGCGCTGTTCTCCGGCGACCCGGTCTGGGCGACGCTGGAGGTCGGCGGCATCGGCGTGGACGGCCGGTCGATGGTCACCAAGAACGACTTCCGTTTCCTGCATACGCTGGAAAACATGGGCCCATCGCCGGAACCGAACATGACCGTGCTCTATTCCGAAGACCTGTCGGACGCGTTCAAGCACTACGCCGCGAAGATTTCCGTGCTGACCAGCTCGGTGCAGTACGAGAACGACGACGTGATGAAGCCGGTCTGGGGCGACGATTACTCCATCTGCTGCTGCGTTTCCGCGACGCAGACCGGCAAGGAGATGCAGTTCTTCGGCGCGCGCGCGAATCTGGCGAAGTGCCTGCTCTACGCGCTCAACGGCGGCATCGACGTGAAGACCCGCGAGCAGGTCGGCCCGGCGTATCGCCCGATCACCAGCGAGGTGCTGGATTATGACGAGGTGATTGCCGCGTATGACCGCATGATGGACTGGCTGGCGGGCCTGTACGTCAACACGCTGAACCTGATTCAGTATATGCACGACAAATACTATTATGAAGCGGCGGAGATGGCGCTGATCGATACCGACGTGCGCCGCACGTTCGCGACGGGCATCGCGGGCTTCTCTCACGTGGTGGACAGCTTGAGCGCCATCAAGTATGCCAAGGTGACGCCGATCCGCGACGAGACCGGCCTGATTATCGATTTCAAGACGGAGGGCGATTTCCCGCGCTACGGCAACGACGACGACCGCGCCGACGACATCGCCGTGTGGCTGCTTGGCAAGTTCCTGGAGAAGATCAAGAAGCGCCATACCTACCGCGATTCCGAGCCGACGACCTCCATCCTGACCATCACCTCCAACGTCGTTTACGGCAAAGCGACCGGCAGCATGCCGGATGGCCGCAAGGCGGGCGAGCCGCTCTCTCCGGGCGCGAACCCCAGCTACGGCGCGGAGAAGAACGGCCTGCTGGCCTCCCTCAACTCCACCGCGAAGCTGCCGTATCACTGGGCGCTGGACGGCATTTCCAACACGCAGACGATCAACCCCGGCGCGCTGGGCCACGACGATGAAGAGCGAGCAAAGAACCTTGTGCAGGTGATGGACGGCTACTTCATGCAGGGCGCGCATCACCTGAACGTCAACGTGTTCGGAACCGAGAAGCTCATCGACGCGATGGAGCATCCGGAGAAGGAGGAATATGCCAACTTCACCATCCGCGTTTCCGGCTATGCCGTCAAGTTCATCGACCTCACCCGCGAGCAGCAGCTCGACGTTATCGCCCGCACCTGCCATGACCGCATCTAAACCGCTTGGCCGGGTGCATTCCGTCGAGAGCTTCGGTCTCGTGGACGGCCCCGGCGTGCGCTATGTGATCTTTTTGCAGGGGTGCGCGCTGCGCTGTCAGTTCTGCCACAATCCGGATTCCTGGGAGATGCACAACCCGTCCGCCGAGATGACGGACGCGGAAAGCCTGCTGGAACAGGCGCTTCGTTACAGAAAGTATTGGGGCAGGGACGGCAGAAAAGGCGGGATCACCGTCAGCGGCGGCGAACCGATGCTGCAAATGCCCTTTGTCACCGAGCTGTTTGAGCTGGCGCACCGGAAAGGCGTGCATACCACGCTCGACACGGCGGGCCAGCCCTACCGGGAGGACGCGGAATATCAAAAGGCGTTTGAACGGATGATGGCGGCCACCGATCTGGTGATGCTCGATCTCAAGGCGATGGATGCGCAGCTGCATCGGCGCGTCACCGGGCTGGATAACGCGAACATCCTCGCGATGGCCCGAAAGCTCAGCGACATGGGCAAGCCGATGTGGGTTCGGCACGTGCTTGTGCCCGGACTGACGGACGGCGAAGACGATCTGCGACAGATGGCGGCGTTTATCCAAACGCTTCAAACCGTGGAGCGCGTGGAGATTCTGCCGTATCATACGCTGGGGCTTTCCAAATGGCAGAGACTCGGCATCGATTACCCGCTTGAAGGTGTGCCCACGCCGACCAAAGAGCAGGTGGCGAAGGCAGAGGCTATTCTGAAGGGCAAATGAAAAATCAGCGGCGTTTTCACAGCGAAAGCGCCGCTTTTCCGTTGGATGGCCTTGACGGAAAGGCGGGAAGATGATAATATGGAATTCCTATATTCAGCAAGGCGCTTTCGGCGTGAAAGGCAAAAGCATGAGAACACTGGAAGAGGTAAAAAGACTGGCGGATGGATTTCGCAAGCTTTATGACGACGCGCGGGTTTTTGGCGTCAAGGACGGTCGAAAAGTTCGCGCGGACGACACGGCGGGGGAGTGCTATGCCTGCTTACGAAACGGATATCCATGCAGAAAATGCGTTGCGGCGTCCGCACTGGACGAAAAAAGGGAAAAATGCAAAATTGAGTCCTTCGGCAGGGATATCGCGCTGATTACGGCGCAATATATGGAGATCGAAGGGCAGCCGTATGTGTTGGAGACCGTGCAGCTCCTGCCGGATGGATCGATCATGGAACCGGACGAGGGCGAATACCTGCTGGCGAAGATGACCGGCTACAACACCAAGCTCTATCATGACGCGCTGACGGGCGTTTACAACCGCCGCTACTATGAGGATATCGCCCGCAACATGTCCGGCCCGTCCGGCGTGGCCATTATGGATCTGGACGATTTCAAAATCCACAACGATACATATGGTCACCACGGCGGAGACATCGCGCTGAAGGTCGTGGCGGACGTGGTGAAAGGGAATATCCGCAAGTGCGACAGCCTGATTCGTTTCGGCGGCGACGAGTTTCTGCTGATTCTGGTGAACATGCCCGAAAAGTCGCTCAAAAAGAAGTTGGAAAAGATTCGGGATCAGGTACACGCGGCGGTCATTCACGAATGCCCGCATTTGCGCGTGAGCGTCAGCATCGGCGGCGTGGTGCAGGGCGAGCACGAGACGATGGACAGCGCCGTCCGCCGGGCCGACAGGCTGCTCTATCATGCCAAGACGACGAAAAACGAGGTCGTGGTTGAATCCGACAACACTCTGTCGGAAAGCGTGCAGACAAAGAACTGCGTGAAGCCGCTTATCCTGATTGTGGATGATTGCGATATGAACCGCGAGATTCTGCGCGAGATCCTCAGCAGCGATTACAGCATTATGGAAGCATGCGGCGGCGAAGAGGCGCTTTCCGTGATACATCAGTTCGGAACGGGCATTTCGCTGGTGCTGCTGGATATCGTTATGCCGGGGATGGACGGTTTCGAGGTGCTCTCCTACATGAATCAGGATCACACCATCGAAGATATTCCCGTGATTATGATTTCCAGCGAGGATTCAGAGGCGTTTATCCGCCGGGCGTATGAAATGGGCGCGTCCGATTATGTCAGCCGTCCGTTCGACGCGAAGGTCGTCTATCGCCGCGTGACCAACAACATCAAGCTTTATGCCAAACAGCGCCGCCTGATTCGCATGGTGACCGAACAGATTCGCGAACGCGAGAAAAACGTGTCGATGCTCGTCGGCGTGCTCAGCCAAATCGTCGAGTTCCGAAACGGCGAAAGCGGTCTGCATGTCAAGCATATCCGGCGGTTTACGGAGTGCATTTTGGACTGCCTGATTGAAAAAGACCCCGATCTGCATCTGAGTACGAAGGAGAGGGAGAATATCCCGCTGGCCTCCGCGCTGCACGACATTGGCAAAATCGCCGTGGATGATAAGATCCTCAATAAGCCCGGCAGACTCACGCCGGAAGAATTTGAGGCGATGAAGCTGCACACGGTTTACGGCGCGGAGATGCTGGAAGAGCTTCAGCCGTATTACGATGAGCCGCTGCTCAAAACCGCGACGGACATCGCACATTGGCATCATGAGCGCTGGGATGGACGCGGCTATCCGGATGGGCTGGTTGGCGACGCGATCCCGCTTTCCGCGCAGATTGTGTCGCTGGCGGATGTTTATGATGCGCTGACCAGCGAACGGTGCTATAAAAAAGCGTATTCGCACGACAAAGCGGTGGAAATGATTGTGAACGGCGAATGCGGCGTGTTCAATCCGAAATTGGTGGAGTGCTTTGTCGAGATTCAGAATGTGCTGCGGGAAGAGCTTTGCAATGTGAAATACAGAGACGAACAGAAATAATTCCACAAAGCGCGGCCTGCCGGGCTTTGTGCAAAAAAAGAAGTGCTGATTCACCCGAAGGTGACAGCACTTCTTCTTTTTTTGGCGCATCCACCGCGATTCGAACGCGGGGCCTTTCGCTTAGGAGGCGAACGCTCTATCCTGCTGAGCTATGGATGCATACGACATACGGGGATTGCGAAAAATATCCGTCCATCATTATAAGGGAGAAGAAGGGAAAAGTCAATTCATTTTGAAGATTTCGGATGGAGACCATTTTTCAGCGCGCTCTGCGAGTTACACATCAAAAAAGATGAGAATTTGAATGATTTTTCCTATAAAACTTGGGAAAAACGGGTTTTATTGGGAAAAATAGCAGGAAAAATGAAAGAGAAGTATAAAACATATATAACAGGTACGTGAATTACAGTTTGGATGAGCCGGAACGATATGGCAGCCGATCCGAACTGTAAAACGACAAAAAGGAAGGGGCATAGAGATGAAAATGAAGAACTTGAAGATCGCCTGTTTTGTAGCGTGCGTGGCCATGATGAGCGTGAGCGGTCCTGCTCGACTGAACGAAACGGGTATGAACTGGATGCCGGTGACGTCGGCGGTTGCGGAGGACGAAACAGCGCAGCTGCGCCAGCAGGGAAACGACGCTTACAACGCGGAGAACTATGAAGAAGCGGTGAAATGGTATACGCGGGCGGCTGTTGAAGGGGATGCCGAAGCGCAGCGTATGCTTGGCATTTGCTACGAGTATGGGAGAGGCGTAACGCAGGACGAATTTGAAGCCTTTAACTGGTATGGAAAGTCGGCGGCTCAGGGAAACGCAAAGGCGCAGAATAGTGTAGGCTTCTGCTATGAGATGGGGCAGGGCGTAACACAAGATTATGAGAAAGCGATTGAGTGGTATACTAAGTCTGCTGAGCAGGGAGATACGATGGCACAATATAATCTGGGATTGCTTTATGAAAAAGGCCGTGGAGTTGAACAAGATTATGTAAAAGCGGTTGGATGGTATGCGAAGGCTGCTGAGCAGGGGTTAGATGTGGCACAACATAATTTGGCAACATGCTATGAAAATGGACAGGGCGTAGAACAAGATTACGCGAAAGCGGCTGAATGGTATGCGAAGGCTGCTGAGCAGGGAGATACATATGCACAGTGCAATTTGGGCTATTGCTATGAAAATGGACGGGGTGTGGAGCAGGATTACACGAAAGCGGCTGAATGGTATGCGAAGGCTGCTGAGCAGGGCTTAGATGGGGCACAATATAATCTGGGATTGCTTTATAAAAATGGCCTTGGCGTAGAGCAGGATTACGAAAAAGCAGTGGAATACTTCAGAAAAGCGGCTGATCAGGGTAATATAAATAGTTTGGAATGGATGGGATATTGTTATCAGCAAGGAAAGGGCGTTGAAGATATCGACTATGCAAAAGCGCTGGAATATTACCTGAAAGCTGATGAGCAAGGCAGTGAATTTGCTCCAAATGAGATCGGCAATATTTATTACAACGGCGGCTATGGCGTAGAACAGGATTATGAAAAAGCGGTGGAATGGTTCCAAAAGGCTGCTGAACAGGGGAATACGTGGTCGCTTTATATGATGGGGTTCTGCAATGAATATGGTCAGGGAACGGAACAAAATACCGAAAAAGCGATAGAGTGGTATCAGAAGGCGGCGGAAGACGGAAGCGAAGAAGCGCAAAAAGCGCTTGAACGCCTGGGTATGTGATTTTTAAGAGGAGTGAAGGTGCGTTTTAGAATGCCCAAGTGGGAATGCCATTGAATGGCATTGAGAACATACGGATGGGATGACATCGCCCAAAGACGGCAGATTGTTGAAAAAGGCAGTCTGCCGCCTTTTGATGTGTTGACCATACACGGCTGTGTTGAGCGGATTCAGTTCTTCTGCCGTTTTGTGAGATGCAGCGTTGCACAAGATGGAAAACAGGGGGAGCTTGTGGTATAATGCAGAACAAGTGATGACGTTGAGAATGAATGGGGCGAGACAAAGCGTGAATCATTCCGAAAAGAAGATGGCACATTATCATTTACCCGGACTATTTGAGTTCTACGAGTTATATGCTGCATTTCTGCCGTTGTTCCGTGAGCACAGAGAGTTTTTTTACGACTGGTGCGATATCGGCTCGATTTATGGCGCTCCGGCAGACTGCATTTGGGGAGGCGGGCGTGTCGGCGGCGGCGACCATGATCCGCGCGACGTGCTGGCGCTGATGCAGGAATACAGAATTTCCGCACGATTGACGTTCAGCAACTCCTTGCTGAAAGAAGAACATCTTTCGGATAAGAGATGTAATGCGCTTTGCAGCTTGTTTGCCCAAAGCGAATCGCCGCGCAATGGTGTGATTCTTCATTCGGATTTGCTGCTCGATGCTTTGAAAAAAGCATATCCAAACCTCTATTTTGTTTCATCAACGACCAAAGTATTGACAGATTTTGGGCTGTTTAAGCGCGAGTTGGAGCGGGAAGATTTCCTCTATGTTGTGCCGGATTTTCGATTGAATAAGGCGTTTGACGAATTGAACAGAATCAGGGAAAAAGAAAAGGTGGAGTTTCTCTGCAACGAGTGCTGCTGGTTCGGATGTAAAGACAGAAAACGCTGTTATGAGGCAGTCAGCAGAAAGAATTTGGGCGAGAATACCCCGGAACATCGCTGCGGCGCGCCGGATGCGGAAGGCGGCTATCGATTTTCAAAGGCAATGATGAACCCGGGATTTATCGGTATCGACGAGATTCAAAGGCTGTATTTGCCGATGGGTTTTTCCAATTTCAAAATCGAGGGACGCGGATTGGGAAGCGCGCTGATTCTGGAATTTTTGCTTTATTACATGACGAAACCGGCATATCAACTGCGCGTCCGGGAAGAAATATATCTGGATAATACGCTGGATTTGTTTTAAGGAAAGATGAAACGAAAATCCGACCGAGTCGTTCATCGAAAGCTGTCCTGCACAGGCGTATTCTCTTTCCAACTATGGATGTTTCATTGGGCGAATGAAACATGATTTGTCAACCTTTGCCATCTTTTATGCGCGAATAATCCAGCCGGCTTGAACCCATACTGGGAGAGCGGACAGAAAGCAGAGTAGAAGGAGGCAGCATATTTGTGCGAGCAACGGGCATAGTGCGGAGAATCGACGAATTGGGACGAGTGGTGATTCCCAAGGAGATTCGCAGAACGCTGAGAATTCGCGAGGGCGACCCGCAACAGACGGCATTGGAAGGCGATGCGCAGGAGGACGCGCAGATGCTTCTGGCGCTGCTGGCGGGCGTGATCGAGCAGAGAAAGAAATATGCGTGAAAGCGGAAAATCGAATGATCGAGCGCGGCTTGCAGAAGCTGCGCTTTTTCAATGGGATAAAGAAAACGAAGCGGATTCCCCCATGAAATGTGGATGCTCGCGGAATATTCGCTCATAAAATGCTGAATTTGGAGAAATATTCGCTCATTTTTTCGCAGATTACGTTGTGCAAATCGGAAAGACGGCGTATAATTGAAGAAAGAAAGCAGAGGGGAGCGGTTGCGATGACGTATTTGAAGCGGAAAATAGATGAAACGCTCAGGCAGTGGAAGGCTGATCCGAAACGAAAACCATTGATCGTTAAAGGACCCAGACAGATTGGAAAAACGGAATCGGTTCATCACTTTGCCGAAGCCAATTATACGAGCGTCATATACATCAATTTTGTTGAAGAACCCAAATACAAGCTGATTACCGAAGATGGCTATAAAACAGACGACATCATTAAGAACATATCGCGAATGGATCCGGCTAAACGCTTTATTCCGGGCGAAACACTGATTTTTTTCGATGAGTTGCAGGAATTCCCGGACATCGCAACGGCGCTCAAGTTTTTTCACATAGACGGAAGATTTGACGTGATTTGCAGCGGCTCGATGCTTGGAATCAACTATCGAAAGATTGAAAGCAACAGCGTAGGGTATAAAAGCGATTATGAAATGAAGTCCTTGGATTTTGAGGAGTTCCTTTGGGCGAAAGGTTATGAAGCCGATTTCGTTGAAGATATTTATCAGCACATGGTTCAGATGAAGCCGTTTAACGAGGTCTTGCTGAAAACGTGCCATAATCTGTTCTTGGATTATTGTATCTTGGGCGGGATGCCTGCCGTCGTCAAGGAATATATTGAAAAGGGAACGTTTGAAGGAACGCAGGAGATTCAGAAGCAACTCATTTTAGATTATAAAGAAGATATTCGCAAATATGCGGACGGCGTAGACCAGACACGGATTTTGAATATTTTCAATCAGATTCCGGTGCAGCTTGCGAAAGAAAACAAGAAATTTCAAATTTCTAAAGTGGCGTCCGGAGCGCGGTTCAAGGATTATCGGGGCTGTATAGAATGGCTGAATGACGCGGGAATTATCAATATTTGTTATTGCCTTCATTTTCCTGAACTGCCGCTTAGGGGAAACTATGACGATACAAAAATGAAGGTGTATTTTGCCGACAGTGGGCTGCTGGTGGCGCTCTTGGATGAAGAAGCACAGGAAGATTTGAGAGCGAATAAAAATCTTGGCGTATACAAAGGCGCACTATATGAAAATGTCGTTGGAGAAGCGCTCGTAAAGAGCGGATATGAATTGTATTACTATAAACGGGAGGATTCAACGCTGGAGGAAGATTTCTTTGTCAGGACGGCTTCCGAACTGATTCCCGTTGAAGTGAAGGCGAAAAGCGGAAAAGCGAAGTCCATGCAGGCGTTGATTGAGAATGACAGATATCCTGAGATCCATCATGGAATCAAGCTGACGGGTGGCAACATTGGATTCAGTGATAACGTTTATACCTTTCCGTATTTTTGCACGTTCCTGATGAAACGGTATTTGAAAAGCGATCCATTCAGCGGTTCAGAGGAGCGATGAAACTGAGAAATATGCCTAAAAGCGGAAAACCGAATGATCGAGCGCGGCTTGCAGAAGCTGCGCTTTTTGCATAGGAAGTATCGTCTTGAAAACAAAAACGCATTGTGATATACTGAAATGGATAAAATATGGTCTATTAAGCGTGACTTCTGGAGATTTGTATCAAATATGATCCGTCGGAGGATGACATGAAATTCGTTTGGGAAACGCCGGAAGAAATCGACAAAGCGTTGGCGCAGCGTTTGAGCCGCATCCGCAAGCGCCGCAATCTTTCACAGCAGGCGCTGAGCGAAAAGAGCAACGTAAGCTATGGCAGCATCAAGCGCTTTGAAACGACGGGGCAGATTTCGCTGAACTCGCTGACAAAGTTGTGTGTTGCACTGGACTGCGCGGATGAAATCAAAAATCTGTTCACGAATGTGGAATACGGCAGCATTGAGGAGGTTATCCGTGAAAGAACGTAAGCTCGAAGTCTACCTCGGCGAGCGATTTGTCGGAACGATGGCGCAGACCGCGGATCGGCGGGTAGCGTTCGCTTATTCGGAAGAATGGCTGGACAACGGCTTTGCGATCAGTCCGTTTTCGCTGCCGGTGGAGCAAAAGGTCTTTGTTCCGACGAGCCAAGCGTTTTCCGGATTGTGGGGCGTGTTTGCCGATAGTCTGCCGGATGCGTGGGGGCAGCTGCTGGTCGATCGGATGTTAAAGGCGCGGGGAATTCTTTCTGCGGATATGATGCAGTTGGAGCGTTTGGCGATCGTCGGCGATTCGGGAATGGGCGCGTTGGCGTATCGTCCGGCTTGGAATATCCAGCAGGATGTTGCGATTGATGATCTGGACGAGCTTTCCGCTCAATGTCATGCGATATTGAATCACGAGGATGCGGGCAATCTGGATGAACTGTTCCAAATGGGCGGCAGTTCCGGCGGCGCAAGACCGAAGATCATGACGGATGAGTGGATCATCAAGTTTCCGGCTTCCGATGAGATGAAGGATAGCGGCACGATGGAAAAAGCCTATATGGATTGCGCCGCGGACTGTGGAATCATCGTGCCGGAAACCAAGCTGATGCCGTCTGATGTGTGTGCGGGTTACTTTGCTGTAAAGCGGTTTGACCGAAGAAAGACGGATGGGCATATCGAGCGGCAGCACATGCTGACTGCGGCGGCGATTCTCGAAGTGGATTGGCGCACCGCCGCGATGGACTATCATACGCTGATGAAACTGACGAAGATTCTGTCACTGGATAATCGGGAAGATTTGGAGCAGATGTACAGACGGATGTGTTTCAATGTCTTTGCGCATAATCGCGATGACCATGCGAAGAATTTCAGCTGGATCTATGACGAACAGATGGATTGCTGGCATCCGTCGCCGGCGTATGATTTGACGTGGAGCACGACCTACTTCGGAGAGCATAGCACGACGGTGGATGGAAACGGCAGGAATCCGGGAATGAAAGAACTGCTGGCAGTTGGAAAAGCGGCGGGAATGAACGCGAAGAACTGCAAAATGATTGCCGAGGAGATTTGGGAAAAGACGCGGACGCTTGAAGCGACATATCGGGGCTGGAAATCGTAGAATCTGCGTTTCAGTGAAAATGGATGACAGAAATGTGAATTACTTTGAAACGATAACAGTATAGACGAGAGAGCGCGGCTTGAAAAGGCTGCGCTTTTTGCATA
>OGDN01000957.1_pt1 | contig 53526 bp, 43 predicted proteins | sample 1570271 | NCBI WGS metagenome assembly OGDN01 (sample SAMEA4384481, study PRJEB24528) | human gut metagenome | reverse complement strand
AGGGGTTCTTCGGCAACCTGAAGAACGAGTTCTTCCACGGGCGGGACTGGTCGGGATGGACGGCGGAGGCCTTCATGGAGCTGCTGGACGGGTGGATGGCCGCCTACTCGACCGTCCGTCTAAAGGCCTTCCGGGAGGGCGGCAGGACCGTCTACGATACGATAGACAACCGCAGGAGGCGGTTGGGGCTGGCGGCGTAGGCCGCTGTCCAAGTAACTGTCCGCACCCCCCTGCTTCCTTGAAAACTGCTTCATTAGATGCTGGGGATATCGCTATTCGTTAATTCTGTCTCTTCTAGACGCTTATAACTCGAGATCTCGTGCAGAAAAGCAGCACTTCGTGAACCGAAGGAGTCTGAGCGCACGAATTGAGGAGCTCTCTGCTATGGTAGGGGGGTCTTGGAAGAACCTACTTGAGGAGGCAGCCGTGGCGCATCTCCAACATGAAACCGATGGCTCCGACGGGGCCGCGGCGTCGAAGCCGAGGGAGCGCGTTGCGGTGAAAGGGTGCGTCTTCAAGGACGGTCGCATGCTGTTCCTGTTCAAGCCCGATGCGGCGCGCCGTCTCAGCATCGCGCCCGATCTCGAGGAGGATCTTCCGGGGGGATGTGTGGAAGCGGGCGAGAGCTGGCAGGAGGCGCTGGTGCGCGAGGTGCGCGAGGAGACCGGGCTGGAAATCGAGGTCGGCGAGCCCTTCAATGCCTGGACGATGCGCGCCCCGGGGCGACGGATTCTCGGCGTCGACTTCGTTTGCCGCTGGCGCTCCGGCGACGTGCGCCTGAGCCACGAGCACGAGTCCTTCGCGTGGCTCACCTTGGAAGAAGTGGAGTCCAGGGGCTGGGAATTGAAACCCGTCTACCGGAAGGCCTTCGAGCTAGCGATAGATTTGCAGCCCTAACTCCTTGGGCACTGTTTCGCTCAACGCCTCTTGGGATGATTCGCTGCCGCATTGCGTTTCCGAAATGAGACGCCCCTTGCGAAGGCGATGGATTTAAGGGTATATTCGAAACCGACTGTCTGCGATGGGAAGGTTGCGACGCTGCGATGACCGACATGAAGCCTTGGGCCTTCGAGCTGGAGGAATATATTCGCGAAGGCGAGCCTGATCGCGCTCGCCGAGCGGAGCTGTGGCAAGTGGCCATCGGTCTTCAGGACGTGGACGGCCTGACACCTTCCCAGTACCTGCTCGATACGGCGAAGGAGCACATCGAAGGCGAACTATCTATCGACCAAGTTCAGTCTCGCATCGCCGCGTACTATCAGCAGCGCGACGAGCGCACTCAGGCGGAGTTGGAAAGCGAGGAAGCCGACGTCGTCTCGTCGCGTATCGCCGAAATCTTGGGTGAGCGGGCGTTCACCTTCTCTCCCTCGGAATTGAAATCAATTCATGGGCGGTTGTTCAAGGGCCTTCTGAAGGAGGCCGGCGCCTATCGCCGATACAACATCACAAAGAACGAATGGGTTCTGAAGGGCGATACGGTACGCTACTCTTCGTGGAACATCGTCCCCGAAACCCTCGAATATGATTTCGAGAAGGAGGGCGCCTTCTCCTACCAAGGGTTGTCGAAGTTGGAGGTGACCCGGCACATTGCCGCTTTCGCCTCGGGTATTTGGCAGATTCACCCCTTCTGCGAGGGCAACACGCGCACCACGGCCGTTTTTATCATCAAGTATCTGAATGCCATGGGGCTGGAGATCGGCAATGGGCCGTTCGCGGATCACTCCTGGTATTTCCGCAACGCTCTGGTTCGGGCCAACTACACCAACCTCGATCAGGACGTGCACGAGACGAACCGCTATCTGGAAGCATTCTTCGAGAATGCTCTTCTCGGTGCGAGCCACGATTTGAAGAACCGGTATCTGCACATCGATTGGGTCGGCGACGTCAATGCGACAGGGGATGGCGAGATGCATATCCCCCAAGTCGCCCCCCAAGTCACCCCTCAAGTGTTGAGGCTGCTCGATGTTCTCGGCGATAAGGAGCTTTCGTTGCGACAGATCGCCGAGGCCTTGGGACTTTCTGATCGTAAGAACATTATGAGAAACTACGTGGTCCCTGCGCTCGACAGCGGACGGGTGGTGCGGACAGTTCCCGATAAGCCCAACAGCCGTTTTCAGAAGTACCGAAAGGCATAGCGGGGCGCATCGTTGCGCGGATGCGCTACACTATGCAGTTGGCAAAAGCGGGGCGGCTCGGACTCGCCCTTCGACGACTGATTCGGGAAACGCTTATGATCCTGCAAACTGAACATCTTTCGAAATCCTACGGCGGCCGCACGCTGTTCCACGACGTGACGTTCCGCTTGGAAGAGTACGACCGGCTGGCGCTCGTGGGCCCTAACGGCGCGGGCAAGACGACGCTGCTCAACATTATCTCCGGCGAGGACGATCCGGACGAGGGGCGCGTGCTCTTCGCCAAGGGGGCGCGCGTGGGCTATCTGGAGCAGGAGGCCATCGAGATGGGGGACCTGCCCGTCTTCGAAGAGGTCATCTCGTCCCAGACCGAGGTTCTTGAAGCGGAGCAGCGCCTGCACAAGCTGGAGGCGGAGCTGGGCGCGAACCCCACCGAAGCTCAGCTGGCGGCCGTGGGCCGGGCGCGGGACGCCTACGAGATGCTCGGCGGCTACTCGCTGGAGTCGAAGGTGCGAAGCGTGCTGTTCGGCCTCGGCTTCACCGAGCGCGACATGACCCGTTCCACCACCGAGTTCTCCGGCGGTTGGCAGATGCGCATCGCGCTTGCGAAACTGCTCATCCGCAACCCCGAGGTGCTGCTGCTCGACGAGCCGACGAACCATCTCGATCTGGAATCGGTGAAGTGGCTCGAGGGCTTTCTGCGCGGCTACGCCGGCACCGTCATCGTGGTCTCTCACGACCGCGCCTTCATGGACAACATGGTCGACCGCGTGGCGGAAATCGACAACGGGGAAGTGAACCTGTACAAGGGCAACTACTCGAAGTACCTGGTGGCACGCGAGGAGCGCTTGGAGCGCATCAAGGCCGAGCGAGCGAAGTCGCTGGAGGAGATCGCGCATCTGCAGGCCTTCGTCGACCGCTTCCGCTACAAGGCCACCAAGGCCAAGCAGGCCCAGGAACGCGAGCGGCGCATCGAGAAGATCAAGGAGACGCTGCCGGTCATCCCCGAGGAGAAGAAGACGGTGCACTTCAACTTCGTGCAGCCGCCGCGCACGGGAGATGAGGTGGTGCGGGCGCGCGGTCTCGTGAAGCGCTACGGCGACCACACGGTGTACGACGGCATCGACTTCACGATGTACCGCGGCGACAAGGTGGCGCTCGTGGGCCCCAACGGCGCGGGCAAGTCGACGCTTTTGAAGATGATCGCCGGCGTGGAAAAGCCCGATGCGGGCACCATCGACTATGGCGTGAACGTCGATCTCACCTACTACGCCCAGCACCAGCTGGAAGAGCTGCACGCGGGCAACACCGTCTTCGAGGAGCTGGATCATGCCGCGCCCGGCTGGTCCATCTCCCAGGTGCGCAGCCTGCTGGGCGCGTTTCTGTTCACGGGGGACGCCGTGGACAAGAAGGTGTCGGTGCTCTCCGGCGGCGAGAAGGGGCGTCTCGCCCTGGCGAAGATGCTCGTGGCGCCGAAGCCCCTGCTGTGCTTGGACGAGCCCACCAACCACTTGGACATCTCCAGCGCCGACGTGCTTGAGCAGGCCTTGCAGCACTTCGACGGCACCATCCTGTTCATCACCCACGACCGGCATCTCATCCGCGGGGTGGCCAACCGCATCGTGGAGGTGAAGGACGGCCAGATCACCAACTACGAGGGCGACTACGACTACTACCTGTACAAGTCGGGCCAGCTCGATGGCGACGTGGACGCCGACCGCTCGGTGGTGGACGAGGCCCTGGCCGATGCGGGCATCCACGGGAAGGGGAGCGGCGCGGCCCCCGAGAAGCGCCGCGCTGGTGCGGCGGCCCCCACGAAGATCACCGTGAACCGCCGTCGCGACCGCCAAGGCTCGAGCTCGGCGGCTGCTCGGGATGGTTCCGTAGGGGCTGACCTCGGTCAGCCCTCCGCAGCTGTGAAGGGCTCCGGGGTCACGACGGCCCCCAAGGGCGGTGATGTGCAGCTCACCGCGCCCAAAGGCAGCGCGCCGAAGACCAAGGAGCAGAAGCGCCGCGAGGCCGAGGCCCGCAACCGCGCCTATGCCGCCCTGAAGAACCACCGCAAGCGCATCGCCCAGCTGGACGAGCAGATGGAGCGAGACAACGCCCGCATGGAGGAGCTGCTTGCCATGATGGCCGACCCCGACTTCTACGTGAACGAGGATGCCTCCTCCGACGCCATCGCCGAGCATGCCAAACTGAAGCAGCGCCTGGCCGCCGCCGAGGAGGAGTGGTTCACCCTCACCGAGGAGCTGGAAGCGGAAATGGCCCGTCAGCAGGAGCAGGCGTAATGCTGAACATCGTTCTTGTGGAACCGGAGATTCCTCAGAATACGGGGAACATCGCTCGCACGTGCGCGTGCGTGGGGGCGCGGTTGCATTTGGTGGAGCCGATGGGGTTTCGGCTGACGGAGAAGAACTTGAAGCGGGCCGGATGCGACTATTGGGATGATGTCGAGGTTGTGCGGTGGCCGTGCGTCGAGGCGTTCTTCGCGGCTCACGGCGATGATGAGCTGCACCTTTTCACGGGACAGGCGGCGTGCGGCTATCGCGATGCCGTCTACGGACCGGACGCGTTTCTGCTGTTCGGGCGCGAGAGCCGCGGGCTCGACCAGGCTATCATCGACGCCCACGCCGACCGCTGCCGGCGCATTCCCATGCGCCAGGGCGCCCGTTCCCTGAACCTCTCCAACGCTGTGGCCATCGCTGCCTACGAGGCGCTGGCCCAGCGGGGCTTTCCGGGGTTGGTGTAGATGGAGACCTTCGAGCTGATTTTGTTTCTGCTGACGGCGGTCATCGCCTCGAGCATTCTAGACAAGTTCCTGCCGCCGCTGTCGCTGCCGCTTGTGCAGATCGCCCTCGGCGCCGCGCTCGCGCTGGCGGTTCCCACACCGTTGGAATGGGGCATCGATCCGGAGTTGCTGCTCATCCTGTTCATCGCGCCTCTGCACTTCAACGAGTCGCGCCACGTGGACTCCGGAGCCCTGTGGAAAAACCGCTGGGGCATCGCGTCGCTTTCCGTGGGACTCGTCTTCGCCATCGTTGCTGCCTGCGGGGCGACGTTGCACGCGCTTTTGCCGGCGGTGCCGCTCGCGGCCGCCTGCGCGCTTGGCGGCGCTATGGGATCCACTGATGCGGTGGCTGTCACGGCGCTGACCCACGACCGTCGGTTCGGCCGCCGCCATGAGGCTTTGCTCAAGGGGGAGGCCCTGTTCAACGACGTGACGGGTACCGTGGTGTTCCAATGCTGCCTGACGCTTCTGGCCACGGGCTCGTTCTCGCTTCTGCACGCCGGCGAGGAGTTCGCCCTCGACCTGTTCGGCGGATTCTTCGGCGGTCTTGTCATGGGGCTTCTCGCCTGGGGTCTTCTGCAGGTGCTGCGGCGCACGGGGCTCGACAACCCCACGCTGCACGTGATGCTAGAGTTGCTTTTGCCCTTTGTCATCTACCTGGCGGCGAAGTCGCTGCATATCGGCGCAGTCATCGCCGTGGTGGCCTCGGGGCTTATGCTGTCCCTGCTGCCCCAGCGTCACACGGCTGCCACGGCCCGCACCAAGCTACAAGCCCAAAGCGTGTGGACGACTTTGGAGTTCGTGCTAAACGGGATCATCTTCGTCGTGCTGGGCATGCAGCTGCCGCGGCTTCTGGAACCAGCGGCCGAGGGGAGTCTGGGCGATCCGGCGACGCTGCTGGGCGTCGTGGTGGTGCTGACCCTGGTGCTGGAGGCGGTGCGCTTCGCATGGCTGCTCGCCATGGACATACGGGCCGCCGTCGCCCAGGGGAAGGGGGCTCGCAGCTGCTTCGCACCCGAGGCCCTGCGCGGCACGCTCGCCATGGCGCTAGCGGGCGCCAAGGGCGGCATCACGCTTTCCCTCATGCTGACGCTGACGGCAGGCGCGGCGCTTTCCGCCGCTGGCAGGGCCACGCTCGTCTCCATCGCCTCGGGCATGATCGTGCTCACGCTCGTGCTGGCGGATTTCGCGGTGCCTGCGCTCGCGCCCTCGAAGTACTCCGCGCGGCGCACCCGCGCCCGCGTCGATGCCGAGATCGATCTCATGCTTGATGTGATCGCCTCCGTCGAGGCCGACGCGTCCTTCACGGGCGCGGTCAAGGACGCGTCGGGGTCGGCGGAAGATTCGCGAGAAGCCGAAGCGGGCGACGCTGCGAATGGCGGGAACAGCGCATCAGGAGAAGGTGCGCCGCCGCTGATCGACGAGCCGGCCACGGTCATTGTCATGCACCGCTACGCCGAGATTCTCGAGGAACTCGCTCCGGCCGCCTCGCCTGTGGCCGCCGCCCGGGCGCGCGCGGAGGTGGCGCGGGTGGGCTCCCTCTACGACCAGTTGGACGATATCGCCCGCCGGGCGGCCCAGTGGGACGAGAGCGAGGACGGCGTGGAAGAGGAGGCCCCCGACGACCGCACCGTCCGTCCGCGCCGTTCGCGTCGCGAGCGCCTGAATGCCGATCGCCCCGGCGCGCGGGGTCCGGCCGCCCCCAACCTGTCCGACCAGTTCCGGCAGATGCGCGAGACCCACGATGCCGTAGAGGACGTGCAGGCCCAGGCCCTCGTTCGCGAGCTGCAGCTCATCAAGGCCATGGTGGCCGACGGCTCCATCGACGCCGCCCACGCCAAGGACCTGCGCAACGACGTCTACATCCAGCAACTGGTGCTCGACTAACGCCATTGTCGTTCGTCGGCGGTTTCTGTGGGTTTGGAAAGCGGCGCGATGATGAGGGCGCGCGGTGCGCTACACTTATGCGCTATGGTTAACCTTCCCTACATCATCTGCTCGGTGCTGAGCTTCATCCCGGCTCTCGTGCTTCACGAGGTTGCCCACGGCTATGCGGCCTACAAGCTGGGCGATCCCACGGCTAAGCGCTCCGGACGCCTTTCGCTGAACCCGCTCAAGCACATCGACCCCTTCGGCACGGTCATTCTGCCGCTTCTGCTCATGGTCATGGGCTGGCCGGTGTTCGGCTACGCGAAGCCCGTGCCCTACAATCCGCGCTACTTCAAGGATCCGCGCCGCGACGATGTCATTGTGGGTTTGGCCGGGCCTTCCGCCAACCTCGCCATGGCCGCGCTGGCCGCTGCGGTGGCGTGGGGCTGCTCGGGGCTCGTCAGCAACCCCACCTTCGCCAACAACGAGCTGTTCGCTTACTTCTACGTGATGTTCCTGCCCACGTTCGCTCTCATCAACCTGTACCTTATGTTCTTCAACCTGCTGCCCATCCCTCCTTTGGACGGCTCATCCATCTTCGCCATCCTGCTGCCGCCGAAGTACCTGCCGAAGTACTACCAGATCCAGCAGTACGCCTTCCCCGTGTTCATGATCGCCATCGTGGTGCTGCCCTACGTGTTCAACTTCAACCCGTTCTCGTGGTATCTGGGGGTCACGGCCGGCAATCTGTTCGATTTCATGTTCCCGCCGTTTTTCTCCTAAGAGACGGCGCCGCCCATGTCCTACAAAGTCCGCATCGACAGCTTCGAGGGCCCCTTCGACCTGCTGCTTTACCTCGTGAGCCGCCAGAAGGTGGATATCGGCGCTATCTCCATCACCGAGATCGCCGACCAGTACCTCGCCGAGGTGTCGCGCATGGAGACCCTCGATCTGGACGTGGCGAGCGACTTTTTGCTGGTGGCCTCTACGCTGCTCGAGATCAAGGCCCAAAGCCTCATCCCGCGCGAGCGCGACGAGCTTGACGACGACTTGGCGGAGCTCGCGCCCTCCGAGGCCCGCGATATGCTGGTCGAGCGCCTCATGGAATACAAGAAGTTCAAGAACGCCGCCGCGGTGCTCCACAACCGCTTCATCGCCGAGGGTCGCATGCACACGCGCCCCTTCGGCCCTGATGCCGACTTCCTCGGCCTCATGCCTGACTTCCTGGAAGGGGTGTCGCTGGACGCGCTGGCCTATCAGGCGGCCGCGGCCCTTGCGCGCCGTGAGGTGTTCCTGCTGGAAAGCGAGCACATTGCCGCCAAGCCCATTCCCGTGGAGGTGCACGTGCGCGCCATTCATCAGCGCATTCGCACGGCCAAGCACCTGCGTTTCTCGCAGCTTGTGGGCCCGGGCACCCCCAAGGATGTGGCGGTAGTGACGTTTCTGGCCATCCTCGAGCTGTACAAGCGCGTCATGGTGAGGCTCGAGCAGGACGAGCTGTTCGGCGATATCGCGATCGACTACATCGAGAATTCGGGCGATTTGCGTTTGGAAGGCGACGACGCCCTCACGTCGGTGGGGGAGGAGTAGAGGCACATGTTTCAAGGATTGCAGGAAGACCAGCTGGCGGGCGCCCTGGAGGCGATGCTCTTCGTGACCGACGAGCCCGTGGGTACCATCGCGCTTGCCGAGATGCTCGAGTGCGAGGTGGGCGCGGTGGAGGCGGCGCTCGTGCGGCTGCGGGATGATCTGGAGGCCCGCGGCTCCGGCATCCAGCTGCGCGAAGTGGCCGGCGGCTGGCGTTTGTTCACGCATCCGGCCTACCACGAGCTCATCGAGAAGTACGTGCTGTCCTGGGACACGCGCAAGCTTTCCGCGGCGGCCATGGAGACGCTGGCCATCGTGGCCTATACTCAGCCGGTGACCCGTGCCGGGGTGGCCTCGGTGCGCGGCGTGAACTCCGACAGCTCCATCAACTCGCTGGTGGAGAAGGGGCTCGTGCGCGAGGTGGGTACAGAAGACGCGCCAGGTAACCCGGTGCTCTACGGCACGACCCGGGGCTTTCTGGAGAAGTTCGGTCTGCGCAGCCCTGCCGACCTGCCCGATTTGGCCGATTTCGCGCCCGATGCGGAGACGCGTCGGCTCATCACGGAGCGGTTGTCGGCCACGCGCAAGGACGCGGTTGTCTCCGACGAGCAGGCCCGCACCATGGCCCGCGCGCTCATGGGCGAGGACTTCGAGGTCGATGACGGCGAGGCCATGCTGTCCGACGAGGAGCTGGCCCAGGGCACGGATGCGGCGGCCGGGGTACTCGTGGACGCCCTCGAGGAGGAGCGCGATGAGGACGGAAAGGGGGATGGTGGCGCTGATGCCGACGGCGACGTTGCCCATGCCGACACTTCTGGCGCCGACGCCATGTTCGCCCGCGCCATCGCCTCCACGCTTGGCGTCGTCGACAAGATCGACTTCGACTCCCTCGTCTTCGAGACCGACGACGAGTAAGTTCCGCGCGCCATGACCGAAATGCGGTTGCAGAAGTTTCTGGCGCGGGCCGGGGTGGCCTCGCGGCGCCATGCCGAGGAGCTGATCGCCGCCGGTCGCGTGACCGTGAACGGCGCGCGAGTGACCGAAATGGGCGTGAAGGTTAATCCGGCCGCGGACGCGGTGGCCGTGGACGGCGCACCCGTCGCGCTGCCCAAGGAAAACGCCACCTTCCTGCTGCACAAGCCGGCCGGCTATGTGACCACCATGAGCGATCCCCAGGGGCGTCCCACCGTGGCTGAGCTTATGGCCGACGAGCTGCTCGCCCATCCGGGGCTTTTCCCCGTGGGCCGGCTGGACACCGACACCACGGGGTTTCTGCTGTTCACCGACGACGGACAGCTGGGCCATGGCCTTCTGCACCCGCGGCGCCACGTGGAGAAGACGTATCTGGCTCTGGTGGAAGGGGTGCCCGACGCGGGCGACGTGCGGCGCTTGCGCGAAGGGGTTCTGCTGGACGATGGCCTCACGTTGCCAGCGGGCGTGCGCGTGCTCGAGGGCGCCGATGGCCGCCGGGCCGCGCAGCTCATCGGCGAGGGGACCGGTGCCAGCGGCTACCGTCAGCGCCACGGCGGCAAGCGCGGCCGCGACGCGCTTGCCGCCGGGGGATCCTACGTGGAAGTGCGCTTGCGCGAGGGCCGCAACCGCCAAGTGCGCCGCATGCTGGACGCCGTGGGGCATCCGGTGATCGCCCTGCATCGCGAGGCCTTCGGCCCCCTTGCCCTGGGGAATCTGCCCCGGGGTGCCTCCCGTCCGCTCGCGGAAGCGGAAGTGGCGCGCCTCAAGGAGCTTGCGTCCTAGCTCGGGCGCCGACGAGGGCTTGGTTTGGTCCATGTTCCGGCGTCTGCGAATATCTGAGCCGATCCGCGTTCCGGCGCGGTCTGCGACGCGCGCCGACGCCGGCCCCTTGTCGGAACGCGGGTCGCAGCCGGCTCCCTTATAGATCGCAAGAATGGCGGTATCGGCAAATCTGATCGAAATCACCAACATTTTGGGATGCTGCGCCGGCGCCAGCGCTTATAATACGCGCCAGTGAAGGATACCGTTGCACCCGGGAGGGCCCGGGGCGACAGGATCGAAAGGAAGTAACCATGAGTGTTACCGTATCGACGTTTCTCAAAATGAAGGCCGAGGGCAAGAAGATCTCGATGATCACCGCCTACGACTACACCACGGCACGGCTCGTGGACGAGTCCGGCATTGATTCCATCCTCGTCGGCGACTCGCTCGGCAACGTCATTCTCGGTTTGGGCGACACCGTGTCGGTGACGATGGAGGACATGATCCACCACGGCGCCGCTGTGGCCCGCGGCGCCAAGAACGCGCTCGTTGTCGTCGATATGCCCTTCATGTCGTATCAGTCCAGCGTCTATGACGCGGTGGTGAACGCGGGGCGCCTCATGAAGGAGGCCCGCGCCAACGCCGTGAAGCTGGAGGGCGGCGTGGAAGTGGCCGACCGCATCCGCGCCATCGTCGACTGCCAGATCCCCGTGTGCGCCCACATCGGGCTGACGCCCCAGGGCATCAACGCGCTGGGCGGCTTCAAAGTGCAGGGCAAGACGGCCGACTCGGCGCGCAAGCTTTTAGAGGACGCCCATGCCGTGGAAGAGGCCGGCGCCTTCGCCGTGGTCCTGGAGGCCATCCCCGCCGAGCTGGCCGCCCGCGTGTCGGCGGAGCTGACCATCCCCACCATCGGCATCGGTGCCGGCGCGGGCTGCGATGGCCAGGTGCTCGTGAACCAGGACATGCTCGGCATGTTCCACGACTTCACGCCGAAGTTCGTGCGGCGCTTCGCCGAGGTGGGCGATGTGATGCTGGACGCCTACCGCGCCTACGACGCCGCCGTGAAAGATGGCACCTTCCCTGCCGCCGAGCACACCTACGCCGCCCCCGCGGGCGTGCTGGAAACCCTCTAGGAGGCCGGCCATGGAGATCATTCGCACCGTCGCGGACATGAAGGCCCGGGCGGCCGCCTGGAAGGCCGAGGGGCTCTCCATCGGGCTCGTTCCCACCATGGGGTCGCTGCACGAGGGGCATGAGAGCCTCATGGACGCCGCCCGCGAGGCGAGCGACCGCGTCGTCGTCTCGGTGTTCGTCAACCCCATCCAGTTCGGGCCGGGCGAGGACTACGAAGCCTACCCGCGCGACCTCGAGCGCGACGCGCGCATCTGCGAGCGCCACGGCGTCGACGTCGTCTTCCATCCGGAAGTGGACGACATGTATGCCCCGGCCCACAACACCTTCGTGGTTATGGAGACGCTTACCGACTCGCTGTGCGGCGCCTCGCGCCCGGGGCACTTCCGCGGCGTGTGTACGGTGGTCACGAAGCTCTTCAACATCGTGCAGCCGCACCGCGCCTTCTTCGGCCAGAAGGACGCCCAGCAGCTCGCCATCATCAAGCGCATGGTGGCCGACCTGAACATGAACGTGACCGTCGTCGGCTGCCCCATCGTGCGCGAGGCCGACGGTCTGGCCAAAAGCTCGCGCAACGCCTACCTGAGCGCGGAGGAGCGCCAGGCGGCCCTCGTGCTGTCGCGGGCCGTCTTCGCCGGGAAGGAGGCCGTGGAAGCGGGGGAGCGCGACGCGGCGGTGCTCAAGGCACTCATGAGCGGCATCATCGAGGCCGAGCCGCTGGCCCGCATCGATTACGTGGAAGTCGTCGACGGGGCGACCATGCAGCCGACCGACGCCATCGGCGCCATGGCGCTTATAGCCATGGCCGTCTACATCGGGAACACGCGCCTCATCGACAACTTCATCTTCGAGGAAGGGAACTAGCTCCATGCTGCTGAACGTTCTGAAGGGGAAGATCCATCGCGCCCGGGTGGTGCAGGCCGAGCTCGATTACGTCGGCTCCATCACCGTGGATGCGGCCCTGGCCGAGGCCGCGGGCATCCTGGAGTACGAGAAGGTGCAGGTCGTCGACATCGACAACGGCAACCGCTTCGAGACCTACGTCATCGCCGGCGAGCCGGGAAGCGGCATGATCTGTGTGAACGGCGCGGCAGCCCACTGCGTGGAGCCGGGGCACAAGGTCATCATCATGTGCTACGCGCAGATGACCCCTGAGGAGTTCGCCGATCCCGACAACGCCCCGCGCGTGGTGTTTGTGGATGACGACAACCGCATCGCCCGCGTCACCCGCTACGAGAAACATGGGCGTTTGGAAGATATGTAGGAGCGACTCCTCGGGGGCGGGACCACGGGGCACCTTGATTCGCTCAGACGGTCCTCGATGGTATCGAAGGCCCAAGGTCGCCTTTTCCCTGCGTCGTTGCGCCTTCGATACCATCTGCGGAACTCGCTCGGTCAAGGCGCCCCGTGTTCCCGCTGCGCTTTGCCATGATTGAATATAAGGAGGCTCTTATGAAGCCTATTGAAAATGTCGCCATTGTCGGGTTCGGGTCGCTGGGGGCCATGTACGCCGCCTGCTTCGGGGCCGCTATGGGGCCCGAGCGCGTCTTCGTGGTCGCCGATGCGGCTCGCACCGAGCGCTACCGTGCCGAGGCCGCCACGTTCAACGGCGAGCCCATCCGGGTCACTTACCTGACTTACGAGGAAGCGGCCGAGCGCGCCGCGGTGCAGCCCTTCGACGTTGTGTTGTACGCCGTGAAGTACGGCGCGTTGCCCGAGGCCATCGAGCAATCATCTCCGCTCGTCAGCCTGGACACCGCCGTCATCTCGGTGCTCAACGGCATCACGAGCGAAGAGGTGCTCGCGGAGCGCTTCGGCTGGGACCGCGTGCTTCTGTGCATCGCCCAGCAGATGGATTCTCGCAAGGTGGGCGCGGTAGTAACCGCCGGCTGCGTGGGCGTGATGGCCCTTGGCGTTCGCGACCCCGAGGATGCGGCCCAACGGGCGAACCTCGCTCGTGTCACGGAATGGCTCGCCGCCGTCGAGCAGCCCTTCATCGTGCCCGCGGACATCCAGCATCAGCTGTGGGGCAAGCTCATCTGCAATGTGGGGGTGAACCAGGCCTGCGCCGTCTACGACTGCTGCTTTAACGGCATCCACGTCCCCGGCGAGGCGCGCGAGGCCATGATCGCCGCCATGGGGGAGGTGGCCGCCGTGGGCCGGGCCTGCGGCATCGCGCTCACCGACGATGATGTGGCCTACTGGCTCGACATCATCGACCACCTGAATCCTGCCGGCATGCCGAGCCTGCGCCAGGACGTGCTGGCGCGCCGTCCCACCGAGGTGGAGCTCTTCTCGGGCACCATCAACCGCCTGGGCGCGGCCCATGGCATCCCCACGCCGCAAAACGAGCGCTTCTACGCCGCCATCAAGGAACTCGAAAGCTCCTTCTCGTAGGGGCGAACCTCGGTTCGCCCTCGTCAAGCACGTTAATCTCGCCTGAGAGGGGCGACCAAGGTCGCCCCCTACGAATTCAGCCTGCGGGTATCCCCCGGCCCTTTCAAGTTCACCGTCGAGTTACGTTCTCGTGACCGCTTGTTTTCAGTGATAAACTGACGCAGGAATAACAAGCATGCACAAGGACGGCTTTTGGAGCGCAGAAAGTACATCGCCATCGTATCGGCCGCGGCGGTCGTCATTGTCGTCGCGGTCTGCGTCTACCTGGCCCAACTCTCCGCGACGGTCGCCGGCAACCTCATGACCTCCGTGGACGAGATATCCCGCCACGACGTGGAGACCATCGAGGGCACGCTGAACAATTGCTACGCGCGCCTGGGCGCGGTGGCCGACCGCCTCGAGGTCTACGACGTGCAGACGGTGCACGAGGCTCAGGAGCAGCTGAACCTGGAGGCGGCCTCGTCGGCCATGTTCAACGCGGTCTATCTCATGGAAGCCGACGGCACGCTCTACAGCAGCTCGTACGTGCGCCTCGGTGCCGACGAGCACGCCTACGACGAGCTCATGGAAGACGGGCGGGAGCACTTCGCCATGCTCTACGACGACGAGAACGGCCGGCTGGAAACCACCAAGGAGTCCCTCATTTTCGGCATCCGCCTGCCCGATACAGAAATCGGCGGGCGAACCTTCGTGGCCATGCTCGCCCGCAGCGACTTGTCCACCATCTCCAGCCAGCTGGTCATCGAGAGCTTCGACGGTCAGGGCGTCTCCTCGGTCGTGAACGCGCGGGGCTATTACATCGTGAGCGCCAGCCCTGCCACCGATCTGGCCGGGCGCGACAACTTCTACGACACGCTCGAGGCCGGCCGCATCGACGACGGCGTCACGGTGGAGGACATCCGCCGCAACATCGCCGCGGGCGAGAGCTTCGTCATCAATTGCACGACGAGCGCCGGCGAGGATCTCGTCATGTCCTTCGCGCCGGTCGCAGGTACCGAGTGGTCGTTCATCATGACGGTTCCGACGGAGGTGTTCAGCCAGCGCTTCGCCCCCTTTATCGCCATGACGGTGGGCATGCTCGGGGCCATGGTGGCGGTCATCTCCATCATGCTGGCGGTCATCTACCGGTTCATGAGGCAGTCGATCCAGGCTCGGGCCGAGGCCGTCGCGCGCACGGAGTTCCTTTCGAACATGAGCCACGAGATCCGCACGCCCTTAAACGGCATCATCGGCCTGAACCATCTGATGGAGCGGCACGTGGACGACGCCACCGCCATGCGCGACTATGTGAATCGGCTCGGCAAGGCCGCCCAGTACCTGCTATCGCTCGTGAACGACATCCTGGACATGTCGAAGCTGCAGGCCGGCAAGGTCGATTTGACGAGCGAGCCCTTCGACGTGAACGCGCTGGTCGACAATGTCTGCGAGATGCAGCGCGGGCCCATGGCCGACCGCGGGATCCGCTTCGAGCTGTCGCGCACAGTCGAGCACCCGTGGCTTCGAGGCGACGAGGTGCGCCTGTCGCAGGTTCTCATGAACATCCTGTCGAATGCGGTGAAGTTCACGCCCGAGGGCGGCCGCATCACCATGAAGGTGCACGAGGCGGTGTACGCGTCGGGGAATGAGGCCGTGCTCACGGTGTCGATCGCCGATACCGGCTGCGGCATGACCAAGGAGTTCGCCGAGCACGTCTTCGACGCCTTCACGCAAGAGCGTAACCGCAACAGCGATTCCCAGAAGGGCACGGGGCTGGGCATGTCCATCAGCTACCTGCTCATGACACAGATGGGCGGCTCCATCACGGTGGAAAGCGAGCCGGGGTGCGGTTCCTGCTTCACCGTCATCGTGACGCTTCCCACTGTCGCGAATGGCGATGAGCCGACGCTTGCTCAGGCGCCCTCGCTGATTTCGCCGAGCGTAGAAGGCGCGGAAGGCAGGGGAGGCACAGAACGCGCGGAAGGGGCGGAGGGCGAAGTCGCCGAAACCGCCAGAGTCGCCGAAGCCCCCGGGGCCCCCGGAGCCGTTCGGGCCGTCTCCTCGCCGTCTGGCGCCGAAGCCGCTCGGGCGCCCGTCGAGATCCTCGTGGCCGAGGACAACGAGCTGAACGCCGACATCATCTCGTCCATCCTCACCGAGGAGGGCTTCTCCATCACCGTGGCCGAAAACGGCGAGGAGGCCGTGCGCCTGTTCTCCGAATCGCCGGCGGGACATTTCGCGGCCATCCTCATGGACGCCCAGATGCCGGTCATGGACGGCTACGAGGCCTCTCGCGCGATCCGCGATCTGAAGCGAGCCGATGCCAAGACGGTGCGCATCTTCGCCTGCACGGCCTCCACGTTCGCCGAAGATCGCAATCGCGCTTTGGCATCGGGCATGGACGACTTCCTCAGCAAGCCTTTGAACGTGACGGTCATGCTGCAAAAGCTCGAGGCCGTTCGGAAGGGCGGTGCCTCATGAGTAGCGAGAGCCGCAGAATACATCGCGGGATGATCGAGCCGGCATTTCCGCCGACGCAAAGCGTCGTGCCGCCGATCCCTCGTCGCGGCATGACCCGCCGCGCCTTCTGCGCGGGAGCGGCCTTCCTTGCGGCCGCAGGGACGCTGTCCCTCGCCGGTTGCAACAGCCTGCCCTTCACGGGTGCCGCGCCCGTTCGTCTGGTGATCAAGGTGCCCCGCACGGGCCACGACGTCGTCTTCGACGACTCAATCAGCCAGGTGGAAACGGTCATTCAGGGCATGGCCGAGGGGTTCCAACGCGACTACGAGAGGCCCGTCGACGTCGAGGTCGTCGTCTTCGAGCAGAACCAGTACGACGAGGCCGTCAAGGGGTCGTTCGACACGGATAAGGCGCCGGATGTGCTTTACGGCGATTACTTCAATATCTCCACCTACATTCGCACCGGGCGCGTCGTGCCGCTGGACGACGTTGTCGCCCCGGCTATCCGCGACGACCTCTTCGACGACTTGTGGAACATGGGCGTGGTGGAGGGCCGCGCATATATGATGCCCTATCTGGCGCGCCAGAACGTGCTTGCCTACAACAAGGAGATGTTCCGCAACGCGGGGCTTGGGGAGTTCGTCGCCGAAGGGAAGATCACCGCCTGGTCGCTGGACGAGTGGACGCGCATTTTGGACGCGCTCGCCGCTTCGCTTCCCAAAGGAAGCTTCCCGATGATGATGTACGCGGGCAGCTCCCAAGGCGACACCCATATCGTGACGCTTCTGCGCTCCGCCGGATCTAGCATCTATGACGAGACGGGCCATTTCAACCTTTCGGCGCCCGAGGGCGTGGCGGCGCTTCGGTGGATTCAGGACGGCGTGGGGCGTGGCTGGTTTCCGCCGCACGCGGAGAATTTGGAAATCGAGGATTGCTCCAGCCTGTTTCGCCAAGGTCAGCTGGCTATCTACATGGTGAACAACGCCTCCATCACCCGCTATGGCGACACGGTGGGGCTCGTGAACTTCCCGGGGCCCGATGCGGACGGCAGCGCCACCGCCTTCGCCTCGGGCTTTCAGGTTTTCGACAACGGCGACGCCGAGAAGCTGCAGGTGGCGAAGGATTTCCTTTCCTATGTGTACACCGATGAGCGCTGGCTCGACTATGCGGCGGGCGCGATACCGGCGAGCAAGCGCGTGTCCGATCGCTATGGCGCCGATATCCCCTCCTACGATCTGTTCCGCGCCAATGCCGATAACGTATGGGATTTCACGGGCGGCAGCCCCGACACCCAGACGGTGCGCGATGTCTTCTACACCGGCATCCACGACCTGCTCATGGGCAAGACGACTCCCGAGGAGTGCGCCGCCTTCTTGGACGAGCGCTGCAACGCCGCCATCGACGAAGGCTGGGCCAAAAGCCAACTGCACGAGTAGGAGTGCGCTTCAGTCAAACTGGCAACCATGGTAACGGCCATTGTAGGGCTGATCAGGGAATTGCTCAGAAAGAGGAAAGAGCCGCCCTCAGCCGAGTAGCTAAAGGCGACCCTCCAACCACGAAATACTAGTCAATTCGTGGAGCGGTCGCCGTAGCCGCGGCAATCGCCTTCTCCTGCATTGTAGCACGACTCAAAGAATACTTCACGATTATCCCCGTAGCGAGTTGCATTCGCCACTCTGCCTTCTGCAAGAGCGCGCGGAGGATTGCCAGGTTATCGAAGGCTACCGCGAAAGCGCGCTGGGTCATGTCGACAGAGGTTGCCATGGTTACTTGGACGCAATTGCTGACATTCGTCCTCGTGATTATTGCGGTGATTGATCTGACCGTAAGGGCCAGAAAGTGAAATAGCCGCTCCCGGTAAGCACGGAAAACGGCTACTTCGCCAAGCTATAAACTTGAACCCGAGGTAGCCGCCGTTCGCCCCGGCAAGCCACCCAGCCTCGTCAGTATATAGCCCACGGCGGAATCCTGTCAACGACCGAGGTATGCGTCAGACGTGCGGAAAATGCGGCGGTGGTGGGTGTTTGGGTGCGGGGGCGGCGGCTTCGTATACAATGGGTGGCGACTGGTACCTGATCGATTGAGGAAACAGACACTTCCATGACTGAATCTGCTGAACTGAGCGGCACCAACGCCCCCTTCTCGGCCGTGGCCGTCATAGGCCTCGGGCTCATCGGGGCGTCGCTGGCCGGGGCACTTGCGGCCAAGATGCCCGGCGCGCGCGTCTTCGGGGTGGATACCGACGCCGCCACCTGCGCCGCCGCCACCGACCGCGGCTGGTGCGACGCGGCCTCGGGCCCCGACGACCCCGCCTTCCGCGCTTTCATCGAAAACGACTGCGAGCTCGTGGTCATCGCCACGCCGGTAGCCGCCGTGGACGACTACCTCGTCCGCCTGCGCGACTGGGGCTATACCGGCGTCGTCACCGACACCATCTCCACCAAGGGCCACATCCTCGCCGCGGCCGCCGAGCTTCTGCCGGCCCCTGCGCGCTACGTGCCGGGACACCCCATGGCCGGCTCCGAGCAGAGCGGCATCGCCGGCGCCCGCGCCGACCTCTTCGAGGGCGCGAACTGGATCCTCTGCCCCGACGAGTCCACCGTGCCCGAGGACTTCCAGCACCTGCACGAGCTGGTGACTGGCCTCGATGCCCGCGTGGTGTCGCTGCGCCGCGAGGAGCACGACGCCGCCGTGGCCGTGGTGAGCCACGTGCCGCACATGGTGGCCTCATCCCTCATGCAGCTGGCGAGCGCGCACGCCGACGATACCGGCTCTATCATGCGGCTGGCCGCCGGCGGCTTCAAGGACACCACGCGCATCGCCGCGGGCAGCCCGAAGCTGTGGTGTGGCATCGCCTTCGACAACGCCTGCGCCCTGAAGAGCGGCCTGGACGAGATGGCCTCCATCCTGGGCTCGTTCGCCGCGGCGCTTGAGGCCGGCGACCGCGAGACGTTCACGCGCCTGCTCGCCGAGGCCGCCGACGCCCGCCGCGCGCTGCCGGCCGCCTGGGTGCCCTCCACCGAGAAGCTGCTCGAGGTGCGCATCCCCATGGTGAACCGCACCGGCGTGGTCGCGGAGGTCTGCACCATTGCCAGCTCGGTGGGTTGCAATATACAATCTATTGACATCGACCACATCAGCGAGGGCAACGCCGTGCTCTCCCTCATCCTCACCGATGAGGGCGATATCGGCCAGCTTTCGATGCAGCTGATCAACGCCGGTTTCTCCGTATCGTTCAGTCCGCTCATGCCGAAGGAGTACGCTCATGTCGAATAGCGAATTCGCAGAACCCTACACGATCATCGAGCCTTTCGGGGGGCCTTTCAAGGGCGACGTCACGGTGCCGGGCGACAAGTCCATCTCGCACCGCGCCGTGCTGTTCGCGGCCATGGCCGAGGGCACCTCGCATCTTTCCGGCGTGCTGGACTCCGAGGACGTGCGCGCCTCCATCCGCGCCGTGGAGGCCTTGGGCGCCGAGGTCGATTTGAAGGCCCAGCCTGACGGGTCGCTTTCCGGCACCGTCACCGGCTGGGGCGCCGAGGGCCCAAGCCAGCCCGCCGCGCCCATCGACTGCGGCAACTCGGGCACCACGGCGCGCCTGCTCATGGGTGTCGTGGCCCCCTGGGACATCGAGGTGACCATCACCGGCGACGAGTCGCTCAAGAAGCGCCCCATGCGCCGCATCGTGGCGCCCCTGGCGAAGATGGGCGTCGATTTTGTGCCCGAGACGCCGGAGACGCTGCCCATCACCGTGTGCGGCAACCGCGCCCTGCGCGCCATCGACTACGCGAGCCCCATGGCCTCGGCCCAGCTGAAGACCGCCGTGCTTTTGGCCGGCGTCTTCGCCGACGGCACCACCACCGTGAACGAGCCGGCGCCCTCGCGCAACCACACCGAGCTCATGCTGCCGGAGTTCAACGTGCCCACCACCGCCGGCACCCGCGTGGCCACGGTGACCGGCCCCGCCGAGATGCTCGCCTCCGACGTCGTCGTGCCGGGCGACCCCTCCTCGGCCGCCTTCGTGGCCGCGGCCGCCCTGCTGAAGCCCGGCAGCTCCGTCACCATTCAGAACGTGTCGCTGAATCCGGCCCGCATCGGGTTCGTGCGCACGCTGGAGCGCATGGGCGCCGACATTCGCGAGTCCTACGGCGGGCATGAGGGCAAGGAGCCCCGCGGCACCATCACGGTGAACTACACGCCCGTGCTGCGCGGCTGCGAGATTCCCTCCCAGCACATCGCCTCGGTCATCGACGAGATCCCCGTGCTCGCCCTGGTGGCGGCCCACGCCCGGGGCATCACGGTGTTCCACGAGGTGGGGGAGCTGCGCGTGAAGGAATCCGACCGCCTCAAGGCCATCATCGACGGCCTGGCGCTGCTCGGCGTGGACGCCTGGGAAGAGGGCGACGATCTGTTCGTCGAGGGCAACCCGCAGCTGCAGGTGCCCCAAGGCCTCGTCTTCGAGTCCTACGGTGACCACCGTCTGGCCATGACCTGGGCGCTCGTGGGCGCCTGCGGGCGCGTGCCCGTATCGGTGACCCGCTTCACCTGCGTGGCCGTGAGCTACCCCGACTTCCTCGCCGACTTGAAGGGATTGGTGAAATAGTGATCGTCGCCATCGACGGGCCCTCCGGGGCCGGAAAGTCCACCGTGGCCAAGGCCGTGGCCAAAGAGCTCGGCTTCTCCTGCCTGGACACGGGGGCCATGTACCGCGCCATCGCCTGGCGCGCCCTGCAAGACGGCGTCGCGCTCGACGACGAGCCGGCCTTGGGGGCTATCGCCCGTACCTACGACATCGCCTTCGGGCATGTGGAAGGCGACCCGGTGCCGCGCCGCGTGTTCATCGGCGACGATGAGGTGACCGACGCCATCCGCACTGCCGAGATCGATCGCGCCGTGAGCCCGGTGTCCGCCGCGCCCGCCGTGCGCGAGGCCCTGCTCGACCAACAGCGTCGCATCGGCAACGCCGGCGACTACGTGGTGGAGGGCCGCGACATCGGCACCGTGGTGTTCCCCGATGCGGCCGTGAAGGTGTTCCTCACCGCCTCCGATGAGGAGCGCGCCCATCGTCGGGTGCGCCAGAACGTCGATCGCGGCATCGGTTCCATCGACTACGACGAGGTGCTGGCCGACCTGCGCCGGCGCGATGCGGCCGACTCCTCCCGCGCCACCGCGCCCTTGCGCCCCGCCGACGACGCCGTGCACATCGATTCCACCGCTCACTACATCGAGGAAGTCATCGAGCAAATCTGCGAGCTTGCCAGAGGGGCTCGTTAGCGATCTTTCTGCAGGTTGAAGTTGCGGGACGCGCGTTCTCAAGTATGGTTGAGCGAAGCGGGATGCGGGGTATTGCTCACCAAGCGAGTTCCGCAGCGAACGAAACAGGACTAAACGTCCTGTTTCGCCGAGCGAGGACTGTCTGAGCGACTGAGCGGTACCCCGCAGCCCGCCCCCGGGGAGTCGCTACTGAAGAAAAGCCGAATGGAAGGTCAACAGCGTGTTTCTAAAATACTCCGAGATGTGGGACATGGATTTGGGCGGCGAGCCCAGCACCAACGAGATCCCGCACTGGTTCGGCAATGCGGCCTACGTGGTGGTGGGCGGCCTGTGCAAGCTGCTGTTCCGCTACCGGGTGGACAACCGCGACAAGCTGCGCGCCTTCCAAGGCGCGGAAGGGGCGCTCGTCATCTGCAACCACACGTCGTTCTTCGACGTCGTCTTCATGTACCTGGCCGCGCGCCCGAAGCAATGGGTGCGCCTCATGGGCCGCGACAGCCTCTTCGACAACGCCCACGGCCTGCTCGGCCAGGCGCTCTCGCGGGTGGGCGCCTTCCCCGTGAAGCGCGACACGGCCGACATGACCTCCATCAAGCGCGCCGTGCGCATGCTCAAGCGCCAGGAGCTCGTGGGCATCCTGCCCGAGGGCACGCGCCGCGGCAAGACCGACCGGGTGCCCTCCATCCATGCCGGCGTATCGGTGATCGCCCGCATGGCGAAGGTGCCCATCCTGCCCATGACCGTGCGCGGCGTGGAGCGCATCAAGCAGAAGGGCCAGCGTGTCCATTTCCCGAAGGTGACCGTCGACTACGGCGATCCCATTCTCGTCGACGATTTCGACTTCCTGCCGAAGGACGAGCGCGTGGAAGCCTGCACCTGGTACGCCATGCGCGAGTGCTTCGCCCTGTACTACCGCTGCGCTCCCGAGGACGTGGACATGGCGGCGCTGTTCCCCGAGACGCGCGACTACGCCCCGGTGTTCGCCGAGCATCCCATCCCGCGCCACACGAGCGAGGAGCTGGCCCGCGCCGCCCGCACCGCTCGCGCCGAGAGAGCCGCCAAGGCCGCCGCGAAAGCGAAGGAGAGCTAACCGTGGAAGTGATTCGCGCGAAGCGGGCCGGGGCCTGCTACGGGGTGCAGCGGGCGCTGGACATGGCCGACGAGGTCATCGCCGACGGGAGCCGGGCCTACACGCTCGGGCCACTCATCCACAACCCGCAGGTGGTGGCCGATCTGGCCGCCCGCGGCGCCGAGGCCGTCGATTCCGTGGAAGAGATCCGCTGGGAACGTGCCGCAGATGCAGGTGCGCTCGCAGAAGGGGCAGCCACCGCAGCTGGGGATGCGCCGGCGGTGGTCATCCGCTCCCACGGGGTGACGCCCCAGGTGCTCGCCGCTGTGGAAGATCGCGGGTTCACTGTGGTCGATGCCACCTGCCCCCATGTGTCCCGGGCCCAGCATGCGGCAGCGGAACTCGCCGGCGAGGGCTGCCGCGTCATCGTCGTGGGAGAGGCGGGGCATCCGGAAGTGGAGGGCCTTCGAGCCTGGGCCGAGGAGGCCGGCGGCAAGGTGGACGTGGTGGCCGCGCCCGAGGAGACCCCCGAGGGCCTGTACGATCCGGTGGGCGTGGTGGCCCAGACGACCCAGCGCCGCGAGAACTTGGAGGCGGTGGTGGCCGCCCTGCGCGAGGCGGGGCTTGAGCCCATCGTGAAGAACACCATCTGCTCGGCCACGCGCCAGCGCCAGGAGGCCGCAGCCGATCTGGCTTCGGCCGTGGACGCTATGGTGGTCATCGGCGGCCGCAACTCGTCGAACACCACGCGGCTGGCTGAGGTGTGCGCGCTCACCTGCCCGCGCACCTTCCACATCGAATCGACCGACGAGCTGGACCCGGAGGCCTTTGCCGATTGCCGCCGCGTGGGCGTCACCGCCGGCGCGAGCACCCCCGAGAACCAGATCGCCGCCGTGGAAGCGTTCCTGCGCGCCCTGTAGCCATGGCCACCTACCCCGGAAAAGACATCGAGCGCGAGGCCTCTTGCGCCTCTTGCGCCGCCTGCGACCAGGCGAGTCTCACGGCTGCCGAGGCGGCGGCCGCGGCGTGGGAGGGGCCGGCGGCGCGCATTATCGCCGTGGAGCCGGAAAGCCCCGCCGATGACGCCGGCTTTGCGCCCGGCTGCTACCTCACGACCGTGGACGGCGAGCCTCTGCGCGACATCATCGACTGGCGCTGGCTCGCGGCCGACGACGTCATCTGCGTGGGCTACATCGACCTGGATGGCGAGGCCGGGGAGGTGGAGCTGGAGCGAGAGCCGGGGGAGCGGTGGGGCTTCGAGTTCGACGGCGTGCTGTTCGATTCCGTGAAGCTCTGCCGCAACGCCTGCGTGTTCTGCTTCATGCGCCAGCTGCCCGACGGCGTGCGCCCCTCGCTCGTGCTGCGCGACGACGACTTCCGCCTGAGCTTCCTCTCGGGAACCTTCGTCACGCTCACGAACTTGAAGCCAGAAGACGAGGCCCGCATCATCGAGCAACACATCAGCCCCTTGCGGGTGAGCCTGCACGCGAGCGAGCCGGAGCTGCGCCGCCGCATGATCGGCAAACACGCCGCCCACGGCCTTGCGGCCCTCGAGCGCCTGCTGGCGGCCGGCATCGAGGCCCATGCGCAAATCGTGCTCATGCCCGGCGTGAACGACGGCGACGCTTTGCGCGAGACCTTGGAATGGGCCTGGGAGCGCCCCGGCATAAACGGCGTGGGCATCGTGCCTCTGGGCTTCACCAAGCACCAAACGGCCCTGCACGAGAGCTTCACGACGCCCGAGGCCGCCCGCGGCGTCATCGATGTGATCGCCCCCTTCCAGCAGCGCGCCCGGGCCGAGCGCGGAGGCCCCTGGGTCTTCGCCGCCGACGAGTTCTACGTGAACGCCTTCGGCGCCGACACGCCGGCCCGTATCCCGCCGGCCTCCGATTACGGCGACTACGACATGTTCGAGGACGGCATCGGCATCGTCCGCTCCTATGTGGACGAGTTCGAAGAGGTCTGCGAAAACGGCCTGGCTGCCCGCGCCGCTGAGGCGCTGGCCGCTCGAAACCTCACGGCCCGCTACATCATCGGCGAGGCCATGCAGCCCTTCCTGGACGCCATGATCGCGAACAGCCCCCTGGCCGGCCGCCTCGTCCCCCTCACGGTGAGAAACGACTACTTCGGCGGCAACGTCAACGTCACCGGCCTCCTCACCGCCTCCGACATCGCCCCCGCCATCAAGGCCGCCAGCGAAGAAGAGAAGAACTCAACCATGGTTGAGCAGGGGGCAGACGCGCGGTGCTCTGACCGAGCGAGTTCCGCAGATGGTATCGAAGGCGCAGTGGGAAGGGGAGCGATGAGCCGTGGCGCCTTCGATACCAGCGAGGACTGTCTGAGCGAATCAGAGCACCGCGCGGCTGCCCCCGGAGGGACGCGCCAGCTCTTCCTTCTTCCGAGCGTTATCTTCAACGACAACGGCGTGACGCTCGATGACATGACCGTGCAGGATATCGAAAACGCGGCCGGCGCCCCGGTGTCCGTGGTATCCTGTAACCCGCTCGATTATCTGCCTGAGATCATAAAGCTCGCCCAAGACGAGTCGTAAAGAATAGCGAGGATACCCATGGCCCTTCCCATCGTCGCCATCGTGGGCCGCCCGAACGTGGGCAAGTCCACCTTGGTCAACCGCATCGCCCAAACCGGCGACGCCATCGTGCACGAGATGCGCGGCGTCACCCGCGATCGCAGCTATCATAAGGCCGACTGGAACGGCGTCGAGTTCATGCTCATCGACACCGGCGGCATCGAGATGGGCGGCGACGACGCCTTCCAAGGCTCCATCCGCGCCCAGGCCTTCGAGGGGGCGCGCGAGGCCGACGTCATCATCTTCCTCGTGGACGGCAAGGCCGGCATCAACACCGACGACGAGGAGGTGGCCCGCATCCTGCAGAAGGCGGGCAAGCCGGTGTTCGTCGCCGTGAACAAGATGGACAACCCGGCCCGCATGGATGAGGTGTGGGAGTTCTACGCGCTGGGCCTGGGCGATCCGTGGCCGGTGAGCGCCCAGCACGGCAACGGCACGGGCGACTTGCTGGACGAGGTGGTCAACGAGCTGCGGAAGGTGGAGGTCGTCCCGGAAGAGGAGGTCGACGCCATCAACGTGGCCATCATCGGCCGCCCGAACGCGGGGAAGAGCTCGCTCACCAACAAGCTCACCAACAACAACCGCTCCATCGTATCCGACGTGGCCGGCACCACGCGCGACGCCATCGACACCCTGGTCGAGCACGAGGGGCAGATGTACCGCATCGTGGACACCGCGGGCCTGCGCCGCAAGAGCCAGATCGACGAGGACGTGGAATACTACGGTTTCGTGCGGGCCATGCGCGCCATCGACCGCGCCGATGTGGCCCTGCTCGTCATCGACGGCACGCTGGGCCTCACCAACGAGGACCAGCGCGTGGCCGGATATGCCGCCGAGCGCGGATGCGCCATGGTGATCGTGCTGAACAAGTGGGACATCGTGGAAGGCCCCGAGGAGAAGGCGAAGATCCGCGAGCGCATCGAGGACCGCATGACGTTCGTGGGCTACGCGCCGGTGGTGGCCATCTCTGCGCTCACCGGCAAGCGCGTCGACCGCATCTGGAGTGCCATCGACGACGTGTACGCCAACTACAGCCGCACCATCCCCACGGCCCGTTTGAACACGTGGCTCGCCGGCATCCGCGAGACGGGGCACACCGTGTCGAAGGGCAAGGCGGTGCTGCGCATGAAGTACCTCACTCAAACCGGCACCTGCCCGCCCCACTTCACCTTCTTCGTGAATCGTCCCGATGTCGTGGACGACAACTACGAGCGCTACCTTGAGAACCGCATGCGCGAGGCCTTCCCCTTGGAGGGCACCCCCATCCGCCTCAAGTTCAAGAAGAAGGACTAACCCGTGGACACCGTCATCACGTATCTGACCCTGTCGTTCATCGTCTCGTTTTTGCTGGGCTCCATCCCCTGGGGCGTCATCGTCTCGAAGCTGGCCTTTCACAAGGACATCCGCGACGAGGGATCGGGAAACATCGGCACCACCAACGCCTTCAGGGCCATGGGGAAGGTCGGGGGTGCGCTCGTGTTCGTGCTCGATTTCGGGAAGGGGCTTTTGTCCGGCTGGCTCGCGGCCTTTGTGTTCGCCCCGGCCATAGCTGCGGTGCCGGTGGACGCCGTCACTCCCGACGGCCAGCTGCTTCTCGGCATCTTCGGCAATCCGGCTTTGAATCCGGTGGGCCTCGCTTTGGCCCTCGCTTTCGCGGGCTGCACGCTCGGCCACATCTTCAGCCCCTGGCTCAAGTTCAAGGGCGGCAAGGGTATCGCGGTGGCCGCCGCTTGCCTGTGGTTCGTATTCGGTCCGGTGGGTTTTTTCATCGAGATCGCCGCGTTCGCCCTCGGCATCGCCATCACCCGCTGCGTGTCCGTGGGCTCCATCGCCGCGGCGGCCATCTGCCCGCTGCTCGCCCTGTACTTCTACTGGGGCCAGTGGGTACCTTGGCTCATCATCGCTGCCACGGCCTGCGTCGTCATCTGGGCCCACCGCGCCAACATCGCCCGCCTGCGCGCGGGCACGGAGAACAAGATCGGGAGCAAGAAGACAGCCTAAGCATCAACCATGGTTGAGTGAAGCGGAAACGTCGGGTGCCTTGACCGAGCGAGTTCCGCAGATGGTATCGAAGGCGCAGCGATATGCGGCGAAAACGATCTTGTCGCCTTCGACACCAGCGAGGACTGTTTGAGCGAATCAAGGTATCCGGCGGTTCCGCTCCGGGGGAGCTTCAACCAAGAGAGAGGATCGATATGCGCGTAGCAGTGATAGGAGCCGGCAGCTGGGGGACGGCGTTGGCGCTCGTGCTGGCGGAAGCGGGGCACGAGGTGGTGCTGTGGGCCCGCACGCCCGAGGTGGCCTCCGCCATCAACGAGGAGCACCGCAACCCGCGCTACCTCTCGGACTACCGCCTCCCCTCCGTCATCCGCGCCACCGCCGAGTACGCGTGTGCCTGCGAGGGCGCCGAGGCCGTGGTCATCGTGACGCCCTCGGCCGCCCTGCGCTCGGTGGCCGCCGACCTGCGAGAGCTCATCGCGCCTGCGACTCCCATTGTCATCTGCTCGAAGGGTGTGGAGGAGAAGACGGGCCTTCTGCCTATCGATACCTTCGCCGCTGAGCTGGGGGGCGCGGGTCGCATGGCGGTGCTGTCGGGCCCCACCCATGCCGAGGAGGTCATCTGCCGCAAGCCGTCGGCCGCGGTGGTGGCGTCGGCCGACGAGGGGACGGCGCTCTTCTTCCGCGACCTGTTCGCCACGCGGTTCTTCCGCACCTACACCTCCGACGACCCGGTCGGGGTGGAGCTGTGCGCCGCCTTCAAGAACGTCATCGCCATTGCCGTGGGCATCTCCTACGGCATGGGCTTCGGCGACAACACCGCGGCCATGCTCATCACCCGCGGGCTCGCCGAGATGAGCCGCATGGTGGTGGCGGCCGGGGGAGAGGCGCTTACCTGCATGGGGCTCGGGGGCGCCGGGGACATGGTGGTCACCTGCATGTCGCAGCACTCGCGCAACCGGCGGTTCGGCGAGCAGTACGTGGCCCGCGGCCTTACCCTGGACGATTTCACGGCGCAGACCCACATGGTGGTGGAAGGGGCCATCGCCTGCAAGACCCTGGCCACGCTCGAGGCCCGCTACGGGGTCGATTTGCCTCTGACTGATACGGTGCGCAGCGTCGTGTGGGAAGGGGTGAACCCGCGCGAGGCCGCGGCCGCCCTCATCGATCGGCCGCTGAAGAGCGAGTTCTACTAGAGCGATCTTCCAGGTTGTCCGGCCTTTAACGCCGGGACGGGGGTGCCGTGCTCAAACAGCGGTCTATGGCACTTCTCGTCTGGGGGTTCGGGCCTTTCCGTTTGCCATAGACCGAACTGTGCGCGGCACCCCCGCCCCGAATCTCGGGCTTGCTTCGTAAAATACGAGCGATTGCCTTAAGATTTCGCCAGGTAAACGGGGTGCATACATGGTCGCAACCGTCGGGCCTTCCCGCTTTCACGAGGACGGGAAGGCCTTATTGTTGTCATCAGCCGAGCGGAAGGGCGGAAATCCGGGCAACCGGGCGCCCGTACCGCGAGGTCCTTGACAACCAATTCGAGCTTTCCGTCGCACCGTCTCCTGCGTGAACCCTCCTCTCTCCTCTCTCAAAACCCTCGCGGCGGAAACGATTTCCATGCGCACGTTATCCCCTTCTCCTCCGTGCGTACTGAGCAAAGCTCCTCCGGTTCCCCTGCCGGAGGAGCTTTTTTATGGGCATCTCTTTGCGGCCGCGCCTCGTTTTCCCCTTGTCGTATGCCGTTTTCGCCTTGCAGTTTCCCCTCTGATGACGTACTGTTAAGCAAGCAAATTTCGAAGGGGAAGGGTGCGCCGCCGCTATGAAGACGACCGAGAACGCCGTCCGGGATCGGAAGGGCTTCGCGCGCCTGACCTTGGTCATCGTGCTCATCTTTGCGGTCATGGGGGCCTCTATCTGGGCCGTCTCGAAGAAGACCTCCGACGACATGGCCGATGCCGCCATTCTGAACCTCAACGAGAACTTGAACCTCATGGAAAGCACCGTGGAGGCCATTCAGGACAGCGAGGCGCAGTTCCAACGGCTTTTGGCCACCGAGCTTGCCGCCGCGGGCGATCCGGCCGCCGCTGTGGAGCGCTTGGGCAAAAGCGATGCCGCCGCGCTCATCTCTGTCGTGCCCGAGGGGGCCGACGTCGGCGTCTCCAACGACGGTGCCCCCTTCGACCCGGCGTCGCTCGATTTCAGCGGCGGGGGAGCCATCGGGGGGCTGCCCGTCTCCCAGGCCTATGTGAACGCCGAGGGCAGCTGGGCCTACACGGTGAAGTGTCCCATCGAACGGGACGGCGTCCCCATCGCCGAGCTGTACACCGAGTACACCTTTGACGCCATCGACCAGTCGCTGCCCCAGGGCTTCTATGGGCAGCGGGCCGTGCTCTATCTCATGGACGCCGCCACGGAGCGCTTCGTGCTGAAGCCCGAGGGCATGGGCGAGCGCGATGCGGGGCACGTGAACCTGGAGGACTTTTACCGGGCCAACAACATCACCGATCCGGTCATCCTCTCCATGGTGGCGGACGGTGTCGCAAACCGCGAGAACGTCATGTTCGCCCATAAGGTGAAGGGCACCGAGGCCCTGTGCTATTTGTGGTCCATCGGCGACGGCACCACCTATCTGGTGGGCTATGTGCCCATGGAGGCCATCCAGCGCGAGGCCCAGGCGGTGAACGTCGCCCTGATCATGGTGGCCTCCATCACCATCGCGGCCTTCTGCCTGTGCGTCATCCTCTACGGCTTCAACCGGCGCAAGCAGGCCCGGGTCCAGCGGGCACGGGAGGAGGAACGCGCGCTGCACGCCGAGCAGCTCGCCCAGGCGCTTCGGGCGGCCGAGGTGGCCAACGAGTCGAAGTCGGCCTTCCTTGCCAACATGTCCCACGACATCCGCACCCCTATGAACGCCGTGCTTGGCTTCACCACCATCATCGAGAAGGAGGCCGACAACCCCGCGAAGGTGCGCGACTGCGCCGGCAAGATCATGGCCTCGGGGCGCCATCTGCTCGACCTCATCAACGACGTGCTGGACATCTCGAAGATCGAGAGCGGCAAAGCGTCGCTCACCTTGGCGGAGTTCGATTTGGGCGACTCTCTGGCGGCGGCGGAATCCATCATCGCGCCCATGGCCCGGGACAAGGGGCAGACGTTCTGCGCGGAGATCCGCTCTGTCCGCCACGAGCGCCTCATCGGCGACGAGACGCACCTCAACCAGATTTTGCTGAACTTGCTGTCGAATGCCGTGAAGTACACCCCGGAGGGCGGTCGCATCTGGCTGCGCTTCATCGGGCTTCCGGCGCATTCCAACGCGCTGGAACATTTGCGCATCGAGGTCGAGGACGACGGCTACGGCATGACGCCGGAGTTCCTTAAGACCATCTTCGACTCGTTCACGCGCGCCGAGAACTCCACCACCAACAAGGTGCAGGGCACGGGCCTCGGCATGTCCATCACCAAGAGCCTCGTCGATCTCATGGGCGGCACCATCGAGGTGGAAAGCGAGGTGGGGAAAGGGTCGCTGTTCCGGGTCGATCTGGAGCTGCGCATCCCCGAGGGGCAGGCCGCTGGCTACTTCTGGGAGCGCGCCGGCATCAAGAGCATGCTCGTGGCCGACGCCTCGGCGGCGGCGCACGCGGCCATCGCCGACTTCATGGAGGGCACGGGCGTGGAAGTGGACGGGGCGGCCAGTGCCGATGCGGCCTGCGAGCTGGCGCGGGCCCGCGGCGGCTATGACGTGGTGCTCGTCGGCGTCCCGTGGCTCGACGACGCCGCCGTCCGCGCGGCCGAGGGCCTGCGGACGAGTGTGGAGACGCCGCTTCTGTTCATGCTCGAGCACGCCTTCGACCAGGACGACGACGTGGCGCTGCCCCAGGGCTCGGCGGTGCTGACCAAGCCTTTCTTCCCCTCCATGCTGAAGCAGAAGATCGAGGCCGTGCGCGGCGTGGACGACGGCGAGGCCGACGATCTGGCCCAGGTACTTTCCGGCAAGCACTTCCTCGCCGCCGAGGACAACTTCTTGAACGCCGGCATCCTCACGGATCTGCTGGAGATGGAGGGCGCCACGGTGGAGATCGTCGAGAACGGCAAGCTGGCCGTCGAGCGCTTCGAGCGCTGCGAGCCCGGCGAGTTCGACGCCATCCTCATGGACGTGCAGATGCCGGTCATGAACGGGCATGCGGCCACCCGGGCCATCCGGGCGCTCGCGCGGGCGGATGCGGCGACCATTCCCATCTTCGCCATGACCGCCGATGCCTTCGTGGAAGACGAGAAGGCGGCGCTGGCCGCCGGCATGAACACCCATGTGGCGAAGCCCTTAGAGATAGACGAGCTGCGGCGCGCCGTCGACCGCTTCGTCGAGAAAGGACGATCATGAGACGTATCGCGAGTAAGCGCGCCCGCAAGGGGGCCGTGGCCGTCGTCGCCCTCGTCGGCGCTCTGGTGCTCGGAGCCTGCAGCACCTCGGCGCCGGCGGAGAATTTGGCCGTGCAGGATGTCGACGAGGAGAGGACGGTGAACTTCTTCAGCCCCATGGAGAAGATCAGCCCCGACACCGAGAACACGGCCCGCACGGCGAGCGACCTGACGATCGCCATGGCAGAGGAGCGGCTCGGGCTCACGCTGGCCTATCACACCTACACGGCCGAGAACTACCAGGACAAGACCTACGACGAGGTGTGCCTGGAGCGGGCCCGCAATAATTCGGACGATCTGTACCTGCTGAACACCGACACCATCGTGACCCTCGGGTCGGAGGGGCACCTCGCCGACCTGTCGGGGCTTTCCTGCGCCCAGAACCTGCGCGAGGTGGTGCGCGCGGCCAACACGGTCGACGGCAAGCTCGTGGCCATTCCCCAAGAGGTGGTGGCCTACGGCCTGTTCGTGAACAAGGATATCTTCGACGAATGCGAGCTTAAGCTGCCGAACACGCCCGAGGAGTTTCTGGAATGCTGCCGGGTTCTCAAAGAGAAGGGCTATGAGACGCCCATCGGCGCCAACCGCTGGTGGCTGGAGACCTTCGTTTTCGCCCAGGCCTACGCCGATCTGTACAACGGAGGAGATGTGGCCGCCGAGGTGCAGGCTTTGAACGAGGGCCGCGCCCGTTACAGCGACTACATGCGCCCCGGATTCGAGTTCTTGAAGACGCTGATCGACCTCGGCTACGTCGACGCCGAGAACGCGCTGGTGAGCGAGGCCTTCGAGGGGGCCGGCGAGGGCGAGGACTTCATGGCGGGAGAGTGCCCCATCGTCATGGCCTACTGGGGCGCGGCCAACACCGATACCGCCTACGGCAGCCCCTCGTTCAACATGGAGGTCATCGGCTTTCCGAGCGCGCGGGGGCAGATGCCCGTGCTCTCCATGACCGGATGCGCCGTGGGCGAGCGGGCCGAGCACCGCGACGAGGCTCTCAAGGTGGTGGACGTCATCTGCTCGGACGAGGCTCTGCAGCTGTACGCCGAGACCAACCGCGTTATCTCGCCTTCGAAGAACGTGGAAGTGGAATGCGTCGAGCCGCTTCGCCCCTTGAACGATTTGGTGCAGGCCGATACCTACGTGCTCGCCTCGAACGCGGGTATGGACGTGGAACAGTGGGGCAATGTGTGCCTCATCGTGCGCGATTTGCTCGGTGGGGCGACCGTTGACGAGTGCATGGCGAAGCTGGACGCCCTGCAGGACGCGGCGGCCTGATCGACCTGTCCGCGCTCCCGGGTGCCGGGGCGGTCGTCGCCTGTCCGCGTCCGAGAGCGCCGGGGGCATCGCCGCAACACCCGCTCCGCTGTTCGGCCTTCGGCCTCAGGCGCTCCGCTGTTCGGCCTTCGGCCTCAGGCGCTGCGCTGCTTCATGCTTTTATGGGCGCCCCTTCGGGGCGCTTTTTCAAATTGGTGTTCAGAGAGTTTCGGCGATGCCCCCGGCGCTCTTGGACGCTACGGGGTCTCGGCTTGCCCCGGCGCCTGGGAGCGCTACCTGGTGAGGGGCTGCTGCTCCAGTTTCAATAGTGCGGCGTTGACGTCGCTGGTGGGTTTGCCGGTGGCGGTGACGATACGGTGCGTTGGTACGAGCAGGGGAGTGGGGCAGGCGCGCAGGGCGGCTCCGACGGAGCGGAAGGAGCCGGGGCGCCCCAGCGTTTCGGCGAGGGCGCGGGCCGTGGTCGTGTGCCCGTAGGGGATGTTCGCCGCGGCCTTCCATACCTCCTGCTGGAAGGCGCTGCCCTCGGGGCGCATGGGAACGGTGAACGCCGAGCGCTGGCCGGCGAGGTAGGCCATGATCTGGTTGGCGGCCTCGGTGGTGAGCGCCGTGGGCTGCCGGTCGCCGGGGAGGTTCTGCTCGCCGAAGCTGACGGCGGTCACGGCGGTGCCGTCGGCGGCGATGGTGACGGCCCCGAACTTCGTCGGATAGGTGAAGAAGGTGCTGCGAGTCGTGCTGGGCATGGGTGTCCTCGCTCTCGTCGGAAGGCGTCGGCGCCCCATCGGGGCGCGGGCGCATCTGCGGCGCCGGCCGTGGGCGCCGGGCCGCTCCGTGCAGGTTTGCCGCTGATGGTCATTATAGGCCGTCGGGGCCTCGCCGTCGCGGTAGAATGTCGCCATCGGAAAGCCGCGAGATGAGGATGCGTCCTATGTACCAACCTGTGAAAATCGCCCCTTCAATCCTGTCCGCCGATTTCATGAACCTCGGACGGGACATTCGCATGATCGAGGAGGGCGGCGCCGCCTTCGTCCACATCGACGTCATGGACGGCCACTTCGTGCCGAACCTCACCATGGGCGTGCCGCTCTTGAAGCAGCTCAAGCCCGCCACGAACCTTCTGTGCGACGTGCACCTCATGATCGACAACCCGCTGGACGAGCTGCCCTGGTTCATTGACGCCGGCGCCGACCTTTTGAACGTGCACGTGGAGGCGCTGGACGAGGCCGATCTGGCGCGGGCCATCGCCCAGATCCACGAGGCGGGCCTTCTGGCGGCGGCGGCCTTAAAGCCCAAGACGCCCGTGAGCGCGCTTTCGCCGGTCATCGCCGAGCTGGACATGGCGCTCGTCATGTCGGTGGAGCCGGGCTTTTCCGGGCAAAGCTACATCGCGGGGTCCGATTTGAAGGTGGCCGAGGTGGTGCAGATGGCGCGGGCGGCCGGCAACGAGGAGCTGCTCATCCAGGTGGATGGCGGCATCGGTCTGGCCACGGCGCCGCTTGTGGCCGCCGCCGGGGCCGACGTGCTCGTCTGCGGCAACGCCGTGTTCAAGGCCGACGACCCGCAGGCGGCCATTGGCGCCGTGAAGGGTGCGGCCGACGAGGCCCGCGAGGCCGCCCTGGCCCGCGGCCAATGGGATTAAGAGGGAGAAGAAGCGCGATGAGCAACACTGCGGAAAACCTTGCGGCCGTCGAGCGCGAATTGGCGGCCGATGTGGCCATGGCCGAGGGGCGCGCCGATGCCGAGGACGCCACCCTGCCCGAGCCGGCGGCGGCCTTCATCTACCTGGACTACGCCGCCACCGCCCCCCTGTGCGCCGAGGCGGCCGGTGCCATGGCGCCCTTCCAGGTGCCCGGGCCTGCGAACTTGGCCGTGAATGCCAATGCCAACGCCCTGTACGGGGTGGGGCGCGCCGCCTTCGACCTTCTGGAAAGCGCCCGGCGCCGCGCGGCCCGGGCCCTGGGCGCCCGGCGCCCCGATGAGATCGTCTTCACCTCCGGTGCCACCGAGGCCGACGACGCGGCCGTCCTCGGCCTTGTGCAGGCGGCCGCCGAGCAGCGCCGCCTTGCCGGCCAGAAGGATCGCCCTTTGCACGTCGTCACCTCCGCCATCGAGCACGACGCCGTGCTCGCGCCCTGCCGGCGCCTCGAGGCCGAGGGCGTGCTCGTCACCTACCTGCGCCCCAACCGCCAGGGCTTCATCGAGGCCTCGTCGCTGGCCGAGGCGCTCACCGACGACACGGTGCTCGTCTCGGTGCAAGCGGCGAATTCCGAGGTGGGCGCCATCCAGCCCATCCGCGAGCTGGCGGCGCTGGCCCACGAGCGCGGCGCCCTCTTCCACACCGATGCCGTGCAGGCCCTGGGCAAGATGCCGCTCGATGTGCAGAAGCTCGGCGTGGATGCGGCTTCCTTCTCGGCTCACAAGATCGGCGGCCCCAAGGGCGTGGGCGCCCTGTACCTGAAGGCCCGCACTCCCTTCGCCCCCTACCTTTTGGGCGGCGGTCAGGAATCCGGTCGCCGCAGCGGCACCCAGAACGTCGCCGGCGTCACCGGCTTCGTCGCCGCCCTGGAGGCGGCCCAGGAAGCCGAGCCGGAGGAGTCCGCCCGCCTGCGCGCCCTGCGCGACCGCCTCTATGCGGCCATGGGCTCCATCGGCGGCATCCAGCCCACGGTGGAGGTGGATGCGGGCAGCCGCGACTTTCTCCCCAACATCGTCCACGGCCTGGCCGATGAGTGGGAGAGCGAGACCATGGTACTGCGCTTCGACCAGCTCGGCATCTGCGTCGCCGGCGGCAGCGCCTGCTCCAGCCACTCCCTGGAGCCGAGCCACGTCCTGCGCGCCATGGGCGTCACCGGCGACGAGTCCTACAACGCCCTGCGCATCTCCATGGGAAGATACACCACCGATGCCGATATAGCGGCCTTCGAGAAGGCATTAAAGAAGGTGCTGAACTGGTAAAGTTATTCGTAGTTGTAAGAGTAGCGTGTGGGGTGGGGGCGGTGGTGCCGCGCGCAGTTCATTCTATGGCATACGGAAACGCTGCGACCCTTTGCGAGACCTGCCATAGAATGCTGTTTGAGCACGGCACTTCCGCCCCCAGCCCACACGCGGACAAGCGGTTGAGGGAAGCGCGAGGGCTGTTTGAACACGGCACTTCCTCCGCCTCCTCTATCGCGGACAAGAGAGGATCATGGAACTCGTAAACACCCACTGCCATTGCGTCTATTCCGGTCACGGCGTCGGAAGTATCGCCGAGTACGCCGATGCCGCCGCGGCCGCCGGCCTGACCACCCTCGCCTTCACCGAGCACTTCCCGCTCTCTGCGGCCTTCGACCCGGACGAGTACCTCTCCATGAGGCCGCAGATGGTGGATGCCTACTTGGCTGAAATCGACGAGGCCCGCGCCCGGCACCCGCAGATCGAATTCGTCACCGGCACCGAGATGGACTACCTCGGCGCCTTGGAGGACCGCCAGCTCACCGAGGAGGCCCTGGCCCCCTTCCGCTTCCGCCTTCTGTCGGTGCACTTCATCGACGGCTGGGCCTTCGACGACCCCGATCAGAAGGCCCGTTGGAAGGAGCCCGGGGCGCCGGACGCCATCTGGCGGCGCTACGGCGAGCTGTGGTGCGAGGCGGCATCGAATGCGAGCCTGCCCTACGACGCCATGAGCCATCCGGATCTCGCGAAGAAGTTCGGCTATTACCCGAGTTTCAGCCTGGAGTCCCTCTACGACGAGATGGCCGAGGCGGCGTGCGCCGGCGGCCGCATGGTGGAGGTGAACACGTCGGGCGGCTACTACGCCTGCGCCGAGATGTTCCCGGCCCCGGGGCTGCTCGCCGCTTTCTGCCGCGCCGGCGTGCCCTGCACCGTGGGCTGCGACTCCCACGACCCGGCCAACGTGGCCCGGGACATCGAACGGGCCTACGGGCTCATGTACGAGGCGGGCTACAGAAGCGTTACCGTTCCGACAGCCACAGGCGACCGTCGAAGCATTACCATCGAATAGGGTGCGTCCGCGATAAGGCGCGCCGATTCCGTTCCAAGAAAGAAGCTGATCATATGGGATTGTTCAACAAGGCCGACAAGGCCAGCACCGAGGCTCTTTCCAAGCGGGGCGAGTCCCATCTCGCGCCGCGCGCGTTCAATATGACCATCGGCGGCCTGGAGAAGGCGCTGCTGAAGGAGTTCCCGGCCGAGGATGCCGAGAAGTGGGACCGCACCGGGCTTCTGGTGGGGGAGCGCTCGCTGCCCGTGACCCGGGTGGCCGTGGCCCTGGACGCCACGCCGGGTGCTGTGGCCGCTGCCGCTGAGGCCGGGGCCAACGTGCTCCTCACCCATCATCCGGCGTTTCTCGAGGCCCCCGATGCCTTCGCGCCCGAGGCGAGCGCCCTGGAAAGCCCCGGGGCCGTGGTATGGGCCGCCATCCGCAACCAGGTGGCGCTCATGGATTTCCATACGGCGCTCGATGTGAGCCCGGCGGCGGCTCGGGTGCTGCCCGGTATGCTGGGGCTCAAGTTCACCCTGCGCTTCGCCGAGCCTTTGGAGGGCTCGCGGCGCAAGGGCTACGGGCAGATCTGCGAGGTGCCCGACAACGACGGCGAGCCCGAGACCTTGGCGCGCCTGGCTGCCCGCTGCATGGCGGTCTTCGGCCGCGCGCCGCGGGTATGGGGCGCCCCCGATGCGCCGGTGCGCCGGGTCGTCACGGCCACGGGCTCGGCGGCCAGCCTCGCGTCGGCGCTTGTCGCGGCCGGGGTGGACGCCGTCGTCTGCGGCGAGATGAGGTACCACACCGCGCTGGAGCTGGCGGCGGCGCACGTGGCCGTCATCGAGCTCGGCCACGATGTGAGCGAGCTGCCCTTGGTGGCCGTGCTGGCCGAGGCGCTGGCCCGCGCCGGCGTCCCTGCCGAGGCGGTGACGCTTGTCGATCAGTCCGAGAACTGGTGGACGCCGGAGGCCGTCCGCGTCTAGTTGCGTAATTTTCTCCATTGCCCCTGCCCAAGATCTGGGTTTTCGCCTATTATTGTCAGGGAGAAAACAGAGATCGAAAGTGAGGTTCCATGGAGGCTACGCGCGACGATATCGAAGGTCTGTTCGAACTGCAGCGCATCGATCTCGAGATCAAGCGCCTGAGCAAGGAGCTGGACGAGCTGCCCCAGCGCGGCATCATCGTGGCCGCCCGCGACAAGAAGGCCGCCATCGAGGCCAAATCCGAGCAGGTGGCCGAGCTCAAGCGCGCCACCACGAAGAAGATCACCCGCATCGACGACGAGGACGCGTCGCTTGCCAAGAAAGAGGCCGGCGTCCAGGCCGCCATCGACGCCGCTCACGGCGACTTCCGCAACGTGGAGGCCCGCACCAAGGAGCTGGCGGGCATCGTGCGCCGCCGCGCCACCATCGCCGAGGATCGCGCCGGGGTGGCCGCCGAGCTGGACAAGATCAGCGCCATGGAGGCCCAGATCTCGCTCGCCCTGGAGGAGATCGCCGCCAAGGAGCAGGAGGCCATCGACTCGTTCCAGAAGCAGGGGGGCGACCTCAAACTCGCCATCGCCAAGCTGGAAGCGGCTCGCGGCCAGGTGGAGGCGAAGGTCTCCCCGCAGCTATTGGACGTCTACAACCGCACGGCGGCCCGCTCCGGCGTGGCCATCGGCGTGCTCGACGGCAACCGCTGCGGCGCCTGCCGCACGGTCATCGACGGCGGCCGTCTTATCGATCTGCGCAACCAGGCACCGCTGGGTATGTGCCCCTCGTGCAAGCGTTTGCTGGTGATCGCATAATTTCTGTTGCCCTCACCGCGCGCGCTGTGCTATAGTTGGCGAGCTGTGTCCAAAACGAAACAACAAGCACTACGGAGTTGATATCAATGTCGAAGGTTTGCGAAGTTTGCGGTAAGCACCCGGTTGCCGGTCGTAGCATCAGTCACTCTCACCGTGTGAGCAACCGCGTGTTCCGTCCCAACATCCAGAAGATCACCATTCGCGACGCGAAGGGCCATGTCCGTCGCGCCAACGTGTGCACCTCCTGCATGAAGGCCGGAAAGGTGGAGCGCGCCTAGCAAGAGCGCTTCCGCTTTCTTTTCCAGAGAATCCAAAAGCCCGCCCCGCGGGCTTTCTCTGTTTTGGCACAGAGTTGACGATGCGAAGGAGGCGGGGCGGCCCGCGCGCAGGTTGCGCAGCGACTTGAACAGCCCAGTGGGCTGTTCCACCAAGCGAGCCATTGCTTGAGCACGGGTCGTCCCGCCTCCTTCGCGGCGCCCCCGGTGATGCGAGTTCGTTTGTGGAATATGGCCGACTGTCATCGGGGGGTAACGGCGGCGGAGTGTTCGTTGCGCTATACTCTTCTCGACTATGTATGCAAAGCTCAGCGGAAAGGATTTGTCCCATGAGTTCTACGATACCCGGCAACCTCCACGTTGCCAACGACGTGCTGGCCGATTTGGTCGGTAACGCCGCCATGGAGTGCTACGGCGTGGTGGGGGTGTGCGCGCCCAACGCCGCCGACAGCATCGCCAAGATCCTGCCCGCCTCGCGCCTGCGCCGCGGCGTGGTGGTCAGTTCTCTGGAAGAGGGGGTGCACGTCGATCTGTACATCGTCGTGGAATACGGCACCAACATCGCCACGGTTTCCCGCAACCTCATCGACCAGGTCAGCTTCGCGCTGAAGGAGTACGCGCGCGTGCCGCTGGCCGGTGTGGATGTTCACGTCATGGATGTCAAGGTGCGCCGCTAAGGCTCATCGCGAGATGGGCTCAAGTGCCCGCCTGATGCGGGCAGCTCGCCCTTGAAGGAGAATTAACCCCTCATGTCTACTACGACTTACTCTTCCAATAACGTGCTGAACGCCGTGGCCGCCGCTGCCAAGGTTCTCGACGAGCGCAAGGAGGAAGTGAACCGCCTGAACGTGTTCCCGGTGCCCGACGGCGACACCGGCACGAACATGTCGCTCACCATCCAGTCGGTGGTGAGCAACGTGGCGAACCTTCCCATCGGTGCTCCGGGAGCCGATATCCGCAAGGCCATCACCACCGGTGCCCTCATGGGGGCGCGCGGCAACTCCGGCGTCATCACCTCCCAGATCTTGCGCGGCCTATGCGAGGGCAGCCAAAGCTTCGACGAGTTCGATGTCGAATCCATCGCCGCCTCCTTCGATCGCGCTCGCGAGGTGGCCTTCCAGGCCGTGCGCAAGCCGGTGGAAGGCACGATCCTCACGGTGCTGCGCGATTCCGCCGCCGCCGCCAAGGTGGCCGTCGAGCAGGAGCTTTCCATCCCCGAGGCCCTGGACGCCATCGTGGCCGAGGCCTACGCCTCGGTGCAGCGCACGCCCGACCTTCTGCCTGTGCTCAAGGAGCATGGTGTGGTGGACGCCGGCGGTTTCGGGCTCGCCATCCTCTTCGACGCCTTCACCGCGGCGCTGCTCGGGCGCTCCGGCACCATGGTCGACGAGATGTCCTTCGCCCGGGGGTCGCACCCCAAGGTGGAGATCGAGCAGGTGAACGACTGGGAGGGCTCCCAGTACCGCTACTGCAACGAGTTCCTCGTGGATTCCGATACCCTGGACAAGGATGCCGCGCTTGAGTTCCTCTCCACCATGGGCGACTGCGAGCTGTGCGTGGGCGAGGTGCCGAAGTTCAAGGTGCACGTGCACTCCGACCACCCCGATCAGGTGCTGAAGTATTTCCTCGATCACGGTCAGATCTCCGAGGTGTTCATCCACAACATGCAGATTCAGTCGGCCGAGCGCACCGAGAAGCTGGCCGCCGAGGAGCAGGCCGAGCGCAAGCCCCTGGGCTTTGTGGCCGTGGCCGCCGGTTCCGGCCAGGCGGAGATCCTGAAGAGCCTCGGAGTCGATGTCATCGTCTCCGGAGGCCAGACCATGAACCCCTCCACGAAGGATCTGCTGGACGCCGCAGGATCGGTGAACGCCGACGCGGTCATCATCCTGCCGAACAACTCGAACATCATCATGGCGGCCAACTCCGCCGCCGAGCTCTCTGAGACGCCCTGTGCCGTCGTGCCCACCAAATCGGTGCCCCAGGCCTTCTCGGCCCTGTTCGCCGTGGATGTGGATGCCTCCTTGGAAACGAACGTCGAGGAGATGACCGAGGCCGCCCAGGCCGTGAAGACCGGCGAGGTCACCTGGGCCACCCGCGACTCCAAGGACGCCGAGGGCAACCCCATCGCCGAGGGCGACGTCATCGGCATCGCCGACGGCTCCATCGAGGCGGTGGACGATTCCATCGACGGCGCGGTGCTGACGCTGCTCGGCAAGATGGACGCCGAGGACGCCGATACCTGCACCATTTTGGCCGGCGAGGGCTATTCCGACGAGGATCTGGAGGCGCTCGTGGCGAAGATCGAGGAAGCCTACGACGAGCTGGAAGTTGACGCCCAGCGCGGCGAGCAACCCCTTTACCCCATTGTGTTCTCGGTTGAATAATCTGCTTGAAGCTCTCCCGGGACGCGAGCTGGACGGCATGTTCAGTCGCTCAGACAGTCCTCGTTGGTATCGAAGGCGCCAGGGGCATCCTCTCCCCAACATAAGCCGCCTTCGATACCATCTGTGGAACTCGCTTGGTGAACACGCCGTCCATCTCGCGTTTGGCTCTGCCATAATAGAAGGAAGATAGTTTGCCCATTGATCGGGAAAAAGCTACGCTCTCGCTGGACGAGCCCGTGTCCCGGGTTCGTCTGGTCAGCCCTGCGCGGGCCGTGGCGCTTGAGAAGCTCGGTGTGCGCACGCTACGCGATTTGCTGACGCACTTCCCCCGGTCCTACATCGATCTCTCCCAGGTGGAGACCTGCGGCACCGCTCGCATCGGGGAGGTCTGCACCATTCGCGGCACGGTGCACGAGATCAAGCTGAAGAAGCCCCGCTACAATCTCAAGCTCGTGGAGATCGCGCTCGTGGATGGCACGGGCATCCTTATAGTCACCTGCTTTCGCCAGCCGTGGCTGATGGATCAGGTGAAGGCGGGAGATGCGGTGGCCGTTTCGGGCAAGGTGACCTTCGACTACGGCTACAAGCGCATGACCAACCCCTTCATCGAGGTGATCGGGGAGGGGGAGGAGGTCACCGGCTCGGTGGTGCCGGTGCATCCGGCCACTGAGAAGCTCACGGCGGCCTGGGTGCGCCGCATCGTGGCCAACGGATTGGAGGCAGCCGAAGGGCTCTTCGACCCGCTGCCTTTGGGGCTGCGTCTGCGCTACCGGCTCATGAGCCGCGGCGCCGCGCTGCGCGCCATCCATTTCCCGCGCACCATGGCAGAAGCCGACGAGGCGCGGCGGCGGCTCGTCTATGAGGAGCTTTTGTACCTGGAGCTGTTCCTCATGCAGGAGGGCGCGGCCCGCAGCGCTGGATGCGTGCCCCACGCCCATGTGGTGGACGGCCCGCGGCTTGGTGCCTTCGCCGCCTCGCTTCCCTTCGAGCTCACCGGCGAGCAGCAGCGGGCGCGCGACGAGATTCTTGCCGCCCTGGCGGCGCCGACGGTGGCCAACCACATGCTTTTGGGAGACGTGGGCACCGGCAAGACCGTCGTGGCCGGCCACGCCCTGGCTGCCGCCGCCGATTCCGAGGGGCAGGCCATGCTCCTCGCGCCCACCGAGGTGCTCGCCCGCCAGCACATGGAGGGCCTGGGAGAGCGCTTGGAAGGCGCCGGGGTGCGCGTCGCCCTGCTCACGGGCTCCACGGCCGCTGTCGAGCGGGCCGCCATCGTGGAGGGCTTCGCCGCCGGAGAGGTGGACGTGCTCATCGGCACCCATGCGCTGCTCTCCGACGACGTCGTGTCGCGAAACCTCACCCTGGCGGTCATCGACGAGCAGCAGCGCTTCGGGGTGGACCAGCGGGCGAAGCTGCTGGAGAAGGGCGAGGCACCCGACGCGCTGTACCTGACGGCCACGCCCATTCCTCGCACCTTGGCGCTCGCGCTCTACGGCAATCTCACCTTGTCCTACATCAAGCACCGCCCCCACGACAGCGCGCGGCGCACGACGCGGGTGCTCTCCCGCGAGCAGCAGGGAGACGCCTTCGAGGCGGCCCGCGAGGCGCTCGACCGTGGCGAGCAGGTCTTCGTCGTCTGCCCGCTCGTGGGCAAGGACGCCGAGGCCCGCGACGCAAAAGCGGCGGGGCGCGCGCGCGAGGCCGATGCGGCGGGGGAGGAGTACCACCCGGCCGTGGCCATCGAGGACGATGCCGATTTGGCCGGCGACGATGTGACGGCGGCTACCCGCGAGGCCGAGATGCTGCAGCGCACCACCTTCGCCGACTGGACGGTGGGGCTGCTTCACGGCGGCATGGGCGCCGAGGCCAAGCGCGAAGTCATGGAGCAGTTCCGTGCCGGCGAGGTCCAGGTGCTTGTGGCCACGACGGTCATCGAGGTGGGCGTGGATGTTCCCAACGCCACGGTCATGATCGTCCAGGACGCCGACCGCTTCGGACTCGCCCAGCTGCACCAGCTGCGCGGGCGCGTGGGCCGCGGTGAGAAGGCGGCCGAGGTGTTCCTCGTCTCCGCTTCCCAGCGCGAGGAGTCGCTCGCGCGCCTGGCGGCCATGGAGAGCACCGACGACGGCTTCGAGCTGGCCGCCTTCGATTTGTCCCTGCGCCGCGAGGGCGATATCCTCGGGAACCGCCAGCACGGCGCCAGCGGGCTGAAGCTCGTGAACATCATGCGCGACGGCGCCGTCATCGAGGCCGCCCGCGCCGACGCCCAGGCCCTTCTGGAGGTGGATCCGAACCTGGAAGAGCCCGACCACGTCGCCCTGGCCCGCGAGGTCCGCCTCGCCTTCGCACACGAGTCCGCTATCGTAGGAGGTTGATCATGCGCATCATCGCCGGAGAGTTCCGGGGCCGCAAGCTGGACGCCCCCAGAGGCGACGGCACCCGCCCCACCACCGACCGCGTCCGTGAGTCGCTCATGAGCGCGCTCGTCTCCCTGCGCGACGGCCTCGACGGTGCCGTGGTGCTGGACGCCTTCGCCGGCTCGGGGGCCCTGTCCCTGGAGGCTCTTTCCCGCGGCGCCGATACGGCCATGCTCTGCGAGCGCGACCGGGACGCCGCCGCCGTCATCGAGCGCAACATCGCCGCCCTGCGCCTCGGCCGCGATCGGGCGCGCCTCGTGCGCGGCGACGTTCTCAAGCGTGGCGCGGCAGCGCCCGGGCGTCCTTTCGATCTCATCTTCCTCGATCCGCCCTACGCCACCGACCCGGCGGAGGTTTTCGGCCTCCTTAGCCGCCTCGACGCCGCAGACGCCCTGGCCGCCGATCTCATCGTCAGCTACGAGCACGACGCCTCCGACGACGATGCCGTGGAGACGCTGGCCGAAACGTCCGGCTACGAAATAGCCTCCCGCCGCCACTTCGGCGACACCACCCTCGATCTTTTGGAGCGTTTGTGCACGGAATGACAGGGGTGTTCCATAGTTTTTCCATCATGGTAGAATGGAAAAACTTAGCGTGAACGACGTCTGTCCGCGCGTGTCCAAATGGGGCCGTGGGGCGATGCGATATAGTCAGGAAGGAACAACATGGACGAAACCGGAGTACTTGGGCTGCTCGAAGAGCTCTCGATCCTCTTGGAGGACTCGAAGCCGGTCTTCGGCAAGAACAACCTTCGCCAGGTCGATATCGCCGCCGCCTTCGACATCATGGACGAAATTCGCGACCTGTTCCCGGCGGAGTTCTCCCAGGCCCGCCAGATTGTGCGCGAGCGTCAGAGCCTTCTGGACGATGCCGAGGTCGAGGCCAATCGCATGATCGAGGACGCCCGCAGCCAGGCGATCACCATCGCCTCCGAGCAGGAGATCGTGCGCATCTCCCAGCAGCAGGCCGATACCATCTTGGCCGACGCCCGCGAGCTGGAGCGCCAGACCCGCGCCGGCGCCGAGGACTACGCCGACGAGGTGTTCGGGCACATCGAGCAGAGCCTCGACACGCTGCTGAACAACACGCGCCGCTGCCGCGATCGCCTGAACGCCGCCCGCTAGGCTGCGTGGCGCCAGTAAGCAAGCAAGTGACGAAGGCGCGCCGTCTGTGGCGCGTCTTCTTTTTTGGAAGTAAATGCCACTTCGACCTAGAAATGGCATGCGACGATGCCACTTCATGGTCGAAATGGCACGATTTGAGTCAAAAAGGGCCGTTTTCGTGACGGCTGGCCTGCCATTTCGGGATCGAAGTGGCATTTACGGAAAGGAATGAGAAAATGGCTACGGATGCCACGGCGATTATCGCCATTCCCGAGGCGCTGCTGGAGACGGCGGCGACCCGGCATTTCGAGGGGACGCTCGATCTGGCCGAGCTGGCCGCCGGCCCGGACACCTACACCTTCGCGGCGCCCGTCTCCTGGTCGGTGGAGGCCACCAACACCGGCGACGCCATCCTCATCCAGGGCACGGCCGCAGGTGACGCCGCGACCCAGTGTGCCCGCTGCCTGGAGGACGTGACCTACGGCTTGGAGGGCGATATCGAGGGATACTTTCTCGTCGGCGGCGAGGAGGAAGCGGAGACGCCGGAGGATATGGAAGGCGACGAGTTCGACTTCCTGCCTGACAACCGCAAGATCGATCTGGTGCCGCTCATCGTGGCGGCCCTGCTGCTCGAGGTGCCGCTCGTGCCCCTGTGCGACGACGACTGCAAGGGGCTGTGCCCCCAGTGCGGCGCCAACCTGAACGAGGGGCCCTGCGGCTGCTCCCGCGACGAGGCGGACGTGGAGGCGAGCCCGTTCGCGGCCCTCAAGAACTTCGACTTCGGCGACAAGTAGAAGATCCGGTCCATAACGGCTTTTCAACGAAGGGCGGCGCGGCGGAAACGCTTCGCCGCCCTTCGGGCTATGAGTGCGAAAGGTCGTCTAAAGTTGTCCCGTACGGTTCGGATGCGTGAAAGCGAGGAGGCATGCGGTGAAAGGGGCATCGAGCGCGCAGGTGCTGCGCCACGGGGTGTTCGCCGTGGCCGTCGGCGTCGTGGGGGCGGCGGCCTCGGTGGTGCTGTGCCTCGTTGTCGGCTGGGCCTACGATCTCGTCTGCGCCCATGGCTGGCTACTGTACCTTCTGCCCATTTTCGCGGTGGCGAGCCTTCTGCTGTACCGCGCCCTAAGGCTTCCGCTGGACACCACGACGCACACGGTGATAAACGATATCTGCGCCGATCGCCCCATCTCGCCCGCGCTCGCCCCGGGCATTCTGCTCGGCACGGCGCTTTCCATTCTCGGAGGCGCCTCGGTGGGCAAGGAGGCGGCCGCTCTGCACATGGGGGCGTCGCTGGGCGATCTTGTCGCGCGCCCTTTGAAGCTGCGGCCCTTGACGGGGGTTTGGAAGGGCGGAAGCCGTGCCGACGGCGCAGGTGGCACGAGCGGCGGTGACGGCGCAGTTGGGAGCGCGGGCGCCAGCGGAGGCGCAGGCATCGGCGGAGGCGCCAGCGGCGGCGTGCACGCCTATGCCGCCTCCTGCGGCATGGCAGCGTGCTTCGCGGCGCTGTTCTTCGCGCCCTTGGGGTCGACGGCCTTCGTCATCGAGCTCTCCCGCTACGACCGCTCGGTTTGGCGGCATGCGCCCTTCATGCTGCTGGCGTGCTTCGTGGCCTTCGGCCTGGCGAGCATCATCGGCATCGGCGATGTCATCCCCAAGGTGCCGCTGCCTGCGCTGTCATGGCCCGTTGTCGGCCAATGCGTCGTGATCGCCGTCGCCTGCGCCCTGGTGGGAACCGTCTACATTCAAATCATCGACGGCGCCCAGCGCCTCACCAAGCGCATCTCGCAGAACTACTATCTGTGGGCGGCCCTGGGCGGCGTGCTCATGGCGGTGCTGGTCACGCTGTTCGATTGGCGCGGGTTCGAGGGCACGGGCGCCAACCTGCTCTCCGACGCTCTGGCCGGCCGCGCCGGCGGGTGGACCTTCGCCGTGAAGGCGCTGCTCACCATCGTGTGCCTCGGGCTTTGGCTGCGCGGCGGCGAGATCATGCCCACCTTCACCGTGGGCGCGCTGCTCGGCGCGAGCTGCACGGTCATGACCCAGGGCGATCCGGCCTTCTCGGCGGCTGTGGGGCTCGTCGCCTTCTTCGCCGCCATGAGCCGCTGCCCGGTGACCGCCTTCCTCATGGGCTGCGAGATTTTCGGCTGGGCCGCTGCGCCCGCGTTCGCTTTGGCCGTGGCCGTCTCCTTCTCCCTCGGCCGCGATGTGGGATTGTACGGGCGCGGGGCCACCGGCATTCTGAAGCGCGCGACTTCGGCGGCGCGGGCGCGCCTTGTCGTGAAGAAGCCGTGACCGCTGGCGAATTCGTGGGAAATTGCCCTTGCGGGGCCGCGTGCGGTTGGGTATCATATCAGATCGTGCGTTTACAGAAGAAGTTGTGAACGGCACCCGCTGTTCCCAGCTATAGAAGGAGTAATCGAGATGGCAGTACCTAAGCGCAAAATGGGCCGTGCCCGTACCCACGCCCGTCGCAGCACCAACGACAAGATCGCGGCTCCCGCCCGCTCCATTTGCCCCCAGTGCGGCGAGGTGAAGCTTCCTCACCGCGTGTGCGGCAACTGCGGCTACTACCGCGACCGCGAGGTCATCGAGACCGAGTAGCTTTTGTGCGTGACGGTCGCGGAGGCGCCAGGTAGCCTCCGCGATGTCGGCAAAGCCTCCTCGCATGCCAAGCTGGATAAGCCTGGTCTGCCAGGGGGCTTTTTGGCTATAGGCCCGTGCCTCCGACCGTGTCCGCAGGCTGTGCGGACACGGTCGGATGCGCAGCGCCCGTGCAGCGAAAGACCCTGCCGCCCCGGGCGGCACATCGTTTTGAGGAGATACGCAACGTGGCAGAACCAGTAACAATCGCCGTGGACGTCATGGGCGGTGACCGCGGCCCGGCCGTGGTGCTGCGCGGCGCCCTGCAGGCCCTTGAGGCCGATCCCGACTTGAGGCTCACGCTCGTCGGGCCGGCCGAGGAGGTGGAGCCCTTCGCCGCCGTTCACGATCGGGCGACGGCGCAGGTGGCCACCGAGGTCATCGAGATGGGGGAGCATCCGGCTGGCGCCGTGCGCGCCAAGAAGGACTCCTCCATCGTCGTGGGCTGCCGGCTCGTGAAGGAGGGCGCCGCCGATGGCTTCTTCTCCGCCGGTTCCACCGGCGCCTGCCTGGCCGCGGCCACGCTCGTCGTCGGGCGCATCAAAGGCGTGAAGCGCCCGGCCTTGGGCCAGGTCATTCCGGCTTGGGCCCGTCCGACCCTGCTCATCGACGTGGGAGCCAACGCCGACTGCAAGCCGGAGTACCTCGTGCAGTTCGCCCAGATGGGCGAGGTGTACATGAACGCCATCATGGGGGTGGAGCGCCCGAAGGTCGGTCTTCTGAACATCGGCGAGGAGGACACCAAGGGAGACCTGTTCGCCCAGGAGGCTCACCGTCTGCTGTCCGAGACTGTCCCCGCCTTCGCCGGAAACTGCGAGGGGGGCGACCTCATGGCGGGCGACTTCGACGTGGTGGTCACCGACGGGTTCACCGGCAATGTCTGCCTGAAGACCATCGAGGGCACGGCCAAGACGCTCATGCGGAACCTGAAGGCCGCGCTCATGTCCACGGCGCTTTCCAAAGTGGGGGCGCTGCTCGTGAAGGGCCCGCTCGGCGCGCTTAAAGAGAAGATGTCGCCGGACACCTACGGCGGCACGCCGCTGCTCGGCGTCAAGGGCGCCGTCATCGTGGGGCACGGCTCCTCCAACGAGACGGCCGTGAAGAACGGCATCGCCGTGGCCGCCGCCACGGTGCGCGCCCATGTGCCCGAGGTCATCGCCGAGCGCGTGGCCGCCGCGCCTGCGTCGGCTTCCGCGACCGTTGGTGCCGAGGAGAAGGGGGAGGCCGCCGTCTCGGATGCCCGATGAGCCTCACCGCAGAACAGCAGACCAAGCTCGAGCACGCCCAGAAGATTGTGGGCCGCACCTTCGAGAACACCCAGTACCTGCTCTCGGCCATCACTCATCCTTCCGCCACCGAGGGTCGGGCCGTGAAGTTCTCCTACGAGCGCCTGGAGTTCCTCGGCGATTCCATTCTGGGGGCCTTGGTGGCCAACGCCGCCTTCCATCAGTTCCCCGAACTGGACGAGGGCGGCCTCACGCGCATCAAGGTGGCCCTCGTCTCCGGCGCGAGCCTGTCGGAGGTGGCCGAGAAACTCGGGTTCGCCGACGTCATCGTGTTCGGCTCATCGGAGACCGGCACGGGCCGGCGCGGGCTGCACTCGGCGCTCGAGAACGTCTACGAGGCCGTGGTGGCGGCGCTGTTCCTCGACGGCGGCATCGATGCGGCGTGGGTCTTCGTCGATCGCACGCTCATGCCCAAGATGTCGCTGGATCTCGCCCGCGAGCCGGAGAATCCCAAGAGCGCCCTGCAGGAGAAGCTGCAGGAGGGCGGCATCACGCCCACCTATCGGTTGGTGGAGACCCAAGGGCCGCCCCACGACCGCACCTTCGTCGCCCAGGTGTACGCCGGCGACAAGGGGCTCGCGCAGGGCGTCGGCCGCACGAAGAAAGAGGCCGAGAGCCAGGCGGCGAAATCCACGCTCGCGCGCCTCTCCGAGTTCTTCGGCATCGGCATGACCGAGGAGCAGGCCGCCGAGAAAGCGGCCGAGAAGGCGGCGCGCGCCGAGGAGAAGGCCGCCACGAAGGCGGCGCGGGTCGCCGAGCGCGAGGCTGCGGCCGCCGCGAAGGCCGCCGCGAGGGCCGAGCGCGCCGCCGCCAAGAAGAAGCAGGATTAGGCGCCCATGTATCTGAAATCTCTCGTTCTCAAGGGCTTCAAATCCTTCGCCGACCGCAGCGCGCTCACGCTGGAGCCGGGCATCACCGCCGTGGTGGGTCCCAATGGGTCGGGCAAGTCGAACATCTCGGACGCTGTTCTGTGGGTGCTCGGCGAGCGCAACGCCAAGAACCTGCGCGGCCAGGCCATGGAGGACGTCATCTTCGCCGGCTCCTCGGCGCGCAAGGCCTCCGGTCTCGCCGAGGTCGATCTCGTGCTCGACAATTCCGACGGCACGCTGCCGGTGGATTTCGACGAGGTGGCCATCACCCGGCGCATGTACCGCAACGGCGAGAGCGAGTACCTCATCAACGGCACCGTGGCCCGGCGCATGGACGTGCTGGACATCCTGCACGATTCGGGCCTGGGCACCGGCACCCATTCCATCATCTCCCAGGGCTCGCTCGACTCCATCCTGCAGAGCAAGCCGGAGGATCGCCGCGCGCTCATCGAGGAGGCCGCCGGCGTTCTCAAACACAAGCAGCGCAAGGCGAAAAGCGAGCGGAAGCTGGCGAACATGGACCAGCACCTTTTGCGCGCCCGCGACGTGGTGGGGGAGGTGGCCCGGCAGCTGGGGCCGCTCGAGCGCAAGGCCAAGAAGGCGCGCACCTACCAGGAGCTCGCGGCCCAGCAGGCCGAGATGAGCCTCACCATCGCCGTGGACGATTTGCGCGGGCTGCAGAAGGAGTGGGATGCGGCCAAGGCGCGGGAGGCGGCGCTTGCCGCCGAGCTGGAGGAGCGAAGGGGCGCCATCCAGGAGGCCGAGGCCGCTGTAGAGGCGCTGCAGGAGCGCATCCGCCAGCAGACGCTGGACGCCGGCGACCTGTCGCGGCGCCATCGCGCGGCGGCGACGGTCGTCGAGCGCTTCGACTCCGCGGCCATGATGCTGCGCGAGCGGCGTCGGGCCGCCACGGCCCGGGCCGGCGAGCTGGAGCTTTCCATCGAAGCCAATGCCGTGAAGGCCGACGAGGCGGCATCCGAACTCGCGCGCGCGACGGCCCAGTACGAGGAGGCGGCCGCCGAGCTGGACGCGGCTAAGAAGAAGGTGTCGGATCTGGATGCGGTGTACCGCGATTTGGGAGTGCGCCGCGGCGCGCTGGAGCGTGAGCTTGCCGCCCTTTCCAAGGACGCCGAGAAGATGACCGCTGAGCGCGAGACGGCGCGCCGCCGCCATGCCGAGAACACCGAGGCGCTCTCCCACGGGCTTGCCCACGTGCAGGTAGTGGAGGGGCGCGCCGCCGAGCTGGCGCTCGAGCTCGCGCGCGCCCAAGAGGAGGCCGAGCGCGCGGCGGCCGGGGCCGCCGAGGCCGATGGCGAGCTTTCCGCGCTGGTGGCGGACGAGGCGGCGGCGCGCGCCGCCGTGGGCACCGCCGTGCAGTCCCGCGACGCGGCCCGCGCCGCCATGGACGAGGCTCGCGACGCCCATCGGGCCCTTTCGGTGGAGATCGCCACCTTGGAGGAGATGGAGCGCTCAAGCGCGCTTTCCGCCGGCGAGGCCCGGGCGTGGCTCGTGGAGCACGTCGACGAGGTGCTGGGGCTCTGCGAGCCGCTCTCCCACGTCATCCAGGTCTCGGCCGGCTTCGAGCCTTTGGTGGAATCGCTTCTGGGCGGGGACGTGGCCACGCTGCTCGTGGAAGACGCGGGCGCGGTAGAGCTCATCGCCGGACAGCTCGCCGCCGCCGGTGCCGCGGGCGAGGCGTCCTTCCTCATTCGCGACGACGCCAGTCCCTCCCGCATCCGCGGCGCGGCCCGTGTTCGGCGCGAGCGCTTCGGCGGGGCCGAGGGCGTCCCGCTCGTGGACGAGCTCCTCTTCCCGGAAGAGGCCCGGGGCGCCGTGGAGGCGCTTCTGGGCGATGTGGTGGTGTGCCCGACCCTGGAGGCGGCGCTTTCCGCCCACGGACGGGACGACGCGGCCCTGCGCTTCGCCACTCCGGATGGTGCCATTGTATGGCCCTCCGGCAAGGTGAGCGTGGGGGGCGCCGTGGTGGACGAGGGGGCCGGCGTGCTCGCCCGCGTGCGCCACTTGGAGGAGCTGCGGGCGCAGCTTTCCGGCGCGGCGGCGGCCCAGGCCAAGGCTGAGGAGGCCCACCGCTTGGCCGAGGAGGCCCTGCGCCAGGCCCAGGCCACGTCCCTGGAGCTTTCCCAGGCCCTGGCCAACCTGCGCGGCCGTGCCGAGGCGGCCCGCAACACCGCGAGCGCCGCCGCCGAGAAGCTGGCCTCCTGCCGCCGCGAGCTGGAATCCGTCGAGCGCCAGCGCGCCGAGGCCGAGGCCGCCGTGGCGTCGGCCCGTCCCAACGTGGAATCCTTCGAGGCCCGGGTGAAGGAGCTGGACGCGGCGCTGAATGCGGGCAAGAAGAAGCAGGAGGCCCTGACCGAGGAGCTGGCGCCTCTGCGCCGCGAGGCCCATCGCGTCTCCGACAGCCTCGCCGAGGCGAAGCTGGCGCAGGCCACGCTCTCCGAGCGCACTACCTACGCCGAGCGCGTCCGCGATGCCCGTGTCCGCGACTTGGAGGCCCTTGCCGCCGCGAGCGAGGAGGCCCGTGTGGCCCTGCGCGCGAAGACGGTCTCCGCCGCCCGCATCGAGCCGGTGCTCGCTCTCATCGACGAGCTGACGGCCTCGGCCCAGAAGTGGACGCGTCAGCTGGAGGAGCGGGCTACTGCCGCCGAGGACTCCTCGAGCGGGCTGCACGCCTCTGTCACCGAGGCCCGCGGCCGGGCCCATGAGGCCCACGCCCTCTTCGACGGCGTAAGCGAGCGCCTCAGTGAAGCCCGCGTGCAGAAGGGGCGGCTCGAGCTCCAGGTTGAGGCGGCGGTGAACCATATCGCGACCGACCTGTCCGTGCCCCTGGAGACGGCGCTTTCCGTGCCGCCCCTGGAGAACCGGCCCGAGGTGGAGGACGCCCTGTTCAAGATCAACCGTCGCATCGCCAACCTCGGCACCATCAACCCGGACGCCGCCGAGGAGTACGACGCGCTGAAGGTGCGCTACGACTACCTGGCCGCCCAGCTGGACGACCTCGATCGCGCCCGGCGCTCGCTCGCGAAGATCAACCGCGTCATCGACGCGCGCATGAAGGAGGACTTCATCCGCACCTACGAGGCGGTGGATCGCAACTTCCAAGAGATCTTCTCCATCCTCTTCCCCGGTGGCAGCGCGAATTTGTCGCTCGTGGATCCGGATGATCTGGAGAACACCGGCGTGGAGGTGAACGCCCAGCCCAAGGGCAAGCGCATCGCGAAGATGATGCTTCTGTCCGGCGGCGAGAAGTCGCTTACGGCGCTGGCGCTGCTGTTCGCGGTCTACCGCATCCGGTCGACGCCGTTCTACATCTTGGACGAGGTGGAGGCGGCGCTCGACGACACGAACCTGCGCCGTCTGGCGGCCTACATTGACAGCCTGCGCGACGAGACCCAGCTCATCATGATCACCCACCAGCGCCGCACCATGGAGATGGCTGACGTGCTCTTCGGCGTGTCCATGCAAGGCGATGGCGTCACCAAGGTCATCAGCCAGAAGCTCGACCAGGCCTTAAAGCACGCGGAGTAGGGGTCTCAGGCCACCTCGGCGATAATTGTATCGAAAAGCCCCAGGGCCTCGGGGTATGCATAGACTTTGTTGCGTCGACCGCGACTGACTTGGGTAATGATGCCGTGGGAGGATAGCAGGGTAATTATATTGGAGACAGTTGTATAGCTTGCCTCAGTTGCATGTGCAAGGGAGGCGATGGAAAAGACTGGGGCTCCAACGATGGCAATAAGAAGTTTGCGCATTGTTTTTGTCAGATGAACTTCCGATGAAGCGAGGAGGGCCTCCCACTTGTCTACTATTTTCCCAATAATTGAAAATATCCCGTATTCGATCTGCACGGCATTTTGCGAAGCTCGGGCAGTGTGGTAAATCCAGTCGTCAATCATTTGCACTTCGGTTTTAAGGGGCGAGAACCGATAAGATTGCAGGACTTTTCCCGTTTGCTTGTCTCGAGGGCTGGTGTTACAGCTATTGGGAGTATGAGGCGCTTTATTAATCCTGCGTTTGTTAGCGCTACCGCAAAATCAGCCGAACGCGCCACTCTATCCCGCCGGCGGCGC
>OGDN01000949.1_pt1 | contig 53694 bp, 32 predicted proteins | sample 1570271 | NCBI WGS metagenome assembly OGDN01 (sample SAMEA4384481, study PRJEB24528) | human gut metagenome | reverse complement strand
CCAAAGGTAAGAAAATACAAAAATTAAGGAAAGATGGCATCGCGGAGACGCTTACTTCGCACAAGGTGAGGGCAAACGGTTGCTCTCACTCTGCTACCACTGGATCTCTCATCGCTGTAACACCGATGAATAAATGGATACAGACGAATGGTGAGAGCGTGGTAGCAAAATAGCTATCAAATCACTGTGGAGGGAAAAGCAAACTTAATCTCTTCTTCCCATAATCTTTTATTTATTTCCTTGTTCGGCTTTATCCCTAACACTGGCTATTAAATCCAACCCGAGAGAAAATTCTTTAGTATTCGGCCATTGTATCGGAATTTGATTTACGATGCCAATCATGCTGACGTATTCAGCAGGAATACTGGATGAGAAAGCTTTTATTATTTGGCAGAAATCCGATTTTTCATAAAATGCGGGGTCTTCGTCAGATGAAACAGGAGAAGCAAATATCATATCGAGTTCCTCTTTATTCAGATATATATAAGTATGTTCCTCTTTCACTTCAACATTTAACGGTATGCCATTACTTGCCCAATCGAGCAGGGTGATAAGGGTTTTATCGCTGATATTCATATCAATTCCTAAACTCCTCAATAAAGCTCTGATTTGGTCTGCGCTTCCAGTACTTCCGGTTGACTTTGTTGAAGTCTCTTTTTTACTTTCCTGATCTTTATCGCTCATTGCTTGCGCTATGATAGCGGAGATATTTAATTTTACATATAGTTTCCCATCCTTTTCAAACCAAAAAGCCAAGTTCTTTGGTGAAGATTGCCAGGTTTTCTTTGATACTAACTCTGCAATCTTTGCTGGGCTCAATGAATTTATCATTGACATGTCAAATTCAACAGCATCGGAAGAGTAGTCTGCGCATATATTTCCGTCAGGCTCTAAAGATATTGACTTTAGAACTTGGGGGAGAATGGCTCCGAGTATTCCTCTATAAGTCACTGCGTTGGTTTTTCCCAGATCCATCCCATTAGCGGAAGGAGCACTCCATGATAGATATAAAGCGCTAACTATAGGTACATTGGGACGAGGTTTTGCTGCTCCATAGTCAAGATCTCCTAACGTCAGTTCTGCCAATCCATACGTCTTACTCCATTTATTAGGATCGGACATTGTTACGTCTAAATTTAATGTTAATGCTCCCTTCTTTACAGATCCACTATATTCAATAGTAGCGGTACGTGTCGTAACAGCACTGCCACTAAATGTGTATTCACCTTGTCCTTCTGTGAGCTGAATATTATTAATGATAGTCTGAGTTTCTCCCGGAATTACATCGGCTAAAGTTAAAGTTGCAGTTTTACTGTCAGCTGTTTCAAACTTTACTTGTTTACCTGTCAGGAGAGCATTTCCATAACTCAACGTTAATTGTGCGTTTTCACCTGATCCAAAAGTCATATTCAAATCTGATGGTGAGATCATCGGGTCATCGTCGTCATTACAAGCAGTGAAAAATGTCATGATAGTCATTAAGGCCAATACATACAAAAAGTTTTTCTTCATAATATCTAATATTTAATTATTAATGCCCTTATTGAAAAGGACTTAGATTTGTTTGATTTATGTTTGGTTAGAATATGGCAAATTTACGGCTTTAATATTATTGATGAAAGGTCTGAACTTTGTTATTTATGGTCAATATTTAAGATTGCATATAAATGTACAAGAGAAATTGTATTCATATGATTAATGACATTCTCTTTTTTATTCAGTCAAGACAGAATAAAAAAGTAAACAAATCGTAGCCGATGAAAGTGTAGTATTCCGTTCCTTTAAAAGAAACGGGTCGTTCCACACCGAGGAACACCCTCTTCCTTTTAAAGGAACGAGGTCTTGGTTTTAAACCAAAAAACAGGGATAACTAATGTGTTCATAATCAGGCAGAAACGTTTTTGGCCGCTAAATGTATATTGTATGGTATTCTTTTAGGACAAATATAGTGAATGAACGGCTGAGTGAAAAGGATGTTATCGTGCTGTATTATTATTTCTTGTACCTATCTCTGTATTGCTGTGGAGTAACTCCTGTCAGCTTTTTAAATAAGCGGTTGAAATAAGAGTGGTCTTCATAAGCCAGCAGATAAGATATGTTCTTTACCGGCATACTGTCTGTTATCAATATAAGCTGTGCTTTTTCTATTTTCTTTTGGTTGATGTATTGCAATGGTGTGTTGTTTACTTCTTTTCTGAAAAGTCGGATGAAATGATCTTTGGACAGACAGGAGATTGCTGCCAATGAATCTATATCTATTGTTTTATAAATATTCTTTCGGATATAAGAAAGTACTTTTTGAATCCGGTCATCGTTTATTTCTGCCTTAGGCTGGGCGTCTTTTAAGAAACGTGCCATGAGCTGATAAACTATTCCCCGTGATTCTACTTTGTCACAAAAGGTGCGTTGTTTGTTCTTTATGATGTTCTTGATTAATGTGGGGTTGTTATCGTAGCTTGTAGGATCGGATTGTGGTAGCTGCATGGTGGGATTTATTCCGCACAATCTTTTAATAAGAGGCAGTTCTAAATCTCCTGCCGGTATCTCTGTCGGGAAACTAAAGTCCTCCAGAATGCTTGATTCTGATTGGTGGTCTTCGTATATATGAAGGTAATAATGGACAAAATGGGTATCACACAAATAACTGTGAGTTGTAAATGATGGAACCAGATAGAGATGATCCGGCTTTAATTCCTGTATCCCTGTCGGCAATAGGATACGGGCAGCCCCTTCGGTTACATAATAAAGCCTGGTGAATGGACTGTTCACGTTTCTCCAATTCCAGTCTGCGTTGTGGATGGCTAGTCCTACGTTTAATATAAGCAAATGTAGCTGGTCAATTGATTGTGTCATGGTTCAAATGATTGAATAGAAAACAAAGCTGCTTGCAAAATAACGATAACTATATTTATTATCCAATGGAAAAGCTATTATTTCATCTTGAATCACTCGTTTTCGTGTCGGAAGAGCTGTTTTTAGATATAAAAATCGATAATGTCCTATGTGATGACGTCTTTAGATAGTAGAAATGCCGAATTGCTCTTTATCTTTGCATTCACACAAATGTGGAGAAATACATAAATAACTATACCATGAAAACAAGACTATTATTATTGGCTTCTGCTCTGTTATTATCGGCAGAGATGGCAATGGCTCAGGATTATCCTGTACCTGTCTCAGAAAAGAATGAAAAAATGATGGAAGGAAAGTTTAAGCCTACTTGGGAATCTCTGCGAAATTATAAAGTACCGGAATGGTTTAGAAATGCCAAGTTTGGTATTTGGGCGCATTGGGGACCACAGTGTGTGGAGGGCTCCGGTGACTGGATGGCGCGTGAACTGTATTTTGAAGGTTCAAGGACTTATAATCATCATGTGAAGCATTATGGGCATCCGTCAGAGGTGGGGTTCAAAGATATTATCCCTCTGTTTAAGGCCGAAAGATGGGACCCGGATAAATTGGTTGCACTATATAAGAAGATAGGGGCACAGTATTTTTTTGCATTGGGTAATCATCATGATAATATGGATCTTTGGGATAGCCAATACCAGCCGTGGAATTCGGTGAATATGGGCCCCAAAAGAGATATTCTGGCGGAATGGGAGAAAGCAGCACGTAAATATGAGCTTCCTTTTGGAATTAGCTTCCATGCCGATCACGCCTGGACCTGGTATGAACCTTCACAGCGTTATGACAGGGAAGGTCCGAAAGCCGGTATCCCTTATGATGGAAAGCTGACTAAGGAGGATGGTAAAGGAAAATGGTGGGAAGGGTATGACCCTCAGGATTTATATGCACAGAATCATCCGCTGAGTGAAGGCAGCTGGAGCAATGGTATGATCCATAAGCAATGGGCATGGGGAAAGGGTGTTTGTCTGCCTACTCAGGAATATTGTACGAATTTCTATGACCGTACCTTGGACGCTATCAACCGGTATCATCCGGATTTGATTTATTTTGATGTGACTGTACTCCCTTTCTATCCTATCAGTGATGCGGGATTGAAGATTGCCGCGCATTTCTATAATCATAATATGGCGGATCATAAAGGTAAGCTGGAAGCTGTGATGCTCGCTAAGATACTGGATGAACAACAGCGTAAAGCTTTAGTCTGGGATGTGGAACGTGGTGCTCCGGATAGGATTATCGAAGAACCCTGGCAGTCGTGCTCATGTATTGGCGGTTGGCATTATAACACTTCTATTTATGAACACAATGGTTATAAATCGGCTGCGTCAGTTGTAAAACTCTTAGTCGATATTGTCAGTAAGAATGGTAATCTGTTGCTCAGCGTTCCTCTTCGGGCAGATGGGACATTTGATGAAAAAGAAGAAGTGATTCTAAATGATTTGGGTGACTGGATGGCTGTTAATAAAGAAGGTATTATTGATACCCGTCCGTGGAAAGTCTTTGGAGAAGGTCCGATAGCAGAATCTTCCGTTCCTATCAATGCGCAGGGCTTCAATGAAGGAACTTATAATAGAGCAACTTCAAAAGAAATTCGGTTTACACAAACTGACAAGAATTTATATGCGATAGTGCTGGCATGGCCGGAAGAAAAACAGGTCATTATTAAATCGTTGGCGGCAGGAAGTGAACAGTATCCCGGGAAGATTAGCAGAATCGACTTGCTAGGTTACGGAAAGGTTACATTCACTCGTACTGATCAGGGACTTATTATTAATATGCCTGATAAACGAGTGAATGAGATTGCTCCGGTGTTTAAAATAAGAAAGTAGATATCTGCTTTGAACTCAGAACATTTGTTCTGCAGTCTTCATACATTGCAATACATCTTCCTTATTCCCACAAAAAGGACCGGATTTTTCAATCTTTAATGTAGACATGGCAGCAGCAAATCGGCCTGCTTCTTCGATACTTGCACCCGATACCCGTCGATATAAATATCCGATTGTGTAGGTGTCTCCACAGCCGGTGGCGTCCACTACTTGCTGAGGCTTATAAGCAGGAATTCGGTAGAAATCTTTTCCATTGAATATGAGAGATCCCATACTGCCTAATGTGACTAATACTTCTTTGACTCCCCATTCATGCAGTTTTCGTGCTGCCTCGTGAGGATCGGAAAGTCCGGTAAGCACTTCCATTTCATGCTCATTCACTTTCAGGAAATGGATATATTGCAGGGCTTCCCGTTTGTCAGTCCAGTCTACCGGATATACATGGGTATCGCGGACTTCACGCAGGTATCCTTGTGAGTCGACAGCTATCAGCCCTTTTTGAGATAACTCCTTAATCACTTCTAAAGAAAAATCATCAGCTAACAGAGACCCGAGGTGATAAATCTCCGCCTCTATTTCCCGGAGTTGAGAAGCGGTGAAAGGATCGGCTTTAGCCAATACACGTTGTGTGCGGTCATCGGGATTTTCTCCATAGATATTCTCAAAGTATACGGAGTGTTTGCTGGGTAATGCAGTAACATTGATCCCTGCTTCACGCAGTTCTTCTACTACCTTTATTTCTGTAGCACCGACGGCTGTAATCAATGCATAGTCAATGTCATTGAAATGACGAATGGCATGTGAACAATAAAAAGCAGTACCTCCAGGCATGTAGACTGTATTTAGAGGAGTGACTACTTTGTCTAAAGTAATATGACCGATGCAGCAAAGTTGATGTTTTTTCATATGTGTAATCAATTAAAAAGCCCTCAAGAGACATCTTGAAGGCTTTCTAGTATTTGTTTTACTAGACTCTTGTTTTTATGTGGCAAAGTTAGTCCTTTATTTTAATTCTTCCTAAGAAAAATGAGAAAAATAGTACGAAAGTAGGTAGAATAGTAAAACGATTTTTAAATGAGAAAATTAGAGATATCCAGTACTGGAAGGAATCATATCCGAGATCGTATATAAAGCGAGAGGCCTATCTTCCCAGACAGGCCCCTCTGTAATTGTTAAATTTAATCTATGAATAAAAAAGCTTTTGGTTTAATTTGTGTTTGTTTATCTCTTTTCATCTGTTACAGGAGATGCTTGCTCTTCTTGATTCACATTGGTTACAGGATTTCTACTTAGCGGGTCAAATATTCCCATACCACCGAATCGGCTATTCCAGCCAATAGTTTGGACTACTCCCGGGTTGTTCTCTTGGTCACTTTCAGCAAGTCCTAGTAAGTAGAAATTTTTGCTCCAGACAGACTGGGTGACGCCTGCTTCCCCGGTTTCTGCATTAGTCGAAATCATTGTCTGGATATCCTTTCGTATAAGGTATTTGGCATAAAATTCGGCTAATGCTTGTACATTTGCATTGTTATATGTTTCATTCATATCTTCTCCATTACCGGGATTGGTGGTCATGTCTTCTGTGAGGGTCAAAGCTTTGGGTTTGCTGATATTTAATGCTATGAATGGATCGCTCTCATTATTTTTGGGTCCGGTATAGAGTGTTGGATCAAAATGCAATTCCAATTTATGTCTGAGGACATTGTTTAAAGGCTCTACTCCTAAATAGTTACATGTGTTCCCATTCCAGCCTGTCATTTTCCAATTGTTGTAAATTTCCTCTTGCCCTGCTCCACCATCGAATAGCATCCAACGATGACAATCGTCGAACCGTTTGCCTTCATAAGCTAATTCTATACGGCGTTCGTAAAGAATGGCTTCGAACATACGGGCACGATCGTTTTTGATGATAGGGTCAAAACCGCAATCACCTTCATAACCTATGCGCTGGCGGATACGAATTAATACATTCCAAGCTTCATCGAGATGATTGGCACCACAAGCCGCTTCAGCAAAATTAAGTAATACTTCGGTATAACGGATGGCAAGACCTGGTTGTCCGTTCATTTTGAATCCTCCATCTTCTTGAAACACATAAAGTGGGGATTCTCCTAGATTAGCATCTTGTGATTTTTTGCGAACATAAACTGTATTACCGTTACTACCCAATAAGTCAGTGAAATAACCACTTTGTTCTAGGTTGTTAGCGTCATCCGGGCTGGCGTACCAGGCAAAGTTCATTAATTTGTAATCATTTCCGTTACTATAAGGACATTGTGCCGCTAAGTCACCTGTTGCCGAGATACTTCCGTTGAATTTCCATTCTACACCTGGAAAGGCGAATGTTCGATAGAAACGTGGATCTCGGTTCAAGAAGAAAATCTTCTTGTTATAACTGTATTTCCCGGCTTCTGTTGGACGTTTTCCATCAGCCATTGGAAAAGCATCCACTAATTCTGCTGGAGGTACAATGCCGCCACCGCCATTGGCGTTTCTAGGACGGATCGTTTGTTCCCAAGCATTGAACAAATCGTTTTCTCCGGCCGCATTGTTGCATAGTGCTACATAGACTCCTTCAGAGAGCATGCCATCAGTGGCTGTCATGTTACACCAAATTCTAGCCCAATTGCGAGCATTATTGCCAGAGTTTCCTTCGAATGCAAGACCGAAGTGTCCCTTCTCTAATACATTCAGAGCTTTTTTGTTGATTTCATACGCTTCTTCCCAGCGTTCCGCTTCATCGGCACGATTGAAAACCGGACTTGCATAATAGTTGGCAATAAGACCTGCCAAAGCATATCCAGTTCCTGCAGTGATACGTCCCCAATCATTTACCTCTTCTTCCCAACGCACTGGTAAATTGTCACCGGCATAGGTGCAATCTTCAATCATAAATTTGTAAGTATCTTCTGTTGAGTTGCGGGATACTACCATTTTATCTGCTTCACCTTGTAGGGTACCTTGCAGAGTGCGTACGATGGGAACACCTCCATACCGTTTGAATAAGCGGAAATAGCGGGTGGCGCGGAAGAAACGTGCTTGCGCTTCGACCCAGCGTTTTTGTTCATCGGTCAATGTCACGCTTTCATTGGTTCGTTGGATCACATCATTACATTCACGTATTTTTTTCCAAGGGCTTTCATTAATGCCATAAAAGAAATATTTATGAACGTCTGTGTTTGTCCAGAGTTTATTTGGGTCATTATATTCACCAAAGCCTGTGAATTCATCGGTGTTTTTTGACAGTGCATCTGCGTAACCTATAGGCCAAAGGTCCGGATAAAAATTGAATGTCGTATTGTTTCCACCTTTACAATAAGGCAAAGATCTTTGGTAAATGTAATTCAAACGAAGCTTTACTGAACTCCAATCTCCATAAACAAGGTCGGGACCAAAACTTCCGTAAGGTCTTTTTTCTGCAAGGAAATCATCGCTGCAACCGATGGTTATGACAAGGCTTAATGTTAATAGTACATTTGAGCCTAATTTATATAGCTTATTAGTCATCTTCATATCTGTATTTTATTAAAATGAAACATTAACACCCAATGTGATTTTGCGTGTCCTCGGATATTTACCATATGAACCGGCAAAGTTGCTCCAGACACCTCCTGGAATATTGTTGTAAAAACTTAATGCGTTTTGGCAGGTGAGGTTCAGACGAATATTGCTGACTCCAAAATGACGAATCCATTCTTTAGGTACGGTATAAGACATAGATACGTTGCGGAGTATGATATCAAGTGCTTTTACTCTCCAAAAAGTAGAATTTTGGCTATTTTGTGTATAGCGTATATTGGGCCATCTACCATTCCGGTTCTGATAAGCGAGAATATTTCCTTTGGAGTCTGTTACGTCATTGTAAACAAACATGTCTTTCCACATGGCAGAAATATTTGTAGTTTCCATATCACCGTATTTTTCTCCTTTCAATGCACCTGGAATCTGTGTGTACGCTCCCCAATTAGCTTGTACTGTTGCATTGAATGTAAACGATTTGTACGTAATGTTCAAATTTGAAGAAACATTATAAGGATTACTTGCACGGTGGGATAACTCGACAACATCAATCTGAGAATCGATAATGCCATCCGGAGCAGTATAATTCCCATTTTCATCCTTTGGGCCACGGATGTCCTCATAAATCAACATTCCCGGGTGTACGTTAGGTTTAGTCAATCCCAAATAGGAGGTGATGTTGTATTGGGTGAAGTATTCGTCAATTTGTTGGTAACTGCGGAACATCCCAATGCAGGAGAGACCAAAGGAACCGCGGTCGACACGTCCGTTTTTAACTTTGTCTCCCCATTTGGGGTCTTCCACCCAGCTAGTTTCAATTACTTTGTTGTCATCCCAACTGGTGCTTAGGCGGAGACGGAAAGAAAGGTCTTTGGTTATTTTCTGCCTCCATCCAACAGATAGCTCTGCACCATACATATCCATCTTGCCGAAATTTTCAGGAGCAGCGTAAATACCTACAGTTCCGGGCAAAACATGGACGGAAGGATAATCGAACATTTCACGAGCAAAATCATAATATCCTTCGAGTGTGAATGTTAGTCGGTTATCAAGCATATTGAGATCAATGCCAAAGTTTGTTTTGTAATTCTTGTCCCAGCGAAGGTTGGGGTTAGTTCCTGATTTCTCAGGCAATTGGAACGAACGAGAAGTTTGCACATTAGGATCTGTGCCGAAAATGGATCCACCGTATTCATTGTAAGAATAGAGTTGTGTCCATCTCCAAGGTTCTACATTGTCTCGTCCCATCAGACCGAATGAGGCACGAATCTTTAAAAAGTCGATTCCTGTTTTTTCTTTGTTGAACCAGCTCTCTTCCGAAATGACCCAGCCAGCGGATACACTAGGGAAGTAGCCCCAATAATTTTGAGGTGAGAACTTGGTGGAAGCTTGTGAACGAAACAGGAATTCGAACAAATATTTGTCAGCATAGGAATAGTTTAAACGACCGATGTATGCTAGGCTTCCGCTTTCGTTGCGTGCCCAATTCACTTCTTTTTCCGAATCATCGGAGAGGGAGGATGATTGTCCGTCAGTAAATGAAAGTGGATGGCTTCCGCGAGCAGATACATTTTCGGATTCAGATTCTGATTTTTCAATAGAAAACGTACCACTGATATTATGTAGGCCGAATTCACGAGCATAGATCAACATCATATTCATCTGATAACTATCACCTCTTGACATTTCACGACTAATATATGATTTTTGTCCATCGTTTAATACCCGTTTCTCCAAATTGTCATAAGAGGTATAAGGGAAGCCTTCAAGAGTTTCCGGATCATAATCAATAGTCGGGTCATTATCTATCAGTAAAGTCGGGTCGGTTATGTATAAATGGTGTCCTGATCCGCCACGGTTCTTAACACGATAAACGGTATTTTCCATACGAATATCATTTCGTTTGGAATTACTGACATTTCTTGAATAAGTGAGTTTTAAGCGTAGACCTTTCAATGGTTTCCACCAACTGAGATCGTGTTCAAGAGAAGCTTGAATAGACATACCGTTTGCGGTATCTTCTCTATTATTACGTGATTGGTATAAACTCTGATAATTGTAGTAATTACTGAATGAAGGGCTGTTCTGCATACCGGAGTGATAGATAGGGTAAATACCTATTTGATCGGGTACGTAAGGAGGATTTTTCAACATGTAGTTGTAGTCTTCTTCACTGCCGCTACCACCGGAACTAGCCATGTGCGCATTCTTTGAAGAAGTATCTCCCGATACGGATAGGGAGGCTTTAACGTATTTGGAAATATTGGTGTTGATACCGGCACGGTAATTCCATCGATCATAATCCAATTTTCCGATATTTCCATCTTCTGTATAATAGGAAACACTACCAAAATAAGTGACTTTCTCCGTACCACCACTAATGTTGATGCTATGGCGTTGAGTGAGGGCAGATGACCAGTATTTATCTAATAAATTGTAATTTAGCCCTTTCATTGCTTCCAATTCATCTGCTTGGAAATAATCTAATAATTTATCATCGGCAGCCGACTCATTTTTGGATGTATTGGCTGCACGAGCGGCATTATATATTAATCCGTAATCGTATGCATTCAGCATTTTCGCGTGTTTAATAGCATCTGTAAAACCGAACTGGCCTGTATAGGAAATCTTTGGTACTCCGGCTTTCCCCCGTTTAGTTTTTACTAGGATCACTCCATAGGCACTGTAGGCACCATAGACGGCGGCTGATGCATCTTTCAGAATGGATATGCTTTCTACCTCATCAATATCAATATTGTTGAAGTCTTCTTCGGTACTAATGAAATCATCAATTACATAAAGTGGGGAAGGATTGTTGTCTCCACCAATGGGTTTTCCTCCTTCATCAACTCCAGTGGGAACAAGTGCTACTGCATTTTTAGCTTGACGAATTGTTATGTCGGCTGTTTCGCCGGGCCGTCCGCCACCAGGTAGGTCTACATGTATAGATGAGGAAAGGCCAATTAGAGCTTCGGAAAGATTACTTACAGAGAGGTCTTTTAAGTCTTCTGGATCGATGACTTCGATAGAACCCGTTACATTCTTGCTTTTCAGTGAACCGTATCCTACAATGATCACTTCTTCTACCTTTGCTGCATCCTCCTTTAAAATAATTTTTGGATTGTTTAAGTTGGATAGGGTTTGTGCTACATATCCGATGAAGGATATCCTGTATTTGCCTTTTTCCGGAACAACAATGGAAAATTTCCCATTCATATCCGTAATGGTTCCTACAGACGAACCTACGACCATTATTGAAGCTCCGATTAATGGATCATTGTTCTCGTCAACTACCACACCATTTACTTTGGTACCAGTTTTGGTAGTTGTAGAATTTTGTTTCTGTTGCTGGGCACTTATTGGTGATATAGAACATGCCAAAAGGCATAACCATAAACTTAAAATAATATGTATGTTGTTCATAATAATGTTGTTTGCGTGTTAATGCACAATTGTTTATTTCTAAGGTAGCCAACGCGGGTCACCACTATTTACCATAATAATTTGCAATTCTTGAGGCTTGAAGTTAACTCCTCCGTTTTCTTTAGAAAAGTCGAGCGATGTAGTAATATCACCGACAAATCGCGGATCATACACGGCTGCAAAAGGAGCTCCCGAATTGTCTTTTTGTGTTGGGTCAGAAGTATCAGGCTTGGGCATGGAAGGAGAAGCATACCAAAAATTCAACTTATAGGTTTTGTTTCCTAACGAAATACGTCTCACCGAACTGACATCATAGAAGATGCATTTTTCAATAGTGGTATACATATAATTGGCAGGAATATTATTGACGAAATTCTGGTTGTTGAAAGTTTGGCTAAATGTACAACCTGAAAAATATATGTTTGCGCTATTGTAGTCACTTGATGTATTGCCGAATACTTTTTCTGGATTGGCATTAGAGTTATTACTATAACGAATGAAATAATCATTATTAGTAATAGTATTATAAAAGGTACTATTGCTAAAAGTAATATTTTTTATACATCTTCCTTTCTTGCTGAAATTTACAAATGGACCACCTTTGGAATTTTTCATTTGTACAATGCAATCCTTAATAGTGAAGTACCAAAAAGCACAATCAACCTCATTGTCATGAATAAAGGATTTTGGCATATCTTTGAACCAACAGTTAGCAATGTATATGGGATCTTGTATAATATAAATATTTTTAATTTCTGCTCCATTGCGTTTATATCCCAAATACTGACTTTTGATGTTTTCAGGTAAATTGTCTTTGCTCATGAATAAAAAGGAGTTTGATGTAGATGCCGTCATGTCAAAATTGATATATTTGATTTTTAAACCTGCATAAGTAAGGAATGCCCCTTTATTTATCATGTTGACAGTTGCCCGGTTAATTTTACTACCACGGAATGTCATCTTCTGGTTTTTGAAATCGACTTGACCACTCATCGTATAGATACCGCCAGGTTCAAGATCGATAGCTACTTCTTTATTTATAGAATCGATAGGGTGCTCTTGGAGGTATTGATAAATGTCGGTTCCATTTGGGATAGTGGCAACAGATTCAACTAATGTTGAAACGTAGTATACAATTGGTTCTGTATCATCTGTATTTCCACGGTCTGGATCACCTAATGCACGAATTTCAAGTCGATATTTACTATCTTCCACAACGGGGGCAGTCATTTTACAGCCATCTACCAAGTATTTGTCATACTGATCAATGACAAATGGATTTTCAGGGTCGTCCACGTTAAGAAAAGATACTTCATAACCTTTTGCTCCCATGATAAGTGGCCAAGAGATCGTTGCTTCGTCACCATCACTATTGACAATGAATGAAATAGAATCGGGCGTAATAACTTGTGTGTTGTTTACACCGACATCAAAGCCATTTGGCGAATCATAACCAATGGCACAACTTCCGAAAAACAAAAGACTTATCAAAGTACAGTTTGCTTTTCCGATAGTTAATAAACGATTTGTTTCCATAATGAATAATTTGATTAACATTTATGTTTATAATAGTATTAGAGTTTAATACTCAAGTTATTGTTTTGTCTATAGTACATTCGTTGGAGAGTGGAATGCTCCGTTATATTATATATTATACATAAAATTTAGCCATTCGAAGTATAGTGACAATCTGTATACTTTGTTTGGCCATAATAGGTTATTTTTGATTGATGAATGTTATATTATAACTTTAAAAATAACCTTTTATAAATAATAGACGAGCGGGCAAACAATATGTAATCACGAAAAAAAGAATAAAAAAGTAGAAAATCTTATATTTTATAGAGTAATCTTAGCATTAGTTTAAAATATTACTTGGCATTTATCTTGTCAGGTTTAATATAGATGGTCTATATATAGGGCGGGATGTATTCGTAATTCCTGAAAGTCGGAATTCTGTCACCGAGAATGTCACCGAAATGTTGTCCGCATTTTTCGGATGATCTGTGAAGAGGATACAAAAAAGCCCCTAAAATGTCCGTTTTAGGGGCTTTTTAACTGTAAATACAGTGTAGTCTGTGCGGATGATAGGACTCGAACCTACACGCCTCACGGCACCAGATCCTAAGTCTGGCGCGGCTACCAATTACGCCACATCCGCATGCGTCGCTTTTTGTTTAGCGGTGCAAAGATAGGAAGATTTTCTGATTTGACAAATAATTAGGTAATAAAGTTATTCGCTTAAGATTTCGAAAGCTTTTTCAATCAGCGTATCTTTATGCTTGGACTGGTCTTCTTCAGTCATATCAATGTCTATATCAGGCAAAATACCTTCTTCCAGTGGTTGCATGTTTTTGTCGAAATGGGGACTGGCGGAGAAGCGGATGCTCCACCCGTTTGGCAATTCCGATGTGAAAGGGAGTCCCGAACCGCCTCCTGTCTGGTCACCGACTTGGATGATGTTGCCATTGTCTATGCTACGCATCAGATTAACAAAGTCGTTGGTTGCACTGTAGCAACGGCGGTTGGTCAGTATGACGACTTTCTTTTGCCACCGGATGCTGTTGGAAGGTTCCAGATAGATTGGTTCCGGTTTGGAGAAGTCACTATGTCCTGTTCCCGTCTTATGCTGTATATATCCGGTCAGGATTTTACTGTTGGTAAATCGGGCGGCGATGCGGGAAGAATTGGTCAGGTTACCTCCTCCGTTGTCACGTACATCGATAATCAGTCCGTTGCAGGTGGCCAGATAGACAAGGATTTCATCCAGATTGCCATCACCGACTCCGGAGCTGAAACTTTCGTAGCGGATATATCCGATATTGTTATCGAATATTTTGTATTTCATACCTGCCGATGTGTAGTAGTCTTTGCTGGCACTACCCAGATAGTATTGGTACAGAATATCTTCCCGGTAGTTCCACGGATATCCCTGATACCATGCATCGTAATAAGAGACACGCTTGGCGGATGAAAGATTGACATGGCCGTCTTTCAGGATATAGAGCATCTCGCTAAGTTTATCGAAAAGGTCGTCATTGGACATGCCCGGCACAATCAGTTTGCTGTATTTCTCATGAACAGCGTCCCAGTCAATGCCTTTTGAGTCCAGAAAGCAATACCGTTCGTCAATGATCTTCCACAGTTGCTCGAAGTTTCCTACAGGATCATCTGCGAAATCATCTTCTCCGATACATCCCGTCTGTATGGGGAGGCAACAGAGCAGCAAAAGTATTTGTATAATTCTATTTCTCATTCTTAATCTTTCAATTCTTGTCTATAGTCTTTCAATTTTCAACTTTCCACTTATTCTAGTATGCCCTTACCGATGAAGGCAGCCCTGTACCTTTTTTGTTGGAAACCCGATACAGGTCTTTCACAAACCCTACCATAAATACATGAGAGTAAGTATGTGTCTTAATCCCGTTTACGTTGGATTGCTGCAAATCTGCCAGATAACTGAAACGCATCTTGGTGTATCCTATCGGCAGATCGACAGAAAGCATCTGACGAAGGGAGGGCTGATTGTGGAGAGAGGTAAACTGGATGACTCCGCCGGAGTTACCCAGTGAGAAAATTTCGTAATAAGATTGCCCGTAGTGCGGTGAGAACATGAGCCCGATCACCGGCAGGTTGACCTGATAGCGGAGCACCATCGGATAGCGTTTGATTTTCAGGTGCCAGATGGCCATTCCCGAAGCGTCCAGATTGACATATGCCCGTGCAGAAGCCGGATTGTTACTATTGCGAAGGTTGTAAACGAAGCCTCCGTTGGCGTCAAACAGTCCTCCTGCCAGTAACTTGAAGTTTTCGGTCAGACGAAACTGATAATGAAGGCCGTAATTCCAGTTGACGAGTCCGGAAAAGGTATTGTTGTTGTCTGCGCGGTTATGTGTATAGCCGACATCTGCCTGAAAGAAGTTCTGCACAGAAACATTTCCGTCGAACAATTTTGTCATCCGAATCGTCTCGCGGGAAATGCGGAAATCTATTCCTTTATATTCCTGAGGCGAAAGATAGGTGTCGAACACGTTGGTAAATCCGACCCCGTACATGGTGGCACGTGTTACGTAGCGATGAGCTTGCAGACTGTCGGTCTGCGCCTGTAATCTTGTGCAAAGGGCGAACAGGAGGTATCCTGTCAGCCCTAGGTATAATAAGTTTTTCTTCATTGGCACATTGGGTATTTTTTTACCGCATGTATACATTAGCTAAAACAGCTTCATCTGTCCCGTAATTTCATCAATGATGTCCCCTTCGCTTTTATCGCTGTCCGGGTCCAGGTTTTCCGGTTCTTCTTCCGCTTCTTCGGGCTGTTCCTTTACCGGTTCCGGGAAACGGGTAGGTTCAAGCTCGTTGATGGTATCCACCGTGTAGGTAGTGATTCGCTTCCCTTTGGCTTTGAAACCTTTCACTGCGATAAATTCTTCCGCATCAATCACCATCGCTTCACGGAAGCTGTCGTGACCGCCAAATATAACTTCCAGACGAGGATAGTACTCGTCAGTCAGGAGGATCAGACGGGTATTCTTATTTTCTCCCAGATAGTTCTGCTTGCGGTTGGAACCCTCAAAACAGAAACGTTTCAGATATGGATAGTTCTGCTGGTCGGCGTCATAAAGCGCGGCAGTCCATATCTTGTTCGGGTCAAACTTCTCGACAATGCTGACATTGTCCTCGTAATGGTTGCTCAGGTCAAAGTTAGTGGTGTAGAACTCGCCATTGTTGAGCACCACCAGAATGGTGTCGTCGCTTTGGAATTCTCCCAGATATTCTCCCCGTCCATCGTAGTTGAGGCGTAGGATATCACGGTCGAACCATACCTTTCGCCCTCCGAGGGTGGAACCGCCTTTTTGCTTCAAGGCAATCTTATGAACCGGCAGACGGGTGAGGATCACTCCTTGTGCCTGACGTCCTTTGATGCTGATTTCGCTGAAATCACGTTCGAAGATAATACGTCTTACGCGTGGGTTCGGCTTTAATGTCACTTTGATGATTTCGGCTTCTCCGTTCGGGTTGGCGCTGAAATAAGTGATGCGTGAGTCTGGCGTTCCCTGTGTGACATCGTATTCACGGTCACGGACAACACCTGTTACTGCAAAGCGTTTGATATAGGTCGTTCCTTCTTTGCCGTCCCGATAAGTGATGTTATAGATGGTTCGCTTGTCATTCTTCTTGAAGACATTGACATAAAGTATGTTTTTGCCTACAAATTTTTTGTCGGCTACCGGGGTGACGATATATTTACCATCCCGGAAGAAGACGATTACATCATCGATATCTGAACAGTTGGCGACGAATTCGTCTTTCTTCAAGGCTGTTCCGATAAATCCTTCTTCGCGGTTGATGTAGAGTTTCTCGTTGGCTTCTACCACTTTGGCGGCTTCGATGGTGTCGAAGTTGCGCAGTTCGGTGCGGCGCGGGAAGTTCTTTCCGTATTTGTTTTTTAGCATCTGGTACCAGTTTACGGTATAGTCCACGATGTGAGCGAGGTGATCGTCGATTTCGGCAATCTCTTCTTTCATACGGGCGATCAGTTCATCGGCTTTGTCGGTGTTGAACTTCAGGATGCGTCCCATCTTGATTTCCATCAGTTTGAGAATATCCTCTTTGGTTACTTCACGGATAAAGCTCGGATAGAAAGGAGTCAGGCGGTCGTCGATATGTGCACAGGCAGCGTCCATGTCTTTGGATTGCTCGAACTCTTTGTCTTTATAGATGCGTTCTTCGATAAATATCTTTTCGAGGGAAGCGAAATGGAGTGATTCCAGTATTTCCCCTTTCTTGATTTCCAGTTCCTGTTTCAGCAGTCCCAGTGTGTTGTCTGCCGACTTTTTCAGCACTTTGCTGACAGTGAGGAAGTGGGGTTTGCTGTCATCAATCACACAGCAGTTGGGGGAGATACTTACTTCGCAGTCGGTAAAGGCGTATAATGCGTCAATTGTTTTGTCCGATGATGTTCCGGGTGCCAGATGTACCAGTATCTCTACGTTGGCAGCTGTGTTGTCGTCTACTTTACGTATCTTGATTTTTCCTTTGTCAACTGCCTTTAGGATAGAATCGATAACGGTAGAGGTAGTCTTGCCATATGGAATCTCCGTGATAGCCAGTGTCTTGTTGTCCAGCTTGTTGATTTTAGCACGTACTTTTACCGCTCCGCCACGTTCTCCGTCGTTGTATTTGGCAACGTCGATGGAACCGCCTGTCTGGAAGTCGGGATATAGCTGGAACGACTCTCCACGCAGATAGCTGATAGAGGCATCGCAAAGTTCGTTGAAATTGTGAGGTAATATCTTGGATGAAAGTCCGACAGCAATACCTTCCACTCCCTGTGCCAGCAATAGAGGGAATTTGACAGGGAGAGTCACCGGTTCTTTGTTTCTGCCGTCGTATGACAGTTTCCATTCAGTGGTTTTAGGATTGAATACGATGTCCAATGCGAACTTGGAAAGGCGTGCCTCAATATAACGGGGAGCTGCCGCACCGTCTCCGGTGAGAATATTGCCCCAGTTACCCTGACAGTCAATCAGCAGGTCTTTCTGCCCCAACTGTACCAGTGCATCGCCGATAGAAGCATCACCGTGCGGATGGAACTGCATGGTGTGTCCCACAATATTTGCCACTTTGTTATACCGTCCGTCGTCCAGACGTTTCATGGAATGTAGAATACGTCGTTGCACAGGCTTCAAACCATCGTTGATGTGGGGAACGGCACGTTCCAGAATCACATAAGAAGCATAGTCCAGAAACCAATTCTGGTACATGCCTGTTAACTGATGCTTTACGTTTTCGTCCCGCGCGTCCGCCGGTTTGTAGTCTGAATGTTCTTCCGTTATCTCGTTGATTTCGTCACTCATATATCAATCTTCGCTTTGCTTTTACAACAAATTATCTTCTTTACATCAAAAAAAGGGGATGTGCACGCAAAAATACGAAATTAATTCATATGAGGACGAAAAGAACTCACGTTTTTTATGATACTGACTGCTCCAATCATCCTTTGTTTTCGTGAGTAAACTACCCGGGGACTTGACAACGTTCTTTTTATGTTGTATATTTGTAGTCGGCTATAAAGCCTGACTAAAAACCGAAACCAATGAAAAAAGAATTGTTTATTGCAACATTTATCTGCATGTATTTACCTCGAAATAGGTGTAATATGCTAACAATATAACAGGAAAAATCAGCCAGTGATAACTTGCTGGGAATTCATGTGTAAACAATGGGCTGTGAATCTTTAGTGGATTTACAGCCTTTTTTGTTGCATAAATTTAAGGCTTTTTCAGCAAAAGGGACTATTCGCGTTTATAATAAACTAGAGAGACGTTTCTAATAAACGATGAAAGAATTTATTAGAAACGTTCAAATAGTCATTGTGTAAAAGATAAACTATTTTCAATATATCTCGATGGAGGATGTATAGTATCTCTCTTATAAAGTAGTTGCTATGGTAAACTATAATAACACGTGCGTTCGTTCGCTTTATTATACAAAAAGAGATATGACGCACTGGCGCCATATCTCAATGAAACTTAAACCTAATGAAGAAACCTGAGGGGAGAATGCGGATTATACCCTTATTTCCCAACCTTTTTCGTATTCTCTTCCCCAAAGCTTGTTAGCTTCCAAATCATTGAGAATACGTCCGCTACCCGGATCAATGTTTAAAGAATGACCTACGCGCTGTGCAATATTGCCGAGTTGTACAAGCTGTGTACTGATACAGGCATCTACGATGCCGGAGTTCAGCTTGCCTCCTTTGCGGATAGCGTCAAACCAGTTTTCGAAGTGAAAGGCGTCCAGCTTTTCCGATGGATTTAATAGATTGCCGGTTTCAAACTTCAAATTACTTTTTACGTCCTTGATAACTTTACCCTGTAAATCTGTTATTTTATATTCATTACCGCCACTGATAAAGAGCGTACCTGTTTCTCCGTAGAAAGCCGTACCTACTCCGAATCCGTCTACCGGAGTACTGTTGCAGCTACGCCCTTCCCAGGAACAGGAAGCTTCGTCACCGAACTGGAAGGAAATGAGTTGTGTATCCGGTGTTTGCCAGTCGTCCTGAAACCGGTATCTCCCTCCGATGGAGTCTACCTTTGTCGGATAGTCCACACCCAGCCCCCAACGGAGTATGTCGACAAAGTGAGTTCCGTTATTCAATGCTTCACCTGTACCCCAGTTCCAGAACCAGTGCCAGTTGTAATGAATATAATTGTCTTTAAAGTCAGCCACACGAGGTGCCGGCCCTTGCCATAAATCCCAGTCCAGATAATCCGGTACAGGCATGACTTTACCTGTTCCGATCGAAGGACGATTGTTGACATACCAAGACTTGGCATACCTCACCTTGCCAATCGTTCCTGACTTGATTTCTTCTATTGCTTTGATTACATTCGGCCACGAACGGCGTTGGTTGCCGACTTGGACAATACGATTGTATTTGAGAGTGGCGCGCATCAGCATTTCATTTTCCGCCGGATTATGGCTGGTCGGTTTTTCCAGGTAGACATGTTTGCCTGCCTGCATAGCCATGATAGCCGCCTTTGCATGCCAATGGTCGGGAGTAGCGATAACTACTGCTTCAAAATCGGTTGATTCCAGCATTTTGCGGATGTCCTTTTCTCCCTTCGGAGTACGTCCGCTGATTTTATGTATGTCTGCCTGACATTTCTCTAGTGCTCTTGAATCAACATCGCAAAGATAGGTTACTTCGCAACCTTTCATTTTAGCAAATCCTTGTGCCAGGGCATTCCCTCTGGAGTTAACACCAATAACCCCGATACGTATTTTGTCGTTTGCACCTAGAATTTCCTGATAACTATTGGCACCGAATCCGGGAATGATACTTCCCAAAGAAAGGGCGGCTGTACCTGCTACTGTCTTTTTTATAAAATCTCTTCTTGTAGTCATAGTATTTATTTTTTTCCAAAATTAAGCTGTTATTAGGTAATATCAGACTTCTTTTCCGTTAATTGGTCTTCAAAAAACGTCAGGATGCTATTTTTTCTTTCGAAAAAAGTAGCGCAGTCCAATGAAGAGTATACGGGGAATCCATTGTATGAAATAGATAAAGAGGCTGATTACAAAAACATATCCGAGTTGGGTGAACGTTTCAATCCAGGGACGTGTATATGCCACAATAGCAGCAATATTAATCACGAAAGCGAGAAGAAAGCATACCAGGTAAATGTTTCTTTCCCTTCTGATTTTCTGGGAGGTAATAATGATATCTTTCATAACTTAAAATTTCATGTAAGGGATTTTATATTCATCTGGGAAAAGAATGCGGCGCTCTTCTTCCATGGCCTGATTGCCGAGCAGGCAAAGTACCGTGGAACAATAAGCTTCTTCTACTACATTCTGTGCTTTTTCGCCGGTGATACACGACTGGCAGAACGAAGAGAGGATAATATCTGAACCGTCTTTATCAGCTCCGATCATGCTCAGACCATTGTTGACCTGAATATCTCCCTCAATGATGAAGTGAGGGGTATACTCCATTTTGGTTTCCGGGCGCCAGCTGGGACCTGCTGTAGGGATCGCTGCAAATACTTTGTCTTTCACTTGCCCGATCAGTTGCCGGATTCCTGATGTCGAATGGTCTTCTTCCAGATAGTAAATTCCTTTTGCCATTTCCATAGTACCTTTATGTCCCAGAATTTGGTCTTCCATGCCATTGAATTTGTTGGAAATCAATGATTCGTAAGCAATTTTAGTTCCGTCGGAGTACCGGTAAGTTACATTTACGCTGTCATATACTTCACGTCCGTCTTTCCAGTAGACAATATCGCCCATACCGATAATGCTTTCCGGCATTCGCCGGGCTGCCCAGTTGCAGACTTCCAGCTGGTGGCAAGCTAGTTCGGTCATTAGTCCGCCGGAACTTTCTTTATACAATCGCCAGTTTATTTGACGTTCCAGTTCCGGAGAAGGAACAGGGCGGCGCCAGTCTGCATTTCTAAACCAGTGGCAACGCATTCCTACAACGTCTCCGATGAGTCCCGAATGAATCATTTGCATCCCTTTGATGTACTTCTCGTCATACATCCGCTGCATGCAGAAGTAAAGTACCTGACCGGTATTTTGGTAAGCGTCATAAATAGCCTTACACTCGTCTAAGGTACGTGCCATTGCCTTTTCGCAAAACACATGTTTGCCTGCTGCCAATGCGTCCAATACAATAGGAGCATGCCAGTTCAGCGGAGTGGAAATAATGACTCCGTCGATATCTGCCGATTCCAGTAATTGACGATAATCTGTGTATGGTTTGGCATCCGGACACAAATCTAATGCTTGCTGAAGGTTAGGAGCGTAGTTGTCGCAAACTGCGACAATCTGTGCATGCGGAATTTCCTTCAGGTTATGGATATGGTACTGTCCTCTGGAACCTGTTCCGATTAAAGCGATCCGTGCTTTCTCGTTGCGTATCTCTTTGAGCTTTTCAGGGGTGCAGGAAGACAACCAGGGTGTTGTGCTGAGTAAAGCGGTTCCTCCTGCAATGTATCCCAGACTTTTTATAAACTGTCTAAGACTTAAGTCTACTCCTTTTTCTGTATTTTTCGTCATATTTTTATAGAGTATATATGTTTCCTTGTATATTTTTAAAATGCGTGCTGATCTGTTTCCGTTGATTATTGTCCGCGATCATCCAGACTGTGCTGAGCACTTCTGCATCCAGTGGGTCACTGGATATGATAGTCGTAATTTTCTTCTGGTTGTTGTAGGTACCGGTAAGCGGATTTATAATATGTCCGGTGTATTGCATTGTATTTCCCGATGTGGACAATGTGTTGTCCGCAAGACTGAATTCGTTGAGGGACTGTTGACTATATGGATTTAATAAGCTGACTTTCCAGCAGTCACCATAAGGATGACGGCCAATTCCCATAATAGAACTATTCCCGAAATCAATGAAAGCGTCCCGTATATTTCCTTGTAGAAGAATCTCCTGAATCTTTTTTAGGGCATACCCTTTCGCAAAACCGCCGAAATCAAGAGAAAGCGGCGGATAGGCAGTAGATATATGCCTGTTGTCGTGAAACTGTATGAGAGAGAAATCTTTCAGCGTGATATCGAAAAGATGAAAAGTCTTTTCATAGTAAGAACGGCAAAGCTGAAGAATCGTCCCGAACTCCGGACTGACAGGTACTGGAGTTTGAGAAGAGAGTTTTAATTGGGCTGTTTCGCTTTTCGGGTCAAAGCGGTTCAGCATCCGTTCCAATCTTTCCAACTCATTGGTAATGACCGGCCAAAGCTTATTTAAGTACTCCCTGTCGGGATGAATCATTAACATGTCGAAACGTGTCCCCATAACATGAGGAATGAATCCATGAAACATGGATTCATTTTCGTAATATTTTGTCTCTGTCCTTAACATTGACCTGATCCTTTATTTATTTTTCTTTCTTGGCAAGTTCTACAGCTGTTGTGGTAATATAATATTTGGATATTGTATTCTCATTTTCCCATTGCGGCATGTTCTTATCATGCAGATAAGTCAGGAACGATTCCGCTACTTTACTGAAGTGAGCTTCATGGCCTGATCTGTTTTCCTGTGGAATATCAATCAGATAAGTTCCATTACCCATATCTTTGACAGATAAAAACGGAGATTTTGCCTGTAACCGTTGGATTGTTTTTTGTAGCTGATCTTCAAATCCGGCACTATCCATGTCCGGGCTTTTTTGAATATAGAGTTGTTTAACAAAACCGCTTTCCTTATCTTGAATGGTTTTCAATGTGGCTTTACTTCCTTTTTTGATAGAAGTAAAAGTGTCACCGCCGCCCTTTGGAGGAGTATAATTCCAGGTAACCTTCATGTTTACGTGGATGCCCTTTACTGTATAATGAAGAGTACCGTTTGCTAAAACCTTCAGTACATTGTCTTTTACGTACTTGTTTAAGTAAAATGGAAAAGTATCGACTAAAGTTGATTGGGTGAACTCCGGTAATGTGATACGGGTAGCCCAATGTTCGGCTGTCAATACCTTGACATCCGATTGATAGTGGATAGCCTCGTCCGGGAAGCATTGCCAATTAACTAAATCGATGAGATGAGTGGTCACATCAGCTATACCTTCACCCTGTTGGGTCACATCGTAGTACCATGCCGGGCGGGTCAATGGTTTGCCGGACACCGTTTTGAAGAAATGATGCACACTCTCCATACTGACCGCCGGTTCAGTGAGTGAACCTTGCAGTAATTCACCGAATATCTCCGGGCTATGTAGTAACTCTCTTTCTATGATATTAAGAATGTCATATCGTTCAGTCATCAGATCATAGAGAAGTAACCCCTTTTCCTGGGCTAATTGATAGGCTGTTGCCAGTAAATCAAAATCCTGCCTGTTGATAGCCAACGGTTTGTCGGAAAGAACATGGTAGCCCGCTTTGATCGCTTCCAAAATATATTTTGTCTTTTTTTGATTGTTTCCGGCTAAGACAACAACATCTCCTTTACGATCGGAAAGCATCCTGGAAAGGTAATCTTCTCCTATATATGTCTCTTCTTTCCAGGCTGTAGGACTTTCTGTCCGTTGATTGTAAGAATGAATATCATTCAAATATTGCTTGACTTCTACTCCTTCGGGAGCATATACCCGGACAGTGTCATTGACGGCAGCTAACGCGTTTTTTTGTAACAAACTGGCGTGAAAATGTCCCGGGTCAAGCACTACTAATTCTATGCCGTGTCCCATTTCTTTGTTATGATGGTTACTAGTCTGTTTCTTGGAAAAAGTGCAGGAAGCAATCAATAATGAAATAGACAATATGCCGATATTCTTAAACGTGTACCTCATGTGTTGTCTTTATTTATAGGACTTGATTAATTTCCGGGCATCTTTCAATCCTTCCTGATAGGCTTCTTCCATAGAGACAATTTTCCCATTTTGCTCTTTGCTCATGTTAGAAGCTTTCATAAAGGTGAAAATTTCGATTGTTTCTTCTTTGGAGATAGGAGCTACTCCGGTTTTGAAGAACTTTAATATCTGGTCAAGTAGTACTTTGTAGCCTGCATATCCTCCGGCAGGTATTGCTTCTTTGGAGGTATATGCCGTACCTCCATAAATAGACGGTCCTTCCTTGATTCCTCTGAAAGTACCTATCCGGCCATCTTTCCAACGTCCAACTACTACATCCGCTTCTTTGGAGGACATACGGTTGACAGATTCACAACCGGTTCCCATTAATGTATATAGTGTTTCCACTCCATGAATACCATAAAAGCCAAAGTCCGGGTGAGTCGGTTCTACCTTATGCGGAGAATAGCAGTCCGCTCCCAAAATCTTGCCGAACTCCCCCTTTCTCAATTTCTGATTTTGTGGAGAATATCGAAGTGCGGAAGAAGAAAAAATAGGAACGTTGTATTTTTCAGCCATTTCGTAGATGGCAATTGCTTGTCCCAAAGTAGCTCCGACAGGCTTGTCAATATAGCATATCTTTCCGGACTTAAAGACTTCCATTGCTTGTTCCAGATGGATTCTTCCATCATTTGTTTCGAGCATGACACAATCTACTTTGTCAAGTAACTCTGCTATGGAAGAGGTGATTTCTACCCCGTGTTTTTTAACTTCTTCTATGTATCCGGGAATCCGTTCATAACTGGACTGGATCGTCTTTGAACCATAAGGATAGGCAGCTACGACCTCGAACTCTTTCACAAATTCGTCATCGGAGTCTCCGTTCAGTAGCTCGGTGAAAGCTGTAGAATGGGAGGTGTCGAGTCCAATAATTCCTATTTTGATTACATTCTGTGCATGTAGCCCAAAATTGATAGCCATCAAGGCAATGAGGAAAAATAGAATCTTTTTCATATATTATTAGATATTTATTCGTTCTGCACTTTCAGGGTCCAAATATAAACAAGAATTTTCTTTTTTACGTAATATACTTGCCGGACATTTCTCGGAAATTTCACCATAAAGGGTATTATATACTGCATTTGCTTTATTCTTAAAAGGAACAATGCAGAACATCCAGTCTGCCTTTAATAAAGCAGGGATGGTGAGCGTCAATGCTTTGGCGGGGACAAGGTCGAACGCTTCAAAGCATTTCTCGTTCACTTGCTGTTGACGGCAGACCGGGTCGAGTTCTACTACTTTGACTAGCTGGGGATCATTAAAGTCGGCAACATCCGGATCATTGAATGCGATATGACCGTTTTCGCCAATTCCCAGACACACAATGTCTACCGGGTGGCGGAGTAGCAGTTCGGAATAGCGTTTGCATTCTTCTTCCAGGCTTTCGGCACGTCCGTTCAGGTAGTTTACTGTCTTGAACGGAACTTTATCAAAGATGCGCTGTCGGAGAAAGTTTCCGAAACTTTGTGGAGCTTCCGGGTGGATACCGATATATTCGTCCATATGGAAAGCATTGATTCGTGTCCAGTTTATTTTTTTGTCGTGGACAAGATGGTTTAAAAACTCGTTTTGTGAGGGGGCAGCGGCAAATATCATATTGATTTCGGCTTTATACTTTAGAAGCTCGCATATCTTGTTGGTGACTTCTGTTGCTGCACATTGTCCCATCTGCTGAATGGATGGAAACATTTTAACGGTTAATTTCTCTTGTTGAAACAGGTACGTTTCATTTAGTGTAGATAACATGGCCTTCTGATATAGTTGTTGTTACGTTAGTTTGATTGTCGAAAATGACGATGTCGGCATCTTTTCCTTCTTCCAGAGAGCCCTTTTGAGAATCCACATGCAAGATGCGGGCGGGGGTAAGGGTTATCATTCGGATGGCGTCGATCAGGGGTACGCCGGCTATATTTATCATGGTTCTTACGAGGCGGTCGGCAGTTGCCACACTTCCGGCAAACGCTGAACGGTCCGGTAGTTTGGCAACACCGTCTTCGATAATAACTCTTTGTCCATTGGTCAGGCTACCCAGGATGGATTCTCCATCCGGCATTCCGGCACCTCGCATAGCATCGGTACAAAGTGCCGTTTTGTCGGCTCCTTTAAACTTATATACAAATTGGAGTAACGGTTTGGGCAGATGTATACCGTCGGCTATAATCTCTACTGTCATGTCATCAATCAGATAAGCAGCTTCTACTACACCTGCATATCGGAAAGCATTCCGGCGAGTGACGGATGACATGGCCGAATAGAGATGAGTGACATGAGTGTACCCTGCTTCATATGCTTTCATAACTTCTTCGTATATAGCATCGGTGTGAGCTATGGATGGAAGTATGTGCCGGCTTTTAAGTACTTGTCCCAGTTCGATGGCGCCTTCCAGTTCCGGTGCCACACTCCATCGGACAATGTCTTGGGAGGCGGCCAGTATGGCATTATATTCTTCCGGTCGGGGATTTTTCAAATAATGGGGATCTTGCGCTCCACATTGTTTGGGGGAGAAGTAAGGTCCTTCCAGGTGTAGGCCGATGAACCGGGCACCTTTAGAGTTGAGGCTTTTTGCTTGTTGATAGACGGAGAAAGTTGTCATGAGTTCCTCGTCGGTGCTGGTCAGCGTTGTAGGTACTAAGGCGGTTGTACCGTATTGGGCATGTGTCTCTGCCACTCCCAGGAAGGCCTCAACGGTTCCATCCATAAAGTCATGTCCTCCACCGCCATGAACGTGCATATCGATGAAACCGGGGGAAACGTATTGTTGGTTGGCATCTATTTTCCGATCGCCGGGTGCTGGGATAAATACTTCCGATGAGACTATTTGCTCAATTTTACCATTCCGGCAAACCAGTATTTTATCAGTTTCGATACCGGCAGGAAGAATCACTTTTCCGTTTGTAATAATCAGTCTTTCCATTTCTTTCATGTTTTTGATATCTTTCGTATTGTTTTCTATCTCCAGGAATTGATTTTATGTCCTTTGATAGCAAAAAATACCAGATAGATGAAACAAGGTATGAGTACCCAATATCCAATACGTAAACTATATTGGTCGGCAAAATGTCCATATACTAATGGCAGAATCGCGTTACCGCACAATCCCATAATCAATAATGAGGAGCCGGTTTTCGTGAATTTGCCTAAACCATGAATGGAAAGTGGCCAAATGCCGGCATAAATAAGGGCATTGGGAAAACCGAGCGCATTCAAAAAGAAGATGGAGGCATTGGCTTGATGCCCGAATAAAGTCATATCAAAGTCTGCCCATACTACTCCCAATGAAAGAAGTAATCCTAGCAGGGTACATCCTATCAGTGCGTTTTTCTGCGAAATGTATTTGGGGATGAGGATGATACCGATTATATATCCTATCATTGTACATCCCAATGTATAAGAGGGAAATACTTTTGCTTCCAATAAGTCCATTCCCATGGAATTGGCATAATTGATGATTGTATCGATGGCTATCACTTGTGTGCCTACATGGAAAAAGATAGCTAAAGCCCCCAATATAAGGTAAGGAAAATCCAATATGCTTTTTTTGTCAGAGTGCTTGTTTTCCTCTCCGTCAGTCGCATTTTGTTCGTCTGTATTGATTTCGGGCAATACGGAGTAGCGGATGCCAATACCTGTCAGCAGAAGAATGACGCCTAAAATACAGTAAGGAACGATGACACGTTGTATCAGTTCGTTAAGCATTGCATTTTTGGTGGCTTCATCCAGTGTGCCGGATTCAATCAGTGCAAAAAGTTCACTGTCATTTGATTTCAGAATAAGGGCTGCAAAAATAAGTGGAGAAATGATACCGGCTATTTTGTTGCAGATGCCCATTATGCTGATACGGCGTGCGGCGCTGTCTATCGGACCGATGATGGTGACGTATGGATTGGCCGCTGTCTGTAAAATGGCCAGACCGGTACCAATGGAAAACAGACCGACAAGGAATATCTCAAACTGACGCGCCAGAGCTGCCGGCACAAATATAAAAGCTCCTAGAGAAGTCAGCATAAAGCCATACATAATTCCCTTTTTAAATCCTACTTTTTTCAGAAGAATACCCGAGGGAATAGCCATGACAAAGTAGGCAATGTAGAACGCAAAGGCTACGAAATAGGATTCAAAATGAGTCAGCTCGCAAGAAATACGGAAATATGGAATCAGGATAGAGTTTACCCATGATACGAATCCGAAGATGAAGAACATGCCGGCCAGAATAGCCAAAGATATGTAGTATGTTTTTTTTCTTGTCGAAGGATGATAGTTTCCCATAGATTGGTCTTTTATAGTATGTACTTATATGATTGATGAAACAAAGGTAGGACATTCGGTTTCTTTCTACTCTGTGAAAAGCGAAAAGCTGCATTCAAAAAACGAAGCTTTTGAAGGGCTTGTCTGCCGGATGTCCTCCTCGTATTAGTTGTTTTTAAAGCAAGTAGCGTATTTTAAGAGAAGACTATTCGCTATTTGAACAGGATCTTCTTTGGATATAACCGGAAATTGCTCTTTCTGTAATGTCCAGTCATATTCAAATTGTGTGATGTCCCGATGAAATTTTTCTTCATCGAACATTTTACCGTCTGTAACAGCGGAGATGACAGCTTGTGTAAAACGTTTCCAACGTTCTCTGTAGAAGCTTTGGGTGAGCCCTCCCCAACCGCGGTTAGCGTAATCGTTCAGTTGGGTGTCTTTTTGTCCCCATACGGTTAGGATACACCGGGCATTTTCTTCATAATAGTCTTTTTCCTGTGTCGTTTTTCCACATTCTCTGGCATCCTGTAGCCACTTGCCGATAGACAGATTTGTGTCACATGAGAGCAGGCGGTCTACATCAAGCAAAAGGCTGTCCATACGAATACTCCAGTCTCTCATCCCTGTTATATCTTTTCGGTTATAGCAATCGGTAAATTGATCTCTGTATTCAGAAAACAGGTTACCCAGCACTTGCCTGCCGATATTGATTACATCAAAATGGTAGTTACTTTTGCTAATATTCTGAGCTTGCAATAGTTCTTTCCATATTTGCCATAGGTCGTTGTTATCATAGTGTATCCCCGGATTGGTATTCCAGCTTTTAGTTCCTACGAGTCTGGGACGGGCATTCATCAATACTGATTGTCCACATGTGGCATATTCTGTATAGATTTTCTGGTGTAAAGCTTCCCAAGCCTTTAGTATATGTGTATCTTGATTGCCTCCTCTGCACATTGCCCAGTTGTTTATCCACTGGTCTGTAGAAAGAGGATAATCCCATGCCTGATCGAATACAAACTCATACATAAGAGGATTGACGTCGAATCCTTCAAGAGTAGCCCCTAAACCGTATACATTGTTACCTCCTTCTTTGAAAAGACGTTTTATCTTGGCGTCTATATCATTCAGATTACCTGCCAGCATTGTGTTTCCACCGAAGTTACCCAGGTAACACCAGATATAAGGATTGCCATAGTATTTTTCTGTGTTGCGCCATATCTCTGTATGGTCACAATAGTAATCGAGCAGAATCAGCTTGTTGTCCGGTACGGCATTCAGGAAGGAACGGATACGTGGTTGAGTCCACTTTTGTTTGTCGTAAAAAAACATCCAGGTCATTTGCAACCATTGGGCTGCTGAGTCTACCTGGTGGATGGACTCATATATTTTGCTTGATACATTGGCTAGAAAATCTTCACTCCAGTCTGGTGAGTCGACTTCATTGAAAGGGTCGATGCCGTAAATATGGTCTGTTCCATACACTTTGGTTTGCTCTTCCAGAAAACGACGTTGGATGACTTGATACAGCGAGTCCATCGGATCGATAAAATGGCTGCGGTATTTTTCGTCAAAACCTCCCCATTGACTCATCTGATAGATTTTTGCTTCCGGATAGATATTTTTCAATTCAGCAGGTACATGTCCTGCAAACGCAGGTAATACCGGTGTCATGTTAAATTCCCGTTCTCTTTGGAGGATGCGTTTTTGTAGTTCTTCCTGATCGTCTAACCAGGATTGAGGTAACGGGCTTTGCCAATAATCTACATTGGACATCCGATGCCAGGGTAAATGGGCGGGGCCTGTAAAGTAGGAACGGACTTGTTCATCTGTCAGACCTAAATCCATCCATACTTTATGCCAGACAGATTCTTGGCCTGTAATGGCGAGAGGCATTGTTATTCCGTTCAGTGCCATCCAGTCAATGAGTCGTTCCCAGTCCTGCCACTTCCAATAAGGCATAGTATAACCGAATGTGCAATAGTTAAGAAAGAAACGGTTATCGCACTTGGAACGGATACATACAGGTTGAGGAATATCCGGAAGTCGGTCGGGCATTTCTACAGCATCAGCTGCATACCATGAAACATGAGTATGGCAGTAATTTTTTAGATAATGGTTCAAACCTGCTGCCAGAGAATTATGGTTATTGCCTTTTATTCGTATTTTTCCGCGGGCAGATTCCAGCATAAAACGATCGACCTCATTAGAATCCGGTAATAACTCGAACTGGAAGGAGGTGGCATGTTGAGGAAATAGCCTTTGACACATCTCTTTCATCACAGGGGAATCTGATTCATCAGTTTGTTGGCATCCTGCTATGAAGAGGAGAAGGATGAAATATAAGTATTTGTAATTCATAGAACCGTTATGATTAGAGGGTTTCTTGTTAATGTGAATCTCTTATAGGGCGGCTGATCACAAACTCGCAGAATTCATGATACAGTTGGATATCAGCTGTGTTTCCCGAGTTCTTTAGCGCGAGTAGGGAGGCACTGCCCTGATAGTAGGCAAGTCGTTTCTTTTCCCAGATGCCGTACTGCTTGAATGCATTCATGTAGTTTTTCAGACGGTATGCTTTTCCTCTGCTACTGAGTGCATTGTCGTCGAATTCCAATTCCATATGCATATCATAGTCCAGTGCTTTCCGGCAGGCATCTTCTAGGCGGGAATCGGGAACGGATTCATTGAAAAAATAGTTCGGCTGGAAATATGCATAGTTAAATCCGAATGATTTCCATTGATTATAACCGTCGGCACCATAATAAGGAATCCAGTTGAAACTATATTTTAGCTTGTTTAAGTAAGTTGCAACGGCATTCAAAATGCCCCGGGTATCGGTCGCTTTTTCTGCTAACCAATAAAAACCGGCTAATTCTACATTTTGGTATTTCTTTTCGTTAAACTTGGCCCGTACTTGGTCTATATACCACTTACAGGCTTTGATTCGATCTCTGGAATCAGAGAAATCCAGCGTCTGATTATCTATTTTACCCCAATATTTGGTTGATGAAGATGCCTGTTCCGGGTGTTGATAAACAATAGGTTCCGGTATACTGATAACTATTTGCCGTTTCTGCTGGGGTGTTCCTAATACGGAAGATGCCTCTTTTATAGATGCATCTAATGCTCCGATTCCTGTTTCGGACTGAAAATAATAATCAATGAGCTTGCTCCAGTCTGCTTGGTTGGCGGATTCCAAATTATATCCTTTGGCAAACATTTTATTGGCGCCTCCCGTTCCTGTATCCATAATTTCCAGGAAAAGGAAGCTGTCGAACATCCAATGGGAGCGTTGCTCGGTATCTATATATCTGACATAACTACCCAGTCGCCCTTTGTCCCAGGCATAGGGACTACGGTGATGTCCTCCGCCATAGAGTAAAACCATATCTGTAGATGATAATATTTCGGAACGGTTTTCTTCCCAATCATAGAATTCCACAGCCGGATCTTCTGTTTCCTGGTCATCAGATGGGAAAACTGGCACCGTGTGGTCTTCGTCCTGACAGGCAAAAAGACCATTGAATAAGCTGCAAAGAAGAAAAATAAAGATACTGCGTTTCATATTTGTTCTATTTAATAGGTGTAATTTTGATGAGAGAGACTCCGTGATAGGGGATCTGGGTTGCATAATTACCGCTGAATGTCCCTAAGTCTTTTTGTCTCCATAAGTCTCTGATTTGTACTTTTCCATTTATTCCCAGCTGACTAAAAGCAATCTCAAAGTTATATTCTTGTTGTTGAATACTTTCTGCTTTGTCTTGATCCCATAAGATAAAATAAGGGTCCATTTGAAAGAAGCCAAGTGCATATGAGCCGTCATATAACTTTTTATACCATATCTGTCCGTTAGGTGTTGTGAGCTTGGTAGCCGGGGCTACCAATGGGTCTTGGTTGACTGCGATTACTTCTGAGTTAGTAAGGAGGCTTAGGGTGAAATCATCCATAGCAGTCATGTCACAACCTAGTAATAATGGAGCAGAAAGAATGGACCATAAAGAAATATGTGCGTATTGCTCGTCGGCGGTCAAGTCGGAATCATGAGGTTTTGCTCCCCAGCCCGGTCCCAGCTTTCCTACTACCAGCATATCCGGGTCATTATATTTGCCGGGTGCCGATACTTGTGCGCAAATATCCTGAAAACAACCGATTGCCATTACAATATTCCATTGGTCGTTGATATCACGGTTTGTTCGCCATAAATTACCTCCGGCTTCTGCTCCCCAGTTCCATACATTGGGTGCTCCGTATCCGACACAATATACGATATCCCGTTTTACTTTATCCAAGGCTTCCCGCATTACGATATATGGTTCTTGAATTGTTTTCTCTTCCGAGTCTTTTTCAATAGCCGCATAGCCACAATAATCGTATTTCAGATAGTCGACTCCCCATTTCTCCCATGTTTTAGCATCTGTCAGTTCGTGCTGGTAACTTCCTATGTGCTTCCCGCATGTTGTCCAGCCTGGAGATGAATAAATGCCAAACTTTAATCCTAATGAGTGAATATAATCGGTGAGGTTTTTAAAGTCGGGGAATTTTTCGTTTGCAGGAAGTTCGCCTTCTAGGGTACGTTCGTCGGCTTCCCATCCGTCGTCAATATTTATATAGGACCATCCATAAGCTTGAAGTTTCTCATGCATAATACGGGCGGCATCACGTACTTTCTGATCGTCGGCAGAGAACCTCCAGCAATTCCAGCTGTTCCATCCCATAGGAGGAGTCAGCATGATTTCATTTCCTATTTTCAGCGTAATCTCTTTTTCATCTGTTCCTTTTTTGTTGGTTGCTTTTATACTGATCTTAAAGCTTCCTTTCCTATTTGTACTTCCGGAAATCACCCCGGTCTTAGTGTCTAGCTTTAATCCCTTGGGAAGTCCTTTTACGGTGTAGCTCATAGGGCGTTCCCCGCTGGCTATAATCGGCATGAGGAATGGATTACCGGGACGGGCGCCATATATTAATGAATTATTGATCCTGGGAGTATCGGGGCTTTTAGGAGTCAGAATGTATTTTTCTTTAGCTATCGGTCGGGGCCATACTGGTATTGGCTTTATATCACCATTAGTCCTGAATTTTACGTTTAGCCAGTCAGCACGATCATACATCATGCCATCTCCACATTCTTCTACTAATAGCAAGACCTTATCTACCCCTGATAAATCTATATGAAAAGCTTTGGCGGTATCTCCTTTTTTCATGACGCCGCTTTTCCATAACTCTTTCCGGTCGCCTATGATTTTGAACTGTAGATTACAGGCAAATGGATTATTATCGTCTGCACCCGCTATTCCGGAGATGGATATCGCATTTTTACCAACGTCGAATAGCATGCGACTGATTGCATGGGTGCCTATTCCGCGTTCATAAACGACACCTTTTACGGTTAGCGGAGTCATAGTTACAGCTTTATTAACCCGGGGCAGCCCCCAATCTTGTATGTAATAAGAGCTTTCACCCAATTCATCTAACCAGATATCTTTGGGCTCTTGTGCCTGGCTTTTTAGACTGGTGACTAGTATTATCAGGAGTATTATTGGTCTTATGTATTGCATAGCAGATTCTTTTTTAGGACGTTTAATAATCGTACAAACTTAACTTTTATTCTCGACTATTGGCTACTTCTTTTTGAAGAATCCGATTGTTGAGACTACAGCTCTATTGCCTCCGGTCATGTCATTCAGATGCTCGCTTCCGACAACCATTCCCGTAGAACCTCCACCATCAAGATTAATGGCTCCTACACATCCCAGACCTTTCATAATTTGTGCCAGCTCGGTCAAAGTTGCTCCGCCACTAGTTGTAATGCGCCCGTCACAAATGAATATGATAACTTTTCCATCTTCCCGATAACCGATAGCTGTACGATCCGGAGTGATAGTAGGGCCAAAAATATCATATGGAATAATTTCGTAGTTGCTAAGATAATAGTCGGTACCTTTCGATGTTTCTGTAAAATCAAATGGTATTTTTTTATCTTTCAACAACACAGGTCCTGCACTTAAAGCGTATTTAGGAGTCCAATTCGTTGCTGTTGCAGGATTCTCATTATTAATAGTACCGTATTTGTTTTCCCCTTTGACAGAGGGTAAGGGCCGGTCGAAATAAAAAATATTACCAGAGGCATCCGTACCTGCCCAGAATACATTTGGCTTGCCTGAAGCATCTACACCAAATGCTCCTCTTGTTACATTGTACATACTATTATATTCTGCATCGCCGGTCTTCAATGAGCCGCGGACTTGTGAGACAGTACCTGTTTTTACTGAGTTAATAACAGCTATTCCTGTATGATTGCCATTGTAGAAGTATCCTCCGTTGACCAGCAAGTAACAGTCACCATTGAAGGAACTGGCTTGTGTGTCGATTGTAGCAGGAGAAGCCGGTATATTAACACGTACTTCTATATTGCCGCTGGAAAGGTCACCGATAGCATACCACGCATGGAAGTTGCTGCCATTTAGAGGAGTTGTCGTTTCGTATAGCTCTATTTCCGAGGGCAAGGTTGCTTTAGACAATTTGTTCCATGTCAGTTGAATGGCTTGAGACTCAGTATCTAATTTCGCCGTTTTCTCAGTACTATAATAAGTACCGGTGGATGTGGTCAGGAACGCACGTACTTTATAAGATTTGTTATAGTCCAATAAAGCATTTGGAATTACTTGGAATATCTTGCCGTCTTCCGAAAGCTCCGGTCCGTTTTGCTTTTGATCATTAATGGTAGGTGTGCCTTCCGAACTCCAGCATAGACCATATTTTATATTGGTTTGTCCGGCAATGTTGGATATTTGATAGGAGGCATTGATGCAAGTTGAGTTTGCTTTGATATTTTCTGTGAATGCAACGCTTGGTATGTCATCAAATGGCACCATTCGATAGAGTTCATAGATAGCACGTGAAGCATCTGTCTCTGAGAATGCCTTTACTCCTAAATAATAGATGTTTCCTTCTTCCAGACCACTCTCAATCGTGTACTCGGTCACGTTTGCTGCCACCTTGCCGACTTCTATGATCTCACTGGTATCTGCTTTTCTTAATAAGATGCTGAATCCGGTTTCATTATCACTGTTATCTTGCCAACGAAGTAAAACAGTTGTTTTCCCCAGTCTTTCTATGGTTATATCTGAGGGGGCTTGTACATTTTTAGACCTTTCGTCGCCGTTGTTATCGCTTGAGCAGGCTCCGAGCGCACATGCAAATAATATTACTAAAAATATAATCTTCTTCATTTTACTTGAATTTTACTAATTGAATCTTTAGAACTATTTGTTAACCCTTACTGCTTCAAGTGCTTTTACAGTGACTTGCTTTTTATTAGGCAGTGTAACCTTATGTTCTTGTTCGCTCATATTTACCACAAGATAAACGTGCTCTCCGGATATATTGGACCATTCGGCTGCCAATACTACAGGAGTTGTTTCGTAATTTGGAATATCCTGTGTCGGATTATCGCCAGTTGGGATAATTTCCTGGATGAAACGCCCGCCTAAGAATAGGTCATGTTGCTGACGGCGGAAATCTGTTAAATTCTTCAGGAATTTAGCTTCTCTTTGAGCATCCGGATGCATTAATAAGCTGGGTTCTACCCATCCTAACTGAGATCCCCATAACAGGCTGCGCATACTTATGAAATTCAAAGAACCATCAGTGATACGCCAAGGAATATATGTATATCCGCTGTAGATGCAACGATCCGAGTAGATGAGCGGGAATAGTGGGACCATTTTGGTATAGCTGTTATGCGGAGAGTTTACTACTAACATCATATCGAATAGGTCGATATAGCATTCTGCATTTTCTTCCGTTGTCATGGCTTGGTTTTCTTTGTATAAATTGGTCCGCATTTCTGTTAACAGACTGCGATAAGCAAAAGGCCACCAGTCACCACCGCCCGGTGCATGTCCATGGTTTGTCGCATAGCAGGGTTCGCTGTTGGCACATCCTATCTGGTCCATATATACACCGTTTGTTTTTAGTTCTGTTAGTATCTGTTCGTTGACTCCTCTCAGAATGTTTCTCCATATATAAGATGAGGGACAGGTAACTGTATTTAGCACTTTAGAACTGTATACTTCCGTATATAATGTACCGTCTGCTTTACGACATGAGGCATCTTTGCCGTTGTATGCCTTATAACTTTCTGTTGCTGGGTCCCATAAACGACCGTTGATATATGGGGTAATAAATCCTCCGAGTTCTTGTGTTTCTTTTATCATCTCTTTGAAGCCTTCTTTCTCAGGGAAGTATTCCGGATATTTTGTGTCAAAACGATGATTATGCCAATAATACCAGTGTAGTCCGACTCCTTTGCCGTAATATTTCATTGCTTTACGTACAGCTTCCATCGTTACGGCATTTGCTTCTCCCGGACGAAGCCACATATCTGCATTCTTAATCCATTCTGCAATGGGGCGTTCAGTTATTGTTTTGGCTCCCCATAGTGTCTCAAAAGTGAAAGGACGATACCATTTTACTGCAGCATCTTGCCATCCTTTTTTTGTGAATCCCATAACTGTTCCCCAAGGAATGCTGAATTTCTTATTTTGTGTCCAGGCATATGATGTTGTCACGTTTTGAATAAATATAAGACTTTTTCCTTCGCTTTTCATCCTGAATACTTTGCCGGAACCTCCTTTGTCCTGAGCGGAGAAGTAGACTGTACCGCCTTTATGATACATTAATACCAATTGCATGGCACCTGTGCACGAAGGATAACGTGATTGCAGTTGTCCTTCATTCCCGATTGTATACTCAGTTCCGAATCCTACGGGAAGAATTCCTTTCGCTCCTTCCGGTCTGTTTACAGCTATACGAGGAAATTCAGATTCTGTAATAACCCATCCTTCCGGCATTTCCGCTTCAATGCGCCATTCTGGTAATTCAGCATCTTTGCCTAATGTGACTGACACGCGTACCGGACATGTAGCTCCTGCGTCAATGACCATTTGCCAGGTGAATGTCAAAGTTGAGGCTTCTTGAGTTTTATGTATTTCACCTCCCATATATTCTCCCCATCGTGGCATTAATGTGGGGTTTTCTCCATTAGGTCCTCTGTAAATTAGTTGCCATGGATGGGTCTTGCTGCCTTCTGGAGGCAGTATATTTGTTCCTTCCATATTGAACTCTTTGAACAAAAATTCTTTTCCGTTCGCAAATACCAGTTCTACATTCTTATTTTTCAGAACAAAGTTACCATTCTTATTAAGAGGTGCCACTGTCGCCGACAGCGTTCCGAAACTTTGCATATAGCATACTATGCCAATGATACCGATTATGATGTTTCTCATATACAAAATATTAGTATGAATAATTTTTATTTAGTGAATTCAATGTTTTTTCTGAATAGTTCTATTGCTTCTTCCTGAGGCAGATCTATTTCTAACAGGAGGCGTCCTGCCGCAGGGAGGATACTTTTTTGTCCGGTTGACTGAAACGGTATTCTTTTACCGTTTTCATCTGTCAATGCCAATTTGTTCTTTGCTATATCCATAGCTATTTTTCCTGACCCATTCATGTGCCAATAAATGATACAGGTTTTTTCTTTTTTCTGAAATACAAATGCCCGGATAGGTTTCTCATCATCACTTGTTATCTGAAGATAAGGATATAATTGATAGTTTCCTTTCTTGTCTTTAAGCAGGAGATACTCTTGTTCGGAGTTTTTGAGTAACTCTTTCTGTGCTTCTGTCAAGGCTCCTTGTAGCTTAGCTTCTTCCCATATCTTGATCACTTTTAGGTTGTCTTCGGTACGGGGGTGATTTTGCAGTTCTTTTAGATTGCCAACTAATGATATGGGCGAATTCCAGGCAACCGCCTTGCTACAGATATATTCGTACATGTCGGGCTGCATGCCGATTGTTTTCTCACTGGGAGCTAAGTAGTTTACCCATCCGAAATTGACTGAAGTAAAATCCTTGGCAATCTGTTCGGCACAGCGGAGTGTATACTTCTTCATTGCCGGACGGATACGTTCTGGTGGAAATATATCAAAAGCGTTTCCACGACTTAGTATATGCCATCCATAATGGGATTTCAATGCTCCTTCAGCAAACAGAGGTGCCGGTTTCATTTCGTTGTAGACTATCATCTGTGAGCGCGAGACATTATACCAATAAGGCATCGGAACATCTTCTGCACCGTCGAAATAAACAAAGCGGAATCCTGCTTCATGGTAAATTTTGCCTAACCGTTCTGCGATTTCTTTTTGGATGCCCGTATTTTGATTAATGCGGATGAATAGAGGCCAGTCATCAACGTCTAGCAGTCTGAAATGTTGCCCTTTGTTGTGTGAGGTCACTTCAGAATTGAATACGCCTCGTACACAGCCGGTAAATTGGTAGGGTGGTTTGGCTGTATAATTTTCGTAGGTAATAAGTTCGTTATCTATCTGTAAAAGACGTCTTCCTTTTTCCATACGGACTCCTTCGAGACTTCCTTCTACAGTGATAGTGGAACTGGTCATATCTAGTGGTTCGGAAAGAATAAACTCGCGAACATGATTAGTACGAGAATCGGGAATGCCCTTGTTTATATAGGGGTCATTAACTGCTACCTTGGAGTAATGGATATGAATACCCGGTATCATGCCTGCAGCTTTTATTTTCTCAGTAATCTCTTGTAAATCCTTTATCCCGTTAGGATATTCGTCTCTCCATTCATAATGTCCGCAGGCTTTGGCAAAGTCGACATAATAAATTACGATAGCTTTGAAACCGCCTTTTTTCGCATATGCGATATGCTCATCTATATTCTTGGTCGTAACATCCCGCAGTTCATAATAGGAATACTGGTATTCTTTACACTGGCGACTTGCTACTCCTAAAGGCATATTGTAATCTCGTTCTACTTTATCAATGCAGGTGAGTAGATTTTTTTTTGAAGTTGTAATCAGCGCTGCACCGGAGTTTAAAAGTTTAACCTGAAAGTCGAGTCCTGCATACATAGTTGTATAGTCTTTATTTGAGAAAGCATCTATACGAGTCGTTGGATGAGTACCTAACAAGCATATGGCAGTTTGTTCATCCCATGACACATTGAGCCATTCACCGAAGTTGTCACGCTTGCGTACAGGTAATTGTAGTAATGAAATTTCGTCTATCTCGGTTTTGCGTTTTACTCCGAAATCTTCAATACGGTAATCAATTTCTTTCAAACTAAAACCAATGTAATGGTCTGTAATATTTAGTTCTACGATGGCAATATCATAAGTATCTTGAAACTCTATACGTAGTTCGTTTCCATTTCGCTCGATTTTGTTGGAAGGAAAAGTACGTGGTTTTGCCGGGAACATCAGGAAATTTTCATTGTCGTAAGGCCGGTATTGGGTTATCGCACAGAGAGGAACATCTGTGTTCTGTACCAGACATTCTTCTCCGGTGGCTTTGTGTATCAAGCTTTGTGCTTTTCCTTTTTTACTGATTATTAAACGCATTTCTGCATTTTCAATGATAATATTGTCATCTACTTTATTCTCATTAGACATTGCCTTGCTAAACTGAGAGGGCAATGCTAACAAAAATAAAGTGGATAAAATCAGATAGGTATAGTATTTTCTTTTTCTCATCTTCTTTTCTTTTATTACCATTGGAGGCAACTTAATTTTTGCCTCCATACTCGTGCTCCATATTGCGATTATTAGAAAACAAATAAAACTCCTTATGAGCTATTTTAGACCTAATCACGAAAATCCATTTTTATTTTTTCTTTCTTTTTGATAACTGGACCTGCCGGTTCAGGATGATGCTGGGGATTGCGATAATCAAAATAATAGATGTTTAATTTGTCGAATAAGGTGAATGCATCATCAAGACGTAACAGGAACTGATTATAGTCTTTGACTGCTGGGGCAGACCATGCCGATTCTGCCAAGGCACACAGACGAGGGAAGATCATAAAGTCTACTCTGTCTTTGGTGTGCATTAGTTCAGTCCATGTGTTGGCTTGTATACCTTTAACATGTGAAAGATCTGAGGTCGATACTCCCCATTCGGTAAACCATTTATCAGGAAAAGCATATACATCTTCCAAAGGACAGAATCCATCCCAAATTCGCCCCCACTTATGGTCTTTGTATTGTACAAAATCAAAATACAGGGGTTTTCGGGGGCACATGATAGTTGTATAACCCTTGGTCAGTGATCTGCGGAGATAGTCCGGCTTATCATGCCTCCACCACATGATGATAGTGTTATCTTGTTTTACATTCAAGTCGAGAAGTTCGTCCCATCCAACTAATGTTTTACCCAATGAATTTACTACATCTGTCATTCTATGCATAAAATAACGTTCTGCTTCTTTCACTGTTTTTAATCCTTCACGTTTCATTAATGCCTGTACATGTGGGTCTGTTTCCCATGCTTGGATACCGTATGCTACTTCATCACCTCCGATGTGCAGGTAAGGGGAGGGGAACAGAATGGCGATTTCCTTCAATATGTTTGTGAGATACGTATATGTTTCCTCTTTACCTACATTGAATGTAAACTCGGGGTGTTCTTCCGTTCCTCCGCCCGAATATTCAGGATAGGCTTTATTGGCTGCTGTAGCATGTCCGGGCATATCTATTTCCGGTATAATCTCGATGTGGCGTTCTTTTGCATAATCTATAATTTCACGGATCTGTTCTTGTGTATAATACTGTGCCGGAGTGTCCGGATCGCTATGACAACCTTCTCCGCCTATAGTCGCTAGTTTGGGGTATTGTTTGATTTCTATTCGCCATCCTTGTGCATCTGTCAAATGCCAGTGGAAACGGTTCATCTTATAATATGCCATGATATCAAGGATTTGTTTTACTCGTTTCTCACCGGAAAAATGACGTGCTTCGTCCAGCATATATCCTCTCCATTCATAACGTGGAGCGTCTTCGATTATTCCACATCTCAAATCACCATTGGTTAATTGTTGAAGCAATGTCTGGATACCGTAGAAGACACCTGCCGGGCTTCCTCCCTTAATCTGGATTTGTTTAGGTTGAATGATTAGCTGATAGCCTTCTTCGTTTTTTAGTGTATTGTCTAATGACAAGTTTATTCCCTTGGTAGCTTTCTTTCCGGGAAGTTCTTTCATTTCATAATTTAGTTCAGCTAACTTCTTTCGGAGAAATGCAGCTTCTTTATGTAGGCTGGAATCCAGAAAGAAAATCTTCTGTCCGGACTTGAGATGACAAGTCTTTGTCTGTAGCGTGACTTTTTCAGGATAAGGGATAACTCTTATCTGTTGCTCTTGTGCACTTAGACTTGTAAGCAAACTTAAATAGACTATTGTCAAAGTTGTAAGTAATAGTTTCATGCTTTTTAGTTTTGATAGTTATTTAATCGTAATTAAGGGCTTTTCTCCGTTTAAATCTTCTATTGCCACTGTTGCAGTGACCGTTTTTGTTTCATTGGGAAATAACGAGATGAAATTATCGCTCCAAAAAACAGGATTAACTACTTCTCTTGTATTTTCTCCTTGTATCATCAGATGGTTGAAAAAAGATAGCTTATCTGAATCATTGGTCAAAGTTAGGCTAATCTTGTATTCCTTTTCTAGTTTTTGGATGTTTATGTTCTGCTTTAATGGAACTTTTGGCATGTTTACCAACCAATAGAAATTCTGATGCTGCGAGTAGCGCCAGTATAGGTTATCAGAAATACGTTTTCCATCAAGGTCCTCCAATATCAATTGGATGAAATAAACAGCAGAAAGGTTACCTCGTTGAGGGACAGTCACTAATTCTTTATATTGATCAGCACCAACAGAAATGGTATCTGTGTAAGTCCAGCAATCTTTCATTGAGTAATCGATAATTCTGGCTTTAGCAACTACCGAGGTGAGTTGTTTGTGAGTTGAATTAATTACAGAAATCCGGTTCGTATTTGCATTCATTTGTATATGAATGGGTTCCATCGCTTTTTTAGAAAAATAATAAGAAGCATTAGGTGCTAAATACCAATCATATATTTGCCAGCATACATCCGGCCAGCAGGAATTCAGTTTCCAAATCATTATTCCTGTTGTGATATCCCACATTCGATGGTTGGCTGCTTCAAACATGGCACGATATCCCTCGGCACTTACTAATTGTCCTTTATATGAATAGTCTTCTCCACTGACAGGGTCGCTGTAGAAGGTTCGAATGGCATTATCATAGGCACGATAGCAGAAATTATTGGTATCCCATGCCCCGTGTTCTGCCCATATGCTGTCCAATGGATAGATCGGATCTCTTCGGTCTAACGGTTTTTCGATGGTTGGTATGAATTTTTTTAAACTTTCATAAACAGGAACAGAGGGCATGCCCAGTTCATTTCTAAACATTTGCAGATGTACTTCCTCTACTTTGTCGAAATAATAATCAGAAGGTGCCCAATTATAGTCGGGAGCGCCATCGTCCGTAGTGCCGGTTGGTAAATCAGGCTTCAGGTAAGGAGTAAGTTTGTCCACATCCCAACTGATGCTGGTAGTCGGGATATAGGGACGTGTCGTGTCAAGATTTAATACAGCCTCTTTAGTGGGATGGTATAGTTCCTCATCTACCAATACCTCATTTACTCCAAACCATGCAATAATACACGGATGATTGCGATATCTTTTTACCATGTCTTTAACACAGGCAATAGCTAAATTATTATCAAGCGGATTGTGCTGGTTATCACGTCCGGGGAACATGCGGTAGCACTGATAGAATACATGCCAATTCATGAGTCCGTATTTATCCCAGCTATCTAACCAGTCTTCTGAAGGAGAAGGCATATCCTCGCTACCTATCAGGGTGATATTGGCATTTGCCATTAATCGTGCCTGGTCATAAATTCGTTTCGGAGAATCGTCTAAAAGCACGTCTGGTTGTATCCAGCCTCCTTTACAGAAGATGCGTTTACCATTAATGAAAAACACTCGTCCATATTCGTCCCCATTTTTCATTAGTTCGGTGGTAACTTCACGGATTCCGAAGTCCACTTTTTTTTCGTCGGAGAGCTTTCCGCCATTTAGATTGAATGATAGATTAAGACAATGCATGTATTGTTCTCCATAACCATTAGGATACCATAGATATGGGTTTTGTATGGATAAAGAAGCAAAAATATCAGGAGTCAAAGCTATTTCTTTGCTTTCATTAGGTTCCATGATTACGGGAAGAGTAATATTTATTGGTTTCATACTTCCTGTTAACTTTCGTGTATAACTTGGAAAAACCAATTCGTTAATGAGATGGATTGTTGCTTTTAGCCTCCCATAAATCTTCTTATCGGAATGGTTATGTAGAGTTGCTTGAATGGTGATATTAGCGACTGTCGTATCCTTTTGGGGAAGAGTGGTAATAATATAGGGATCTTCTATAGTAATCTGGTCGGTTGCTTCCAGAGTGACAGACTGATAGATACCCATATTTCGATCACGTACCACAGGGGCACAATCCCAACCACCTGTGAACTTCAGAGTTTCATCTTTGAACAAATCGGATGCTGTTCCTCGATTGGGTCCAAAAACAATAAACTGTGTACCAGGACTGGGAATGCCAGGGTGGTCTACCTGATATATTTTTATAGCGACACAGTTTTCACCAGACTGGATATATTGGGTTACGTCAAACCTGAAGCGACGGAACATTCCTACAATATTCTCTTTATCCCCAACCTTGTGTCCGTTGATCCATACATCTGCACGATAATTAATTCCATTCAGATTTAGCCATATTATCTTGTTCTTATATTGCTTGGGCAACTTGAAAGTTGTACGATACCAATATGGTTCTTGCCATGGATTTTTCTCATTTCTAAGATAGCTGTATTTAGCCAAATCCATTTTATTATTAAAGTCGTCAGAGACATCGGGAATCAGGAAGTTGTTCATACCGATTCTGGGATCAGGATAAACATTTTGTTTCACAAGAGCATTTAAAACAGTTGTTGGTACAGTGGCTTCATACCAGTTGACAGGCTGGAATGAGGATAGAGATACTTTATCTGCAGCCTCATTGACTTCAGTTACGCTTTTTATTTCCCAATTGGTTAAATTCAGTTGGGCGGCTGCTTTTGCGATCAAGCAGAACGATAAAAAAAGATAGAGTATGAATGTTTTTCTCATAATAATTTATTCAATAAAGATTAATGCTGCAGCACCCATAAATCCGGCATTATCCTTTAATCCTGATGGCTTAAGCTGGATATGTGCAGCCGTTTGTGGGCAAATATGCTTTTTGAATATAGACACCATTGGGTTCCAGAATATATCTGATGAATCCATGACAGATCCCCCAAAAATTACTGCTTCAGGGTCTGTTATATTGACTGCCCAGGAAAGGGCATAAGCTAGTGCCTGAGTAAATTCTTCCCATACTTTCAAAGCATGGACATCTCCTTCACGGGCTAATTTACTAATTTCCTCTCCTGTAATTTCTTTTTGGGTAATTTCCTTATATAAATGCGATATTGCTGTTCCGGATACATAATCTTCTATCATTCCATCTTTATATGGAGATAACCAAATTTCTCCGGCGCAACCAGTAGCTCCCCGTATAATTTTTCGGTCTACGATTAATGCCGCCCCCAATCCTGTGCCAAGGGTGATTCCTAGTATTGAGTTTATATTTTTTCCAGCTCCCCAAATGGCTTCTCCCAACATCATTGCATTTGCATCGTTATTCAGCCTGACAGGAAGGCTGAAGGTTGACTCTAACTTGCTCTTTAGGGGATAATTGTGTAATGTAGGTAGATTGTTGCATTCAAGAATAATGCCATTATCAATGTCTAATGGACCGGTGGAACCGATGCCGATTCCAACTAATTCCATCCCTTTGGCTTGTTGTATCATCCTTTGGATTAAGCTGATGAGGCGTTTAATAATAATTTCACCGGCTTCATGACTCTGTGTCCGGATAGATTCGGGCACACCGATTGTCTGTCCATCTATGGTAACAAGTCCGGCCTTTACTTTGGTTCCGCCGATATCGACTCCGATAGCAACTTTCTTTGGATACATTACTTTCATAGGTTATTCGATTGATGTCACTTTGGCTCCATGAGTAAATTCTCCCGGTACTATGCCTCGCTTAGTAGCCCAAGTATTGATTAATAATTGTATGGGAACTATGCTTGGAATCGCAAATAACTCTGTATTATCGTATGGGATAGTTATAGTACATAGATTTTTATCTTCAAGCACTTGCTTTGAATTGGTAATGAAAATAACTTTTCCTCCATATTTTAGAATATCTTTTATCAATGCTAAAGATTGTTCGTAAGTCTCTGATTGTAAATGAGCGAATAGGATTGCGATAAATCCTTTCTTTACCATTTCCAACGGGCCATGTCTGAATTCGCCTCCCAGTAATGCTGAGGTAGGAGTATGAGTAGCTTCCATAAACATCAGCGCACTTTGGCTGGCAGAAGCGAATATGGGACCTCTCCCTATTAATTGTATGAAAGGGGCATTGTCTATCAGCTCAATAGCTTTTGTCATCCAGGGTGTATTACCATTTATCATGTTTTCAATGATTGTACTTAGTTTGTGCCATTGACTATTGTCAACTTCTTTATTGCATAATTTCATGGTTAATAAATACGCTACCTGATAGCAGGTAATGAATGTTTTTGTTGATGTCTTTTTTTCTTTTCCAGCTTTACATAATAGAGAATAACGAGACAGTCTGACCAAACTGCTATTTTCTTCATTACAAATAGAAAGAATGGTTATGCTTGAAGATAATTTTTCTATTAATTTAATTACTTCATAGCTTTCTCCTGATTGGGAAATACATATAACCAGAGATTGTGGGGTTATAGATGAAACTTGATAATGCAGTAATTCCCCGGCATTTAAAGCAAAAGCTGGAATTTTATATGTGTTAAGTAAAGAGGCTGTAGCTGTGGCTATAAAATAAGAGCTTCCCATTCCTGTTAACAGGATGTTTGTGTAATTACCCGACCACCATAAATCAGCAATATGAGATAAAACAGATTTTCCTTCTGACTTCTCATAAAAGCCTATGGTCTGCATAAGCGCTTGGGGTTGTTCCTGTATTTCTTGGAAAAACTGTGTCATAGAATAAATAGGATTTATGTGGTAATTTAAATAACTACTTGGTAACAGTCGGACTGTCTATTTATATAATAATAGCCAACTGCTACCGAGTAGTTTATAGATGATTCAAACCATTATTTATAAATTAAATCTGGTTATTTCATAAGCAAATAAACCTTGATCTGTTGTCAACATGTATACTTGAACAGCATTACCATCAGGGCTATGTCCGAATATGACATCACCAGTCTCGTCTGCATTCTGTCCCAATACCTGTTTGCCGGAAACAAAAGAGGCAGAAGAAGTCATTCCCGTTACAGCATAGCCAGTTCCTGGAATTCCACCTGTTCCGGCTGTACTTCCTTCACGTGAATCAAAAATGAAGCCACTTGCCATTGACGAAGCATTTGGGGTATTAGTGATATTGGATACGTATAAGCGGTGAGACCAGACTCCATTGCTTGATAAACCGTTTTGGACTCCTAGTAAACATGTTCCATTAAACTCAATATAGCCTATGGCCCTGACGTTCTTATCGTATGTAGCACTACCAGACCACCAATGCGAGGTAGGAAGTGAGAAATCTATAGCACGTGAGCCTGTTCCTACGGGAGTATAATTAACTGCTTGTCGGAAATTGGCGCTGGCCCAAATGTAGCCGAGTGGAGAAGTATTTGTCAATGGAATTACTTTAGTTGCATTCCACATGGATACTGATGCACCTCCACCCCATTCTACGTATGCATTGCCTTGCATTGTGCCATCTTTGAACTTCAGGAAGACTGCGCGTGGTACATTTTTAGTAGATGTGGCGATAATTGCATCGCCAGAAGTCAAATCGCCTTTGACGCAAATTGTACGTCCAAGTTCAAGTTTGGTGACTCCATTAATACCTACGGGAGCATTTGCGAATGTGCTGCCATTTATGTTTGCATAAACAATACTCTTTGGGGCACTTTCAATGCCGTTAGCCCAAACCCATGCACGTACATTAGGGTCGGTAACATTGGCATCCAAAGTACTAGTATAAGCCATGGCAACTAAATGACCGGCATCATCACTGGCGATGGCATGTATTGAGCGACCTGCATCGATGCCTGAAGTATTAACTTTAACATCAAGGACTTTACCATTATAACGGTCCATTACAATCATCTTATTGTAGTCAGTGCTGTTGCTGATTATCAGATAGTCACCAATAATTGCCATTGTGCGATTGGCTCCCTCCTCAAATCCATGAGTGTCATCCTTGTAGGTCTGGAAACCAAATAATGAAGCAATATAACCAACTCCTTCGGGTAATAAATCAGGAAGTTCAAGGCTCGTTTGGTATACAGTCTTATCTGTACCGTTTTGGGCTATAACTGTTATTTGAGGTTGGTCACTCAAGTCTATAATACCTGTTGTCGGGTCCATAGCCGTTGATTCAATGGTAGCCCAGGGGGATACTGTTAATTGAGCCGATTTGAGAGCTGCATCGATCGCAGAAGAAGTCTTATAAATGATAATTTTCCCGGTACTTCCCGTAGTTTCAGGTTCAACAATACGAATGGTGGCACGTGAATAATCTGTCAGCTCAACTTTGCTTATGCTTGCTAATTTGGATTTTACATAAACAGCCTTAAATGTATAAGTAACTTTGCTTCCATCTTCTTTGATTAATGTAGATTGGAAACCACTGACTAAATCCCGAATGCCGGAAATGCTCGGGCTGAATTTAGCTCCTACAGGTAGGCTGGCAGATACTTTCATTTGTGTCAGATCACCTTGTATTTTTTCCGTATCAGAGATATAATAAGGAACTTGTACAGTGATTGTATGACTAGCTTCGTCTATGATCGTACTGTATGATGTACTTTCGTCAGAAACTAAACATCCGGTTACGGTTAACCCTGTTACACTTTCGCTGTCTGTCCTTGCCAGATCGTCCGGATCTTCGCAGCTCATGAGGGCTAGCATCGATACTAATATTCCGGTAAATAAGTATTTTATTTTCATAACTTTTTCTCTTGTTAAATAATTATTATTTCCACAGTTCATTTTGCTCACAGAGAGTATTGTCTTGAAGTTCTGTATATGGAATCGGGAAAATAGTATATTTCTCTGGGAATAGACGGTCTTGTGTATCACATTCTACTCGTGTATAATTGAAATTACTGCCGGCTTGTGTTATCTTAATACCATGCAAGCGTGTATGATCAAGTGTTTTTACGGCGATTCCCCAACGGATCAGATCGAAATAGCGATGTCCTTCCATTCCAAGTTCACAGATACGCTCTTTTGCCAGATCTTCCAGATAATTACTCCAGTTGTTCTGTTGGGTAAGTTCCGGTAAACCGACGCGGTCACGAATCGTTTTCAAATCGGCATATGCTTTTCCAAATTCATTCTGTCGTGCATATGCTTCCGAACGGATTAAATATATTTCAGCCAAACGCATTTCTATCCAGTATTGTCCACTCAAAATACTACTAAAGTTAATGTTAGTATCGTCAGAAGCAAACTTGCGGATTAAGTAACCGGTTGTTGATTTGTGTACATTGTCTTGTCCGGTGGTTGCAAAATCCATATATCCGTCATTTCCATCTACATATAGCTGAATGGTACGTCCTTTCCATGTTGCTCCATTGTAAAGGATGGAGGCGTAAAAACGAGGTTCACGATTAGTAAATGGGGCATTGTTGTAAGAACTGATATTATCCCAGTCAAAAGATTGATAACTACCGTTTACTTTGATGTCAAAAGAGGAAGCATATTCATCTGACGGAGTAACTGCAGCACCTACACTACCTTCTGTAACCCCGGCTGCTTTCCAGTCATATGGTGGACATACATAGGTGTCAAAAGAATGTTGCTTAGCATTCTTGCCCTGTTGGAAGTAAACCGGCAAAATCAATTCGCTGTTATTGACTGAAGTGAATATTTTGTAATAATCATTAGCAGTCGTTCCTTGTAATAAGCTATAATTCAACTTTAATACTTCATTACAGGCATCTATCGCATCCTCCCAACGCTTGGCATACAGAGCTGCACGCGCCTTCATTCCATAAGCAGCTCCTTTAGTGATGCGGCCTACATTAGTGCCTGTCCAGTTTTCAGGAAGGTCCTGTACTGCTTGAGTGTATTCGTTAATGATGAAATCCCAGCAATCTGCTTCAGATGAGCGTGCCTTGGCTCTTTCGTCAGGACCGTCCACATTATCTTCATCAGTGCGCAGGATGACTCCGCCATGACGGATGACCAGTTCTTGATAAGCAAATGCACGCAAAAAACGAACTTCTGCAGTACGCTTTTTCATTTCATCTTGGTCTAAGTTATCGCCATATCCCTTACTTCTATCATAGAAATATTCGTTGAGTTGGCGAATACGTGTATACATAGTACTCCAATTAGAACGGAAGTTGCTCGTTTCGGTGACATAGTTTGTCTGATAAAAGAATTTGTTCATGGAACCTCCACTTACTCCATACCAGGAATATTTTAATAAGTCTGTAGCTCCATCATCCATTAAACAATAAGAATCCATGTTGATAGTGGCGTTATCATATAGTACATTGTATAGTCCTTTTACGTAAAGGTCTACATTCTCCAGTGAGGAATACGCTACATTTTCACTGTACCAGCCTGTAGGATCTACGTCCAGTACATCACATTGTGTCAAGCAAATGCTAGCTGCTATGCCTATAATGTATTTTTTTATATTTTTCATATTGAGTATTTGTTTTAAAATCTAACATCTATACCAAAACTGAATGTACGTTGTTGTGGATAATATCCAGTTGCTACATTTGTACTTTCCGGGTCGATATATTTAAATTCGGTTAACGTCAATAGGTTAGTTCCATTTGCATAAACTCTGATGTTTGACAATCCCATCTTGTTGGTCCAGGTTTTAGGAAGTGTATATCCTAAAGTCACATTTTTCAGACGTAGGTAAGCTCCGTTTCTTTTCCAAAAATCCGATTGTTGAGCATTATTTGAATGGGATACACTGCTAACAGTCAGACGTGGATATTCCGCATTCGTATTGTCAGGTCTCCAACTCTTTTCCACTAGATAAAGTGGGGCGTTATCCCAATTGGCATACCAAGGTCTTGTCATTGGAGTCATATCTGTTGCGCCATTTAGGTCCTGCCATGTGTATTGAAGCATTTTATCACATAGAGCAGCTCCCTGGAACTGAACAGACAAGTCAAAGCCTTTGTAATTGGCGTCGGCCATTAGTGCGAACATCATTTCCGGACGGATGCCTCGGGATATTTTAATTCGGTCGTTGGAATCAATCTTTCCATCTCCGTTGACATCTGCATATTTAATGTCTCCTACCCGTGGAGTATTCCATGATACTTGAGGAGAGTTGGCTATTTCTTCTTCACTTTGATATAGTCCTAAAGATTTTAATCCCCATAATTCACCGACTGATGAGCCAAGAACACTTTGCCAAGGTAGTGTATTGTCTGCTTGTGTCCTACTTAAAATCCGATTGTGTGCATAAGACAAATTGCCATTTAAGCTATAGCTGAATTCTCCTATACGATTACGGTGTTTCAATGCGATTTCAAATCCGCGATTATCAAATGTTCCGGTATTTTCTGAGCTAGGGTAGTGTCCGCCTAGAGAAGGGGGATAAACGTTGCTGACACTCTGAAGAATGTCGTATGTATATTTGTAGAATACATCGAATTCAACTCCTAGTAAGCCGTTCCAGGCACTAAGATCAAAGCCTAAGTTATACGATTTGGTCTTTTCCCAAGTCAACCGTTCATTAGGATAAGCTACTGTGTTGCTAAGAACTCCTTGTGTGGTTGGTGTACTGCCGAATACTACTCCATTATTAGTATAAGAATAAGATTTTCTATACAAGAAGGCACTAACGTTATCGCTACCCAGAATACCGAACGAACCTCTGAACTTGAAATAGTCTATTTTAGGAAGTGCGTCTTTAAAAAAGTCTTCTTCCGACATCACCCAACCTAAAGAAACAGAAGGGAAAAATCCCCAACGGTGGCCTTTGGCAAACTTATAAGAACCGTCGTAACGGAAAGAAGCTTCTGCCAGGTATTTATTGGCATAGGCATAATTTAGACGACCCACATAGGCTGCGTATGCACTTTTCCCGGAAGAACCGCTATTAGTTGCAGTCTGTGCATCTCCCAAAGATATTTCAGGTAAATCAAATAAGTCGTAGTCTGTGCGGCTGGCATTCAGTAAGGAGCTTTTTACTTGAGTTTGTTCGTAAAGGAAAAGAGCTCCTACATCATGAAGTCCGAATTTGTTGTTATATGAAATGGTCGGACGTAATATTACCTGCTGTGATTTCTGATCACCTTGATATAGATTACCATCTGCCAACAGATTTGCAGATTGTACATAGCTATAACTTTTGGTTGAAGAATCATATGCGTTAACAGAATATGCATAAGCAAATGTTTTGCTTGCCAGGTCTTGCCAGTCCCAACTAACGAACATGTTTGCTTTTAAACCTTTCAAGAATGGGGCAGAATATTCAATGTTTGCGGAACTTTCTATTCTGACGGTGCGAGATTCTTGAAATCCTGAGTTTGCAGATCCGTAGATCGGATTGGCTGCACTAGTTGCTCCTCTGTATGCAGAGGTAGGATAACCTTCATATTCTTTGGGAACGAAAGGTATAGAATATAGTAACTGGTGGAAAATACTATAGGATTGCTGGTTACCATAAGAGTACCCTCCTGGCTGATAATAGTCTTTTATCAGTGCTGCAGTGTTTAATGAAACTTTGATGTCTTTAGTCGCTTGCACATCAATATTGGAACGGAAATTACTGCGTTCGTTTTTGTTTCCTTTGATAATACCGTCCTGGTGTATATAACCGCCGCTGATAAAATATTTGACCTTATTACTACCCCCGTTTATGGACAGATTGTGTTGGTGCATGAGAGTTGTTTTATATAAATCTGAGGTCCAGTCTGTATTTTCAAATCCATCTGTCGGGTCACCGTTATAGGTCATTGCGATTTCTTCGTCGGTAAAATATGGATTGTCTACCCCGTTGTTATCCAGTTTACGAGCCAGATTATACCATTGCATGTATTGCGTTCCGTTCATCATTTTAGGTAGGGTGGTAGCATGTGATAAAGTCATACTTCCTCTATAGACAATATCGGTTTTACCTTCCTGCCCGTGTTTAGTTGTGACTAGTACAACTCCATTGGCTGCTTTCATACCATAAACTGCACAAGACGCTGCATCTTTCAGAATCGTAACAGATTCTACGTCATTCGGGTCTACTTGCCCCATAGCACGTTCTACTCCGTCGACTAAAACAAGTACCGTACCTGAACCGCTAAATGAAGAATAACCTCGAATCAATATCGAAACATCATCTGATCCCGGTTGTCCAAGAGATTGTTGGGTTATTAAACCGGGTAACTTACCTACTAATGTCTGAGACATATTGCTGGCAGTTGTCTTTAGCATGTCTTTTTGTGATACTGTAGCTACGGAACCTGTTAAGTGAGCTTTCTTTTGTGTTCCATATCCTACTACGACCACTTCGTCCAAATTAGCGACATCTTCTTTTAAAATAATGTTGATTGTGCTGCGTCCGTTAACTTTTACTTCTTGTTTATTCATACCGATGTATGAGAATTCAAGAGTGGCGGTGCTGGGTGCACTAATAGAGTATTTACCGTCAATATCGGTAGTGGTACCTGTAGTGGTACTTTTGACAATGACGCTGACTCCTGGTAATGGATCACCGTTCATGTCTGTGACGACTCCTTTGACCGTGTTCTGAGCAAAGCCATTTGCGACATACGCAAAAAGCATCGACAATGAGAATAATAAGATTCTGATTGTACGGAAACTACTTTTTTGCTTAAAGCATTGTTCCATCATAAGATAAAATTTAATTG